>Ga0116229_10009592_pt1 | contig 14739 bp, 7 predicted proteins | sample S1TSphgellanicum_3_FD_87313 | JGI IMG/M metagenome (GOLD analysis project Ga0116229, IMG submission 87313) | Host-associated microbial communities from peat moss isolated from Minnesota, USA - S1T2_Fc - Sphagnum magellanicum MG | ecosystem: Host-associated > Plants > Peat moss > Unclassified... | reverse complement strand
TTGTTATGGTTGGAACATGAAGTACATCTTTTAGGTACTTTGTTTGCCCATCTTGCATGGACAATGGCACCTTGCCAATTTGTGTGATGGGATGTGTAGTGTCATCACCAGTTTCCACAAACCATGGTGTTTTCAAATCCTTTGCGTCTCTAAACCATTCTCCATAACTAATCATGTGGTTTGAAGCTCCAGAATCCACATACCAGACATTGTTGTCTAATACACCTCCTATCATTGAATTTGTCATGTGCTACATCACAAACAACTGCTCATCACCTTGATTGCAAATTGATGCATAATTCCCTTGTTGCAACTTTCCATTTCGTGCATCATGCTTCCTTTGATAACAGTTCTTTGCCTTGTGCCCAGGTTTCCCGTAGTAATAACAATTTGAATCGCTATTTGGTTGTTGACCTTGATGATTTTCACCACGACTTCCTCTTCCTCCAAAGTTTCCTCGTCCACCTCTATGAGCTTGACCTTCATGTTGATGATGTTCACCATGCGAGCTTTCGTGTCGACCTCGAAATGAGGTTTTACCACCTCTACCTCTACCTCTATTGGTATTTGAGTAAAAAGCACTTTCTTGTGATCCTCCATTGGATGAAGTACCAACAATTCTCATCTCTTCATTTATAAGTAGTGTTATTAAGTCTTGGAAGTTGAGAAATGTTTCTCGAACTACAATTGAAGTACGGAACTGGCTATAGTCTTTTCCAAGTCCATTTAAGGTCACGGCCACTAAATCTTCATCATCTACAAGGGATCCTATAAATGCAAGAGCATCTGTAAGGTTTTTCACCTTAGTAGAATAATCATTAATGTTCATCTTGTTTTTCTGTAAATTATGCAACTCCTGCTTAAGCTGCATTTTGCGGGCTTGTGTATTAGTGCTATACATCTTCACCAATGTATCCCAAGCTTGCTTGGGTGATTTTGCATCTTGAATATGCACAATCATGGAATCAGACACACTCACAGAAAGCCAATACAAGACTTTCTTTCCTTTTTCATGCCAAGTTTTATTAGCTTGAATTTGTTGTTGTGTGGGGTTTTCTGGGAGAGGAGGTTCTTTCTCATCACCAGTTATGAATTCCCGATAGCCTTTCCCCATCAAGAAATTCATAATCCTAAATTTCCACACTTGGAAATTGTTCTTGTCTAGTTTCTGAATTGCAATTTGAGAAAAACCGTCCGCCATCTCTCAAGGCACCACTCAATGTCTTCTTGGGGTTTCACAATGATTTTAATTCCTTCCTTGGGTTTCTAGGATTAGGGTTAGGGACAAGATGGACCTTGCATATGTATGTATGTCTTGAATATTATACGAAATTCTATACTATACATAAGTTTTACGTATAGGTACGTATCTCGTATAATATTTCGTATGGTATTAAGTACATGATTACATACCACAATTTTGTACGAAGGTCTTGATAATGTATTTACGCTTCTCAATCTTCAAACTCCTTCCTTCAAGTTCTCCCAAGTTGTATTTGCTCCACTTCAAAACTTTGCTTTGATGTCTTCTCAAAACAAACTTCTATCATATCAACTTTGCAAAGCTACTCCACACACATATGACCTTGGATCGATTTGAAATTGTAGTGAAACATGAAAAACTATGTCTTTTACCTTCTTTCAAAATTTCAGCTCATTTAACTTCATACAATAAGAGATCTTGCTACTTCCTTGAAGTCACTTCAAATTGGGACCTAAGCACAAAATGGCTTACAACTCGCTCTCAAAACTCTAAAATCCTTGATATTTTGGGAGACACATTAGATATATGTCTTCTATATTTTCTCAAAATTTCAACTTTATTGATGTTGACCACAAAGAGATATCACTTTCAAAAGAAACTAGCTTCAAAACTGAGACTAAAACTTTAGATGCTTGGATCTCTTTCAATACAGATCCAAATGACATGAAATTTTTCTCACGTATATATTCCCTTATAAGATCCCAAAGCTGTAAATCCAAAAATGCTCAAACAAAGGAGATATGACCAAAAAACTAGATCTGGCACAGAATCTTCAAAGGCTCATAACTCTCACAAAACATATTTTTTTCTTTTGAAAATTTGAGAATAGAAACGTCTTATAGTCTTCTATAATCTCTCAAAGTTTCACTCCAAGATCTTTTCACAGTAGATCTAGATCTAGATTTAAAGATATGACTTCCACAACTTTGAAATGTTGATCTCTTTTCACCTCTTTTATTTTCTTTTCTTTTTCTTCACATTCTTTCCTTTCCCCATTTCTCTTTTGCATTTGATAAACTCCTATGATATTACTAGAGACTCTCAAGCTCTAGTTTTAGAGACTTTCTAGCTCTAGATCTTTTTCAACTTTCTCACCAAACAACCTAAGCTTTAATACCATGTTAACAAATAAGAAATCTACTCAAGTGCAAACATAAATTTTTATTTAAAGGAAACTACAACATAATGTTCACAACACAAAACATAACATCAAGAACTCTCCAAGGTTCTTGTCACATGAAATACACAAACTTGTGTAATGAAGAAAAAAAAACCAAATCATCAACACCAAGGTATTTAACTAAAAGACCAAACCACAAATAACCAAACTAAAATAAGTAACGAAAGTAATTCAACCTTGTGAAAGTAACGCAGTTACTTTCGTACGCCAGTAACTAATGAAACCTAACTAGTTGAGCTTGAATTTTCAACACCATATTCATGCCAAAATGCAGACCCAATGTCTTCATTGGATGTTCCCTTGGTTTGAACCGAATTGGCAATTCAAGCTTATTTTGTCTTATCTTATGTCCCCATTATATGATGAGCTTTGTATGAACTAACCATTGCTAGAACCAAACTAACAAAAAGCATGCAATTTTGTGTCCTCAATGTATGTTGAGTGTTGTTTAAACTAACCACTGCAATCCTTGCAATATTTTTTCCTTATTGTATCTTGAGCTTTGTTTAAACCAAATTAGCAAAAAGCTTACAATCTTAAGTCCTCATTGTATGTCAAGAATGTTGTTTGAATCAACTGGTAGTTTAATAGTCTAGAAAATTTGTTTATCAATGTCGATGTTTTATCTCATTTAGAGTGTTAATATGATAGAGACAAAGGGACCTTGTGGTGGAGAAAGATGTTGAAGACGGAAGGTAGTAACAACAATTATGACAATTATAATTGGTGTTGGAGGCAATGTGAAAACCCACCAATGACCTACATTACTCATCTCGAGAGGTCATAGTAGCTTAATAATTACCTTCCAATCCCCTCTCATTCATAAGTTTCTTGTTGAAACCCCTTTAACATGGGTTTTATTTATTGAGCGAGCCTAGTCATTAAGACTACTATATCTTAGGAGGACAATGTGTCACTCTTCCTATTTCACCCTAGTAGTTAGCTCTCTTACAAGAAGTAGACTTAGGACTAATTTGAATTCAATGACTCTCTCCACAATGCCTTCACGAGGACAATAAATTTATTGGGGGATTGCATTTTCACCCTTCTATAGCCACTTGACATGGATTAATTCCTTTAGATGCAAAGATGGAAACTTTTTTACCTTACAAATTTTCAATTTCTAAAATGTAATACTTTCATCTTCTATCATCATATGAATATTCAACAATTAATAGTTTTATGGTTTTTCATAAGTGGCAAGGATATTAATATTTTATATCCAAATAATAGGAAATCATTAAATTTTCTTGTATTATAACTTTATTAGGATTTTTCATTGACATGCAAATTTTGAATGAAAAATTTTGTAATGATAAATTTTTTGTTCATCTACCCATATAAATCATAATGATTCAAATTGAATTTTTCATTAATGAAGAAATTTCTCCAAAAAAGACTAATGAAAACATCTAAATTCAACTTAATAATTGATCATGAATACATAGTCTAAGGATTTGTTCACTTCTAACATGCAATTTAGATCTTAAATTTGTATATTAAATATGATAGGGAAATTTGGATTATTAAACAATGTGTCATTTAAATCCCAATATATTATTAGTAACCATGATTGATTTTTTTCAAAAGACATGCACAAATTTATTTTAGTTTATTTAGATATCATGTTAAAATTTGACCCCATATGGACAATGTTGGAGGGATCACACATCGGGTAGGGTTTAGGGTTTAGGGTTCTACTAATCACAAGAAATTGATCTAGTCTAAAATGGTACTTCGATGATAATATTACTAAATATTTTGAGGAAAGAATATCGAAAAACAAAATTATTGTTAGTATTAATATGAATTAAATGTAAAAAAGTAACATTAAAGTGAAGAAAAAATAGTTTGGGAAAAAATGACCCCTGAACAAACATTGGTACATTTGTAAATGTGGTTTCAAAAAATATTTTTAAATTGATGACATCATATGATGTCATCTCTATGAAAAACAATTGGCACAACACAAGGTGTTAGGGGTTTTGGTGTTTCAAAATTTTGGTTGACATTGTGGAAGTCATGTAGGGTTTCTCATTCATTGTTTTTGTTGTAGAGCATGCACTTTCTTCTTCATTTTTCTTGCATAAAACTTGATTTAGATGTTTTGTTTACATAGAGTTTAACGAAGCTACAACCTTTAGCACTTAGGTTTGGCATTTTAGTTTTTGCACAAAGAATAGTTTTAGCATTGTAAAGAATTCCAGATCAAATTTTTTTTGGAGCTTCAAGGGATTGTGTTTTTTTGCAAAGACGTTGCAAATTAAACCACAAGGATGAAAAAGAGGGTAAGTTCTTCGTCTTTCTTCTTCTTTTCAAGCTTTTTCTTTCTTCTTTTCAAGTTTTCTTTTTCTTGTTTTGTTTTAGGTTTGTCCTTGACTTTTAGGGTGTTTTTTTAGTTCTACATCCAATGCTTCACTTTAGAATACAACTACCAAGATGAAAGTTCCATCTTTGAAGTCAATGCATTTTGGGTGCATTCACAGTAAAAGGAGTCAAAGCAATCGTCAAATGCAATGTGATACTATACCATGTCTACTTTGAAAGACAAGTTTGTGTAATGAATTTATTCAAATTACTATTTATTTTTTCAATTATATTTATTTGCTAATGATCTTCATCTTTCACAAATTTAAAGTCATTTCATTAAATTTTGAGAGTCCTTTCATGCACATAAAACACTTAAAATCTAGTCGTCAAATAATGTTTTTAGTTTGAACGTCCTTTTTATTTATCAAATGTGCACCATTCATTCCCAAAATTTGAAAAGAAATTCATATTGATGATTAAAAGTGCAAAAGGAGTTGAGATTAATATATAAAAAAATTATTACACATATCTACACATTTGGTTCAAACATGCTTTTGGCCCTCTAAATTACAAAATTTGATGATGCGTCTTAAAAAAAGTTTTTCATTTTTATATAGTGAAGGGCATGGATAAATTTTATGGAGGAAAAAATATTAATTGAATATTTTATTTCACTAATTTCTATCATGTTGTCTTGAAAAATGCATAAATTATGTTCAATTGTCAACTTTTGTATGTTTAAAAAATTATTTTATGTGATAAACTTCTTCCAAATAATGTAAAGTTCAACTTAATATACAATTTTGGGATATGTAATTTATCTTGAAGATGTAATCACTTTTTATATTCAAAGGATAATCATTTTGTCTACACATTTAGTTTTTTGTACTTGAAATTCATTAATGTATATAAATAGATAACATTGCCAAAAGTTGGGTGAAAAGTTTTATATATTTCAAGGTGAATGGTGTAAAATATGATTAAACCCAGTCATTACAAAGCACTGAGTACCTGGCACTTTTGGCTCCTTTTATTATGAATGCACCCTTATATTGTTGCTTTTGTATTAGATGCCAAAAAGTAGTTGAAAGTTGAAAATTGCAATTTCATATTAGATTGCAAGTTTTTCATTTCATCTTTCCAACATCTTGATTATGCTATAGCTAATTGTGAGCAACTCATTGAATTATTTTCAATGATTTACAACGACCTAATCAATTTTTGCCCTGTAAGTAAATTCAAATTCTCTCCTCAATACTACATTATATTAAAAGAAAAATTATCTTTTGCAACTTGTCTTATGTAACTACAAATGTCTTATATAACTAAAAAATGTTGTGAATTTAGTTGCATGTGACATGTGCAGTTGTATAAGACAAGTTGCAAAAGACAATTTTTCTACTAATGTTAGTGTGTCTTTAGGATGCACCTGCTATAAAATTGTAACATTTAGTAGCATTATTTTTTTGTTGTTTTTTTTTGGTCTTTGTGATTTTCCCCTAAGTGAATCTAGTGTTTCTTTGTTTCAACACTACATTATAAAAGACTTGTCTCTTCTATTGTGACTACAAAATCTATCCAAGTCACGATTTAGGGTACCAAAATTTTATCTAGGGTTTTATGTCTAGGTTTAACATTAATTTATTGCACATTTCAAAGTTCTTATGTTTCACCTCTAAATTGTGTAACATTTAATTAAAATTTGAGATAAACATTTCATGTTGTAAAATTATGTTCGCTCCTATTTATTTTTTAACATTAAATCTCACAATTCAATCTGAAAAACTTATAGACTTTTACATCATTCAATTATAGATCATTTTTAGATCATTTGCATATTAATTCAGATCATTTGCAAATTGATTTAAATCATTTCTCACAAAATTTGTTTAAGTTTGTTCATGTTCACTCTTTGATTTCTCCTATTCACCAACCATCCAATGTGTTTCATGTTCCATGTAAAACAAGTTGAGTTCGAACAATGAGTTAGAAACTCGCCCACAATGTAAAAACCACTCAAAACCTCACCCTCTACATATGTAATGTTTAGTTTAGATGTTCATTTCTAGTTGATGATGAGAAAAGAAAGGCACTTAGTGGCCATAAGGACAAAAGGGACTTAGTGGCCACTAGGTGCCCTAAAATTCCAAAAAGATGAAATAAATGCACCTAGTGAAATTCACATCAATGACGAGTAAAACAGAGCACTTGGTGGCCACCAAGTTTCCTTAAAATCGATGAATAGGACAAAAAGATATGGTGGTCACCATGTGCCTACGTAGCCCAAGAAGAGGGAAAAAAGGACATGGTGGCCGTAGGTGTGATCCCCATCCATGACAAGAAAAAAACAAACTTGGTGGCCACTAGGTCCCCATATACCCCAAAAAAAGAAAAATAAAAACCTAGTGGCTGCTAGGTTCCATTCCCATCAAGGAAGCGAAAAAAAAAACTTGGTGGCCACTAGGTGGGCTTCTTCTTGATTACGAGAAGAAAAAAGACTTGGTGGCCATTAGGTTCCTTTATACTCCAAGAAAAGGGGAAAAAAACATAATGGTCGCAAGTTGCCATTACGATCGAGGATGAGAAAAAAAAGTACTTAGTGGCCACCAGGTGCACCTCCTTTTAATTATGACTAGAAAAAGACTTAATGGCCATTAGGTTCCCTTATACTCCAAGAAGAAAAAAAATGAAGCTAGTGGTTGCCAAGTGCCATTTTTGTTGAAGACGAGAAAAGAAAGCATTTGGTGGCCACACAATTGCACCTCCAATCGATTAAGAAGAGAAAAAAAACCCAATGGCCACCAAGTGACATTATAATCTAGGATGAGAAGCAAAACACCTGGTAGCCACTAGGTGTGCCTCCTAATCAAGACGAAAAAAACTTGGCAGCCACTAAGCCCCCTCATAGTCAAAGAGAAAAAAAGAGCCTAGTGGCCACCAAGTACCATTTTAAACAAAGAGGAAAAATAAAACACTTGGTGGCCACCAGGTGTGCCTCCTTTTGATTACAAGTAGAAAAAAGACTTGATGGCCACTAGGTCCCCTTGTATTCCAAGAAGATAAAACAATGAAGCTGGTGGCCGCCATGTGCCATTTATGTTAAGGACAAGAAAAAAAACACCTAATGGCCACGAGTTGCACCTATAATCAATTAGGAGGAGAAAAAGACCTAGTGGCCACCAAGTGACATTATAATCTACAACAAGTAAAACACATGGTGGCCATTAGGTGCCTTGCCATTCGATTATGAACAAAAAAAGACTTGGTGGCCACCAATTGTGATCCTAGTTCAAGGTGAAAAAAAAAAAATCGGTGGCCACCAAATCCCATTATCGTCAAAAATGAGGAAAAGAAGCATTTGTTGACCACCAAAACCAACCCTAATTCTATTACGAAGAGAAAAATGACTCAATGGCCATTAGGTATCCTTCTACTACAAGAAGAGAAAAAAAAAAACATGGTTCCATTCTCATTGAGTACGAGAAATAAAACACCTGATGGCCACTAGGTGTTCCTCCACTTGATAACAAACATAAAAAGATGTGGTGGTTGCTAGGTTCCATTCTCATCGAATATGAAAAATAAAACCCTTGGCAGCCATTAGGTGTTCTTCCACTCAATAATGAATAGACAAAAGATTTGGTGGCTGCTAGGTGCAATTCTTATTGAGGAGTAACATAGATCACCTGGTGGCCACCATGTTGCCCTCTAATGGATTGCAAGTAGAAATGGCACCTAATGGCCATTAGGTGCCATTCTTGTCCACAAAGAAAGGGAGAACAACTTGGTGTCTACCAGGTGCCATTATTGTCAACAATGAGAAAAAAACTTGGTGGCCATCAAATGCCCTACACTTGAATACAATGAGATGAAAGACCTAATGGCCACCAAGTACTAACTTGACCAAAAAAGACCTGGTGGTTGTTAGGTCCAATTTGCATCAATGACATAAGGGTCGTTTTCATCAATGACAATTAACAAAAAACACCAAGTGCCCACCATGTGCCCCTCTAGTAAATTGCGAGGAGAAAAGGGACTAATGGCCACCAGTTACCCATACCTTCTAATAGTGTACTTGCAAATAAGACTAAAAGAATTCTGATTATCATTTATTAGATGTGATTCTCTTTGTAAGAATCCAATGGAGAATCCTTCAAGCCTTGTCTCGAAAGTCTTGGGAAGATATGTTGGTCTTGATGAAGAGGTTATTGAAGTGAACCTTGGAATCTAAGAGCTAACATTGACAATTCCTTCATGGGGTATTGAATTGGTGAATCTAACAAACCCATCATTTGAGTTCCATGTCATTATTGGCAATGGAATTGATGTACTTTGATGGGCAAAGGTCACAAACTTGCAGGAGTACATGTGAAGCCAAGGTGCTTGTGCACATTTACAACTTGCTAAAGAAGAAGACCCTAGGATTGGTTTGTGATCGTAGGAGACTTAATGAAAGCTTACAATTGTTAAGCACAAAAAGGAGCTTCAACATCATTTTTTTTTGAAAAGCCAACAAGGAGATATTTGAAGCTAAGATGGGAATAAATGAAGGATGTCATAGTTGTGGATAGAGAGGAGTAAAAGAGAAGTGTTCATCCATCCCAATTACTCGTTGCACATGTGGAGAGCTCCACAAAAATGCATGAACCAATCAAGAAGGCAAAGAAGGAAAAGACAGTTAAGGAGAAAAAAAGAAAAAAAATAGAGGACCTTATCTTCCAAAAAACTCTTAAACCATTCAATGTGGCCAAATGTAAATTAATCAATGAAACAATAAGGGGGAAGTATGGCGACCTCTTCCCACTTGGGAATAAGCCAATTGTTGGGGTCAAAATTCATGTCTATTGTTTTTTTCTCGCACCAAAACGCATTGTCTATTGCCCTTTGTTAGAAAGACACAAGGATGACATAAAAGTGAAGATAACGCAATACAATTCCATACAATACATCCGCCTAGTTTTTGTTCCTCCAATTGACCCTAACAATTTGGACAAGATTGCAAGGGAGAAACCAATGTCTTGGGTAGATATTGAGAACTCAAATTTCTTCCTTCTAGGAGGCCAACATATCGTCATGGTTGTGAAGGTATGTTTTTGTAGAACTTGAACTATTTCTTTCTAGAAGTAAATTATGCATTTATTCTTAGAAATGAAAAATATCAAGTGTTAGTGTAACATCTAAAAATAATAATTATTTTTTGAACTATTGTGTAGGAGATCCTTGAGTTACTTGATACTTCAAAGGACATCAAGAATGATTACTCTAAGTTTCAAATAATAGTTGTGTGGTCTTTAAAGAACATAAAGTTATGTAAAATGTCAATTGTGTTCAATAACTCTAAGGCAATAAAGGACACATCCCCAACTTATTAAAAAAGCTTCATCCATGCTTGAAAAATATGGATTGAATACAAATGTTCAACTGGAGATATTGATGAATGGCGGAGAAAAAGCGAGAAATATAAGGTAATTCCCTTAATATTTAAATTTTCAAACTATTTAAGCAAGGATGATATGTGTTTACTTACATGAATGTCATATTTTTACCTAAATACCTCGTGTGTAATGTTGTAAGATTTTGAAAATATTCTTCACTTTATGTTTGAAATGAAATCAATAAAAGATTGTTTCAACATTTTGTTGCTCCCAAATGAAACTTATGCCTTATCGGACAAGGTGCTCCTCAAGTGGGAAAATGGCAATATATTGGATGGGATTAGGAAATTGCATATAAGGAAGGTCGCACCAATGGGAAAATTAGCCTTTAATTGCTTTATTGGCCTTTGCAAATCTTAGATGGTGGCGCTTGTTCAAGGTTTATTGAACCACGAGTATATGTTGATGGAAAGGTCAACCAAACTTGAAAGGGAAGCCAGTTTTAAAACCATGTCAAAGTATTGTTGGGACTATAAGAAACATCACCAAATATGTAATAAAGTCATGGTTTTTCATGAGTTTCTAAGGCCTGCATGTAATAACCCAATGCCATACTCAATGAACGACTAGTGGGAGAAGAAGACATTCCACAACTATGGCGATATGTTCTTGCTTTTGATAATGAATTCACAGAAGAATTTAAAAAATTGAGAATAAGATCGAATCCTCCACCCTAGTCATTCGTGAATGTGCTACAGGGATGGATACAAAACACAGACCTAGATACATTAAGGGTGGAGGTGATTCTTATTGAATCGCACTACAAATTTGCTATACTTCCTGCATTAGGCGATCGGAAGGCGGTTGTGGATGGGGATCCAAATACAACAAAACTATTTATGGATAGTGTGTTATCAACTATGGCATTTTTATCCACAAATTATACTTTTGATGGGGAGTGTGCAGTATGGAAGGGACCAGATTGTGAGTGCCTACTCATTGGCCTTCTTAATTATAAGGTCTGCTTTTAATCTATCGTATGTATATGTGATAAAGAGGCATTCTCACACCTTTTTGCAACAGTGACAAAATACCAATTCTCATCAAAATTTCAATTAAAATTTGGGCAATACATGCTGACAAAAATAGAGGTTCCCTTAGGGAAGGAAACTTTCGTGAAGACTTTCATGTTATTTTATGCCTACATCTTTTTCAATTGAGTATGCATGAACATTAAGAAGGACATGTTGGGTTCCAAATTGCTTCCATTGCTAGTTCAAATCATGGATTCGCCTTATCCATTAAATCAAAGGCTATATAAGTACGAGATATGCCCTAAGGTTCTTAAGATGATTATGGATCTAGTTTTGCAAAATGGAATGGAATGCCTCAGCGTGTATAGAAGAGGAGCCTTCATACATTTCTGCTTGGTAAGTGGATCACTAAAATGCGCATTAATGAATTTTTTTCAAATGTTTTATTCAATAAAATTTAAAAGCAAACCCTTACTAGAGTTTTTTTAAATTTTTTTTAGGAGAAAAAATGCAAGGTATTTGACCTTGGTCTTGAAGATGCGGGAAAAGTAGGCAAAGAAATTAATTCAATCTCTTTGCGGATGTCCTTTTGTTGTTTTGCAAAAGAAACGACTTGTAGCAAATATGGACAATGATGAAATGCAAGATCAAAGGAATGATCACAATTGGCAACTTGAGGGGGTAGGAGTTCAAAATATGGAGGTGGAGACCGTCGATGTTCATGAATATGTTCATTGACATCTCGACTAACCGTTTAGTTTTGCACCACCAAAAACATGCAAGAAGCAAATGGTGCACAAAGATTTTCCAATTAGAAATAGGCATTCTCGTCACAATTGGCAACCTAAGGGGGTAGGAGTTCAAAATATGGAGGTGGAGACCGTCAATGTTCATGAATATGTTCATTGACATCTCGACTAACCGTTTAGTTCTGCACCACCAAAAACATGCAAGAAGTAAATGGTGCACAAAGATTTTCCGATTAGAAATTAGCACTCTACTCGAGTCGTAAGGAAAAATACAGTAGAGCCAGATTTGCGCCAAGATGAAGAAAAGATTTGAGACACAAGGGGACTAACATCTACATCATTTGGTAGTTTCTTTTTGCAACAATCTAATGCCCAAAATATTGTTGATTTTTTTAACATGGACACCTCTATTCAAAACCCTTTAGCTGGGGAAGTTGCGTTAGAGGTGTTAGTACAAAAAGCCTCAAAAGTTGTATCTAATAGGTTACTAGTTGAAGAGTTAAGCTCGTTCACAAAATAGAAGTTTGATGATTCCTTCTTTTGAATATTTTATTTAATTGTAAATTTTGTAAAACATGAATTTGTTAGATGAAAATCTATTATGGTCAAAGACTTGATAATCATTTTGTCTATTGTTTCCACCTAATGGCCACTAGGTGGGTAGTTGCAAAGTTTTCCCCACCTAGTGGCCACCAAATAAGTAGGTTTTCCCCTTTGCATTGTTTGCTCCACCTTGTGGCCACCATGTTATTAAGTTGTGGTGTTTCACCCTAATGGCCATTAAGTGGGTAGTTACACCCCTCTTTTAATGTTTTTTCCACTTAATGGCCACTAGGTCAAAACTTTGCCATATTTCCACCTGGTGGCCACCAGGTGTGTAGTTGTTACATTCTTTGGATTTGTCATCACCTGGTGACCACTAGGTCAATAGTTTGTGATGTCTCCACCTAGTGGCCACCAGGTTGGTATTTACAAAAATGTTTTCGATGTTTTGTTTACTTGGTGGCCACCAAGTCAAAAATCTATTATATCTCCACCTTAACATTTCCTTTATTGGCAAATTTTCACCAAATCCCAACTTGAAAAATATGATTTCGACTTATAGGAAGGATTTTCCATGAAAAAAATGGCCCAAATTCACTAGATTTTGAAAAAAAAATTCTACTATTCATTATATTTTTATTATTAATTTTAGTATGTAGCCAAAAATGTTGTGATGTTTCCACCTAGTGGCCATTAAGTAAAAAATTTGTTATATCTCCACCTAGTGGCCACCAGGTGGAGATCAATTTCATTTTTTGGTTTTATTTGCACTTGGTGGTCACCAAGTTAAAAAACTTATCCACCACCAGGATAAACATTTGTATATTTTGTGTTATGAGTACTTCTACTTTTTATCAGATGTTGTTTAAATTTTTTATTATAAATGGTGTTTTCTTAATGTGTTTCATCACACCTAATTAGGATGTTGATTTTTTTTTGGCCACATTGATCTTGATGTTCTACATTATAATTTGATTTCAATTCCTTGTTATGTTGTGCTTGGCCACAAGCTATGTAATCATTGATATTGACTTGGCAATCGTCAAGTTCTTTGCATAGTTCTTTTGTTACCATATATGATGTGTTACATTTGTGTTTTTGGTAAATCTCCACCACATTTTTATGTTTTTTACATTCTATTTGTGTGAGGCATTCTTGCACACCTTCAACATGAAGATATGCACTCACAAAACTCGCTTGGAAGTGGAACTACTATGTAGTTATAGTCTAATAAGTAAGGTGGTTCAATGTAATGCAATGAAGTTCATTAACAATCTAATGCATTGTGTCCATTTGGAAAATACAAAGACATTGTGGGAGAATTGTAATTTCACCATGATGGAATGTGAAGGGGCATTATGTTGATGTTCATTCAATGTCACGTTTGATGGTTGAACCCCTTTTGTTCCATTCGTCATAACATTTACATACAACCTCCTAATCTAACATGCATTGGATTTTTGAAAAGCTAATCTAAAAAGGAGCCATGTTACAAAATCTTATAAGTTTTTTATTTTGTTGATCAAGGGTTAAGCCTTGGGACTAAAATTTATTTTGCTTAAATTGAGGAAAAAACAAACAATTTCAACCCCCTCTACTTTCGGCAAGTGTAGTTCCCTTACAATAAACTCGATGATGCTGAAATTTGAAGAGAACCTTTTACACCTCCTAAACAAAAATTATTTTAAATTTGACACAAATCCAATAATGGATTTGGGAGGAACAACTATTTGAAATAAAACTCTAGAGGCTTTGTCATGGAAATCTTTCCATGAACTCCATTCCAACACCCTCTACTCCCGGCAAGTGTAACTCCTTTACAGCCAAACCGATGATGCTGAAACACTACTAGAAATCTTGTCGTTTGCAACTAGTCACTATGCAACTGGCATGCAACTGGTTGTCGTTTGCAACTATCTCGGTCATGTTTGCAACTATAAATTTGGTATTGTATAAATTTTCAACCATACGGTTGTGTGTGCAATTAATGTGCAACTAAATGTGTACAACATGGACATGTGTCATAAAAATGATGGCATAAACTTATACATACTTAAATTATTATACTTAATATATCTACATAGGCTATGTATAATAATATTTTGTGCCTCTAGTATTAAGGTTAACCACATGCTAACTTATGCTAACCTAAACTAACCTAGGCTAAATAAATTAAAAGTTAAACTAACCATGACTAAATTAAATTAGGCTAAAACTAACCATGGCTAAATTTATTAGGCTAAACTAATTATGGCTAAATTAAATTATGTTAAATTAACTATGG
>Ga0116229_10009591_pt1 | contig 14739 bp, 5 predicted proteins | sample S1TSphgellanicum_3_FD_87313 | JGI IMG/M metagenome (GOLD analysis project Ga0116229, IMG submission 87313) | Host-associated microbial communities from peat moss isolated from Minnesota, USA - S1T2_Fc - Sphagnum magellanicum MG | ecosystem: Host-associated > Plants > Peat moss > Unclassified... | reverse complement strand
TATGTGACAGAAAGAGAAGGAGAAATGGATTCAGAAATGGAAATATCGGGTGTAGTATCTTCCGGAATTGCACCGGTGATATCGGTGAAGACGTTTCTGCCAGAGACGAGCGTGATGGCAGGAACAGATATGGAGGAAGAGGATCTGTACACACGGCAGAAGCTGTTGCAACGGCAGCTTGAGTTCCTGGACATACCGGAAGAGTACATTAAGGATGAATAGAAGAATCTGAAGCGGGAGCTTCTGAGAGCGCAATAGGAGGTCAAGCGTATCCAGTCAGTGCCGTTAGTAGTAGGCCAGTTCATAGAGATGGTGGACCAGAACAACGGGATTGTAGGTTCCACTATGGGCTCCAATTACTACGTGCGGATTCTGAATACTATCAACCGCGAGCTTCTGAAACCGTCATCTTCTGTGGCGCTTCATCGTCATTCGAATGCGTTAGTGGATATTCTGCCTCCGGAAACCGATTCCAGCATTTCTCTTCTATCGGAGTCGGAGAAGCCAGATGTGACGTACAGCGTATGTCTCTCCCTCTCTCAAAACTATACTTTTGTCCAATTGGAATCCCGTGAATTGCTTAGAAAGTAAAGGTTTCGTTTTGCGTCTTTTCAGAGCCCTCAATTGTCAGGATTCTCAATCGTTTTTGCCAATTCCTGAATGTTTCGTGGACTTAGGGTTTCAGGGGTGACAAATAGCAAGTAAAGAGCATTGCTTTCTCTCTCCATGAAAACCATGCAATCCGCTTTGGCCACTAGGTATTCAGCTGTTATCGGGGGGCATTAGAGGCTTTGCACGATTTGCAGACCATGCCTTTCCTTTGTGTAGTGGAACTGAATTATTCATACCACTGGCTCTCTCTCTCTCCCTCTGTCTGTGCGCCTGCCTGCATGGAGGGATGTGACAATGCTAAATCAGCATGAGAAGCTAGGGTTAGAAGGATTGTCCGCTTTGGATATTTTTGGTAAATAGATGCCTTCATCCAACATCCGGGTCTATCATTATAGTATCAGCCATAATTCTTGAACTGTTGGATATGGGAGGGAAACACGATGTTGTCCATTTATGAAAGTTTGTCCTTTGTTGTATGCAACTGATGTTTTGTCTTGAATAACTTTGGGAAATTGTATCACAATCACTTGTTTTATATTACAATAAAAAAGTCAAATGCAAGGTTAAAGGTAATGAAAAAAATAACTAACTCTTGATTTACATTATTGATTATGCTTATCAATAATTGATAAACATGGAGTCTTAATGTTAAAGCCATTGTCAAATGATAATTGCATCATGAATAAATTTGTTATTGCCAATCATTTCACGTATCCTTTTGAATGGATGTAATCATTCAAAATGGGTGGAAAGATGTGATAAAAGAATTTAATTTGCATGGGTAATCCAATGCAACGCATGACATGAAATAATAAGATGAAGACTTGAAGAAGGAAATAGGCATTCTCAAAATGAACATGGGACACCCGCAACATAATATAACCTCTTGCTAGTCTCCACCTCCATTTCTTTTGTCCCTTTTTTGAAATTGAAAATAGGTTGTTACAATTGAACATTGGATTCAAAGATATTTGGTTGATTCGATTTCAAAGGAGAAAAACATGCATCTATGTTTTGATTTCCACCAAGCACTAGGTTCAAAGGTGGAAGTTGTTGGAAAAGAACATTGAAATCATTTGTTGGAAAATCATTGAAAAAATATTGAATTTCTCATGCACCATTTGTACAAAAACTAGTGGATATGATATTTGCAACATTAAGAGAGTTTGCACCATAAGAATATCCAAGATCAGCAACACGAATGATGCCATCTTGAGGGAGTTTGAAACAATTAACTACATGTTGTAAGTTGGGAGTAAACATTGGATAACCAAAGCTTGCATCCATGAGTTCATCGCATAACTATATCTTCCACTACTAGGTTGCATTCGTTGCACTCCTCCATTTGGCCTATCCATTGACTCATCTATAACCAACTTATTTGGTTTTTTCAACTCCAAGTGCATTATATTACGTGTGTTGAAAGACCTTTAAAGGGACTACAAAGTACCCTCCCCATTGCTCCACTTGCTTAAAAGTGAAAAAGACAAAAGTAGAATCAAAATAACCTGTTTTGTATTGCTTCAAATTTATTTAAATTATTTTTGTGCTTTTATTTTTTGAAGGAATCGAGTCTTTAAATCACACCCAACTTTATGCAATTTTTAGCTTTTTGCAAAGGAATTGTTTTGTAAAATCACATGTAACTTTTTAATTTGAATGCTTGCCATGGGGTCACTCCATAAAATTTCTTTTTGTAAATCATGAATTGAGTAAGGTCAAAATTTATCGATCAACATTAGGCATTGTAATAATACCTAAAGAAATCTTGACAATTTCATTTTGAAGTTAAAATTCTTGGCTCACCAATTAGCTTGACATTGTTTCATGTGTATTCAATGGACTATTTCTTTTCAAAATTATGGGGTTACATGACAACTTTGTTATGAGTAAATATATTTTTATCCATAAATTGTTCAATTTTGTCAATGTATCCAAAGTACTTTGTGTTATATTTTGACATTACCTAAATCAAATAAGGTATGTTTGGAGTATTATACATGAGGGAACTTTAAAATTCCCAACTTATTATTACCATTTTTAAAATCTCCACATATTTAAACTAGCTTAAATTTAGTCAAAATTTTATTTTTGCATTAAATTTTGGTACATTACATTTGTTGGCTTTGATTTTAGCCACATCAGGAGTAATGAAAAATTCACAATTTATATATGTTTGTTTATATATACTAAAAACAAACAACCATTGAACAAAAACATAGGTTAAAAAAACAACTTTCAAATTCAAATTTGCCAACCTTCACCCCTATGATCTAAGGTTGTTTTTCATAGCTATTAATGAGTTGTCAAACTTTTACCATTTTACAAATCATCTTTGAGCTCCGCATTGCGTGCGCTACTAGTGACGATCAATTATTATTATTTATTTTAATGTTTTCATATATTTATGTCAATGTTAAATTAAATTTAAATTAATATACATTTCATGGACATGAAAAGACACATGTTGATTGTTTTTTTAATATCCATGTTGGTGGATGAGAAAAAGGAGTGAAAGGTAGTTATAAAATAGAGATAGTTATTATGAAAGTTAATAGGAAAAAGAAATAGTTATGAAATAGTTAGGCTTGAAAATGAGGTAGTTTTTTTTTAATTGTGTTTGGAATGGTCCTGGGACAACCCTACGACTATAATGGTCATATAGAAGTGACATACGGAACTTTTTGCCAAGAACCTAAGCATGTAATGAACGCAAACAATCATACACATGTTAAACATGATAAAAAAAACTCGTCCTATACCTACTAAATGTGATCAAAGCAAAATGTCACTTATTCATAAATCACTTTGGAAAATTCTTGTGCATTTGAACTCTTGAATTCCTCATATCCATGAATACCCCTCCAAGAAAAGAAGAGGCATATTACACCTACTCTTTAAATGTAGGGTAAAGCCCCAAGGTGGGGGCATTCCCAAAAAAAGGGGCTTCAAGATGAGGCAATAGTTAAGTTTGGCCATATATTTAGGGAATGTCCAAAGCTCACCCATGGTCTTTACCCTTTGTAAAACATGAGGCAAACATTATCATAAATTTAAACATATGTAGATTACAATGCATAGGAAGTGGAATGTTCTCACACCTATTCTTTAAGAATGGGAAGAATCTTACACATATAAATAGGCATAATTCTATCACACTCTTAAGTAATACATGCATAATATTGCTCCTTTTTTCTAATAGATATATTCATGAATATAAGTTACCAAGTTGCAAATAGACTAGGAATTTTCTATGAGTGCTTTATGAGTGGGAAAGAAATTAAGTCTACTCGTAGGTGTAGGTGTGACATCCCTTGTGCACTCTTCAAGAATGAATGTTAACTAGAACCTCCCCATCCTATGCCTTGTGATATACATACATTTTCATAATAACCTTTGTTTCATGCTTTATAAGAGGTAAAGTGGGTGTACGCAAGGGACGTTCCAAAGATGGGGATGCAAACTTGACTACTATTTCATCCAATGCCCCTTATTTTGAGAATGCCCCTAGCATGGGCCTTTACCCTACACTAAAACACAAGGGATCCCCACCATGTGCTTGCATAATCATGATAATTGAAGGTTCAAAACATTAGCAAGGGATGCAACCAAATTCACAAGGATTTTCATTGGGTTTTCGGTGAAATTTGGACAATTTCATTAGACAAAAAGTTTAGTGAATCAACCATGCCCCCTAGTGAATAGGCCATGTTTCATATTGACATCTAGAGGTTTCACTAACACTTGGTTCCTAAATGGAAAATTTACACATGGCAATGGAATTAGTTGATTTTTTTACTTCAATGTTATTATTATTAGTAGTTTAATACTACACGTATATGGTCAACATATGACATGGATTTTGTTGTTCATATCAAAGTTTGAACCTTAGTCTCCCTCAAAACAATCCATTGTCTTTCCCAACCAATTACACATATTTGACATTGTGATTGAAGGTGTCAAAAATTACATATATCACAATTATAGTATAATTTTTTTAATATATTGAATATTGAAAAAAAATCATACTTTATTATTAAAAAAATGAAAATTAATTCTTGAAGTTTTTTTACATGTGTATAGAAAAATAAACATACAAATTTCAAAACCATTTGAAGGAAAAACACATTTGAATTTGTTTAATTTAATAACAATGCGCAAAAATAAATTTTCATAAGGAAATATGCTTTGAGAAGTTGCAACCTTTGTTTATGTAATGTACTTTATGGTTAGCATAAGTAAAATGTAAAAATATTGATTTATGTCAATAAATAATAAATAAAATTTATTTCAATATTTCACGTTATAATATATAATCAATAGTATATTATGTCAACAAAAAAATTATATTATGTTTTAGTTATATCAAGTTGTAATATATTGATTATTACATGTTAACTATTAATTATTATATATATAATAAATTTTATATGAAATTTAATGTCTAGAAGTATGATTAACCACATTATGTACTTGAAATTATATACATTTAACATACATACATTCTAGATTATTTTGTACATAAACATAATGAAACATATGGACCAATAATAAGTTATAAAAATTTGTTTAAGATTAAAATAATTATTTGAAATATATTAAAAATTAATCTTAATGAATCATTGTAACAATTTTTTTCATTAAAGATGGACATGAATGATCAAGTTTCATCCAAGGTGAAATGGTGCAAGGGTATGGTGACTTAATTCACTTTTATAGCCCCATAATGAGTTGGGCTAATGAACTACGCCCAAATTCTTATTAATGAAAAAATCTAATTGTTAATCTTCAAGATTTGAAAAGAAGAACTTATAATAAGTGTAATCAATTTCATTTAAATGTTAGGTGTAAGATAACACCTTCAACCATGTGCATTGCCAAAATAAGGGCCCATATGAGGCAAAGCCAAGGTGGGCCTAATTTTGGTGATGTTGCAACCAAGGCATGAAATAAAAGTTGACAAACTTTTTTGTTTAGTTTTTTGTGCCATGATACCTTACGGGTATATGGTGCATTATGAGAAAAACATTATGTGGGGAATTTCAAATGTTAACAAGTGCGGACATTTTGTTTTCCAAAATGCCATGCAAGTTCTTACACTTTGTAAGCATTCCTCCGACTACATTACAAATATGGGCAAAGGTTTTTTATGTGTAGGAGAAAACGTGTTCATTGAGGCCCCTTCTAATTTGAGGGTTGTAGTTCCGTAGGTGTAAGCCCAAATTTTAAGAAAGGCCGTAGTAAGTAATAATGAACAATTGTCTTGGATGGAATCATTAAAAAATTAGGAGTGACAAAGCATGGCATTGCTACACAAGATAAATCAATGTACTAATGCAACGTTGATCCTAAAAAATACATGCCCAAGATATTGCCTTGCTAATTAAGATCCTTGATGGTCTTAGAATATACATGAACAATCTATTGAATCTAATAGGTGATCTAGGTGTAGTGTTTAGTAAATTTGGTTTAGGTTAATTAAATGGTTTTGGGTCCAACTTGACTCTACTCCAAGTAGTTAATTCAAATTTGTTTGCTTTAATGTGATTTGAGTTTGTAGTTGTGCAAGATGGGAGAAGCATCTCAACCATCACAAAAAAAAATCATTGTGGAAAAGTTGAATCATTCCACACCTAGTGTTGTTGTAGAAAATAAACCCGGTTTCAAGGAGCTAGGTCAAGATGTTGTGGGAAATGAAAACATCTAGATGATTGATTTAGCCTTGTTGGTATTAGGTGGAATCTTTCATAATGCAAGGAATGAAATGGCAAAGGATCAACCCTTTCCAACCAATAGAGGGTTAGGTGTTAGTTTGTTAGAGTGGTTAAAACACAATTTTGTATTTCAATGGTTTAATATTCTAGAATGTCCAAGACCCGTTGTAAAATGGATGCCTCAATTGGAAAATAAGTAGCTTTAATGGGGTCCACATAACTTATACCTTATATATTGTCATCAATTTGGGGGAATGTGACATCTAAAATTGAAAACCTTAGACATGTAGTGCCTCTTATTAACTTTAGTTGGTATTCCATAATATTCAGTAAGAAATAAGGCAAATATTATGCCTAAACCAATAAATTGCCATTTGATCATTAAAATTTTCATTCAAAAATTGTATGGGCACCACTACAAATCTTTTCCAACACATAAAGGGGCAGACCAATGTCATAGCCCCCAAAAATGTTTGTTGTGATATGGAATTTTTTGTGACTTTGTCCATCTGCCCGTAAAATTACACAAGGGTGGACCAAAACTGATGAATCAAGGTCCCTTTCCTTCATATTTTGAGTGAATTAAACCCAATGAATTGGTTTGACTTTCAAATTGGTTCAAATGATGTTAATTTTAACATTTTTTTTTCCAAATCCAAGTTCAAGCCACAGATTTAACTCCCTTTCAAATAATTTTATTAAATATTAATCTTGAAAAAAAATGATCTTAACATTTTTTAAAATTTTACCATTTTGAACTTTTCTAAAATTGAATATTATCTTATATTTTCATAAATGAGATTTTTTAAATTTATTTATTGACCTTAAATGCTATCAACCTTCAAAGTGTTATGTTTCAAAGTTTTAAAAATATTGTACAAACACAAGTTGTAACATAAAACTCCATATTCAAATTTAAATGGATTGACATAATTCCTTTTAAAGTCCATATAAGATTCACCATTCATTATTTTGTTGTATTTCTATCATTGTTGAAAGACTTCATGTGTTAATTTGAACTAAATGAGTCCCATTTTGTGATATCCAATAAAAATATGTAATTTTAAACAACAATGATAAAAATTGTCAATGGGATAGACTATTTTCAGTGCAATCTCCAACCATAGGGCACATCCTAGTAGGTAACATATAATTCTATTGTGGCTAATAAAATTACAAAAGGTTCACATAAGTATTATTTATCAAAGCCCTAATTGATACACATAATTATTTTTTTAGTAAGTAAAATGGCACAATGTGTGGAAATCCATGTTCAATTTTGGACAAATTGGTAATTTGCACATAAAAGTAACAAAATACCATGCAAAATGATTCGCATATTTTTCATCTTTTGAATTTATATTATATATTTTATGTTGTAAAACATTTTTTATTCAAAACAACTTTATATTCATTTGAATACTCTCCTATGTAATGTTTTCCATTCAAAAATTTGTAAAAAGTTGCAATTGACAATATTTTTGGGACATTTTAACAAATTGATGTTTAAAGGTAAAATAAACCTTATGATGTTCAGATAGGAACTATAAAATATTTATTGAAAATGTGTATTGGAATTTGTTACTAAAAAATGTTATTGGAATATGGTGCCAAAAATGTGTGCCAAAAAAAATTACTATAGTTGTGTTATCGAAAACCAATGAAATATAATTTTTAGTACCAAAATTTTAATTAATTACCAACATTCAGTTTAAGCTTCTAAAAGATAGAAAATATTAGGTAATTTTTTAATTTTAATTTTAAATTGTATTTTGGGGATTTCCTTAATTTTCTAATGTGCCATTGTTTTTAATTAGTTCACAAATATTTCTATTTGGAAACTCGATAAAAGCAAAAGAGAATATTTTTTTGCTTTCTTAATGTAAAAAGATTTAAAGTTCTTCCTATCCTTGGAGTCATCTTTCAATGTGTATTTTTTATTTATTTGTTTTGAAGTTGTATTTGTTTTGAAGTTTGAAAGGTTTGCAAGGAAAAATTTGCCTTTTGTTTTAGAAAAGTGTTCATTACAAGATTATTTTATTTTATTTTACTAGTAAATCTAATTTAAAAATACTCATTTTGAATAGGCATAAAAAAAACGACTTTGTCAATTTGGACAAGTTGATTTTGACATATCCATTGTGATTGAGGTGGTTTTTTTTACTAGCAGAATATGGACCATTTGACTGGTCAATTTTTTGCCTATATCAAAAAGAAAATTTGTGGCAAGTAGGTTACAAAAAGGTAGGCAGGTTGTACAAAAACAAGTAGGTAGGTGGTAGCCTACCTTACCCTTCCCTACCTAATCCTATTTGGCCTACCTTATCCTAATCTAATATATCATATTTAGCCTACCTTATCTACCTTACCCCCTTAAGGATGTACATAAGTTATAATGTTAGGAATTGAACCCTTGAGGTCCCCGATGATAAATCAATTCCTTGACCAATGGACCACACTATCAAAAGACGTATTTTTTTGTCAATTTTTTCATTCACATGTTTATTTTGACATATCATTACAAGACTATGAAATACAAAGGTAGGTAGGTTGTAGGAGATAGGTGGGTGGGTGGATACATAGGTGGGTAGGTAGGTGGGTGGGTAAATAGAAAGGGGTCCAAACATGTTATTAGGAATCACATGCCCCCTTTAAACCACTATTTTTTCAAAAATACATTTTTATAAATTTTTAATACGTCTTCCAAAAAAAAATAATGTTTTTAAAATACTATTATGTTAAGGTGTATAGTAAAAAATGTCCCAAAATATCTCTTAAAAAAATATTTTAAACTTATGCTTTTAGTGTCAAAACTATTTTTAAGCAACTTTTAAGAAGTGGTTACAAAGCCTTAAAAGTCTTTAAACATATTTTTCATTCATTATATTGATTCCAAAAATTTTAAACTTTGGATTGTAAAGTAGTAATAAATAAATAAATATTATTGTGAATACATTATGTATAGATCATAAAAATTTGGAATCAATCTAATGAATGAAAAATATGTATAAGGACTTTTAACCTCTTATAAACATTGTTTCAAAGCTACATAAAAGCAGCTTAAAAACAATTTTGACATTAAAAACACAATTTGAATTTTTTTTAAATGACATGTTTTGGGTTATTTTTTAATATACACCTTAACATAATAGTAGTAAAAATTTTTTTTTAAATTTTAATGTTTTTTAAAAAGACGTATTAAAAGGATTTTTAAAATGTTGTGACTCCTAATTGCATGGTTGGACCCTATTTATTATTATTATTATTATTATTTACAATCCAAAGTTCAAATAATTAAACAATGGTTACGATACTAATGGTACATGTTAGTATGACTGCACCCATAGGTAAATGGGTGGATAATTCGTAGTATGTATGTAGGTAGGTTGGTAGTACATCCATGTAGGTCTGTTGGTGGGTAGGTAGGTAAGTAATTAATATGTCAGTAGGTTATAGGTGGGTGGGTGGGTAGGTAGGTAGGTAGTTAATATGTAGGTAGGTTATAGGTGGGTGGATATGTAGGTAGATAATACATCTATATAGGTGGGTGGGTGGGTAGGTAGGTAAGTAGTTAATTAATTAGTAGGTAGGTAGGTAATACATCTAGGTATGTGGGTGTGTTAATAGGGAAATATTACATTTATGTAGGTGGGTGGCTTAATAGTAGGTAGGTAGGTTGTATGATTGTAAATGGGAAGTAAGAGGTAGGTATGTAATAGGCATAAGATGTCCCATTTGACTAAAGAACATTGGTCATTTTGACTAATGATGTCAATTTCTTACACTAAAAGAAAAACATGTATTTTCGATTAGTTTCTATGATTAAAATTTAGTTGCAAGTGACATTTGCAACTAAAATATCATTAGTTGCCTTGGACAAGTCACATGAGACATTAGTTGTAAACGACAAGGGGTATTGGATGAAAGAAAAAATCAACAAATACAAATCCATTTTTTTACTCCATTGTATACGTATTATCACATGCAACTACCACTAGAAGAAAAACATGTATTTTCAACTTGTATTTGTGACTAAATTTTAGTCGCAAGAGACATTTTACAACTAAAATCCTTTTAGTTGCTTAAGATAAGTCACATGTGATAAATTAATCACAAATGACAAAAGATATTATATGAAAGAAAATGTCAACAAATACATTTCATCCTTTGACTCCATTGTATATGTATTGTCATATGCGATTAAGATGCAAATATTTTGGTCACAATTGAAAGCAAATTATGTGCTGCCACGTGTCTTAATATTTGATTATTATTATTATTATTATTTTGAAATAATCTAGGATGTTTAATTCAAATACTTGAATGATATTATATTATGACACATGGCCTAATGTCAATATGACATGTGGCCCAATGTAAGTATGCCACATGGCATTAAATTTTTTAATAAAAATAATAATATTAGGTTGGTAAGTACCTAAGTAGGTACATAAATAAGTGCCTACAAACCTAGGCTACATACCAACCTACCTACTTTGGTAAAAAAATAGATAGGTAGGTTCTACCTTCCTAGGTTAAATACTTATTCATATAGGTAGGTATTTAGGTAGGTAGGTACATAGGTCGACCTAGGTGGGTAGGTCAAACTAGGTACCTACCTAGCTAGGTAGATAAGTAGGTTGGGAAAGTAAGTACTTTAAAAATGTGCATAATTTGTTTTTTTGTTTTGGGTTGAGCCTTTTGATTAGTTCATCCCATGTGCATGAATTTTTTAATGTGAAATTGGATGACCACACCTTTTTGCTTATATAGTGTTCAAAATAGGAATGAAGAACAAACAATATGAGATAAGTTTTGAAGTTGTAACTTCCTCACAAACTAAGTTGTAATTACAAAAAAAAATTCATGCCTTACTTTCTTAATTTTTAGATTTCTAAACAATTTAAGTACTAGATAATTAGATGATCATTTAATTAATAATGATTAAATGTCATATATCTAAATTATAAATTATACACTACGAATATTCAGTATTCATCATCAATTACTTAAATAAGCACTAATTTTTTAATATTTAACAAACTAACTATCCAGTTACTCACAAGTTATTAATACATAACTCATAAATAATTAGATAACTAAAATATTTAAGAGTATTTTATTACCTTTTTTTATCGAATTATATATAATATAATTAATGTAAAATTATTTTAATGACTATAATTTAAAATTTAACTCTTTTAAATATTTATGTTAAAATTATATGTAATGAATTAAGAATTGCCATTAGAAAATAAATTTTTACACGAATTTGAAAATATATATTATTCAACTAATTACATTACTTATTGTATAATTACATTTATTGTTGTAAAAATTATTATAAGTCAAGTAATGTTTATCTTTTCGTAATTATTCACTATAAATACAATAATTTGTTAAACATAACATTAATTTTCATGATTATTGTCAAATTATTATAAATTATTTATCATAGATGATTAATCACATATTTTTTAATATTATTATTATTATATATAATTCCTCAAATAAAAATCAGTAAAATAATTATTTTAATTACACTATAATTTTTCCAAATTTTTAATTCAGGTTTAATTGAAGTTATAAATTACAGAGTGTGAATAATTATGTTCAATTAGAAAATAATTATGCACATACTAATTAATTCTTATCTGAAGTAATTGCAATGATTTTAAAGTAATGTCACATTAATTACATTAATTAATTTCTTCTAATATAAGAATATAAATTAGATAATATACAAATATATGTTATAACAATAATTATTTAGTGTAACTTATATTCAATAAACATAATCATTTATAATCATTTATAAAAGTGATATACTATGGATAACATTAGTAGAAAAAACCCTTAAAACTGAATCAATAATTTTTTGAATTAAAATATAAATCTAAGACTCCAAAATAGTAATTCAGAATTCAAATATCAAATTTTAGATCAAATAAGTTTTTTGAAGTTAAATAACAAATTTCAAAATTGAAATGTCAATTTTCATATTCAAATAATAATATTCAAAATAAAATGTCCATTTTAAGACTCAAGTAATAATTTTCTGAATTGAAATATTAATTTTGAGAATCCAAAATAATAATTTTGAATTCAAATTTCAGCTTTCAAGTCAAATAATTTCTTAAAATTTAAATTTAAAACTTGAGAATTCAAATATCCAATTTCAAGTTCAAATAAAAATATTTTAAATCAAAATGCTGATTTTTAGACTCAATAAATGTTTTTGAATTGAAATACTAATTTTTAGATTCGAAAATAATAATTTGGAATTCATGTAACCAAAAAAGAGAGGGTGCACAACCAAATAATCAACTTACCGATCGAGTGTACCTACACCTAATCATGTTCTCAGCGATTCTGACAACAAACAACAAGCTTCTGATCTTTTCCAGAAACACATCCAAAACTCTCCTGCCTACACTCGTGCAACCTCACACAGATGCCATTTATGCTTACGAAACCAACAGATTATGAACATCGAATCTGAGCTTGCATCTTCATTCATACAAAACCCAGAAAATACAAGCATTTTAATTGTAATGCATTCATCAAAGGCAAAGTCCTAAGCTACCACCTTGTTCAGTTATTCTCGTAAGTAGTTCACATCTACCCATCTAATTGGTTGGCGCAGCGGAAAAATTTCAACCACTAACCAGAGCCTAAAAATTCTCTTCACTGTCTATCTGTGCATCTCTACGTTCGTCAACCGCCTTCAGTGTTCCTCCTCTTTACTGGCTATTATGCCAACCCAAAAAAATGAGGATCCCCTTCACCGCTTATCTCCTCCGCACCTCCAAACCGCCTCAACTCATAATTGCAGCTCCACTCTTCACCATAATTTGGCGCCGCCTCTACCACACGTGATCAGCCTCCATGTGGATTCAATAGCAGCCGCCATTCATTCCTTCTTGTACAACATCTCACACACACACCCAGAGAGATTTCCCATGCACTCTCATGCAGTAGTAATGGAGAGGCAGCCGCCACAAAAAAAACGGCTAACAAAGCAAACTTAACTTCCAAAATCAGGAAGTGTTCACACTGGCGTGGCGACCTTATTTCGTGTTACATTCAAATATCAAATTTTTAGATCAAATAAATTTTCTGAATTTAAATAACAATTTCCAGAATTGAAATGTCAATTTTCAGATTCAAATAACAATATTCAAAATTGAAATGTCCATTTTTAGACTCAATTAATAATATTTAGACTGGAAGTATTAATTTTGAGAATCCAAAATAATAATTTGGAATTGAAATTTCAGGTTCAAATCAAATGATTATTTAAAATTTAAATGAGAATTTTTTAGAGTTGAAATATAAGTTTTCATATTCATATAATAATATTCAAAATTAGAATGTCCATTTTTATAATCAATTAAGAATTTTCTGAATTGAAATAACAATTTTCAAATTTGAATAAAAAATTTAAAGTTCAAATATTAATTTTAAGATTCATTATATGAACAATATACATACGTATGCATATTATATATATATATATAATATGCATACATACATTACTATGTGAGAAGGGGCCAAAACATCCCTATTACTCAAAAACCTTCATCATATGAAGGAGGCTTAAGGTTCCATTTAACTTTTAATTAACATTTGACCAAAACATTTAAAAGTTGGAACCAAGTGGGAAGAGCGAGTTGCAATCACATAATTGCCCAATTGTCATGTAAAATGTTGTTTTTTTTTTACTTTGTAGAGTTGTAAGGGCTTTCAAGCTGAATATTTTGATTTAAAAGAAAAAAAAGTTTGGTTAAAGAATGGAAAGACGCCACTGTTGAAAGTGTAAGTCTACTAATTATAGGCATCCTTCAAAATTTCATGTTTATGGAAGATTTGACCAAGTTACCATATTTCATGGAATGTAATTTAACTCTAGGGTAGATAGAAGGCATCCATATCAAGGTGGTGCAAAAAAAATTGCTGCATTGGGATTGGGGATGAGAGAAATGAATGGTCAAAGATGCACATCCAATGGGCATCTACAACAAAATCCAAGGAAGACAATCTTGTATTATAGTTTTCAAGCAACTTGATTGTTCCTAGTCCTTCCAACCTTCCATTGCATGTAACATGGGTAGACAACAAAGCTTGGGAAGTTGGAGTTGTTAAAAAGTTTATCTATTGTTGCCCAAGCTAAAAGGAAAAGCTTTAACAAAGCTTGAGAGATACGAATGAGACATCAAAAGCACAAAAGAGCAGGAATGACATGTCTCTTATAACATAGGCATGTCAAAATTTTGGATAGGAGGTCCAGGTACGAGTAGTAATGGGGTAGTTGAATAGGCTAGTCTATTGTGACATTTAAGGGTTAATGAAAAGAATGCCTTATTTTGAGAATGCCCCACTAGGGCCTTACCCACTTCTATATGCTCTAAAG
>Ga0116229_10009590_pt1 | contig 14739 bp, 10 predicted proteins | sample S1TSphgellanicum_3_FD_87313 | JGI IMG/M metagenome (GOLD analysis project Ga0116229, IMG submission 87313) | Host-associated microbial communities from peat moss isolated from Minnesota, USA - S1T2_Fc - Sphagnum magellanicum MG | ecosystem: Host-associated > Plants > Peat moss > Unclassified... | reverse complement strand
AGAGGACAGAGAGCACAAAGAGTGCAGCAGAGAGGAGACTAGAGAGCACAAGAAAGAGTATTTTTTGGATTCTCTTTTCTGTTTTAAATATAGAATTGGAGGTTGAAAATGGATGAGAGGTGGCCAAGTTCATTCAAGGGATCTTTTGAAGACACCAAGCCTTCCTTCTTCCTAGTGGTTGGTTGGGCAAAAATGGATGAAAATGTACTTGTTTTAGCTACTCATGATGTGGTTCATGGGCCATTAGACATCACATGGCAATTTACTCACTTGAATTACAATTATAGATCCTAGTTGCAAATATACATGTGACTAAATCTGAAAAAAATATGAGATGACAAATGAAATTGCAAAATTTAGTGGTCTAATTTTTTTGCTGTAGTGTTCTTGAATGAACTAAGTGTTAGATGTGTAATAGGGCAGTGAAATTTTCATAAAATGAGTGAAAATGGTGGAAATAGATCATTATTTGCAATTTCTAGCATAGTAGGGTTTTGTGTAAGTATGAACATGTTTTTTTCCTAAACATTAATTGAGATTGTTGGATGGGTGATTTGAAATTTTTAAAAGTTATTTTGCGTGAATTTAAAAAATTCATTATAATTTCTATTTAAGTTGGATAGGGTTTTAACACGTTACTTGAAAATGCACTTTGTTTCAAGTTGTTAATTTTGTGTTGAAGCCAAATTGCCATTGATTCACAAAAATATTTAATTAAATTTGGTTAGAAGAAAAAATGAAAGTAAATTTCTTAAACACCCTTTTATATTTTTGGTTACCTATTTGAACCATGACTTTTTTTTTTTCAGTCAAATTCTAGATATTGAAAATTTCCCAAAACTATGACATTAACAATTTCAAATTTTAACTTAACTAGGGGTCATATGCATAAAGTCAAGAAAAAACAAGTTGGTTCTATTGATGGTTGTTAGAATATTAGACTAGAACAAAATTCACTAGTTTAGTGCATTTGGCAATGTAATTTATTTATTAAATAGGTTAGGTAGTAGGTTAATTGATTAATTAATTCAGTAGGCTAAGTAATAGGTTATAAATTATTTAATAAGTAGGACAAATAGTAAGTAATATCTAAGAGGATTATATATGTAGTAAACATTTTAATGTGTTGATATGTGATAGTGTTTTTATATTAATCATTATTTAATTTTAAGTAGGTTATGTAATCAATTCATTAAATATGCATAAGTAGTAGTTAGTTAGTAAGTAGGTTAAATAGTAGGTATTTTATTGTGTTATATGTTATAATGTTTTTCTACATTAGACAAATGATGTGATGATAAAACCACTCAACATTGAACACAAACCTACACACAACATTTTCAAATATTTTTTTCATCTTTTAACTGAATTGAACAATTTTTATGTCATTGGAAATGCAAATTGGAGGACTACAAATGTTCTATAAGCATCAAAAGCAAAGGAACAAGGAAGAAAACACAAGGAGAGAAGGAAGAGGACTATGATATTTTGTTTCGAAATTTTTTGAAAAAAAAACTTTAGACCTTTTCTAGTTTCAAACCCCATATCTTCTTCATTTTTAGTCCATTTTGAGTCATATAAAAACTTTTGGGTGCACCAATTAGGGATCTACAAAACTTCTCTTTTCTCCAAAGGAAATAAAATAATGAAAGATAATTTAATCACGAAATGCAAAACTATTTTAATAGGTCTACCATAGAAAATAACCCTTTACATGAAACAACTCATATCTTCTTCATTCTTGGACCAAATTGAGCATTGTTTGCATCATCGGAAGATAGGTGAAAGGCTACAAATGTTTTTTCAACATCAAAAGCAAAGGAATGATGTGTTAAGATTCAACCTCCTCTCATTTTTTTAATGTACAATGCTAGGTTTGTATACCTCAAAATTACATAATGTTGTGGTTCGTTTTCATTAGGATTTATCCCATATCATTTGTCAAAAAGTTCAATTTTGTCAATTATATAGTTAGGTGAAACAGTGGACTACTCATGGTTTTCATTTTAAACATTCAAAATGCATGAACCATATAAAATGAACCAATTAAGAAGGCGTGTACCACTGAAATAAATCTAAGATTCTACCTACTTACCTAAGCCTATTTACACCCACATAAATATCCTAAACCTAATTACTTATCTACCTACCTACCTATATATATATATCTACCTACTTAATTGATGTTAGGTTGCTTATTTTAATCTAACCTATATTATGATAATTACCTAACTTGATTTAACTTAACCTAAACTAGGTAGTTGTCATGATTATACTATTTTTATTATAAAAATTGAACTTATTATTTATTGCCACATGTAAATGATCTAGTCACTAATATAAAAATGGGGAGTAGTTCACTAGCTTAAATCATTATGGGACCTTAAAAGTGAAATAAGTTCATTGCACTTTAATGATTTCATCCTACTTAAACTTATTTCATTATAATATCACTATGTAAACATTGTGTTTCACTATTAATTGACATAGTTCATTATTATAAATTATTATGATAAATAGGTTTATTTTTATGTTGTTGTTTTAAATACCTTATGTTACTTTATGATATACCCTATATTATTTTAGGTTACCTTAATTATTATAACTTATACCTGAAGTTATTATAAATTATTATAGGTTATCATAAATTATTATACGTATTCTACATTAAAATATCTTAACTAACTTATCATAAGCTTTTTATTTTAAATTATTTTAAATTAAATCATTCAATTAACCTTAGGCTATACCTTAGGTTATTTTATTTTAAGTTAATATATGTTATTTTAAATTATACTTTAAGTTGTTCAAGGTCATTCTACTTATGTTATTATAATTATTTTATCCTAAGTATAACAATTTAAAATAATCTGAAATAAAATATAATGACCTAAAATAAAATAGCCTATGAATTTTTTTAAAAATAGCCTACAATAAAATAACTACCAATAACCTATGATAATATAGCCTAGAATATCCAATAATAACTTATAATAGAATAACCATTAATAAGCTATGGTAATTTAACCTAAAATAATTAATAATATCCACCAATAGAATATCTAGTAGGAGTCATTAATAAAATAACTCCACCAATAACCATTAATAAAATAACCACCAATAGAATAACCACTAATAAAAATTAATAAAATAACCATTAGTAGCCAATAAAAATAATAACCACCAATAGAAAAATAACTAATAGCCACTAATAAAATATATGGGCATTAATAAAATAAGCACCAATAGCCACCAATAGAATAACCACAAATAACTTATGATAATATAACCTAGAATAACCAATAATAGCATAAGGTGAAATAGCCAAAAATATCCCCAAAAAAATGAGAATAGCCATAAATAACCGTAAACAATGTAGGTTGAAATAATTTAAAATAATGAAAAATAGCCCTAAAATAGTTGAAAGTAGCTTAACATATGTAATATTATTATATTATCAAAAATCTTATCCATTTATTAAACATTTTCTTTTTTTCAAAAGAATGTTGATTGAAATGTTATTGAATAGTGATATTCAAAAAAAAAATTATTCAAATTATTTTACACTTTCAAAAGGAAATAAATGTAATTATTGAAAAAACTTTTAAATTAAACTTTAATCATTTCATTTGGACAAAATTTTAATAAGATGTGAATTTTTAAAAAAATTGTAATGTTTAAAATGAAGTATTTGATAAATAAAATGCAATGTAACTTATTATTACAATATGTGTGGTGGCTTGATGGTAGGGGTGTTTGCCTCCATCCTAAAAGTTAAGGGATCAAACCTCACAAATGTTGTGTTTGTGGTCAATAGTGAGAAGTTGACTAAATATTCTCTTATGTAATTCCTTAGAATAGGTGCTTACTTAAGCTAAGTTTTTAACCTAACATAGGTAATGACATGTGTCAATAATTCATAGGTTGAAAATCATGAAATTATCAATCATATTAAATATTAAATCATTTAAATTTAATTGATTTCCATGCTGCCTAGTTAATTAATTAACAAATGAAATAATTTAGTAAATTTATATTTCATTAAGTATTAATGGACCAATTCATTATCCATAACAATTGGTCCCTGCTCACTGAGGGGTTGACTAGTTTCACCATGGTAAAAATTTCCAAGTTCATTCAAAATATAGTGAAACCCAGAGCAAACTAAAACACATTTGGGTGTAATGAATGGACATTTTTTATTCTTGTCCAATGGACAAATTTTTTCCATTTGTATACACCTTAATTTTTTATCATATGTGACTACACATTTTAATTGTAAAAAATAGTTGCAAAAATTCATGCCACATTGGATGGATTAAAAGTTGGTGTTAGTTGCATATTGATATGATTATCTTTTTGACTAGGTGCCACATATTGTCTTTTGCAATTGAAATTTGACACGATTTTTCCAAACCAACTAAACACTATAACAAGTCACATGTGTCATTTGTGACCAAAAATCAATCATACATCCAATTTCTTATAATGTTATCAACTCATCCCAAATGGTGATTCAATTTAAATGTTTTTTGTGTTTTTTTCATGTTTTTAGTGCACCTTGTGCTATATTTTAAAACATAGGGTGCAATCACAAGAAAAGGAGCCAACCCTACTAGGAGCTTTGTCATATTTTAAACACAAGGCCTTGGCATAGTTAACACATGACCCTTTTGGACTGGTGGGGCTCGACAACAAAGACTGGATGAAAAAGTTTGATTTCAAATTATGTTGTTCTCCTTTACATGCCTAACCTAGCTTTCTACCTATCGATGACCTAATCTATGCTAAGGCATTTTCATCATCACTATCATTTGATGAGCTCCCAAGAAATGCACAAGTCTGTGCAAGCTCTATTGTTAGTGTGATTGAGTTGCCACATGCCTGTGTGCTTGATCTTCTTCTCACATCACAAAACGAAAATGTCAATGTGAGTACTTCATGAGTTGTGAATAGTTGAAAAACTAGAAATATTCATGTGTGTGCACACAAGAATTTATTTGGAGGAAGGCAAAGCTCAAGCTTTTGGAGGTAAGTTGTTTTCATCTTGTAAAATGTTTTAAAAGTTGTTTTCGGTAGTCTTGAATTATAGCTTGATTAAGTTTTCTTTGGATCATTTTCTTTTTGAACTTTTTGGTGGTTAATTAAGGAACAAAGCTTAATTTTGCCAAATAGTGAATACATGGCGTAAAGTTTTAACTTGCAACTATTGTGTGGGTGTCTAACCATTTTTTTTATCACAAGAGAGTACCATATTAGAGCGGAGGGTGCATAGGACCTTTTACTTGTCCATGCGGCCTTTCGTATTTCAGTCAATAGTGAAGTAAACTAGGAAGTTCGAGACACAAACTACATTTGACGAATGGAATGAACTTGATCAAAGGTCACACAATTGTAGCTATAAGTTCTTCACCATTTTTCACCTTCTTTTGAACATCAAACAATTAGCATGGATGCTTGTTGAAATGCTTCAAAATTGTGAAAACCTAAACCTTAAGTTGCTGAAATTTTTATCTGATCCATGTTACACATGAACTATACACCTTCTAATATGGCATTTATGCTTTTTATAATGCTTTGATTATGAACCCTTAAACCATTTGCTAAAAATCTTATTTGATTCATGCTATTCATGAATTACATAAATCTTACAATATGCCATTCAAGTTGAAATGATTTGATTGTGAAACTTTAAACTTTTGGTGAAATTCTTCTTTGATCCATGTTGTTCATGAACTACATAGGTTTTATAATATGGCACTTATGCGTATTGAAATGCTTCAAGACTATGAAACCTTAAACCTTTTGCTGAAATTTTTATTTCATCCATGTTGCTCATGAACTACACGTCTTGTAATATGGCACTAATGTTCATTGAAATGCTTCAAGACTGTGGAACCCTAAACCCTTTGCTGAAATTCTTATTTGATCCATGTTGTTCATGAACCACATAGGTCTTGTAATATGGCACTTATGCTTATTGAAATGCTTCAAGACTATGAAACCTTAAAGCTTTTGCTAAAAAATTTATTTGATCCATACTCATGAACTATGCATGTCTTGTAATATGGCATTTATATGTGTTGAAATGTTTCATTTAGACTATAAGACCCTAATTCTGTTGAAAGTTTCATATTATGATCTATGTTGTACATGAATTATATTTGTCCTTTGAATTGTTTGCCATAGCCAAGGACCAAGGTATATTAATTTTTTTTGAAAACAAACCTTAAAATGTGTGCACCTTGAGCAAAGTACATAAATATCAAAGTGTATTCTTGAGGAGGTAAAACTAAATTTTTTATGTCCAGTTTGATTTGTTAGGTTTGAAGTGGTGCACTAATGGCTCGCATTATTTTCAAACTAAGTTGTATAGAATTAGTCCATGAAGTGAACTACATGTCTTGTTGTCAAGATTGATCATGTTTTAGGTCTAAAACTAAGGAGTTCACTATCTGTCCATCTTATTTTCAATATGCAAAATCAACTTCAACATGACCAAATGTTTAATTTGGTTTTGGGTGTCCAATAGTGATGTAAATCTTCATCTATCAAAAAGGGTGCAAGTAAGTCTCTCCATCTATCAAGAAGATTAAACATGTCGCATGGGAGACATTGAATAGGGCACAATTTGTTAATGAAAAGCTAGCTTGGGGTGATAATGATGGAGATTTTTAAAGATGAAATGTTTTACACTCCTTTAGGAAGTCCAAAAAAGGAAGGCACTAGTTTCACTACCATGCCATGTCCTAAAGCCCATTTACAAGTTGACACATATTTACATTTTGCCATTGTGAAGCAACTTACAAAATTGATTGTTATTTCAACTCTGAAAATTCAAAGTCTGAAAATCCTACAAGTGCCAAGTCAGCATCAAAGTGACTAGTTAGTTAGAGGATACAACTATAGTGGCCATCTCCCCATAAGCCCATTGTTGTAGTCTTGAGTCTTAAGACAATACATTTTGTTAATTAGAAACCACATTGTTGCTTTTGTGGGAGGTTAAACTTGGTTTTGACAATCTAAGGACCCTTTGTTAAATTTAAATATCTTTTTCAAATGTTGAAGTGTTTTGTTTCTTATCTAGTCTTGGTTTTGATCATGTAAATTTATGATCCATACAATTGCTAATATGTATTTTTTCTTGTTATGGAAATAGGTATGTAATATTGTTTTGGAATGTTCAAATTTCATATTATAGCTCAAAATTTTATGGTTCTAAGCCAAGTATAACCAGACAAAAAGTACCTTTGTTAACTTTCAATTTGTTTTGTTTTAAATCTTTCATATATTGCTTTTGAAATCATTAAAATGCATCCAAGTTGTTAAGGTTCATTCAATGGAAATTGTCATTAATCTTAATGTGATTTGTAGAAATTAATGCTTGTGATTATTTTAAGATTGTGTACTATATGTTTTTTTTTTCCACTAAAATAAATCATGCATAAATAGTAGAGCCTACTTTGAAATGCAATCTTCAATTACGTAACAATCTGATGCTACTTTATTTAGCAAGATGTACTTTTGTAAGAGAAGCATGGTTTCTAAAGTGCTTAATTTTGTGCAAAATGAATGAATGCTTGTTTTAAGATTGTCTATTGTGATTCTTTTTTTTTAGAAGAACCAATCCTTATTTAGTAGTAGCTTGCTTTAAAGTGCAAATTTCAAATTACGCAACAATTGAATGATGTTTTATTTAGTAGGATTTGTGTTTATGTAGGAGATGTGTGCTTAAATTTTAGGACATATGTGCTTTCTAAAGTGCTTGATGTTGTAATTATAACCATATGGTTTAAGGATTTGTCAATTTTGACATAACTTTGGGTGCATGTTTTGTGTACTAGATTATGGGAAAAGAGGAGAAGGAAAATAAGCTTAAAAGAGAAATTGATAAGGAATATCTCAAGTGGCCAATTGTTGAATATGCACTTCAAGATGTGAAGTTTTTTGAAGAGGTTAAGCAACTGGATGTAGTAGGTTTGGACCCAAAGTCTGAACTGACTAAAGAACATGTTACAATTGCATACATTACCAAAGTGTTTGGCAATGTGCATAAATTCAAGACCACCAACCCTCTATTAACAATGGAAATCAAGAGAGAGTTGGAACAATTATACTGGAAGATCTATGGAACATCACATATCATGAACAATGAAATCATGGTCTAGTTGGTGAAAAGGTGGGTAGTATGGTGCAATGGTCACCCAATTAAGTGGGCAAAAGCTACAACCTCCATTGTAAAAGAAAAAGTTCAACATTTAAACATGAACCCGTTGATATGGGCAAACAACGTGGAAAGGATAGAATTCAATGAAGGTTCAAATCTTTCACATGGAACACTTGCCACAGGCCAAACATTTACAAAGCTAGAAAAGGACTATAGTCCACTAGGGAATTACAAACATGAATAGAGGTATGTTTCATTTAAAGACATTGCCAATATTCAAGAATTATTGGAATTCAAAGACAAGCATTGGAAATATATCAATTCTTGCATTCATTAGTTTTGAGTGAAAAAAAAGAACATATGGAATGTTTGATTGGGGTACGGTTTAGTATGGAGGATGAAAAAGTAGTTCAATAATCACAAGATCAAATTAATGTTGCCAACAAATCACTCTTCAATGTCAAAGCAAAAGTCCAAATGCTTTAAGATTAGGTAATTGCTTGGTTTGGTGGGCAATCTTAGATTATTACAACAATAATAAAATATTTATAATCTTGTAGATAGTATGCAAAATTGCAATGTTATACATGTAAAATTATTGTTGAGTTTTTGGTTTAACATTCTAGGGTGGTTGAATGTTGTAGATGGTTATACAAATGTTGGTTTTGATTTATTTTAGATATGGTGGGCATTTGTTAAGGTTGTGGGTTCATTATTAGAAGCCCAAGATGCCAGAGAGGACATTATGAAAACCAACTAGTAGTATAACAACAACCTGTACAATAGTAAACTCAAACCTTAACATTAGATATGGATGCCTTGTTGCAAGTGAAAAATGAAAAAGAAAGGGAGTTAGACATTTTGAGTCGCATTACTAATGACAAGAAGGAGATGGTTATTAGAGGCAAAACTTTGTATCGAAAGGTTGATGAAGAATGTCACCAAATACAAGAAGAGTTGGAAAAGGCTATGAGTAACCAATATGAACTCATCAAAAAAGAAAATTGTATGCATCATCAAGGTAGATGCAAGCTAAGGTGACTCAATGTTGGTAAAAATTACACTCCCTACAAGTCCATATAAGATTCTTTAAAATCATTTAAATGGACATGGTTGTTACTTTTAAAAATATTATTATTTTAATATTTGAATAATACATGTTCAATCACTTACAAACCTTCCCAAATCTATGTGAAAACTTGCATTTAATGTTGTTTATATCATTTTTTAATTTGGAAGTCCTAAAAGGAAAACTCACAAAGTCTAAAGGAATAATGCCCCATCTAAAACCTTCAAAAAATTTGAAAAACAAACAAAAATTGCACCTCATATAAACTTATGAAAATATGGTCAAATTTTAACCATTCAAAATTCCCTAGTTTTAAATGATTAAGGTTTTCAAAGAAAAGATTCTTCATATGAGTTTATCATGTTGTATTACATTATATGTTGAGTCCCAATAATAAATTTGGAATGTGAGGCAATATAAATGTTTATATTTTGTGATGTTCTAGTTAGATGAACAATCCATATTTTTCGATTTCAATAGTCCATTACTATTAACAAATGTTTTTATTATGAATAAATAATCACATAACTCTTTTCATAATGAAGTTATTAATTTAGATCCAAGCCCCAATTAAATCTAAGGATATATTAATCACCATATGCATTTGTATAAAGGGTACCCAAGGAAAAAAACACCCTTTCATCACAAAAATGAACCACTGTAGTTTGCATCTACCTATCGATTGAAAAAATGAAGATAGGAGATCATGTTTCATTTTGGCCTCAACCAATTATACACCTATACAAGCCATTAAAGGAAGATGGACGTAACATTATCATTATGAAGTTGTGTGGTTATTATAATAAGTGGTACCATTGTGCTGATATTGTGATTATAAGTTATAAGCACACCTTTCACCCATTTTGCTTTGCTACAATGTTGGAGCACTCCAACAAGTGTTGTGTATGTAAGGAAAAATTACACCCAAATTGATGGCACTCTTGGGGCTTCTAACCTCTAGATGAAGACCTTCAACAGTTAACTAAGGATATGAACTTGGAATCCACAAGGCAGAATATGCTTTTGAAGATTAAAGAAATTGTTAAGAATGGTTTGGACTCAATGGTAAATGGTAAGCTCTTTCCAAGTTAGATGTTCCTTATGCATAAAACTTGATTTTTGAAGCAAACTTCACGTTCATGAATTTTCCTTATGGCTAAAGTGATGTAGGTTTTCTATTTATTGAATTATATCATAAATTTACAAGCTTCATAGGTTTGTTGCAAATCCATGTGAAATCTATTATTTCATAAGTTCGTATTGGTTAACATGAATGTTGTGCATTATTTAAACATGAAAGTCATGTGTACAATTTTTGTGTGTAAACAACACGACTAGCCATACAACATCCATGTTTAAAAATATGAATAAGCATATGACATTTGTGTTTAAACAATGCACATGATATTAATGTTCAAACAACACAAATAGATGAATGACATCTAGTTTATTCCATATGAACCAATGAAAAGTAAATTTCATATGACTATTATTACCAAATTGTGACCCATTAAGTTTGTGATGTGAGTAAATTTACAGAAGGTTAAGAATGGATTAACATATTTTTGGAATTTCACATATGTGGTTGAAATGGTGGTTTTTTGTTTACTGAACTAAATCGGTACATAAGTTATCCATATTGAGTACATTTATATTTTAACAAGCATGATTTTTTATGCAAAGTGATGAGTTGGGCATTGGCAATTTTCAGAGACCTACTACTAGGCTCCCAATCATGATCATTATGGGTATTGCAACATTGTAACTTGTGTTGCATAATGGCAATTTTGGGCCCAATAGAAAAATAACTTATTTTGGGGCTTCTTAATATAAATATTGTCATTTAGGTTGTTCATTTGCTTACATTGCTTCTAGTGGTGAGTACATTGGTTATTGTATGTGATTAAGTGTCATGTGTTTCATTTGTAGTTGAGAGTACATAGCCATTCCAAGTTGAGTATGGATCAACAAGTGTAAATTATATGGTTCACAATGAGAACACCCAGTTTTCTAGCCCCATGAATGTTTTATTGTGTGCAAATCCAAAGAAGGACATTCCCATGTCTTCACCAAATGCAAGGTTTTATATTGGTTTTACATGGTTTTAAGTTAGTTCTTAGTTTGAAACCCACAGGGTATCACATTGAGTGATGCCCTTTATGAAACTTGGTTACAGGGTTTTATGGAATGTTAGAACTAGGCCTTTGAAACCCTAATCAAATGTATATTTATATTTGATTGAAACCTTGACAGGGTATTAAAAAAATTCAAGGTCAAGGTTTGAAGGTTTTGAATTAATTAAGTAGTCAATAGTTAGTAGGGTTTAATGTTTAGTGTTTAGTTAGTAGTTAATAGTTAGTTTAAGGTTTAGCCAATAAATAACGCTGCTTGTTGCTTCATATAAAGCAAGTGTTTCAAAAAAAATTTCTCACTATGTGTGAGTTTTTTTCTCTTTCCTTTATTTGTTGTTTGTTGTTTAAATTCATTAGTTTGATTAGTTTCTTTGGTTAGTAGTTAGTAATTGATGTTTGATGTTCCTTGGTCGACATTCCTTGCTTGGCACTCCTTGTTCAATGTTTTTTACTTAGTGTTCCTTGCTTGACACTATTGCTCCTCTTACTACTCCTCTTGTTGCTCCTTGCTTGCTTGATGTTATTGTTCCTCTTGTTGTTCCTTGTTTGTTCAATGTTGCTACTCCTCTTGTTGCTTTTTGTTTGCTCAACGTTCTTGCTCCTCTTGCTACTCCTTGCTTGTTCAAGGTTGCTCTTCCTTTTGTTGCTCCTTGCTTGTTCAACATTACTGCTCCTCTTGTTGCTCCGTGCTTGCTCAACACTACTATTTTTCTTGTTCCTCTTACTACTCTTTGCTTGTTCAACGTCATTGTTCCTTTTGTTGTTCATTACTCGACGTTTGTTCAATGTTGTTACTACTAGGTAGATGCAAACTACAATGGTTTAATGTTGGCAGAAATTACACTCCCTACAAATCCATACAAGATTCTTTAAAATGATTCAAATGGACATGGTTGTTATTTTAAAAAATATTGTTATTTTAATATTTGAATAATACATGTTCAATCACCTACAAACCTTTCCAAATCTATATGAAAACTTGTATTTAATGTAATTGATGTTATTTTTAAATTTAAAAATCCTAAAAAGAAAACCCACAAAGTCCAAAGGAATAATGCCCCATCTAAAACTTTCAAAAACATACGATTTTGGGACAAAGAAATTGAAAAAATAAAAATTGTAATTCATATGGACTTATGAAAATATGGTAAAATTTTAACCATTCAAAAGCCCCTAACTATTAAACGAATAAGGTTTTCAAAGAAAATATTTTTCATATGAGTTTATCATCTTGTATTACATTATATATTGAATCCCAATAACAAATTTGAAATGTGAATCAATATAATTTTTTCCATTTTGTGATGTTCCAGTTAGACAACCAGTCCATATTTTTCAACTTCAAAAGTCCATTACTACTAACAATTTTTTTTTAATCAATAAATAGCCACATAGTTATCTTCATAATGAAATTATTAGTTTAGATCCAAGTCCCAATTAGTAGATCTAATCATATATTAAACATCATATTCATTTGAATACAAAGTACCTAGGGGAAAAAAAATATTTTGTCACAAAAGTGAGCCATTGTAGCTTGCATTTATCCTACTTGCTTGCTTGACACTGCTCTTCCTTACTTGCTCCATGTTATTGTTCCTTTTGTTGCTTCTTGTTTGCTCAACATTCCTACTCCTTTTGCAACATTAAAAATTAAATTGAAATAATAAAATTTATAATAACCGATATGTGAAAATTGGTTTTGAAAATTAATCAATATAAGATGTGTGAAAACCGGCACTTTGAAACCAAGGTGAAATTATTTGTATAAATTCTTGAAACCATGCCCAGGTCTTGAAAAGATGAACGTAAATTTTAAAATAAGAACCAAGTCAAGTTTTTCAAAATAATATAATATTTCAACCCAATAGTTTTCCAAAAAATTAGAGAATCGCCCAACACTAGTCATAACCTTCACTTCATTGGCTTTAGTGCTTCACATTTCTCTAGTGATGTGGTGATTTTTTCAAACAAAATTTGTCATTGTTTCAATTAAAAAAATTGGATTTTTTTTGGAAATTTTGTTTTCTATTGAAATTTTAGTATGTAATTTTTTGGAAAACTTTAGTAATATTTTAAACATTTTAAAGCATGAAAATATAATAAAAGGAGCCACAATGGGGATGGACAATGCTAAATTTATTATTATTTTTATATCTTTCAAAAATCACCATGGGAACACAATAATTTGGATTGTCAATTTTGTGTTTGGGATAGGTTGTATTACTTACAAAGTTTCAACAACAAAAATTTAATGCAAATTTGATGATGTTTCAAACATCTTTTGCATGTTTAAAGCATTTAAATTCCTATTTTGAACATTTTAAAATTTCAAACATTCTTTTTCTATATCAATTGTGCACCATTCCTTTTCAAAATTGAGGAGTATTTTATTTTGATAATTAAATTAGCAACAAGAGTTGAAATTGGTGAAAACTCATGTTTACAACACATTTTAACGAACATGTTTTTGATTCAAACATGATTTTACCTTTGAAAATTATGGATTTTGAAAATGTCTTTAACAAAAATAATTCACTTTTATGTGCTAGAAGCATGGGTGCATAATATTCACAATATAGGATCAAGAAATAATAACAAAATATTTTTATCTAATACAGTTGTAATTTGGGTATGAAAAATGCAAAAATTGGGATAATACACCAAATCACACAATGCCACGTATTGTTACCTTAACCTTGGGCTCATGACCAAGGTTAAGGCATGAGAAGGGGAGCAAACTAGGATAATGTTTTAGGATTCAAACACACTCCCATTTGAATGTAAGAAAGATTCCCAATATTCACAAGTGATTTTCTCATTTTCAAACTTGAAGTTTCAAGTGAAAACATAATCAAAGGAACCATCTAAATGGGCAGACATTACTTAAAAATGTTTTTTGTTTCCTTTGAAAAATCACAAGAAAAAAATAAAATCAGATTGTTAATATTTCTTTTGTAATAGGTTCCATTATTTGCAATGTTTCATTTTTCAAAATTTGATGCAAATCAAGGATCCTTTTGCATGTTTAAAACATTCAAACCTCTATAATGAATAGTCATTTTTTTTTTTCAAACATCATTTTCTCTTATCATTTATGTGCACGCCATTCTTTTTAAAAATTGGAGAGCATTTTAATAGAGAAGAATAAATTGAAACTGTTGAAATTCATTTTTAAAAACACATTTGAACACATTTGGTTCAAACATATTTTTGATCTTAAAAATTATGAATTTTGAAGATGTGACTTTAAAAAAATTATTCATTTTTATGTGGTGAAGAGCAAGAATGCCTTGGGGGGGGGGCATTTAATGTAAAGTTTGGGATTTACGTGTGTCAAATGACCATGTTTAAGGGGGGTATTAGATAATTGT
>Ga0116229_10009589_pt1 | contig 14740 bp, 12 predicted proteins | sample S1TSphgellanicum_3_FD_87313 | JGI IMG/M metagenome (GOLD analysis project Ga0116229, IMG submission 87313) | Host-associated microbial communities from peat moss isolated from Minnesota, USA - S1T2_Fc - Sphagnum magellanicum MG | ecosystem: Host-associated > Plants > Peat moss > Unclassified... | reverse complement strand
GGTCCATTAACATGATTGATCATATTCATTAACATTCCATTAACAAAAATTGTTGCATACTACAACTCTACACACACACACATGCAAACTCCCCTTCCAACACACAAGCACACACCCCTACTCGTATCCAAATGATGCCCATCCCTAAGTAATTAGCCACTACCCCAATAAGTGGTGACTAGCAAAGGGTCCAAATCCATTCTTCTCTCCTAACTTTTAACCTTAATAGCGTTCCTATCTAGATCAAGGGGAAATTAAAAAGTCAACTTGCATCCTATTTTTATATATTAAACTTAAACCACCTAACCCCCATGTTCTAGAACATTTCAAGCTACCACAATTTTTTTCTAAAACATAACTAAAATGGATGAGTCAAGTCAACCATCACCTATAATTATTTTTCAACCTTTTTTATAGATTGAAATAAAAAGTAAAAATAAACCAAGGGTTCAATAATTTTTGTTTTAACAACTAGCAAATTACCAACTTACCAAGTGGAAGTGGACATGCAATGTAATGTAATTAGAATGTTGATAAGGATATAGAAGTAAGTGTTAATTTGAACAATAATAATGGATTTGAAACTAAGAGTCAAACTAAGATAATTGCTAAATATATGTCCATAATTAGGAAGATTATGTTCAAGGTCTATCAAAACAAAAAAAATGATCTTGTCATTGGAAATGTTTGTAAAATATGTACCACCAACGGTGAAGATTTTGATGAGGTTATGTCAATTGTTCAAGTGTGTATTAGTAAGCATTCATGACCTCAAAGATGTACCTATCCCAACAAAAAGCAACCATGGTAGATGAGCTTGCCCAAGAAGAACTAATTAAGTAGAGGTGCATGTTCAATAAGAATTAGTTGTATTTCAAGAACTACTGAAAATGATTTTTTGTTGATGTAACTAAATCAAGAAGAACAAGGAAGGAAGACATATGCTAGTACAATGTTCCAATATTATACCATTGAACATGAAGAGGTAAACATTTTTATGGAGGCTATCATGAACAAGGGCACTTAAAAGGGTAAGAAGTCAACATGAAACTTGATGTTTAACTGAATTTGGTGGATATTGATGAGAAGGAACCATTGAAAAACATACAACCATAAATGCATCTACTAAAGGACATGTTGTTGAAGGAATGCCCATTAATGTTAGAATTGTTGAAATCACCAAAAGGGAACTTCCCAATAGGAAAATTGTAAAAAAAATAATTGCTAAATAGCTTGCAATTACAATTTGGGAAGAAGAGTTGATGGATGATCTATTCATTGACCAAAAGGAGTCTAGGAGGCACATATCATTGAAATGGTGTATTTATATGCTAAGAAGGCCAAAACTTGGAGTTAATTTTTAAAAAGTTAGGATCTTTCCTTATAAATGGAGAAATTATAAAAACAATTGTTTTTATTGAACATTTGTACATGACAAGCCTCTTGTTGATATAATCGAATTTGAAGCACATTGACAGTAATGGGAGAAAAATGTGGGTTTAGTCATCCACTAAAAGCTTTAAAATAGGAAAATATGGAATTAAAAAGATGCATCCATAAACCATAGGAATAAATTAAGGCAACATATGAAGTAAAACATTAACTATTAAAGGCATTGAAATTAACAAAAGAATTTACAAACACAAAGGAAGAAGTAATCATGAAGTTAACTATTCCATTGGAGACAATAGAGAGGAAAAACAATGAATGATTTGCAAAAAAGGAGAAGTACAAGTTAAAAAGACTCAAGATGAGCAACTTACAACTCTAATTAAAGCAAAAATAATATTGGATCCAAATTAAATACATTCATTGGAGAAAGTAAAAACAAAATTGGATGCAAAAGTTGTGACATTAGAGAAAGTAAAGACAACATTGTATGCAACAATACAAACATTAGAAAAATAAAAGGTTATATTTTTTAAACACTGTTACAATTCATGGTTTTTTAAACTAGGTTTTATAATTTTAAAATACCCAAAATGACAAGCATAAAAAAAACCACCTTGTCAATTTGGACCTTATAATTTTGACTAGTAGATAATGGACCATTTGACTAGGTCAAATTTATGCCTAAATTAAAATTATTTATTAGATTATCATTTTAAAATTAATATATAAGTAAATTTTAAAAAACGTAGATAGAAAATAGGTCTGAATAGGTAAAAAAGACACTTAGGTGGATAAGTGATAACCTAGCCTAATCTAACCTAACTTAACATAACCTCATTTCACCTTACTAAACTACCTTAATTTAGCCTACTTACTTTAGTTCTTTAAACATGCACATAGGTTTTCATATATAAAGAACTAAACCCCAAACTTTTAAAATGATAAATCAAGGTTTTACTAACAAATTACATCATGAAAGATGTTTAACTTTCATCAAGTTTTTATTTCACACATTTATTTGACATCATTAAACATAATAACTTAACTTAGGCAACACTTGATGGTTAAAATTAGGTTAAATCAAGTGGCTAACTTAACATGGCTTAATCTAGTGACTAAACATAATGATTAAACCTTGTATAAACATTAGTTAAACCTAGTGCCTAAACATAATGGTTAAACCTAGATTAAACCTATTCGATAAATCTAGTGGTTAATCTTAAGCTATACCTAGTGGCTTAACTTAGGTTAAACCTAATGGCCAAATCTACTAATTAAACTTAAGTTAAATCTAATGGTTAAAATTTGGCTAAAATTTGGCTAAAAATTTAATGATTAAACCCAATGGTCACACCTAGTCGCTAATTTAAGTAGGTAAGTGGGTGGGTTGGTATGTAATATGTACGTAAGTAGGTAAGTAAATGAATGGGTTGTACGAATGTGACAAAATATTGATAGGTAGGTAGGTGGATGGGTAATAGGTAGGTAAATAAATAATTAGGTAAATAGGTGGATGAATAAATAGGAGATAAATACATAAGGTAACAAACCATGTCACATTTGATTAAAAAACACTAGTCATTTTGACTAAATGTTCCATTTGACTAAATACCAGTTGTACAACTTGACTAAATGTATCTAGTCAAATAAACCAATATAGTAAAATTGATTAATAAAAAATATACATGTCATTTAAAGCTTTGGCCTTTAATCAAAATTTACATGTTCATTAATAAAAAATGACAAATTGATCAACTTGTTTAAAAACCATGATTTCTAATAGTGAGCATAAGGTACTTTAATGATGTTAAATTAGGTTAGGTTAGGTTAAGCCAAAATAATGCCTACTTGCCTAGGGTCTTTTTCAACCTACTTACCTATTAATTTTTTAAAAATCCAAAAAATGATTTTGATTTAAGTGTAAATTTGATGCAATCAAATGGTCCATTGTCTATTAGTCAAATAGTTAATCAAATAAGTGCACAAATGGGAGGACCAATTTGGATGTCATGTAAACCAATTTTGCTTTGTGGTTGCCATTGCAATGCCCATGTTGCTTTATAGAATTTGAAATTTATTAAAATGAACTTGGTTTAAATATCTTAATTTGATTATCTGCATGATGCACAAAATCATTTTACAAATTTAAAAAAATCATAAAAACCATGGATTTTTGAACTCAAAATTCATGGACTGTATTTCTAACTACAAATTTTTTATGGATTATAATACGGTCCATTGATTGATGGGGTGTATGTTCGAAACTTGAAACTAATAAAAGATTAAAATAAGGAAGTTAAGGGTTGAATTTTTTTTGGATATAACTATAAGATTATGGACTTTTGAATGGGCTAATTAAGAACATTTTTTTATAAGTCCATATCATATTGGAGGAAGAGGTGTTTTATGATTTTTTGCTTACATGATTAAAGAAAAAAAAACTTTAGATGAAACCTTAATGACATGGAAAAGATATGGAGAAAATCAATGTAAATTAGTTGTAATTTCCAAAATTTGATCAAGGTTTTGAGTAAATAGGGACTTTGGATTTGTAACAAATTGGTCCACCCATTTGTGCACCTTCCTAGTCACATTATTAGTGAAAAGAACATGTTCCAAATTGATTACTTAATCATGTTAACAAGTCCAAATCAACTTGTCTAAATTGACAAGGTGATCTTTTCAACAACTATCATTTAAGGCATTTTTTATTAGAAAACCAATTGAGAAACCCATGAATTGTAATAATGAATGACACATTCCATTGACTCACTTGATTGTGATTTCACCTCTAAACAATGTGAATAAACAAACATTATTTGTGATTAAATAATGCACATAACATTCATGTTTAAACCATATTAATAAATGTATGACATCCATAGGGTGTATATTAATGGATTTTTAAAAATATACACCCTAACATAATAATATTGAGAGAAATTTTTTAAAAATTAATGTTTTTGAAAGACATTAAAAAGATTCTAAGATTTTTTTTAATAAAAAACAACAAAAAGTAGTGGTTTAAGGGGGGGTGGGTGTGGTTCCTTATAACGTGGTTGGACCCATGTTTAAATAATATGAACCGATAGAAGGAAAAAAATTCACAATTATTATTGCCAAATTGTGGCTCAAAAAGTTTGTGATGTAATGCTTAATTTTCATAAAAAAATAGAATTATTTATGGTAGCAATCATGGAGTTGTGGCACACCAAGACCAAACTTTGGTTGTACTACAAGACGTCTCAAAAGAAATTTTTATACACTACATGTTATTCATCACATCACATACCTATTGAAGTACCTTTGCCCAAGGCATGGGAGTCTTACTTTATGATGGTCGATCACACTATGATTAAACTAGTGAAATTGATCAAAAACTTAAAATGTTTTATCCATGGCATGTCATATATTGTGACATTTATTGTGTTATATAACAACCTATTAAACTTTACTTATCCTTTCTTATTAAGTAGGCCATGATTCATGGATGTTAATATCTCCCATGATTAAAGTATTAATGTCATCACCATTGAAGGCAATGGTGTTATAAGGGCCATTATAAGCAACTTGATGGCAACATGAAGTGGCCATATGTTATGTTATGTTATGATCTATAAAGGGAGTAACAATGAGGAAGAAGACACTTTGCTACATGCAAAACTAGATTTGCTTTCGGTTGGAACCATTACATTACCTGAAGTATCCTACTCAACTACAATACCCATATCAATTTTACAATTATACTAAGGACAACATCCTAATAGATGAGGTACTTGTAAAGGATAAAATACATGAAATGCAAGTTGTAAAACGGACTTTGACACATGATGCATAGGTTAGGAAGCTCACAATGGGAACTTAGGAAGAGCCATAATACCTTAAAGACATTGACAATTTGGATTTTGTAATAGTCACAACAATTGAGAACCTACTCAAGGAATATAAAGATGTGTTTGCGTGGAGCTACAAGGACTTGAAGAGAATACCGGCTCACATTGCCTAACATAAGATAGAATTAAACACCAGTATATTCTTAACACATTTGGCATTTGAATTTGGTTTTCAGAGCTACTATCCCTTCATTCCTATTGGAATTGTTGCACTTTGCACCCTATTATTAGCAATTGAGTTTCACTTGGCATTTTATGGCTATTTGGTTCGCTTTCTTGGTATAAAGGGTAATATCTACCATACTTACTAGTGAATCAGATCCACAACCAAGTGCAAGTCATGATTATAACCACTTTGGTAATTGGTTTTATGTTGATCATCCACATTTACTATCTACATTAAGGATGGTTTTTTTATCTTCAACCCCAACATGTAATTACACCATGAGAACATAACATAAACAAAACTCTCACCATTGTTTAGGGTAGATGTAAACTATGGTGATTTAAAAGCAACAAAAGTCCCAATCCCAAAACATTAGAAGAAAATTGTCATTTTTCAAATGTCGTATGCAACTATTTTACAGTTACATGTGACATATGCAACTACTAAACCCCATGGTTACATAGGACAAGTTGCACATGATTAACAATTGCATATGACAACATGTATGCAAATAATATATATGGTATGAATTTGTACTTTATACATTTACATTATTCTACAAGGGTTGCCCATGGTGACATGCATTCACTTGTGAAGTTCAATTATATGATGACACTTGACATTTAAGCATTATTTCAATATTCATCATTATTAATAAATTAATAATATCTTGGCCATCCAATAAAATGTGAATCGGATTTTGACACATGTCCATTTGTGAAGGCGAATTATGTGGTGAGACATGGCAATTTAAAAAACCCATTGATTATTATTTTTTAATTAATTAAGTAGGTAAGTCATAGGTAGGTAGGTAGGTTTAAGATAATCCAATTTTGTTTTTGGGTTTAACTTATTTCATTGGCTCATCTGAAATGGCATTTGGTACTTGGTTTGTGAATAAATCAAATGCACTTATTTATATAACGTGCACATTTGGAATCCACGGCAAAAAATATGGGATAAAAATTCAATTGCAAGTGCAACCAATGTAGTTGCAACTTACATGCAAATAACCATATTAACATAGTTTACCTACTAAATAAATATATTATTTTATAAGTATTAATAGGTTAAAATATATAATATAATATAATGATAATATTATTAATTGGTTAATATTCATTAATATTAATATTTTTTATTATGATAATACTTTAATAGTTATGATTACTTACAATAATTAATGATCAATAATATTATATTATTATTACTTAATTTAGATTCATAAATAAATAAAGTTAGTAATTAACCTAGGCTAAGGTACTTGTAGGCAAATTAATGTAACCTATTAGCCATACATATATCACCATAATTAATAATATAATTATAATTATAGTCATTGAATATTATTATTATTATTATGAAAAATTAAGACTAAAAATAATTTAAAAATTTCGTAACTATATTAATTTAAATAAATACTAATAATAATTCAATAAGTAGTCATATGTTAATTATTGTAACGGACTAACCACAAATGTAATAGCATAATTTAAAATATTATAATAAAAATTAAATAATATCTATCAAATATGGAAAAATTATTATTATTATTATATAATCAATATTAAAATTATTTCTACTATTTATAAATAATTAATACTACTATAATATTATTACATAGCCAAGGCTAATAATTTGTAAACTAACATGTGTAACCTGTTAAACATAAATATAATATCATAATTTATAATAAGATAATATAATAATATTATTGAAGAATAAAATGATATTATTATTTAAATTAGTAATAATAATAATAAATATTCAATAATAATAAATTCATTAGTGTGTAAGAATATTAATAATTATAAGTATTATTATAATTTCTAAAAATCATTATATGTGATCAACTATAATGATAATAACATAATAAAAAAATTTGGGATAAATTTTTTTGGATTAAATTAACCACATGGCTAAAATAATTTTCGTTAAACTAATTACAATGCTAAATTAATGATGGATAAACTAATTTTTTTCTAAAATAATTCAGAAGTTGAATTTAAAATAATATTTTAAGTTTGGGTCAACTAACCATAGTTAAACTAACCACGAGGCTAAATTTACTAATTCATTTAGTCATGTTAGTTTAACCATTATTAGTTTAATTTAACCTTTTAGCTTGTTTGGTTTTTTATTTAGTTTAGCCATGGTTAATTTAACCAAAATTACTTTAACCAACATTAGTTTAGCCAAAGTTAATTTACCCAATATGGTTAGTTTAACCATATTTAATTTAGCTTCAAAATTAGTTTTGTTATGGTTAATTTAACCAAAGTTAGTTTATCTTCATATTTATTTTTTCCATAATTAGTTTAGCCAAAGTTAGTTTAAACTCATAGTTAAACTGGCCATGGTTAGTTTAGCCAAAGTTAATTTAACCTTGATTAATGTGAGTTCAGCCTAGGTTTAACTAATGTTTTGCCTTGGGTAACATTATTTAATATGAATTTAACCTTAGTACTAAAGCTATAAAACTACCGTCCATAACATCATTACAGTTAGGGTCAAGTATCTCAAGTTTTGTAGTGATATGCATATCAAGCATGCCTCATTAATATGAAACACGCAAAATCAACTATGACTATGGATGTCTTGAGTTACAAAAAAAATCAGAAAAGATATGTTTGCATTCAATGTGGTGTTAACTAAACCTTCAATATATGTGTCCATTGATTTCAAGCGATGCATTCTAACATATCATCATGCAAGTTGATACAAATTCCACACTTGTACGCAACCCTTTTTATGCATGATACGTGAAGCACTAAATAAGTTTAATCAAGAATTTTAATCCTTTCAATAATTGATCATAACAAGTAAAGTCATGAAACCACAAATTGCAATGATGGGTGTTGCACTGAGAACAAAAATTGAAGAATGAAAAGGATGTGACCAACTCTTAAACAACCCTTAAAAGTAATTTTGCGAATCACCAAACCCAAAATGACTTGGTAGGGTTTTGATTTTTTAACTTAAGTCATGCAAATGATTATAGGTGCATTTTTGGCTATTTGAAACAAGGTTCATGCATATTTTGATTCAAAAAAATTCCCAAGATAAAAATATTGAGCCTTTCAATCTAAATATGCATTGTTGACCCAACCAACAAGAAGAGCCTCGATTAGATTCTATACCTATATTTGTTACCTAAACCTTTCTTCCTCTTAAATGAAGCAAGCAACACAAGTAATGCAAAGTGAACTACTATTCTACACTGTCATGTGCACATTAAAGAAACTAAATAATGTGTTAATCTCCCTTTGTCACATTGAGGGTGATTCCCCAAGTTAAGTAGATCTAATCAAGTCATCCAAATCTTTCTATGGCAATTGTGAAATCTATTTGGCTTATCAATCATGGTTCTGAAATATAGTCATAGTGGTTATATGTCCATTCTTCATGACCTACCACATCAACCCCCAAAAAATAAACAGTTTATGACTAAGTCATAAGGATAAAATAACATTGTTATTAAATATTTCTTGAATACAAAAATCTTCAAACACCATTTCATATATTAAATATAATTTCCAATCGTCGTCCCAATGCATTTATAATGTGTTCAAAGGCTTAAGAATCTTCAATTATGTCAACAACCACAATGGCCAATTGAACATTCTTTGCACAACCTAATTATGGGGGAATACAAAAACACGTTAAAGAAATAGGTGGACACCTCCAAGGCAATATTGTGATAGTCATGTGCAAATGTTGGACCAAAAAACTTGATGATAGAACTTTGAGCTTGTATAGTAGCATGGCCTCCATCACCTAATATTTCTTGTAAACCCACAAAGAAAATAGTTGTCACTGAACTCTCACTACATTAATTCAACAACTTTAGTAGATACCCAAGTCAACTTGGGTGATTAGTTGTGAGTATTACTTATGGGAAACATGAAATACAATGAAGAACCTTTATAAAGCCAACATGAAATGTAATTTATGACTCCAAAACATAGCCACCCATCAATGTGCACTTGGAATTCGTAAACTTGGCTAAACTAAGCTATTTAAATTAAACTTGGTTAAACTTGACTAAATTAACATAATGACATTAAATTTGGTTAAACTTGGCTATTTTGGTTAAACTTGGTTAAATATAGTTAAATTAAATTAAACTTCGGTATACTAAGTTTTTTTTCTTAAACTTGGTTAAACTAGGCCACTTTGGTTCAATTTGGCTAAACTAAAATAACATAGAGTAAAATCAAATAAATGAAATTAGATTATGTTATTTAAGCCAAGTTGGGTAGGTTCAATTAACTTAAATTAGGTTAAATTAAATTTAAAAATAAAATTGGCTAAAATTAAATAAATAAACCTAAATAAAGGCATTATAATTTTAGCCAAAAAAAATTCAAGTGACCAAATTTAAGTTGATTTAACCTTCATATTTTAGTTTAACATTGTTTAGCCAAATTTAGTTAAGTTATTAGTTACCTACTTATTATTGCACATCACTTATATCATGACTAAAATTAGTCACACTAAAATAAACACTAACACCATGCTAGTATGAACATACTACGTCATTTATACCATGATTAAAACTAATCACAAATTAATAGGAGCTAATGCCATGTTAGCATGGTCAAATACATGTGTCACTAGGATTGTCTAATATGACTGTAATTGTTGGTCTATTTAGTCGTAATAGACACCACTACTTTTGGCAAGGAGGCAAAATGGATAAAAAGTACCCATTTTAGTCATTTTGAAATAGTATAAACTTCAGCTTAGTCATTGTAATCACCAAAGGGGGGGGTGAAAAAAACATGGTTCTATTGTAATGAATCTTTTGTTAAATTCACACCTTTTCAATTGTATACCATGTAGAAGGAAAACAAGGTATTTCCACTCAAGCAAATAATAATCAACTTGATCTTGTTGTAGAAGGTGGATTACATGTAAATACCATGACCAGTAATGTGAAATATCCCCTCTCCCCAACCAATCAATACATGTGACATCTTGCTATCTTATTATGCAAAAAGGTGCTATAGTTACAATTCAACAAAAAAGGAAATGTGCATCAACGAGTGCTCTTAACAAGGCTTGTGCGCCACTTTTGCCACAGGTCAAGCACCACATGTAGGAAACCCATGCATGAACAAAACTATTTCAGGTCTCCACTAAAAGAGAAAAAAAAATCTTCAAAAGAAAACATGAAATAAAGAAAGACAAAAAAAATTTCACCTACATATCCACACTTTCGTCACCACTTACTTTTCACTTTCACTATTTCCATAAACCATCGCCATCATTGCACTAGTTGTTGCAATGAGACTAGAGGAACTTAGAAGAAGAAAAAGCCACCATTGTCATTGTCAGTTAAACCCTAAAATAAAACTAGTTAAAAATGTTGAGAGTGTAAACACTCCCAACAAAAATTGTTGTAAAAGATTTGTTCAAGTGTAAAACTAAATAACTTAAAATAAGTTTTTGAAATTTCCCTGATGCGATAGTCCATGTCTCTTGGTGGGGGCAAGGCCCAACATACTAGAGAGGTTGTGATTTTTCTAGCGTTGAAAGTTGATGGATGTCTATGAACTCTTGGCATAATCATCCAAACTTCAAAAAATGATAAGTAGGCTATAGCACCCATTGTAAAGATGTCAGAAAAGTGTGACATGGTAGAGATCCTTGATATGGATCTTAAATTCATTCTCAAACCATTGTTTTTCTCCAAATGTTGAATCTACATTAAATGAACAAATCTTTTGAAAAAGTGAAGATCGAATATTAAAACAACAAAATTAGACTTATCCATAAATTCACCCTATCTTTGGGCATGCTTCCCCCCATCCCCTCTTTTAGTGGTATCTACAAAATAAGAAAAAATTATTAAATCTCAGTATGAAAGTTTTAGCATTTAATGCAAATGGTTCAAGAGTAAATATACATGTAAGAGTAATGAAAATATATGTAGCAACAATGGAAAGGCTCAAGAAAAAGGAAAGACATGATGAAACTTAGTTTCCAACTAAAATTGGTGGAAAAACTAAGTTGGGTCCCAATTATTTCCTTTTAAAATTTTTCATCCCCAATTAGGAATTTGATGCCCTATTATGCCAAAACTAGTTGTTCTCATCCCCTAATCGCATGACTTTACCAATAACTTTATTAGTTGCACATGATTTGAAGAAAGTTATTTTCAATTACAATAATATTGAATGTATAGGGAAAGGGTTTAGGTTTAGACCTTTTTAGATTTGAAATTCCTCGAAAAAAAATCTAGAAATATCTAAACCTAAACCGTTCCCTATCATAAAACACACAATTTTTTTGTAATTTAATTATTTTTTCTTAAATGACAACAGAATGGGTAGTTTCCAAATTGTTGAAGTTTCCTTAACAATTTGAAGAGTAACCTCCACATGTTAAAAGTTTCCCCTCTAGGTTGTTCATGAAACATGTACAAGTGAGGGACCAAAAATATGAAGAAAAAATGTTGCAATGTTTTTTTTTCCAATGAAAGCACCTTTGGCACATTTAAAACTCATGATAAAACTACTTTTATCACTAATAGGAGCTATAAAAATAACTTAACACCCATTATAAACCACCATCCATTTTCTAAAGGTTTAAGGTTTAAGGTTCATCTTGAGGCAACCTTGGGAAGGCTACTTGCTAAACAAGTTATGTATGTCATGCAACCTAGGTCTTTGAGCTTTCATACATTATTAAGGTTCAATTTAGGATTGTTCAACTAAACTTGAACATTATAGTTGTTAAAAGGTTGATTAAAGTCCACAACAAGAGGACAAAGGGTCAAGATTTCACAACCAACTTTGAAGTATGTTGAAATTTGAATTACTTGTGTGTTGAAATTTTTTTATAGATAAGACAAGTTCTTAACCATCGAATGTCCATAAATGGTGTGCAGAAAAAGCTATGTATTTTGTGATATGGGCCACATTGTGCTATTAACACCTATCCTTTTTTATTTTGTGAATTCAAACACTTTGATGGTCTAACTATGACAATTGTCCAAAATGGTGTGCTTGTTAGCATTACAAGCAAATGGAAACAAGATTGTGTTTATTGAAATGGTCCTTTATTCTATAATGCAACTTACATAAGGAAATTTTGGAATGGTGCTTACAAGTCTTGACATATATGTTAATGCGAAAAGGTTAAAAACCGCTTGTGAAGCATAAATGTTTTTTGGATTGCAAAGAGATTGTTGATCTTTTTGAGGTTTGAAAACATTTATTTGCATGAGAATCAAGCGTACTACAAATCACAACCCCTTTGAAGATTTTTGTGACCTAATTCATTGACAATTTGGTTATTTGATGTGCTTATTTAATGTTCATGCGAGTCTCCTACCATAGTAGGCAACATCATGTAAGTCTTTGGTGTCATGTGGATTATGCAATGGAACATGGAAAGTTCCAATATGACAAAAGTAGCTAAACTCCCTACTATACTGTCATCATTTCAGTGTTTGTTCATTCCATATCAAACATTCCATTTTTGGTAGCCTAGAAGACACTGACACATATGATACCTAAGGATTCATGTACATTCTAGCTTGATTGTAGGTCCTTGTACATTGTGGTACATTGTGGTAGAATTTTTCAAAGTGAACTAAACTCCTTCATGATCATGGGAATAATGCATGTATATGGGGGGTGCTAAGTGAAAGAGTTCATTCAAGTTCATGTTTGAATGCTTGATTTGAGTTGAAGGATAAAGTTTGATATAAAAAATGGTAGTTTCTAACTTTGATTGCAAATTGTGCAGATATATTGATTATCTTTTTTTGGGAGATTATGTGGATCAAAGACAACACAATCTTGAAACCATGAGTTTATTCCTTGCACCCTTTTAAGGTAGGGCTTGAGAAATCTAATAGCAAGACCAACTTTTGTCTTATCATGACAAAAAGTAGAATTTAAAGTTGTGCCTAAAATTCCAACTCTAAACTCCAATAATTTAGGTCGTGCCCCTTGCACAACATTCACCATAAATTGTGCAACTTTATTTAGTGTTGCTTTTGTCATAGGATTTCTTAATGCTAAAGTTAGCATATTCTATCAACATGTTGAATATCTAATGAATGTGCATTTGATCCATGGCAACCATGAAGCTATTAACATCAACACACTTTTTGGGTTCCAAATTGAGTGCATTAAATGTTTAGTTTGTGCTTTCCTCTTTACAAGGCTTTTCTTTATGTGTCATGTTTACAATTTTCAAAATTCACGTCTTTGTACAATAAAACTTACCTTTATTGCATGATGTTTGACCTTTGGGTTTCATTTCATACATGTTCAATCTTTTTAATGCTACATGAATTTCATCCATTTGAAGATTTTGATACATGTGAATAGTTTTATTAAATTTAATATTTTCATCCAAATGTGAATTTCATTTTTATTTTTCAATATTTGATATCATCAAAATTTCAAATTAATGGAGATGCCTTGTTTAATCATCCAACCTTGATATACAATCCCATATGAATCTAAAATATGTAGCCTTGGCCAATCTCATCGAGTAGTTTTTTTTTCCCATTGTATGTATTCCAAACATTTTCATAATTCTTGGGGAAATACAATATGGGATAAAGGTGCTCCCACCAAACACGCATGGGAGCCCAAAATAAACATGGGATCTTATATGCTGGAAAAAAATGAAGTTTATTGGTTTGTTTCCCAATCTTAATATTGTTTCCAACATAAGGTGTCAAATTTTCCAATCTTCAAAAAAAATTATGGAGATTATACATCCACTTTCATTTAGCCACAATAGACATAAAAAAATGATTAAAAAATGACAAATATAGCAATTTTAAAAAATCCATTATTTATTGATGAAAACATAATTAAAATTCACTTTAGAACAAAGCTACATATATGGAATATGTGGGAATATACTCCCTTTATTTTCTTTCATTCACAATATTCTTTTGGGGATAAGATATATGAAATCCAATTATATTACCCTTTTAGTGTCCTTTATCTACAACATTATTTCTATATAAAATTTGACCCACTTTCCAATATACTTGGCAACTTCTAAATGGGGTTGTAGTGGAAATTACAAGGGGATGAGAACATGGTTTTAAACAAAACATTCTAGAACAAAAGGTGCAATTTAAAAGTCAAGTATTGTTCTTTCACCGTACAATTGTCCCAAACCTTCTTTGGGAGAATGGAGTGCTAACCATACTGGCGTGTCAGCACCTTCTTCAACTGTTTTAATTCCATTTGGTGCCAAATCTGTGTGGACATAACCTGGGCAACTGCTGAAGACATTGATTTTTTTCCCC
>Ga0116229_10009588_pt1 | contig 14740 bp, 10 predicted proteins | sample S1TSphgellanicum_3_FD_87313 | JGI IMG/M metagenome (GOLD analysis project Ga0116229, IMG submission 87313) | Host-associated microbial communities from peat moss isolated from Minnesota, USA - S1T2_Fc - Sphagnum magellanicum MG | ecosystem: Host-associated > Plants > Peat moss > Unclassified... | reverse complement strand
TGAAACTAACCTAATCTACCTACTAATCCTAATCTAACTACTAACCTGAGAATCAAATTCTGGTTCTCTTGTAGAATAACCCGAGTATCCAATTTCTTTTCATAAACCCAGTTCTCACTCAAGTAAGAACTGTCAGTTTGAATCTGAAATCAATTATTACCTTTGGTGATACCACTTGGTTCTCCTTGTGAGAACTGAAGGTCCCAGTGAGAACCGCCCAACACTAGTCAAAACTCATTAATTGACCAACACTGATTGTAACCCCATGGCTTAGAAGCAGTTCAAGAGTAGGAGTATCTGTACAAGATGATCTCCACAAATCACAAATTCCCACAATTCTTCACCAATCCCCACAATTCTTTGCAAATGTCTGTAAAAACTGAAAGGGTGGTCAGTGGGAGTTGGTCTGTCTCTACACATCTTAATAACTGGCAACCCATCTCAGAACTTGATCAAACTTATTATTTGTAAGTACACCAAATTTATAAGCAACAGAAGGGATGGTGGGTGGGTATTTTACAGGCCTTAAATTTGAAGGCTTCAAGAGTACCCTTGTCAGTGAAGGGCTAGCATCAACCTTCAAATTCAAGTAACTATTAGACTCAGACTTTCCTTTTGCAATAAATCCACAAAACAATATTGCATAGAAAGTTTCGACATATATCACACACTATGTATGAACAAATGAATAAACCTATGTATGTTAATTTGTTTGTTGATCTATTCTTTATTGGAAGGTATTTTTAAAGTGTCTTTTGAATAGAAGGATTTCATTTTAAACACCTGAGCTAGTAGTGTAATCCAATGAAACCTTGATTTCCAGATATTTTTAAAATATATTGCTTAGGTACTTTCATATCCAGTTTATAACCAAAATTGTTAAACCTTTTTTAGGTTTTTGGGCTTTGTATGTGAAGGCATAATAATGTTCCTTCTTCAGTTGAAGGAGCCTTCTGCTGAGATCACATGCACACCTTTCACCATTTGAGTTTTAAAATCTTTTGTGCTTTAAGTTGGGGAAGGCCTGCTCCTATGGGCCCACACCCTCAGGCTACTGCCCTTCAGGCTACAACCCTCAAATTAGGGGAGGCTATGGGAGCAGGCCTTCCACTATACTTCAATTTTGCTGTTTTCATATCTTGGTTCTCACCAAATTATCACAATTTTTTTGTTGCTTAATTTTTTAAACTTTCATATCTGGTTTATAATCAAATAGTTTGGTTTAAAACATTCTTCTGGATGATCATGGTAGCCTATCACAACTTCAATTAAATCACATTTTTAAAAATTTCCCAAATAGAGAGTTAACATGTCTAAATCCTTACTTCTATAGTTTCTAAGAACAAGAAGCTCCAGATAAATAAGTCAGCAGTTGATGATTGCCATTTGATTGCAGCCAGTTAGGTGCTATTCATGTACTTACACCAGACTCCTCCTGCAGCATAGCAAAGGTGCTCCAGCACAAGGAGTACTTCGACTTAGATTTTTGCAGATTCAACATGTTAGAGCATCTCCAGCGGTGCTCAGTATGTGATCCTGCACAGTAAAAATGGACGAAGAAAATCTACAATATGCCGGTTTGACTAAGGAAAATAGTTTTGGTTCAGCATAATTGCGAACGTTACCGTGGCTGGTAAAAGGCTCAGTAGCGCTGTGCACCTGCAAAAAAGAGTGTAATAAATATGATCTAACTGTTACTCAGTGTTTCTGATTGGCCCATCATAATGATGGTTTGTCCAGGTGGTTTGTCATTAGTAGTCCCCCACCTATTTGCTGTCAGAGTTTCAGTTTTATTGATGGGGTTGCAAAAGAGTACATAACTAAACTTGGATGTGAAAAATATTTTCGCAGGGTCACATAGTGAGCACCGCTGGAGATGCTCTTAGATCATCTTCAGGGGTGGCACTGTACGCCACAATCTGGAAGAAGCTCTGCCATATCGTGACGTATTTGAGATAGGGTCTGGGTTAGAGAAAACAAAAATCCATATTGTTACAAATCAAGGACATTGTATGCATGCACTGCATAGTTAGTTGCAAGGGACTACAAGAATTGTATAGTGAGCTTGCTTTCTATCTTGAACATTTATGTAAACTATAATGCAAACTTAAAATACATAATACATCAAAATTCTAATATAAAAGTGGGTTCAAAAACAAAAATTTGATTGGTCAATTTCAAATATACTGTTACCTACTTTTATCATATTAAGATTTTCAAATTTTGTATGCATTTTATCATAAACTCTTGATGAAAGGCACCATGATTTCATATTGCTAGTTAAAGTGTTATGGAATTTTCTTTTTTTCTAATTTTGTCAAAAATTGGACCACTTTTAGATTTGATTTGATAAAAATATTTCATTGGTTTACTTTACCAATAAGTTGGGTTTTGATTGTTAAACAAGTCCAAGAATAAGATTCCTTTTTAAATGCATGCTTGAATAGACATTGGAGGATAACATTAATAGGTTGAAATGTGTTGGTACAATTCCTAAGATGAGAATGACACACATGCATTTATAAATTTCAATTTCATCCAATTGAAAAATATATTTGTTCTTGTGAACTTATAATAAAAGATAGATAGCCAGAACCATCCCAGGGGAGACAAAAAGAGAAGGTCAAAGAAAGGCCAAAAGATGCACAGCCCCAAGGGCCCAACAAAAATAGGAAGAGAGAGCTAGTCTCTCTCGTGGTCTGGGTTTGACTAGCCAAAGAAGTGTGACACTATGGCCAAGTCAGTTTTTTTTTTTTTTCCATTTTTGTACTGTATCCATACTGGCGAGTATCCCCAGACAGATTTCGCCTTAACTGGCGACACTTTTATACAGGATCATTAAAATTGTAGCCAGTAGACAGACTGGTAGCAACACACACTCCCCCAAAATAGAGGCGAGTGGTGTGAATTCTTATTTGAGAAAGAGCGGAATTTGAGGAGTTTCGCCATTTGCGATTTTTTTGCCCAAAAAAAGAAAGACTGGACAATGCCCCTAGCTGAAAGAGCCACAGGGGTGTGTCACACCCTGGCCTTGCCATTTACATTTTAAAAAGGATCTTAAGGCAAAAAGACGAATTATGGAAACTCAAATATTTCACCATGCAAAAATATAATCTTCAAAAAAAAATCCTCTAAAAGAAACCAAAATCCTTCGAGATATATTATAACTCTATAATAACTAATCTCAAGTTTCAACAAAAGCCAAAATAATCATATTTCAAAAATCTTCATATAATAAAAATTAGACCTATTATTATTACCTAGGGGCCAAAATCCATAAAGCTACTATACTCTATAATGAATCTAAACACAATCTCCTTGCCCTTGGTACCAAGGCAAAGCCAATAAAAATGACTACTACTCTTCATTGGTCGCCTGTTAGGATTAACCCTGGTTAGAGCATTTTAACCCTAAACCCTAAACCCTAATCCCTTATGGCGTGTTGCTTTTCAGTGTTTATGAGTGTGGAGGGGAAAACAATTACTTCCAAGTGCTTAGATGTGATAAAACACTGAATAGAGGAGCAAATGCTGGCTGGAGATTCTCTTAGGCAACCTCCCAACAAGAAAAAAGCATGGATGATGATGCTCTTGAGCAACCTCCCAACAAGAAAAAAGCATGGATGATGATGGTGTGTCAGTAGTGTGTGTGCAGTTATGATGTACAGTTAGGAACCCTCTTCTTCCTCCTCCTCTTCTTTGCTTCTCAAGTGCTCCTCGCTCTCCTGTTGCCAAAACAATACATCTTTTGTTGCTGTTTTTGTGTTTGTTTTTGATACTACTTACTTCCCTTGATTTTTATTTTTTGCCTCCAGAGCTTCTTGATTCCTTTTTCCCTGAACGAATAACAATATCAGGACTACTTCTGCAACTGCCGCCATTTCCAATCTCGACTCTAGTATCCAAAGCTCTTTTGTACAACTTTCGTTCTCGGGAGATCATCAGCTTCAGTTTTTCATTGGAGCTCATTGATGGATTTTGGGTTGAAGTATTTTTGAGGATTTGCTTTGTTGTTTTATTCTATTGTCTCAGGATCACTAGTTAAGAGGATTTGAACATGTTTGTGGTGATCTATCTGTACAGTTTGCAGCTTTACTTTGTTGTTGTGTCTTTTGTTACCGTGTCTCTCATGAGATTAGGTGCACTGGTTGTTGGGACCGTTCCGTTTGTTTGTTTGTTTGCTTGCTTGTTATTGTGCGCCTTAAGAGAGTAGTACACGTCTGGAGTCTGTGTGCATTATTATTATCATATTGTGATGATTATCTCTCATCAACTAGTAGGTACTGCCAATCTGTATTATTATTATTATTATGATTCTAGAGTTTGTGCAATTCCCCATTGTGATTTTGTGATTTGCATGAGGAGTCTCGGCTTGGCAGATGATTGAAGGTGAAGAATTGGGAACTAGACTTGGATTAGAACCCAAACGTTCTGCAGCTGCTGAGCTTCTGGAATTTAGCGCGATGGGAATGGCATCAATGAACTGTACTAGTCCTGTTGCAACCACCTCGATGCAGGGCGTCCGTACTCGGCCTATGAGTCCCAGCTCCTACTTCACCACGTATAGTCTTCCGGGAGCTGGAGATCAGCTGGAAGCAGCAGGACGTGCACCAGATCTTGCAGTGCAGGACGTTATTCATGCCAAACCCAAAGGAGGAAGAGGAGGAGGAGGGCGTGCTGCAATGGGTGCAGCCATTCGCCAGCTTCTCAACTGCTCTTATAGTCCAGCTTTCTTCCAGCACTGTCACCAACATTCCCGAGTCGAACTTGGCCACGAATTAGACGACTCGCCCATTCTTGCTGGCCACAACAACGATAAAAATGTCCATGGTGATCATTCTTCTTCTACTGGCATGGAAACAGGAGGAACTGCCGGAGGCGAAGATTTGAGACTCAGAACGGAGATGAAGGTACTCAGTCCAATGCAGCAGCAGCGCTAGTTTTGATTTCCTCACAATCTCTGATCCAAGACTCGCGGTGGTTCCCATTCTACGTTTTGAGGTTGCTCATGACCACTATGCCTAAACCCTAAATCTTGCTTTGTGATCTTAGTCAGTGCTGCGACATCTGGAAGTCAGGTGGCAGCTCTTCAACGAAGCACTCTCTAAATTCGGCGATCTTGATGCCATGCTTGCGGTTTGTGCAGGTACTAGCAGATTTTTCCATTTTTCTCCTCCTTCATGCATGCATGCATGCATGTATGTATCTATGTTTTCTCCACCATAATTCTTCTTCTTCAGATGTAATGTCATTTCCGAACCTGCTGATTGAAGATGCTTTCATGACTATGAGCAGCAGTTCAAGCAGTTTACTGTTGCTGTTTGCAGCTTGATATTTGTTGTAGTGTATCCAATCTTTTGATTATTTGCAGATTCAAAAGGGAAATGGAGATGCTACAAGGGAGGAACAGCAAAAGATGCCCGACTTGTAGATGTTTTACACTCCTTCATAGACAGGAAGCTTTCCATGGATGTATTCATCAACAAAGTCACCCAGCTACTGCCATCAGGTGCAATGGGATTGACGCTGGACTGCAGCTATGGAACTAGCTCATGGGGACAACAGCTACAACAACCCTTACAGGAAGATTCAGGAGTTGCTGCAATTCAGGCCCAAGTTCCTGCTTTGGAAGAAGTTCTTCAAGACTTCAAAACCAGCCAGCAGATAGGGATCAGTGACGATGACGTGCAGCGCATCAGGAGCTCATCAAAGCCAAGATGTGTTCTTGAGGAGGATTGTTACACTCTGTATGATCAGAAGGTGTGCCACATGATCCAATCATGAATCAAAATCCATATAAGTTGCTAATTGCTTCACTGGAAAATCATTGCTGCATCAATCACAAACAAGATCAATCTTTTCTCAATTTTGTAACCAATCCATAGCTACCCTCAAACCCTAGACCTTCACTTAAAGAAATTCTCAATCTGATCCAAATCCATGCAACAACCAAAAGATTTACAACACAAATTTCTACAAACAAGGAATATTTTTGTTCCTGAGCAGGATTGTTAACTCTGTATGATCAGAAGGTGTGCCCCACATCTGATCATGAATCAAAATCCACAGTTGCTTGACTGGAAAATCATCGCTGCATCTGTTGTAAACAAGATCGATCTTTTCTTGATTTTGTAACCAATCCATAGCTATAGGATTCTTCACTACTTAGAGAATTCTCAATTTGATCCAAATCCACCCAACAACCAAAATTGGGTGGATTCACAACACAAGTTTCTGCAAACAAGGAATATTTTTCTTCTGCAAATTTGTGGGATATTAAGTATCAACTCCTTCCTGAGCTCAAGAACCTGATTGAAATCCATGAGAAAATAAGTATCAATTTCTTCCTGAGCCCAAAAATCAGATCAAAGTCCTTGAGAGACAAGGAACAAGTAGTGGAAGTCTAAGGATCTGACTGTGTAAAATTTGAAGAAATTTGATGTCTGTTTTGATGGTTCTTTAACACTACGGGGTTGTTGAAGGCAATTAATTGTTTTTTGAAAAAAAATTGGGGTTGGGGACAGGGAAATGTTGTGGAGGAAGGAAGGCAGGTGGTCATATGGGAGCAACGGAACTCAATCTGGTACATCCATGGATGTGTGAGCTATCCCTCTACCACACTATAACATAAATCTACAATTTTCCAAAGCAGGCTCCATTAAAAAGCATCCTGAAACCTTCCCGATCAAGAGTACTACTTTGTTTGATATATACTCTACTCAGTGGACACCAGATGAATGATGATCAATTCCATAGAATTTAAGTTTGGTAGTTTTGGAGCTGGCAATATTAACCTAGTAATTAATGTCTGTTGTAATTGTTTACCACTCTGAGAGAATACATACTATGAAATGGTCAAAGCCCCTGCCCGTTATGTTGGGTGAAGTGCCAGGTGAGCCCACTAGAGTGAGCCAGGTGACACCCAACATAATTGGCAAGTGCTAGACCATTCTATGACATCAAGGTCTCGGGTGGCAGATTCAACAGGATTGATGTTTTTTTTTCCCCACTCCCATCAGTTTAGTTGTGAAGATTTCTGATTGCAATAGAGTTTTCCATGAAGTCATCAGGAAAACCCTGAGTTTGGTCCAAAATCGGGTGAGATTCAAAAAAAAGCTTGCAAAAGAATACATTAGCATTCAACAGGGGGGTGAAACTCAGAAAAGCACCAATTTTTTGTGGTAAACTGAGTTTCATCCTGTTTTGACCTCCTCTTTCCTTTCTCCCAATTGCTTCCACCGCTCCTACATATATTTTCACTGCTCCTACCTGTACAACTACTATAATTACTCTCAAACCTTGTGCATTACATGCTGAGTTTCAGCATTAATGAGGTGCTGGCCCAAGGCAGCAGCTGAGAGCAGCACTGAATTGTGAAACATGCCCATCCAAGGGGCTTACCACATATAATGACCATGTCAGACAAGGAAGAACACCCATGGGCCCTTACGTAATCTAATAGCCCTGCCTAAGATGTAAGATTGCCTCCTGACATAGGAGTGAATCTTACAGATAGAAGGTGAACTCCAACTACACTATGAAATCTCTGACAGGTCATTTACTTATACACAAACTATGGTAGACCCAAAGGCTCATAAGTTCCTCTTTCCAGCACTCATTGTTTATCTTTTTCAACAGGTTTAGAACTGCAGTTCCCAAATTAACATCCATTCTTCTGTTGTCAAACATTTGGTGATAATGGGTTGGCTTCTTTCTGTCTTCCTCTCCTTCTGGAACCTGAAGTCCATAAGAAGTTTAGTTCACACAATAGTAATGAACCAGAAAGGTTGGTATCCTTCATGGCAGATTGAGAGAGATCTTGATGCTGAAGAGAAAGACAAATTCTTTTGAAAATTCCAGCAATGGCAGCTGAGTCTCTTGTAGAAGTAAAATTCTCAATTTAGTCATAGGTGATGGGTCATGTCACAAAAGATGAGTGCATTTCCATGTTCATTGTGTACAATGTCAAAACTCTCATTATCCACTTTTGTTCATTCCAAAATCATGAAGTAAAGTTGAGTTGAGAAGTTCATCAAAATTATAGACCAAGCTATTTTCAGGAAAAAAATTGTTTATCACCCTGGGGTTTTACATCTGGGTGAAACTAAATTTCTTTTGTGTCTTTCGGCTTGGCTATGCTTCTCTGATCCCATTGCTGTATCCAGAAGCTTCCAGAAGTTGCCCTGCTCAAGATCCAGAGAGCTAATAGTTTTGCAACCTACCATCCAAGCACTGTTATGAATCCATTTTCACACAAAACAATTGTGTACCACTCTTGACTAAACCCTTTTACCGGATGTTGATCAATTGCTTATAAGCCCTGCATGCAAACATATAGTTTCAAATCTTGATGCACTCCATCCATGGAGGTATAATCTCAAGAGGTTCAATTAGCTGCTAGGAGATCAGATAAAGGAGACAAACATTGGTGGCACTTGATGATTTCCAGATAAAAATTCCCTTGCATTTTTTATGTTCTTTAAGCTGTCAAACACTATGTTTCAAGAGAGAATAATACCCCTTGCACCATTTCCTTGGATAAAAAATATCTGTATGCAACATTCAACATTTCAATTTCAATGATCCTGCAATTTCAATTGCATTCAAGTGTTTTCCAAACATTCCTAATTCCAGAACTATTGAGTAAATCATCAAGCATTCATTACCTAAGAAGCATGTCTGTCTCACACCACTATTGTGCTTGTTTGGAAAATGGTGATGGGTGTCCATCTCCTGTGGTCTCAGGCAGTTAGTTGTACCTCCCCATTTCCAGAAACCAATACTTGTAGTGAAATTTTGGTTTTCGGCAAGAGCAGCAATTTGGGTTCTCACAATGCTCATTTCTAGGCAGCATCAAATATCTGTAGCAATAATATATTTTTGTATTTATCACTCAAACTGCTATTACAAAGTGCACATAAAAATCACACCTGATTTTTCTCACAACTACAATCTCAATCTATCTTACTGTGTTTGGAAAGAAGCTATACATAGACACACACACTTGCTACTTCAATAGAAGATCATAGAGATATAGAGTATAGAGATTAATATCCATTGCACAAACTTTTTGTTGGTCAGGTTTGCGGGTTTGTGTTGTCTTCTTGACAAAAAGGCTAGTAATAAAATTTGCAAGCGCCTTGTAAGTGGAATTGGTTCAACCTTTATTGTAATATCTATGCAAGTAACATTGGTCTTAGAAGAATGAGGATATTAGTCCATACATTGATAGCAAAACAAGTCGAGGTGTAATTCTAGCCATGCATGAACAATGAACATAAACAAGGATGTAAAAGTATGTCAAAAGATGTTCTAAAATGATAGCTTCAATTCATAACATGATTAACTAAGATTATGGTGTGGACTGAACAAGATTATGTTGGAAGATTATATCTCAAATTGTCTTGATTAGACTAAAGGTAATGAGTTGCATTGTCTCTATTTATATTTCCTTACAAAAGTTGGTGATGAAAGGTTGCAATGAGCAAGAATACGAGCAAAACTTGAACGCTAAACCAAGGCCTTACCTAGAGCGTTATAGGTCGGAAAATTTGAAAGTTCATTTTAAGATAAATATATAATAAGCAGTGCAATTTACCGGATATTAGAATGGGTCTTCTTAATATGATAAGGTGTAAGGCTTTTTTTTTTTAATTTTGTTTCAATCCTTTGACCTCAATACTAAAATTTGAAAAAATATGTTTATTAATGTTTTAGGTGTATGTGCATATTTTAGACTTTTTTTATATTAATGAAGTTAACATTTGGTTAAGTTACATTTGTATTGTTGTTTTATATAACCTTGTTTCATGTAGATAACTTCCTTTACTTTGACTTTATATATTAATATGTATTTTTCAATGGTCCTACTATTTTCAAACTTCTTCATACTTACTTTCCATTCTATAAATGGTTCAAAGGAAAGGTCCGTAGAGCCTTTGCAGAACAACTTCAAAAGAAATAGATGGATAATGCACCTTTTAGCTTGGTTAAATGTTATGATGTGAACATAGTTTTTCATTACATTGTTTGCATAGTGGACAATTTTGTTATTAACTAGTAGATAAGCAACAATGTAAATAATCTATTTGAACATATAAAAGAATGACCATTATTTAGTAAAAGTTCAAAAGACATGACATATATTTGGTTAATTTTGTTCTTATCTTTTTTATGTTTCTAATTCCAATGATGATGATTCATCAAAACTAATTTAAGTAAGATAACTTTAGGTTGAATCATAGATTTTCTTTTGTACAAATATAAATTAAGATTTTTTTAGCCCATTTCCAAGTAAAGAGGAATGGAGAGGCATATTTTCACAATTTTCGTAACACCATACTACATAGTCATGAGCAAATTTTTAATACCCTCTACACCAATTTGCATCCCATTTCTCTTCAATTTAATTTAAATTCAATTTGATTAAATATTTATGTTAGCAACTTTGGTAGTTCCTTCTACTTGGATTAATTGTATCTTATCAATTAAATCAATAAATTATAGGTGATAGATTTTCACATATGTATCATATGTACACATTCTAAAATTTGGATTTTGTGTCCAACATAGGATAGGTGTTATATATGAAAATTTTAGCAATAAACACATTTGTGTCATGTAGACAATATATTAAAATATGTTCTCAAATGTGCAATAGCATGGTCAACTACCATAGTCACTATGTGACAAGAAATTTCAACTTTGAAATGGATCTCTTTTACCATAATAAAAGTCAACTCCTTTGTTAACTTACTTGGGCGTCTTCCAAAGCATGTATATATTATAAAATAAATGATCAATTCAAATTTGCCATTTTGAAAAATAATTTTATTTGAGTGAAATGTTTATTATTGTGGTGATTTAATCTAAGGCTCACAAGCACTAAAAGTGTGCTCTATTTGGATATTTTAAATTATATATTGAAGCTAAAATGCAATCCTTCATTTATTTAATTGTTAAAAATAAAATATGACTTTGAATCCATTTATATCCAAAGCATGTTCCCAAATTACTAGAAATACCAACATTGTACTATTGGTTGTAATGGTTTTACAAGAGCAAAAACACTTATACATATGATGAAAGCTTATCACAATCATGAAAAAAATAACTATAATATAATAGCTTGTCATATTCAATTGAAATCCATGGTTGATTGCTAGTTTGAAATTAGTTTTTGGCCAACAAATGTAAATTCAATTCGAACCTCATTTTCCTCTTCTTATTATTGTAAGTACCTATTTGTTTGTTCAACTGAATTGGTGGTTTTAAATGATTGAATAGTTGATGTGTTGAATGATTAAGATCACCTCTAGGTAGATGTGATGCAAATATATCATGAGATAATAATTTTCATTGTAAAGTTGTCATTGAATAACATGCAACAAAAAGCTCCAATACTAATTCATTTCTTTTTTTAAAATCACTAAAAGAAAATTAGTCTTTTGCAATTATCGTTTGCAACTAATTTTTGGTTACAAGTGACACATGCAACTAAAAATTGTTATAAGGTTTTCAGACAAGTTGCACACAATTTCATGCAACTTTTAGTTACATATGACATTTCATACTTGAAATGTATATATAATTAATATCATTATACATTTTCATCCAATGTATTCAAGGAGGGTCAATTGCATATATGATATGCAAATGTGTGCAATTAAAATGAACCCCTATTGTATTGTGGCATGTGTCCATGGTTTCAGCTAATTATTTCATGATATGTAAATCATTCAACTTAAGGTTGATAGGATGTCAACACATGGCATCTTAGTTGCAACTATTACCTAATAGATAGAATGTTGTATTAACATAATATACCTACTAGTTATACTAATTATTACAAGTCATAACAACTAATAAGTAATAATATTATTATCATTATTGTATCTATAGTTAATTGTATGATATGTTAATTTATTATATTATTATATTATTATTTAAACTATTAAGTTTAAGGTAGCTAGTTAATGTGCTAACATATATATATCTTAGGTATATTAATTTAAGTATGTATATATTAGTTTAAGCCATTATTTTTATAACATGTCTTCATTTTGTACATAATTACATGTTAGCTTTACACACTATCATATAACCCAAAAATTACATGTTGTCAATTTTGTAGTTCCAAACATAACCAATCTAGTTATAAACAACAACTAGTTATGTACAATTACAAAATGATTAATTACATACGACATGATTTTTTCTAATGAATCTTGTGTTAAAAGTACCAATGAAACACAAACTTTAAATACTTCAAAAAGTCATATATTTTTTCTAATTTGATGCACACATACATATTTGTTTAGCATATTTTCAATTCATGTATTTTAGTACCTAGCCTAGTTTGGTAACAAGTTGTTTTATTTATTTTTTCATTTGCATTTGGCAATTTTTTTATAAAAAATTACAATTCAACATCATATCAAACAATAAAGCTAATGTGTTTAAGATTATATATATATTCTTGGCATGACATGCAAATATTTTTCAAAATTTTCAACAATTAATGCCTAACAAGGTTAGGTATTGTGATAAATATTAAAACTTGTGGTGAAACCAACTCACAATATTAACATGATCAATATTTTTTCACAACAAACTAGGGATATTTACCTTGATGCAATAGTTGGCATTTATTTAATCACCTAAAAATGAATAACGTAAACACCAATGTTTTTTTTCCAAATGTGTGAATTAGGTGGGGTGGTAATCATGCACAAGAGGACTTAGCCAAATTTGGTTACAATTCAAAGGGGGAAGTAAAAAAGTTAGGATTATTCCTATAAATGGGCGATTTGTTGAAATTTGTATGTACATGTGGTGAATTGAGACTTTTTCCCCTTAGGATGTGGCAACTTGGGCCCATTTTTTTATTAAAAAACTTTGTAACTTTTGAATTTCCCTTTTTCTTTCACCAAGTTTTAAAATTTTGTCAAAAACATTATTAAATATAAATGGTACAAGCATAAATACAAAACTTGTAAAATTTACACATGCCACATTTAATAAACATTATGACTCCACAAATTATGTGAGTTGACAACTATTAATGCACCATAATTGGAAACATGTTATGACTTAATTATGGACTATTTACACAAACTTAATGTTGCTATTGCAAGCCATGGCCATCACCAAGTGGTCATTCATCTCCTAATCTTGTTGGATGGAATTCGAATCCATTGTGGCAATGGTTGTGTTTTTACACATTGTTATCATAATTTTGTTGTTGTAGAGAGCTTAATCTCTTTGCAACAATACCCATCAACTTGGTCATGTTGTTCTTATAGGGAATCCAATTCTTGTACATTTTGTGAAGAAAGGGCATACAAAGATGAAATGGAATATAAATATCCGGAAATTATTACTTTCAAATTTTCAATAATAATTAAGATCATAACAAAATGAGGGTATTGCAACTACCACAACCATAAAACATTATGGTTTGCAAAAAAATGAAAATATTGTAGCTCTTAATGATCTTGAAAATTATAATTTGCAAAATAAGGTATTGCACTTCACATTATAATTGATGATTACGATTCTCATAACAAATAATGTATTGTTATGCAATAACACAATGAAGGCATGTGTAAGAATACAAGGGTGGAGTTCACCTAAAATAGGTTACTAATAAAGTTCATAATGATGTTAAAAGTTGCAAGTAGACCATGCACCACCTACACATACAAAAAATGTAAATGAAAAGGGACAACATGGGAAGGGAGCTCACCTTAAACCATGTTATGCAAAACCATAATGAAAGGGACCTATAAAACAACCAACAAGAAAATACCATGTGTAAGGTGTGTTAGTTTAACTACTCAATTAAGTCTTAATTAATTAAGGATAAATTGGGTTATTTTAACTAATTAATTAATCTTGAACCAATTCAGGGGTGAACAAAGTTTGGGATATTTGTTATGGGATATAATCCCATCTTGTGTGATCTCGAATCACTTTTGGTGATTTGAGATTCCAAGACATAGTCTTTGCTTTGCAATTTTCTTCGTTATGCAAATTTTGATCTTTTATGTTTTGGGTTTGGATTCATGCATTGTTGCAAGAGAATCAATTTTTGAATCACCAAAAGTGTAGCTAGTTGTTTTTATGCTACAACTAAGCTAAAATTGCTTAGCACTGAATTTTTGGTTTTTTGTTGTATGTGTGTTATGTTTTTTGATTAGTAATAAATGTTGGGTAGTTATGTGTTGTTTTGTGTTATTACAAGTTGTTTATGAAGGAATTTTGCTCAAGGTACAAACATCACTCATTTGCAGATTTTGGTCTACTTAAGAAGTTTGCTTGGCGATTTTGATGTTTTTATATTCATTTTTCATGTACAACCTTCGAGAGTTGAACCCGAATAGGGCCAAGTCCTTGGAATTTGGAGGTTACAGGAAAAACAACAAAAATGTTCAAAAAGCACGAAAGGAAAGCCCCTAGTTTGGACACAAGGGGGCCCCTTTTGTTGTTTTTCATTTTTATTTCTTATTTTTCCCCTCTTTCTCTCCCCCTCCCATTCTTTCTTTCTTGGTACTCTGTAAGTATAGCAGTAATAATGGGAGCCAGAGCCACCATCGTCATCGTTAAGAACTTGAATTTTTAGTTATTTAATTGTCAATGCCTATTCACCAAGGCCGTTGGGGTGGGGGTGGGGGGGGGGGGGACCAAATATTGCCCTTTTATTTCCTTTTTTTGTTAACTTTCTTTGACATATCATTTTT
>Ga0116229_10009586_pt1 | contig 14743 bp, 19 predicted proteins | sample S1TSphgellanicum_3_FD_87313 | JGI IMG/M metagenome (GOLD analysis project Ga0116229, IMG submission 87313) | Host-associated microbial communities from peat moss isolated from Minnesota, USA - S1T2_Fc - Sphagnum magellanicum MG | ecosystem: Host-associated > Plants > Peat moss > Unclassified... | reverse complement strand
GGATGGGAAAAGGGAAAGGGGGGGAGGGGGGGGGTGGGGGGGGTGTGGGGGGGGGGGGGAGGGGGGGGGGTGGGGGGGGAGAGGGGGGAGAGACTGTGAATGTTCGCACTCTAGAGAAATGGTTGGGATATCTCCACACATCCCGGATTGAGAAACAATGGAAGTCTCTTACGGGTACTGGGATTAAAACTTATGGGGATGAATTTCATATTGGTGGTATCCATCTGGGAAATGTTTGGATAGGTGTCCAACCACCTTTGGGGATACAGGGTGACCCGATGCGGTTAATGTTTGAACGCGATTTAACCCCCCATCCTCAGTACGCTGCTTTCTACAAATGGTTGCAAAATGAGTTTCAAGCTGATGCTATAGTTCATTTTGGCATGCACGGTACTGTAGAATGGTTGCCTGGATCTCCTTTGGGTAATACGGGTTATTCTTGGTCTGATATTTTGTTGGGTGATTTGCCGAATCTATATATATATGCGGCAAATAATCCTTCGGAATCTATTCTGGCGAAGCGTCGGGGTTACGGTGTCTTGATTTCTCACAATGTACCGCCTTATGGTCGTGCTGGTTTGTATAAGGAATTGATGGCGTTGCGGGATTTAATTTTGGAGTATCGCGAAGACAAGGAGAAGAATTATCTACTTAAGGAAGCAATTTGTAAAAAGATTGTAGATACGGGTTTAGATGCAGATTGTCCGTTTGAGGATGGGCAGCGGTTGGGGATTGCTTTTACTCCAGAGAATGTGCGGTTGTTTAGTGGGCGTGCTTTTGATGATTATCTGGTGAAGTTGTACGAGTATTTGCAGGTGTTGGAAAGTCGTCTTTTTTCTTCTGGGTTGCATGTTTTGGGGGATGCGCCTGATGAGAAGGATATGGAGGGGTATTTGGAGGCTTACTTTGGGGACGAACCGCAGAGACGCGGAGAACACGGAGAGGAGGAGGGGTTGCTTCGGGAGTTGTTGGGACAAACAACTGATGAGTTGACGAATTTGTTGCGGGGATTGAATGGGGAGTATGTTTTGCCTGCGCCTGGGGGTGATTTGTTGCGGGATGGTCCGGGTGTTTTGCCGACGGGTAGGAATATTCATGCTTTAGATCCTTATAGAATGCCTTCTGCTGCTGCTTATGCAAGGGGAAGGGAAATTGGGCAAAAAATTATTGGTCAGCATTTGCAAGAGTCTGGTTCGTATCCGGAGACTGTGGCGGTGATGTTATGGGGTTTGGATGCGATTAAAACTAAGGGGGAATCTCTGGGGATTCTTTTGGAGTTGGTGGGTGCCTACCCTGTGAAGGAGGGGACGGGCAGAATTGTTCGTTATGAGTTGAGGTCTTTGGCTGAGATGGGACATCCCCGGATTGATGTGTTGGCGAATTTGTCGGGGATTTTCCGGGATAGTTTTGTGAATATTATTGAGTTGCTGGATGATTTGTTTCAACGGGCGGCTGATGCTGATGAACCGGAAGACCAGAATTTTATTCGGAAACATGCTTTGGCTTTGCAGGCGCAGGGTGTTGAGAATGCGTCTGCAAGGTTGTTTTCTAACCCAGCGGGTGATTTTGGTTCGTTGGTCAATGACCGGGTGGTTGATGGGAATTGGGAATCTGGTGAGGAGTTGGGTGATACTTGGCAAGGTCGCAATGTGTTTAGCTTTGGGAGAGAAGATAAAGGTCAGGCTAGACCGGAAGTACTGAATAAGTTGCTGCAAACAAGCGATCGCATTGTTCAGGAAATCGATTCGGTAGAGTATGGTTTAACGGATATTCAGGAATACTACGCTAACACGGGTGGTTTAAAAAAAGCTGCGGAAAAGCAACGTGGAAAAAAGGTGAAAACGAGCTTTGTGGAAAGTTTCTCGAAAGACACGACACCCCGCGATTTAGATGATTTGCTGCGGATGGAGTATCGCACTAAGTTGCTGAATCCGAAATGGGCGGAAGCGATGGCGAATCAAGGTTCGAGCGGTGCTTTTGAAATTTCCCAACGCATGACAGCGTTAATTGGTTGGGGTGGCACTGCGGATTTTACTGATGATTGGGTATACGATCAGGCTGTGGATACTTATGCGCTGGACGCAGAGATGGCAGAGATATTGAGGAAAAGTAATCCAGAAGCTTTCCGTAATATTGTGGCTAGGATGTTAGAAGCCCACGGACGAGGTTTTTGGAATGCTGGTGAGGAGAAGTTGCACAAGTTACGGGAGTTGTACGAGTTGACGGATAAGGAACTTGAGGGTGTGACCGAATAATTAGTTTGTTCGTAGTTGCGCTTTAGCGCTCTTAGCAACCACAAACGTAGTTTGAGAAGGCAGAAGGCAGAGGGCAGCTATGCTGCTATGATCCCACGCTTAAAAACGTGGGATTCAAATAAGGACGAGAAGAGTTTCTCGCGCTACGCGTCTCGCACTCCTATTTTATTTTTTGTAACGAATGAATCCGTGGGCTTTGACCCGTCATGGGCAAGGCAGGGCAGAAGGCATTCAATTCTCGTATAAACCATCACATCCACCTTCAGCATAGCTGCCTCCTGCCTTCTGCCTTGCCCGAAGGGCTGTAAGTGTTAAACCGAACAAACTTTTTCGTCAGCCATTACCATTATTATGGTATTTTCCGAAAAAAGGTGATAAGGGTTAAGAGCGCGATAGCTATGAGGGTGTCAGGACGCCAGTCTTTTTCTAAGTTCTGCCTCTAGCTGTTCATCAGTACTGACCACTACTCGCCCTGGTTTGGCTCTCATAATGCTGAGGAAATGCTGAAATGCTTCTTCATCCTGGGGATGGGCTTTAACGTATTCCCGTAGTTCTTTCTCTGACAAATTTAAATAGTCGCTCATCCTATAATCTCCTCTCCATTACTCAATATTTCTACTTGGATAGTTTCACCTATCAGCACCACAATTCTATTTGTTCTTTCATCGTACCGAACTAGCTCAATGTTTCGTAGCAGATTGCTAGCGCGAACGCATAATCGGAAAAAGGCTTTGAGTTGGTCTATGGTCGGTTCCATTATTTTAGGTGTTAAATCTTAAAATCTTTTTCATTTTTCATTTTTTCAATATCGACAGTACATATATTGCAACAAGATAAAACGCAACTAGCAGAGCAATTGTGGGGGAGAATGCAACACTTTGCAGTGCCAGAAATTCCAGCCATGCTGGAGGTAGCAAAGCTGAGGAAAGCTTCAGCTTGGTTGCGTCCCTTAACATCCAGTTTAACCCCCAAAAGCCTCAAGGCTTGAGACGGAATTAAAATTATCTGTGCTGAAGGGGTTAGTGCAACTTTCATCACCAGTTTCGGCAGATGCGATCTGCCGTAGGCGGCAGCGCTTCGCTATCGCCCACAGCATTGACGCTGACGAATACGATATCGAAGAAGTCCTGGAAAATTGGGTCAAGTTTTTAACACTTCAGCAACCGGATAGGGAAATCCGCTACAGTCTCTACCATGACAGCTTCCTCCACTTTCTCAGCAAACAACCGAATTTTGGTAACACCTGAAACTCGACGTTATGGGCGATCGAGATCGCAACACATGCTTCTATCGTTGCGTGGTTGGTAGAGCGTACTCAATCTCCACAAGCAGGTCCGCAAGCTGTTGATGAACTAAGTGCTATTGACAGATGGTTGCAAGCGAATAACATGCGCGTGTGGCTGCTTTACGATGAGCTAGATGCTGGTTTTGGCTCTGGTCAACAAGATTACGCTCGTCGAAGAAGGGCACTAGAGGCACTCCTTGCTTGGTGGTTGGAAAGCGGTTCAGGGCTGAAACGTATTGTGCCCAAAATATTTTTACGAGAAGATATTTGGGAGCAGATCAACTTTACCAACAAAGGGCACTATGCCGGACGGTTTGTGCCACTGCGCTGGGAGGAGACTGACCTGTGGAGACTCGTGCTACGCCAATCGCTAAACAGTTCTAATGTCCTAAGCAGATCTCTAGAACGGCAGTTGGGGGTAACAGTCGCCCGACTCAATACCATTGAACTGGAGCAATTGCGTAGAAGCCTGTATCCTTTATGGGGTGAAAGGATGGGTCGGACAAAAAAAGCCTACACTTATAACTGGGTTCGTACCCGTATTGCTGACGGTCAAAAAAACTGTTTCCCGCGCAGCTTGATAAGTAGGTGGACAAAAATATTTACACTCATGGGAACAAACTAAAACGACCTAACTCCTTGCAAATTCTTGATTCCGGTCTCATTCATTTGTGATGACACTATGTAATTAATTCTGTCCAACTACTTATTGCTTTTAAAAGAGGCAGTCAAACTTGAGAAAAACTTCTCTACAGAATACAGTTCTGATATCATCCTGCGTCCTAAAGCATTAATTGATGCTTTTCCATATGTTTCTGAGCAACGGGTGGATGAGGTACGTAACGAATACCCTGAACTGGAAGAATATCTCAATAGACTACAAGGTGAGCGTTCTCCTATTGATGCTAATAGGTTGGCTGAAATATGGCATGTGACGGATAGCGAATTAGCACGAACAATCAAGGATATGGTTGATGCTGGTATTTTCACAGAACGTTCCCGTCCTAAAGATCCTCCCCCTCGTGTCTATGCTGTTACTGAATTGTACTTATATGGACTGAAGATGGTACGGAAGGGACAGCGGTAGGTAAATATCTAATAAACCTATAGGACTCCTATTTGATTTTTGAACAGACACGTAGGGTTTTAACACTCCAGCAACCAGATAGAGAAATCCGCTACAGTCTCTACCATGACAGCTTCCGCCACTTTCTCAGCAAACAACCAAATTTTGGTAACACCTGAAACTTGACGTTATGGGCGCTCGCGATCGCGACATAATAAAAGAAACGATCACAATCCTGTGAATAACAATTTAGGACGGTGGCAAATAGTTGCAGGTATAAAGCATTAACAAGGATAGGGTTTTTAGCCAATTTACCTTCTGTCTTCTTCGTTCTACTTAGTGCCGTACTTTTGTAAATTTATATCTTGATTCAGCAACGCCAATTATTTTGTATAGTTTGAAAAGGAGACAATATTATGGATGTAAAAGAGCGAAATTGGAATCATTGTACTAATCATCTACGCGATTGGCATGGAATTTGGACCCGATATACGCCACAAGGTAATGTCAAAGAATCGTTTCAAAGTCTGAGAAGTTTTAAAATGAATCCGGAAAAGACTAAAATCGCCCATACCAATACTTATATGTATACAAATGGCGAAAGTAAGCAAGAAAGTTGGGAATTTTTTTTTTTCTCAAATAGCTTATCGGATGGACTTTTTCACCCATCACGCGAGACGATGCGAGGATATTTTTTTGCTGACGGTCATGCTACATGGGCAACAACTAAGTTAAAACCAAGCTCGTATTTTGGTATAGAATTATTCTTTAGATATGAAGATTTACGCCATAGTGTAGGTATTATTTACGATGAGAACGGAAATTTATTTCATATAGCAAATATTCGTGAAGATTGCAATGGATTACCTAGTAAATATTGGTCAGATGAATTGAATCAATTGCCTGAACGAGATTTTAGTGGTAATTGGCAAGGGATATCCATGACTATTACTCCCGACCTGAAGATTTCCGAACCAATACCAACTGAATTTTACTGGCATAGAGAACGACATAAATATTACTATTTACCTGATGGTGTTTCTGTTAATTGTCCCAGTTCAATCAGTATCGGTACTCCCTTTTCTTTAATCGCAAATTGGTTCGTTAATAATCACGAAATGCATCAACTAATTGCTATGTATAACGAATTGGGACTGTTTTCTTCACTGACACTGGAAACATTCCAGTTATCCAATTTATAAGATTTTCATGCTCAAAGATGGTGTAGAGAATTACGAATTACGCTAACGTAGCGAAGCGCGATAGCGCAGCTTTAGCGAGGAACGAGCGTCGTACTCGAGCGTCATTACGAATTACGAATTATTAAGGTAGACGGGTGACGCTAGGTTGGACTAGATAGCTATAAACCAGCCTCGAAACTTGACTAATAAAATCCTTTGCTCTGAGATCATCGAAAGGTCTTTTCACAAAAATTCCTGCCAAGTAACGCTTACCTGCTGGCAACTCAATGATACCTGCGTCTCCAAGAAGAACCCCAAGAGTCCCTGTTTTGTGAGCAAAAATAGCATCTTTACCAAGACCAGCTTGTAGCAAACTTTTGTTTTCTACATGATGCATTATATCCAAGACCTTAGAGTGGCTTGTATCACTAAGCAACTTATTATTAGCAATTAACACCGAAAGTCTTACCAAGTCTTTAGCACTGGTCGTATTAGTTCCCTTAAAGTCACCTAATAAATGCCGAATTGTAGTATTTTGCAGTCCCCAACTGCGAAACCGCTGATTTAACTTATCCTTACCACCTAAACGGTCGATAATCATATTAGTAGCCGTATTATCACTGATGGTAATCATTTTAGTGGCAGTTTCTAAAACACTCAGTTTGGTTCCTACAGGTTTGTTTTGCAATACTCCCGAACCTTCAGCTTCAGCTTTTAAATCACGCCGCAGCACTAAGGTGTCACTCAGCTTTACTCTGCCAGAATCTATGTCCTGAAACAAAGCAATCAGAATAGGAAACTTAATGGTGCTAGCAGCAGGAAAAACCTTTTCCCCATAGATGTCTAAATAATTACCTGTCTGCAAATCTAGGAAAAACATTCCTGGCGAGAGAAAGCTGTAGTGAGTCATCAATGTTTTAACTTGAGAGCTTAACTGCAACATTTCCTTACCTAAGGATACAATCCCAGCAAAGGTCGAAATATCACCGATTTGTATGGGAATCCGCTCTTCACCAAAGTTGGTGTTTGAACTTAAAACTGGTGAACTGTTAACAGCTACGCGGTCAATCGATGAGAATTTCACAACCCAGTGGGAGGAAGAATCTCCTCTAAACAGTAGGTTTTTGGAGTCAACGGTGTAACCAGGTGCTAATTCAATGACCAATCTGGTCGTATTGGAGTCAACCTTTCCAACCCGAATCTCTTTAACTGCTGACTTAAAACTTTCATGAATTGTATTATCGTCTACATGAGTTCCTGGTAGGTCAATGACAAGTCTCGTTGGGTTATTAATCAAAAAAGCTCTCGGTTGAACTCCAGAGTCAGTGGTTAAGTCTAGCTGATTTTGAGCGGGGTCAAAATGCCAAGATTCCAAGCTAGCAGCTTTTGCTGGTGAAGATAGCAGCACAATACTGATAACGCTAAGTAAGAAAAAGCGTAATCTCATCGGTGTGATTTTGAAGGACAGTAGAATTCACATGCACAAATTTTCCGGCTTTCTCTCCTCTTGTCCGGAAGAAAACAGAAGTTTAACAGGAAGGACGGGGGGCAGGGGAGGAAAAAAAGGCGAGAGCCCTTGCAGTATTGAGAGGGCCTTCCCAATGAAAAAAATTTCACCGCTATGCATGAAAGTGGTGTTTTACCCCTAATCCCCACTCCGTGGGGGCCCCGAGTTCCCCACACCCCACACCCCACACCCCACACCCCATTCCTGGGTTACCCTGACAGTCTCTGATAATAATTGCGAGAAGGTAGCATTTAAATGATTTTACAGTTAATAATGTTAAAATTAATCGGTGACGGTGATTTTATTTTTTGCTGATAAGTTCACGTAATGCTCTAACAGTAGAGGGACAAGTCATGTCTGAACACAATAAAGTTGAACGAGTTACTGAGTTGGCTATCGATGCTGCGATTGACACAGCAGCAAATAACATTGCTAATAAGGTCATTCACGCCGTCGTCTCCCATATTCCTGGGGGTCATTCAGTTGAGGCTGTCATTGAAAGTGAAGTTGATTTAATTCTTGATAACGCAATTCATGAGAAAGTTCATAGGGTTGTAGGAGGTGCTGAAGAGGTGTTTGAACAGTCTCACCATCATAATAGTCAACACCATCAGCATCATCATAATCAACACCATCAGCATCATCATAATCAAGAGGAATAGTTGCTCATGGCGTGAAGAGCGCTTTGCTTTAAAATAAATAGCAGTACTGCATCTTGAGGTATTTAAAATCCCTGTTTCTCCAGGGCTGTCATTTTTTTTTAGAATCAGATCGCGCCAAAAAGAGAGAAAGGTAGTTTTTGGGCGATTCTCATGGTGTCTAGAAATTACGATTCTCCTGTAGGAAAGCAATAGTAAATTTCCCCATCTTCGTTGACGTTAAAAGTTGCGTTGAACTCTGTTGCTTTCTCATCCAAATACTGCTTAGCAACACCTGCTGTTAGCTGGGTCTCCGAAGCAAATTGCATGACTGTAATCTTACCATGACCCAGTTTTAGCAGTTGGTAAAATATTGACTGGAGTTGCTGTTGAACTTCCTTGCGACCTTGTCGATGCAGACTCCACGCCAGCCATCCGCCTGCTCCGGTTAGAGGTATACCAAACAGCAGACAGGCCATAGCCTCACTAACCCGCTCTTGGTGACTAATTTTGTGATTAAATGGTGCGTATGCTCCAGAAACGAGGCAAAGAGTTCCCAACGCTAGCAACAAGCCGGCAGATCCTTTTTTGATTAGCTTCATACTTGAATTTTTGGTTATACTGTCTCTACACAAAAGCTACAAGAGTAAAAAATACAATTTCTGATAGCTGCTGACACTTAATCGTCTAAATATAACCCAATGATTGTTGTTGGCACACTGAGGAGATCTACTAGTTCCTTGAAGTCAATTGTCACACCCGTTCAATAATGCTCGCAGCGATCTGAGTCGGAGAGCAAGTCATCTTTAGGGGCATGGCAAGGTTACATCAACAAACAAATGACCTCTGCCTTAGCAACCAACAGTGTGCTTTCTTTGTCACTGCTGGCCTTCTTAGCAGTGTTTCGAGAAGGGGCAGAAACCGTCCTATTCTACATTGGTATTGCCCCCTCAATTAGCACCACTGACTTGGTGGCTGGGTTTGGATTAGGTACCCTGATGTTGGGAGCGATCGCCGTCCTGATGTTAGGTCTAGGATTAAAAATTCCTCTCAAACCCTTCTTTCTAGTCACCAGTCTATTAATTTACTACTTAGGCTTTAAGTTCATCGGCAGTGGCATTCACTCACTGCAAGTCGCAGGAGTTCTCCCCTCCCATACTGGCAGCTTTTTACCCAGTTGGGAACCTCTAGGTTTGTTCCCTACCTGGGAAACCACTCTACCCCAACTGGCAATTCTACTTGTGGCCGTGGCTATAGTGCTGTACAGCCGCAGACAAGCTACACGTCAGTCTGCCTAAAACACCAATTTCGGATTAAAATGGCTGGATAATTCATCCTAGTACAGCGCTGCGGAAATAACCAGACAGTTAGAAACAGGTTAAAACCTTGTCTATGTATTTATTCTTCCCGACAAGACTCCTGAAGACTGACGTCACGACTCCTTGTACTAGTTCTTTGCCAAAAATTCTTGAACAGTCAGAATCTCAATGCCCTTCCAAGGGTTTAGCACTAGCAAATCATCGTCTCCGGTCACAATACACTCTGCTTTCCCACTGACTGCTAATTCTAGATATTTGTTATCTTTTGGGTCTGGGCATTCATTAATCTGCTCAGTCACGTCAATAAACTGTATAGTTTCGGACAAGTTCACCAGGAAATTGTTCCGTTCTTCTGGCGTGGTGTACCGATTAAATTTGGGTCGAGCGAATACCTGTTCCATCTCCAGCCAAATGGACTTGGATACCAACAAGTCCCCTAAATCTTGAGCTTTTCTGAGTGCACGATCTGGTTTGCTCCCTGGTAGTAAAACCGCACTGATGATGACATTGACATCACACACAAACCGTCTTTCATTGGTCGTCATTCAAAATTGACTCCAAAATCTCTGCCGTTAAACCCCTGTCTGCGGCTCGTCTACCAATTTCATCCATTGTCTGCCTGAGCTTGGCAATGCGTTCCTGCTTGCTTGTCATTGAAGACTTGAGCAACACTGAGATCCGGGCTTCAATTTGTTCCCGTTCTTTTTCAGTGGCATTGCGGTATGCCTCTGCTACCTCAGACGGCACTTTGATGGTAATTTCTTCTTTAGTCATCATGGCCTGTTCGCTTCCACAATTTCTCTTCTTTTATTATGTTACTTCCTCGGCTCAGAGTTCCCCCCAGAAGGCTTTTTGAAGTAGAAAGTTGAAGCCTCATACATGCTTAGTGGCATGAGTACGCAAAAACTTAGTCAAAAATATAGAACCAGTCAAAAAAATCTATTTGGCAGCAGCTGCTTTGCTCGATACAATAGTCATCAAAGCCCGGACCAAACTTGCACTCATGACTCCTTCTCAAGAAGTAGACACTTCAACTGCATCCGATATTGATCTAGAAGGGTACGGTAAACCAGAAAATGATCCTCTTGATGAGTTGCCTGGTGAGATCGAAATGTCCCTTTTCGATCACCTAGAGGAGTTGCGACGACGGATTTTTTATGCGCTGATTGCCGTAGTAGTGGGCGTTGTTGGCTGCTTCATTATCGTCAAACCGATTGTCCAGTTGCTGGAAGTGCCAGCGCAGGGAGTAAAATTCCTCCAACTTGCTCCTGGAGAATATTTCTTTGTATCCCTGAAAGTTGCAGGCTATAGCGGGTTGGTGGTTTCCAGTCCCTTCATACTTTACCAAATTATCCAGTTCGTTCTTCCAGGACTGACTCGCCGCGAACGCCGCCTGCTTGGACCGGTGGTTTTGGGGTCGAGTATTTTGTTTGCTGTGGGGATAGTATTTGCCTACTTGCTATTAATACCAGCTGCTTTAAAATTCTTCATTAACTATGGTGAAGGCGTAGTAGAGCAACTGTGGTCAATTGACAAATATTTTGAATTGGTGTTGGTGCTGCTCTTTAGTACTGGGTTAGCATTTCAAATTCCCATCGTCCAACTACTACTTGGTGCTTTGGGAATTGTCTCAGCACAAGCAATGCTTTCTGGTTGGCGCTACATCATTGTTGGATCAGTGGTTTTGGGAGCAATTATCACGCCTTCTACAGACCCACTGACGCAAAGTCTTTTAGCGGGGGCAGTATTGGGATTATACTTTTGTGGTATCGGTCTAGTTAAATTAATCGGCAAATGACCAGCAAAAAAATTTCATAACAAGTCCTGATTATCTGCGCTCTCAGCGCCTCTCTTGGTTCGCACCATCACCTACTCTATCAACCATTCCACTGCACGTTCACCCAAATCTAAAGGAATACTGACAGCTTTGCCGAGTCGAGGGCGTTCCCTTGTTTGATGAATAAATGTTTGTACCTGTGTTGTCCCACCCATAGCATTAAGATAATTAGCGACACTATCGAGATGATCTTGGTACTCTGCCTCACTCAAAGGGAAAGAGGCTTGCTCTAGATATTTCCACATGACTTGGAGAAATATCTTGCCCTGTGTCCGGCGTAACTGGACATCATATGAGCGTCCCCACTTATCAAGCAACAGTTGATGTAATTCCAGTCCTGTCATGGCTTTTCTCAACTATATTTTACATTTAGTTATGATGTTAAGTTCCGTTACTCAAGTATGATAAGGATATAAAGAAATGTAATGCTCCTACAATGGATGCTAGAAATATCTTTGAAGAGGGAATTCTCGCATCGTTAGGGTCTGAGCATCAATAGACCTGAGTTTCTTAATTATTAGAACTCTAGTCAAAATTGTTAACAAAATACACAAACAACGCTTGGATTATGGCTCAATTTTCTGAATCAGTGGACGTGCCCGATATGGGGCGGCGTCAATTTATGAATCTTCTCACTTTTGGAACTGTAACCGGAGTAGCTCTGGGAGCATTGTATCCCGTTGTCAAGTATTTTATTCCACCAGCAAGTGGTTCCAGTAGTGGTGGTACGACGGCAAAAGATGAACTGGGCAACGATGTTAGCTTGAGCAAGTTTTTAGAAAGCCATAATACGGGCGATCACGTTCTAGCTCAGGGGCTTAAGGGTGACCCAACCTATATTGTGGTAGAAAGCAAAGAGGCGATTAGTGATTACGGTATTAACGCCGTCTGCACTCACCTAGGTTGCGTTGTTCCCTGGAATATTGCTGAACAAAAGTTTAAGTGTCCCTGTCATGGTTCCCAGTACGACGCCACTGGTAAGGTAGTCCGAGGTCCCGCACCCCTCTCTCTAGCCCTAGCTCACACGACACCACAAGATGACAAAATTGTCCTCACCAAATGGACTGAAACTGACTTCCGTACTGGTGAAGCACCTTGGTGGTCTTAAGGAGTTAGGAGTAAATAACTCTTGACTCATAACCAATTTACTTGACATTCAATAGAGAATTGTTTTCCTTAGAGAGATGAGAAAAGCTTGTACAACAGCGAGGTTAACTCGCAGCGCTAAAGCAATGATGAAAACATTGCTCGTCGCGATCGCCACTGTGACATTTTTCTTCACCAGCGATCTTGCCCTTCCCCAATCTGCTGCGGCATATCCATTTTGGGCACAGGCCACCTATCCCGAAACCCCCCGCGAACCGACTGGGCGGATTGTTTGTGCTAACTGTCACCTAGCCGCAAAGCCAAGCGAAGTAGAAGTTCCCCAATCAGTGCTACCTGATACAGTTTTTAAAGCCGTAGTCAAAATTCCCTACGACACCAAATTGCAACAGGTGGGTGCTGACGGTTCTAAAGTCGGCTTGAATGTCGGTGCTGTGTTGATGCTCCCAGAAGGCTTTAAGATTGCTCCTGAGGAACGGATTCCTGAGGAGATAAAGAAAGAAATTGAGGGACTATACTACCAACCCTACAGCGAAGACAAAGAAAACGTTGTCATTATTGGACCGCTCCCTGGTGAACAGTATCAGGAAATTGTCTTCCCCGTTCTTTCTCCTAACCCCGCAACTGACAAGAACATCCACTTTGGGAAATATGCGGTTCACTTAGGTGCTAACCGGGGACGGGGACAAGTTTACCCCACTGGCGAGAAGAGCAACAACGCCGTTTATAACGCTTCCGCCACTGGCACTATTAAGACGATTGCCAAAGAGGAAGACGAAGACGGTAACGTCAAATACGTAATCAGCATCCAGGATGAATCTGGTAAAGTTGTAACTGATACCATTCCCCTTGGACCAGACCTCATTGTTGCGGAAGGGCAAGCAGTCAAAACCGGAGACGCTTTGACAAATAACCCGAACGTCGGTGGTTTCGGTCAAGATGATGCAGAAGTTGTGCTGCAAGATACCAGCAGAGTTAAATGGTTGATCGCTTTCATTGCGCTTGTGATGTTAGCTCAAGTTATGCTGGTCTTGAAGAAGAAACAAGTTGAAAAAGTCCAAGCAGCTGAAATGAATTTCTAAGTACAGAATTGCATAAATTCATAGCGTTATGTTCGTAGTTGCGCTTTAGCGCCCTGAGCGCAACTACAAGCCTTTTATTACGATACGAATTTATGAAATACAGTACAAAGTCTTAGTGGAAATTGAATATTTGATTGTAAGACAGACATCTTGGCTGTCTTTTTTGTTGCATGATAAAAGACTCTACGCGCTCGATACATTCAAAGATGTTGCTCAAGTACAGGCGATCATCTCTCATAACACTCTAGCTTGGCATTTCCAGGTTAGTGCGTTGAGAAGTCGCAATATCGCTTATCCTAGGATTACATACCATAACTTGCACGATTTCGTCAAATTATGCTGAGGACACTAAGAATTGAAAATTTTTGTTGTTTCCATCATCAAAAGGTTCTTCTTGTAGAGGGAAAGCAAGATGTTCGTGTCATACCAGAACTAATTGAAGCAAATGGTGTGAATTGGGGAACAAGGAAAAGCCCAGTTGTCTATATTCGTGATTATGAAGGCTATCAAAATTTAGTAGATCCAGAAAGAGTGGGGCTTTAAATAATCAATGTAGGGAATACCTAAAACTGCTAGGAATGAAAAGGCAATATCAGTAGATTTAACGAAGCCATTTGTAAATATTTTGCACTATAAAGTTTTGTGAGGGTTAAGGGTGCAGAATTTTTCAGCCTGGCTGATAGCGGGTTCACTACTGTTGACATATAAAGTACAAGTGGAATCTCGATGAAGATTTCCGTTCTAATTAACGTAATAGAGGACTAATATGACTACTTCAAATCAGGATGACCCAATCTTTTGGAATCAAAGGTTTACGCGTTTTTTTAGGCCTGCCTATAGAGAGGTTGAGTTACTCCAGATGAAGATAAATCAGCAAAATGGTCTTCTAATTTTTAAATGGCACAAGTACACGGTTGAAGAACTTATTAATTCAGAGCATCATAATAAGATCGAATCAGTTAGCAGAAAAATCGGAGATGACGTATCCAACTTGTATAAGAGAGGAGTCATCCCGGAGGAATATAAGGAAACGTATGAAGAATACAAGAATGACTTGTTAGATGACCTTCATGAAGTAAATAAACAAATCTATGCAAGAAAACCTACCTGGTTAGAGAGTGCATGGGAAACTTTCAGGAACTTTGTTGAGGTAGTTCGAGAAAATATGCCACGCTTAGTACGTAATTTAATCGAGCAGGCTGGGGTTTTCATCATAAATTATTTACCTGGGATTGCATTTTTTGGATCACTTTTGCTACCTCCTGCACGTGCTCAAAATCAGGATTGGGATGAACAGTGAAAAATTAGGTGCTGGCATTGTATAATTGCAGGATGACTTTGGAATTTGCATTGCTCTATAATCGAATGGCACTAAGAAAACCCGAAAGGCCTATAAAATAAGTACTTTAAGCTTTTGTATCTGAAAATTACCAGAAAATAAAATAAACCTTCTCATAATAATGAGAATC
>Ga0116229_10009585_pt1 | contig 14745 bp, 10 predicted proteins | sample S1TSphgellanicum_3_FD_87313 | JGI IMG/M metagenome (GOLD analysis project Ga0116229, IMG submission 87313) | Host-associated microbial communities from peat moss isolated from Minnesota, USA - S1T2_Fc - Sphagnum magellanicum MG | ecosystem: Host-associated > Plants > Peat moss > Unclassified... | reverse complement strand
TGGCCAGGCCGACCAGCAGCAGCAGGCGGAAATCGATCGGCTGGTGACGGTTTACGAGAAGATGAAGCCCGCCAACGCCGCCGCCGTCTTCGCGACCCTGGACGACAAGGTGCGCATTCCCGTCGCCGCCAAGATGAAGGTCTCGGCCTTGTCTCAGATCCTGGCCCAAATGCAGCCGGCGGACGCGAAGAAGTTGACCGAAAGTCTGGCCCACCGCTACTCCGCCGCAGAAACCCTGTCGGAGGCGACCCAAGCGCCGCCTCAAGGGCCGGCTAACGGCGCGACGCCGCCCCCGACTACGCCGCCCCCCACCAAGTTGGCCGCCGCCAATCCTCCGTCCGACGACGCCGCAGGCAAGGCGGCGGACGCCGGCGAAGCCGCGGCCAAGCCGCCCATCAAGATTCACATGACGGTGAAGAAGCCGGCGCATCACAAGCCGTTCGTGGTCCACGCCAAGCGCGATACGCCTACGCTCGCGGCCGCCAAGGCGGCGGCGCCGTCGCATGCGCCGCCCGCTCGCCCGCCGCAGGAGACGGCTGCAGCCGCCAAGTCGGCGCCAAGCGCCAGTCCGGCGTCCCACCCCGCGCCTGCGACCTCCACACCGCCCGCCGCCGCCGTTCCGACGATCGGCTGAGCGCGCCGCCGTTAACCTCGACCTAAGGCGATCAGGCGAGGGTGGAGGTTCAGCAAAGGGCCTGAAAGCCGACTCCTCAATGCGCCCGCAAACCGCGCTCAGTCTGGTCTTGATCGCGAGCCTCTCGCTCGGAGGCGGCGGTGCGCCTGCCGCTTTGGCGGCGTCCGCCGGCCGGATCGAGATTGCGGTCGGACAGGCCGACGCATTTTCCCACCTGGTGTTTCGGGGCCTGGCGCCCCGCGCCGCCCGCCGCGAAGGGGCGGACCTGGTGCTGAGCTTCGGCGCCGCCGAGCCGCCTGACGTGGCCGAGTTGAAGGCGGCGCCGCCAAAATTCGTCACCGCGGTCAGCGCTGTTCAGCGTAACGGCGGCGTCGAGGTCCGGTTGACCCTGGCCGAAGGAACGGACGTCAAGATCGGACGGGCGGACGGCGACACCTATATCAATCTCTCGGCCGCCCTGCCTGCGCCCAAGCCGCCCGACCAGAAGCCCGTGGGGCGGCCCAATGCGGTCCCTGCGTCTGGCGAGGTCAAGATGCGGGCCGAGATGCAGGACGGCCGTCTATTGTTGCATTTTCCCTGGCGGGCGCCCCTGGGTGCGGCTGTGTTCCGCCGCGGCGGCGCCATCTGGCTGGTGTTCGACGCTAAGGCCAAGGTGGATTTGAGCGAGGCGCCTCATGGCCTGCCCCAGGCGAGCCGAATGGATCAGGCGCCTGATGACGCCGCGACCGCGATCCGCATCACCGCGCCGCCGACCGTTTTGCCCACGCTGACCGCCGATGGCGACGTCTGGACGCTGGCGCTGGGCCCGATCGCGTCTGGCCCGACGCCGGCTCCGGTGGAGGTCAAGAGCGACCTGAGCTCAGTCCCGCTGTCGCTAACCGCTCAGATAGCCGGGGCCACGGGCGTGTTTTGGATCGCCGATCCGGCGGTGGGGGATCGGATCGCCGTCGTCACCGCGCTGGGTCCAGCCAAGGGCGTGCCGGTGGCGCGCGACCTGGTGGACGCCATCGTCTTGGCCTCTGCGCAAGGCTTGGCGGTCGCGCCGCGGGTGGACGACCTCAAGGTCTCGACCGATGGCGACATCGTGCGGATCGGCCGGCCCAAGGGTTTAGAGCTTTCGCCAGCGTCCAATCTTGGGCGGGGCGCCGCGACGGCGTCCGCGGATCTACCCGCCCGCACGTCGATGCCGGCCCTGATCGATTTCGACAACTGGTCCAAGCTCGGAGCCGGCGGATTTGTCGCGCGGTACTATCAGCTGCTGTCGGGCGCGGCGGACGAAATCGACAAGGGCAAGGGCGCCGGCGTTCAGGCTCGTTTAGGCCTCGCCCGGTTTCTGGTGGGGTCCGAACTGGCGTTCGAGGCGATCGGCGTTTTGAACGGTTTGGCTAAAGCCAACCCGTTGATGCTGCAGGACCCGGAGTTTCGAGGCCTGCGCGGCGCGGCTCGGGCGATCGCCGGTCGATACAAGGATGCCGAGGCCGACTTCTCCTCGCCCGCCGTCGCTCAGGACCCCGCCAGCGCGCTCTGGCGAAGCTATATCTCGAACAAGCTGGGCGATATAGTCGGCGCGCGCCAACAGTTCGCCGTGGGCCGATCGGCGGTATCGCTGTTCAACGCAAAGTGGCGCGCCCGCTTCCTCCGGTCCGATGCGGAGGCGTCGATCGCCGCCGGCGATCTGCCGGGCGCTCGCCTAGACCTGCTGGATCTTTCGACCGACGGCCTGGATCCGGTTGAGCAGCAGATGGTCGATTTCGATCGGGCCCGCCTCCTGGAAGCCAGTGGTCAAGCCGCGCCCGCGCTGGCCCTCTATGAGAAGGTCTCCGGCAGTCCCTATGGGGGGATCGCGGCGCCGGCCATCCTGCACGCGACCGAACTCCAGCTCAGCCTTGGCCGGATGAAACCCGCGGACGCTGTCACCGTCCTGGACTCCTTACGGTTTCGCTGGCGCGGCGATAATACCGAGCTCGAGGCCGTTAGGGCGCTGGGCGGCATATATCTGAGCTCAGGCCGCTATCGGGAAGCGATGGACGCCCTGCGCTCAGCGGCGAGGAGCCTGTCGGACCTTCCCGCCGCCGCAGCCGTGCAAGCTGACCTGTCGAAGGCGTTTCAAGATCTATTCTTGCACGGCGGCGCCGACGGCTTGCCGCCCATCCAGGCCTTGGGCCTGTTTCTGGACTATAAGGACCTCACCCCCATTGGCGCAGACGGCGACATGATGGTGCGCAAGCTGGCGCGCCGGCTGGTCGATGTCGATCTGCTCGACCAGGCGGCCCAGCTTCTGAAGTATCAGGCTGATAATCGGCTCGATGGGGTGGCGCGGGCCTCGGTCGATACCGACCTGGCCATGATTGAACTGATGAACCGTCAGCCCGAGGCCGCGCTGGACGCGATCAACGGCTCTCGAACCACCCTCTTGCCCAAAGACATGGCCGAGCGTCGGCGGGTGCTGCAGGCCCGCGCCCTGGCCGGTCTTGGGCGCTATGACGATGCGCTGGAGCTGTTGGACAAGGATACGTCGGCGGACGCCTTGGACGCGCGCGGCGAGATCGCCTGGCAGCAGCGCGACTGGCCCAAGGCCGGCGGAATCTTGGAGGCGCGCCTGGGCGATCGCTGGAAGTCGGCCCAGCCGTTGAGCATCCAGGAACAGTCTCTGCTGATGCGCGCCGGCATCGCCTATAGTCTGGCGGACGACAACGCCGGCCTGGCGCGCTTGCGGGCTCATTATACCGCTCTGGCCGACGCCGCGCCCAACCCTAACGCCTTGAAGGTGGCGCTGGCCGGCGTCGCGACCGGCCCCTACACAGCCACCGACTATGTGCGCGCCATCTCAGACTCAGACGCCTTCGCCGGATGGGTCACGGCGATGAAGGCGCGCTACATGAAGGACTCTCAGAAGGGCTAAACAGCCGACGAGGCGGCGCCCGCGACGGCGCCCCAGATCACCGCCGCCCAGCCCGCCAGCATCATGAGGCCCCCGATCGGCGTGATCGCGCCCAGGACCTTTATCCCGCTCAGAGCGAGGGCGTAGAGCGACGCCCCGAACACCAGGGCGCCTAGGCCGAACAGCCAGCCCGCCCAGGTCGCCGGCCCCGGCAAGCCGCGCAGGACGCCATAGCAGGCCAGCGCCGCGACGGCATGGATCGCCTGGTACTGGGCGCCGGTCTGCAACAGGCCTTTGATGTGCGGGTCGCTGACGCCATGAGCGCCGAACGCGCCCGCCGCCACCGCCATGAACCCATTGACCCCCGCCAAGGCGAGCCAAGCCCAAGCCGATCCCAACATCGTATCTGTCCTCAATCCATCGACGTGGAGCGCGTTATCTCCCAAGGCGCTCCGTCAGCATAGGATACAAGGACAGAACCAGCAGCAGCGCCATGCCGATATTGAACGCGCGCATCGTGCCCGGCCGATTAAGCACCCGCCTCATCCCCACCCCGAACGCCGCCCAGGTCGACACGCAAGGTCCGTTGATCGCCGTCACCACCAGGGCGACGACCGCCACGTTCAGATACAGATGCTCCGGCGCCGCATAGGTGGTGACGGCGCCCAGCGCCATGGCCAGGGCCTTGGGGTTGATCCACTGAAAGGCGGCGGCCTGCCAGAACGTGAGGGGCTTCTGCGGCGCTGTCCTGGTTCCCACGCCGTGGGACGTCGCGATTCTGTAGGCCAGGTAGAGCATATAGGCCGCCCCCGCCCACCGGAGCACCTCATAGAGCCAGGGCAGGGCGACGACGACGCCGGCGAGCGCCAAGCCCACGATCAAAACCATGACGCCGAAACCCAGCGCAACGCCGGCCATATGCGGCAGGGTGCGGCGCAAGCCGAAGTTCGCGCCCGACGCCAACAACATCATATTGTTGGGCCCAGGCGTGATCGAGCAGACGAAGGTGAAGGTCGCTAGGCCCAGGATCAGCGGCAAGGTCATGTCTCTGCTCCTTGTCACCGCGGCGGCAGGGACATTTCCCGAAGCGCTGCTGTACAATTGCGAGGCATTCAGTAGGATTAAACCTGTGTCAAAAGGAATATTGTCATAATGACAATCTTGGCCGATCCGCCGTGCGACGCCGGATGCTTACGTTTGCCGAAATCGGCATAGGCGTCAGCCGCAAGCTCACGTTCCCGTTTTCCGATAGACGCCATGTCGATGCCATGAGCGCCGACAAAATCTTTGACCAGCGCTCTGGCTGCGGCGGCTGTAAACCCATAGCGTCTGCCAACGCGTCGGCGTCATCTTCACATATCTAGCCGGGATTAGGGGCCTGCTCCTCCACCCCTCATTTCTCGATCTGCACGAACGGCGTCGCGCCGGACATCACTTGCGGCAGCTTCCCGTCCCATTTTTCGATGGCGCGCAGGCGCAGGACCTCGGGGTTGGAGCGGAGCGTGTCGCCCTGGACCTGGATCGCCTTGGCCTCGCCCTCAGCCTGGGCGATGCGTTGCTGGGCTTCCGCCTGGACGGTGGCGACCTGGGCCTGGGCCGCCAGGGCGTGCTGCTCGTTGGCGATCTTGTTGTTGATCTGGGTCAAGACCACCTCAGGCACGCGCACATTGCCGGCCCAGAACAGCTTTTCCACATTGAGGCCGTAGGGCGCGAAATAGGCGGTGACGTCATTCTGAACCTGGTTCAACAGCTCCTGCTTCTTGGGTCCATAGATTTCCTCCACGCCCAACACCGCGGCGCGGTTGACCAGGGCGTTGCGGATGGCGTTGCGCAACGGGCCGGCGATGATGCCGGCGGCGTCGATCCGGTATTTCTGGAACAGCTTGGGCGCCAGCTGGGTGCTGACCGAATAGCTGACGGCGATATCGGCGCTGAGGCCCAGGCCGTTCTTGTCCTGGAAGTTGAACGCCTCGTCGTTGGTCGAGCCTTCGGTCGTACTGCTGCTGTAGGTGTAAGTGTTTGTATAGACGGGATACTCATAGATGGCGGTGCCGTACGGGGTGAAATAGGTGCCAACGCCCAGCGCGTCGTTGCTGACGCCCGCGCTTGAGCCGAACTGGTTCACCTTGATGCCCACATGGCCCGGATGCACCTGGCCGCAGCCCGCAAGCGCGAGCGCGGAAAGGGCGACAATCGTGTGCGTCTTCATACTGGTCCTTAAGAGTTTAGAGGTCGCGCTTGAGGCGATCCGCCGTCGCCAAATGGCGCTTGGCGGTGATGAAGCGCCCAATGTCGATCCAAAGCTGGAACGCCAGCCACGCCGTCGCGACGATCGCGACGAAACAACAGGCCAAGGCGCCGGCGAGCGCCAGGTTATCATGACGATTGACCAGATTCGGCCCCCATACCCGGAGCAGCACGAAGTCGATCGCCATCACGCCCAAAAGCTTCCAGGCGAGGGTCAAGGCGAAGTTTCGGAAGAGATGAACCTCGATCAGAACGGCGTCGCCTTGGTCGAGGTCGCGGGACTTATACACCCCAATATCCTTTACACCCGAAATCTGGGCGGCGGCTAAAATTCCGCGCTGCTCTACGCCGATCCGCGGCGACCGCCAAGCTTGCGCCCGCGACACATTGCTGTGATGCGCGCCCAAGGCCGCGACGGAAAAAATCGGCTGACCTCACGGGGCAATCGCCGTAAGCTGGGATTAGGCGTTGTGATGTGGAGAACGCAGGTCGTGGTCCAGCAGCTTCCCGCCCTTGTATCTCAGATTCATTATCCGACCCGGGCGGAGCGATCCGCCGATCGTTGGGTCCATTTGATCGGGCTGTCGTCGGCCGGCTTGGGCGGCGTCGTCCTGATGGGGCTGTCGCTGGGTTTGGGAAGCTGGACCCAGACCTTGGCCATCGGCGCCTATTCGCTTTGCATGTTGGCGACGTTTGTCTGTTCGGCCGCGTACAACCTGGCCAGCCCGGTCCGTCAGCCTCTGCTGCGCCGGTTCGACCACGCCGCCATCTTCCTGATGATCGCGGGCTCCTACACCCCCTTCACAACCCAGCGCCTGCATGGCGCGGTGGCCTTCTATATGACGGGCCTCGTGTGGCTGACGGCGATCTGCGGCGTCTTGGGCAAGCTGTTTCTGCCGGGATTGTCCAAACGTCTCTGGGTTGTCGTTTATTTAGCGCTCGGCTGGCTTGCGATTATCGCGGTCAAGCCCTTGATCGCGACGGTTTCGGCGATCAGCCTGGCTCTACTTTTGGCGGGCGGCATCGTCTATTCGACGGGAATATTGGTCTATGTCCGCAAGAAGCTGAAATTCCGTCGGGCCGTGTGGCATGGTTTTGTGCTGGCGGCGGCGGCCGCGCATTATGTGGCGATCCTGACCGGCGTCGTCCTGGCGCCCGTGCGGTAGCGCCGTCGCAAGCCGAAGATCGCGGCAGCAAGATTTTTCGGCGCCCGCGGCTTAGATATTAGGCCGTTTCCCTTGGGGGAGGCATGGCGCCCGTTTCCCGCCGCCTCTCGCTTTTCCAAGCTGCGCTGCGGCGTATGGTCCCCGCGATAATATTCGCCTCTGCTGTCACAGACGGCGGCGTAAAGCGAAGTGTGAAGGGTTCTAACGATGACTGATCCGACCGACATGCCTCTTACCCGTCGCAGTTTCATCGAACGGCTCGGAGGCGTCGGGGGGACGGCCCTGGTGATGGCCGGCATGAGCGCGTTAGGCTTTGGCATCGAGTCCAAGGCCGCCACGCCGCCGCAATTGGGGTCTGGCGCCGGTAAGAAGGTGGTGATCCTGGGCTCGGGCATGGCCGGCCTCTCGTCGGCCTATGAACTGTCCAACGCCGGCTATGATGTGACCGTGCTTGAGGCGCGGGACCGGTTCGGCGGCCGCTCCTATACGGCGCGGCGGGGGACGCAGCTCACCGAACTGGGCGGCGAGCCCCAGACCTGCATGTTCGACGAAGGCTACTACATCAATCCGGGCCCCTGGCGGATCCCGTATCACCATCGCGCCTACCTGCATTACGCCCGCAAATTCAGCATGGCGGTAGAGCTGTTCAACAACGACAACGACCACTCGTACAGCTATTTCACCAAGGGCTCCGGGCCGCTGTCGGGTCGGCCGGTTCGCCGCCAGGAAGTCGCCGCCGACATCCGGGGCTACGCCGCCGAGATGCTGGCCAAGCAGGTCAATCAGGGCGGCCTGGATCAGGCGTTTACGGGCGACGACAAGGAGATGTTCCTCGCCTATCTGAGGAGCGAAGGCTATCTGACGGGTAAGGACTTCAAATACATCGGTACAGATGGGCGCGGCTACGACCTTGAGCCGGGCGCCGGCGTCTACCCGGGTCCCGGCAAGCCGTCCACGCCGTACAAGCTCACGGATATTTTGCACTCCGACACCTGGGGAACGCTGCACTCGGTCACCGATTGGGACATGCAGAAGACCATGTTCGAGCCGGTGGGCGGGATGGAGCAGCTGCCCAAGGCCTTCGTGCGCAACCTCAACCCCAAAATCTTGCACCTGGGGCACGTGGTGGAGAAGATCAGCCAGAGCCCCGACCGGGTCGAGGTCGCCTATGTCGACTCCACCGGACAGCGCGGTGTGGTGGTCGCCGACTATTGCATCTGCACCATCCCGCTCTCGGTGCTGCGCAACATCGATATCCAGGTCTCCGACACCTTCAAGGCGGCGATCAAGGTTCCGGCCTACGCGCCGGTCGGCAAGATCGGCATTCAGATGAAGCGCCGCTTCTGGGAAGAGGACCACCATATCTACGGTGGCCACGTCTATACGGACGACCCGGACATCGTCACCCTGTCCCTGCCCTCGACCGGTTGGCTGGGGCAAAAGGGGGTCGTGCTGGGCTATTACCAGTTTGGTATCAACGCCGCCAAGGTCAGCGCGCTGAGCCTCGCAGATCGCATGAAGTTCGCCGTCGATTTCGGCCAGAAGGTGTTTCCGGAGTATGCGGAAAACGCCGAGACCGCCTTCTCGATCGCCTGGCACCGCGTGCCTTATAACATGGGCGGCTGGGTGACTTGGGACGAGGACGGCCGCAAGGACGCCTATCCGATCCTGTGCGAGCCGGACGGCCGCATCTATCTGGCGGGCGAGCACCTGAGCTATATCACGGGATGGCAGGAGGGCGCGCTCGAGTCGTCCTGGCAGCAAATGACCAAGCTGAACAAGCGCGTTCACGCGGCGTGATATTTTTTCCGCGCTCGCGCGCGGCCCCTCCACCCCCTTCGGGGGTCTCCCTCCCCATGCTTTCGCATAGGGGTGAAAACGCTGCGGCTCTCAGCTCCCCTATTGCGAAGCGATGGGGGAGTACCGCGGAGCGGGGAGGGGGCCGCACAGCGAAGCCGGGCGGAACACGCGCTGGCCACAACTTAAGGTGGCCAGCATAAGATCGAAAATTTTAGAGCGGAGCGGTCATGGCCTTGAAACGAAACATTATTCCGGTTGCGGCGGCGCTCGCCGCCTTGAGCGCCGGCTCCGCCGCGCTCGCTCAGGCGCCGACGGGGCAGGCGCTGTTTCAGCAAAACTGCTCCGCCTGCCACCAGGTGACGGGAAAGGGCATCCCGGGCGCCTTCCCCGCGCTGGCGGGCGACCCCTTCGTGGTCGGGGCGCCGGAACTTGTGGCCAGCACCGTTGTGCACGGACGTGGCGGCATGCCGACCTTCGGGCCGGAGCTGACCGATCTGCAGATCGCCACGATTTTGACCTACGTCCGCTCCGCGTGGGGCAACCAGGCCTCGCCCATTACGCCCGACATGGTGGCCAAGGTCAGAACCTCCGCCGCCCCGGACAAACCCCATATTCCATCTATGGCCCACTAAGACCTTGGGACCCCGCCTGAGGTGAGGGATCAAGCGCCCAGCCCCGGCGCCCCGGCGCTGAAACCCAGTATGCATGGGTTCGGCGCGCTGCTTATCACCGTGTCTGGTCTCTCCCCCAGCATCGGGGTCTTCGTGGTCGGCTCCGACACGATCCGCCACGCCGGAACGAGCGTCTTCCTCTGTTTCGCCGCCGCCGCGATCCTGGGCCTGGCGATGGCGGTCGTCTATGCCGAGCTGTCTTCGGCCTTTCCCGACACGGGCGGGGAGTACACCATCCTGAGCCGAACGCTGGGCCCGACCTGGGGGACTGCGGTTTTAGGACTGAACCTGGTGGGCTTTGTCTTGGCCCAGCCGCTGTCGGGTCTGGGCGTCGCAACCTACCTGTCGGCCTTGGCGCCGGGGCTCCCCGCCATACCCACCGCGGTGGTCCTTGTAACCGCTTGCACCCTGTTGTCGGTGCTCAACATCCGAATCAACGCCCTGGTCACCGGCGCCTTCCTCGCGGTCGAGCTTCTGGCGCTCGGCGCCGTCGCGGCGCTGGGCCTCGCCCATCCCCATCGTAGCCTCGCGGCGGCTGTGCTCCATCCTGTGGTGCTGGGCGCCCACGGCGGGCTCGCCCCCATAGGCTTGGCGCTGGCCGGGGCCTCCACAGCCGGCGCCATCTACGCCTTCAACGGCTACGGCTCGGCCGTGTACTTCGGCGAGGAGCTGCACGAGGCGCCGCGGCGCATCGCCGGCGTGATTATCCTGTCCCTCATGATCGCGGCTGTAACCGAGTTGGCGCCGCTGTTGGGCGTCCTGGTCGGCGCGCCGGATATTCACGCTCTGCTGTCGGCGGACGATCCGATCCCTGCCTTTGTCGCCGCGGTCGCCGGCGCAGTCCCGGCCAAGCTGATCAGCGCCGGCGTGGCGCTGGCCATCTTCAACGCCATGATCGCCGTGGCCCTGAGCGCCGGGCGTCAGCTCTACAGCACGGGCCGCGATGGACTGTGGCCCCGGCCCGCCAATCGTGCGCTGGCGGCGATCCACCCGCGTTTTGGCTCGCCCTGGATCGCGAGCCTGATCATGGGCGCGGCCGGCTTAGCCGGCTGTTTCATCGACCCCAAGGTGTTGGTGCTGATTCTAGGCAACGGCAATGTCGCCATCTACGCCGCCCTGTGTGTGGCGACCTTGGTAGGACGGCGGTCGGGGGCGACGCATCACGCCGGCTATCGCATGCCCTTGTTTCCCCTCGCCCCAGGTCTGGCGCTGATCGCCCTGGCCGCGGTGGTGTGGTTCGATCTGCACGACGCGGCCGGCCTGCAAGGCCTGGCGGCGACCGCAGCGACCGTGGGCGCCGCGTCCCTCTATGCTGTGCTTGTGCTCAGGCGTAACAGATCCTGGGTCCACGCGGCGGAGTAGGGAGATCGCCGATGCCCCCATCCGTGTTCAATCGCCGCGCGTTCGGGCGCCTCGCGGCTGCGGCCGCGGCCCTTGTCTCCGTCCGGGGGGCGGCGGCTGAGGCGGACGAGGCGCCCTTCGATGTCGCCCTTGCTTCGGACGTCATGGTCTCCATGCGCGATGGGGTGAAGCTGGCGACCGACGTCTACCGCCCTGCGCGCAACGGTAAGCCGGTCCCCGGCCGCTTTCCGGTGATTTTAGAGCGCACGCCCTATGGCAAGACTGTGGTCAGCCGGTCTGAGCGGACCGCGACCGATCCGATCCCCAAGAGCCGGGCGGAGGTGGCGCGCTTCTTTGTCAGCCGCGGCTATGTGGTGATCTACCAGGACTGTCGCGGACGTTACGGGTCGGAGGGAACCTTCGTCAAATATCTGAGCGATGGGGCCGACGGCTATGACGCTTGCAAATGGATCACGGCCCAGCCCTGGTGCGACGGCGGAATAGGGACCATGGGCCTGTCCTACGCCGCCCATACTCAAGGCGCGCTGGGATGCGCCAATCCGCCGGGCGTGGCCGCCATGTTCCTGGATAGCGGCGGCTTCGCCAACGCCTATCAGGGCGGCATTCGCCAGGGCGGCGCGTTCGAGCTGAAGCAGGTCACTTGGGCCTATGAATCGGCGATGGACAGTCCCGAGGTCGCCCGCGACCCTTTGAAGCTCAGGGCCATGAAGGCGATCGACATCCGCGCCTGGTTCGCCCGGATGCCCTGGAAGAAGGGGCAGTCGCCCTTAAGTCTTGCCCCCGAATATGAGGACTATGTCTACGACCAGTGGCGTCACGGCCGCTTCGACGCCTACTGGAAACAGATGGGCATCTATGCGGAGGGCTTTTACGACGTCTTCAGCGATGCGCCGATGGTGCATATGTCGTCCTGGTACGACCCCTATCCCCGCACGGCGACCCAGAACTACATCGGCCTGTCGCGGCGGAAAAAGTCGCCGGTGCGGCTGATCCTTGGGCCCTGGACCCATGGCGACCGCTCTTTGACCTATGCGGGCGATGTAGACTTTGGGCCGGCGGCGACGGTGGACGGAAATCTGGCGCCCGATTTCCTGACGCTTCGGCTGCGGTGGTTCGATTGCTGGCTCAAGGGCGTCGACAACGGCGTCGCGCGGGAGCCGACGGTGCGCCTGTTCGTCATGGGCGGCGGCAGCGGACGACGCAATGCGGCGGGGCGCATGGATCACGGCGGTCGGTGGCGGGCGGAGAAGGACTGGCCGCCGCCCGACACGCGCAACACCGCCTACTATCTGCACGGCGACGGCCAACTCGCGCTGGCGCCGCCGCCTGAGGGGGCCGCGCCCCTGACCTACGACTACGATCCCGATCGCCCGGTCCCCACCATCGGCGGCACGGTGACGTCCGGCAAGCCGGTGATGGTTGGCGGCGCCTTTGATCAGCGCGAGGGGCCGCGCTTCTTCGGCTCCCACGAGCCCTATCTGCCGCTTGCGGCGCGCCCTGACGTCTTGGTGTTCCAGACCGAGCCTCTCGCAAAGGACACAGAGGTGACCGGCGCTATCGTCGCCCGGTTGCACATCGCGTCGGACCGGCCGGACACGGACTTCACCCTGAAGCTGATCGACGTTCATCCGCCCAACGAGGACTATCCGGAAGGGTTCGCCATGAACCTCACCGACGGCGTCGTGCGGGCCCGCTATCGCAAGTCCTGGGAAAACCCGGAGCCGTTGATCCCCGGCGAGGCGACCGAGGTGGAGATCGCCGCCTTTCCGACGTCCAACCTGTTCAAGGCCGGCCACCGCATCCGGGTGGACATCTCTTCCAGCAACTTCCCCCACTTCGACGTCAACCCCAACACCGGCGATCCTGAGGGCGTCGGCCTGACCCGACAGGTCGCCCGCAACACCGTCTTTGTCGATGCGGCCCGACCCTCGCGCGTGATCCTGCCGATCATTCCGGAGCGGACATGAATCTCGCGAGACAGCAGGCGCCAGACCGCGTTACAGCCAAGCCCTTCGATCCCCTCTGAAGCTTGAAGACAAGGCGCCCATGGACCGACGCAACCTGCTCAAGGCGGCCGCCCTCGTCGGCGTCGCAGGTCTGGCTGAGCCCCATGCGGCTTGGGCTACGTCCCCGACGCCGTCGCCGGACAGCGAGGGCGCGCCTCGCTCGCCGCGCCAGGTGCTGTCCCTGAACAAGGGGTGGCGGTTCTTCGATGGCGATATCGCCTTCCCCGTCCCTCAGACCATGGACCAGACCTATGACAACGCCAAGGCGGGTCTGACGGGTGGAGCGGCGGGCGTCGCCTTCGACGATTCGGAATGGGCCGAGGTGACGCTTCCCCATGACTTCGTCATCGCCCAGCCGTTCGACCAGACCGCCAATGTGGCCCAGGGGTACCGGCGACGGGGCGTCGTCTGGTATCGCACGACGCTTGAGTTCGATCCGGCCGACCTTGGCAAACATATCGAGCTGCAGCTCGACGGCTTGGCGACGCTCGCCACGGTCTGGTTCAACGGCACGCCGGTCTGCCATGATTTCAGCGGCTACAGCTCCGCCTACATCGACCTCACCCCCTATGCGACGTACGGCGCGGCGGTGAATACGCTGGCGATCCGGGTCGACGCCCAGGCCATGGAGGGCTGGTGGTACGAAGGCGGCGGCCTCTATCGCAATGTCTGGATCGTCAAGCGCGCGCCCACCCACATCATCACCGACGGCGTCTTCGCCCATCCGGTGAAGGCGCCCCCGACGCCCGGCCATCCGGAGACAGGCGCCGGCGGCTGGGTCATCCCGGTCGAGGCGACCCTGAATACGATCGCCGCCGCCGATCAGGACGTGACAGTGACATGCGAGCTGCTGGGCGAGGGCGGCGCCCCGCTGGCGCGGGCCGAGGCGTCCGCCCGGGTACCGTCCCTGCAAACGGCGGTGGCGACCCTGTCGCTGTCCTATGCGGACCCCCGTCTATGGAGTGTGGAGGACCCCTACCTCTATCGGGTCAGGACCACCGTCTCCCAAGGCGACGTCGTCGTGGATGAGGCGATCACGACCTGCGGCTTTCGCACCCAAAGGTTCGACGCCGACAAGGGCTTCTTCCTCAACGACAAGCCGGTGAAGATCAAAGGCGTGTGTCTACACCCCGACCATGCCGGCGTGGGGCTCGCCGTGCCGCCCTCCCTGATCGACTTTCGCCTGCGCCGGCTGAAGGCCATGGGCTGCAACGCCATCCGCTGTTCTCACAACGCCCAGGACAAGGCGTTCATGGACGCCTGCGATCGCCTGGGTTTTCTGGTGATGGACGAGAACCGCGACTTCAACCCCTCGCCGGACTATCTGGCCCAGTTGACATGGCTGGTGCGCCGCGACCGCAACCACCCCAGCGTCATCCTGTGGTCGGTATTCAATGAAGAGCCGATGCAGGCCACCCGCGCCGGCTATGAGATGGTGCGCCGGATGCGTGAAGCTGTGCGGGCGTTGGATACGACCCGCCCGGTGACCGCAGCCATGAGCGGCGGCTGCTTCACGCCGATCAATGTGTCTCAGGCCTTGGACGTCATGGGGCTGAACTACCATCAGGGCGACTACGACGCCTTCCATCGCCAGCGCCCGGCTACGCCGCTGCTGTCGTCTGAGGATACCTCCGCCCTCTCGACCCGCGGCGTTTACCGCACCGACCCCGCCAAACATGTCTATGCCGACTATGACGAGGATGCAGAGTCCTGGGGCGCCACCCAGCGCCAGTCCTGGAGGAAGATCGCCGAGCGCGATTTCGTCGCCGGAGGCTTCGTCTGGACGGGGTTCGACTATCATGGCGAGCCCCAGCCGTTCGAATGGCCCTCCAACAGCTCTCTGTTCGGCCTCATGGACATGTGCGGCTTTGAGAAGACGGGCTTCTGGATTCGTCAGGCCCAGTGGGTCAAGGATCGCCCGGTTCTGGCGCTCGTCCCCCATTGGACCTGGCCGGGGCGCGAGGGGACGCCGATCCGC
>Ga0116229_10009584_pt1 | contig 14750 bp, 7 predicted proteins | sample S1TSphgellanicum_3_FD_87313 | JGI IMG/M metagenome (GOLD analysis project Ga0116229, IMG submission 87313) | Host-associated microbial communities from peat moss isolated from Minnesota, USA - S1T2_Fc - Sphagnum magellanicum MG | ecosystem: Host-associated > Plants > Peat moss > Unclassified... | reverse complement strand
GATCCGAGTCGAAAGCAGGAAGCTCGAGACGGTTTTTCCAAACAGTGATGAAGACTTGAACTAAAGCTGCTATCATCTAGAGCTGAAGCTACTCATGTCAACTAGATCTGCAGCTGTAAGAAGGATTGTGGCTTGCAGATCGGTTCACTGGAAGAGACAGCAGCTGGCACATCGTTTTAAGGTGCTGGCCGGGAGACGTACCAATGTTCAGAAATGCTCAAGTGTGCTGCACAACCATTGGTTTCTTACGACGTTAGGCGCGATGTGCCACCGATCTAAAGGTGACCCATTTTATCTTGGACGTATACTAGTAATCATCTTCGAAGCTACATTCTCAATAGCTCCTAGAAATATTTCTGCTCGGCCTAGGAAGAAACTGTGCAGACCTATACATGTTAGGCATGAGAGATAGAGAGAGAGTTTCTAAGAGCGGAATCCATGGCCGCCGACGTTGTTGACAGCTGTAGCTACTAGCAACCGTGAAGAATGTCGACAGGAGTCATAAACAGGTAGCTGCATTCACACATATTGTAATCTTCCATACGCATATTGCTATGCGTTCCGAGGAAGTGTTCAGTTAGTTTCAGGATTTTCCATTAGTTAGAATGTGAAATCTTCATTGAAATAAGCATGCTCCTATGAGACCATTGCAGCTCGAGTCCAATCTTATCGAAGTTGAGCACCCTATTCAACCTGACGATGAGTGAGAAATGACAGTTGAGGTGGAAGTTACGCAGTTACAGACTGGGGCGGGGGTTGCACAGGGAGAGATGAAGAATTTGGGGTTCAGCTCGTTAATCATTTGGCGTCTTGACTCTTGAGTAGTGCGAATCGCTTTCTCAAGGTCCAGGTTTGGATGTTTGGGTGGCAGGTACCCAGACTAACACAAGAAGTTCAATACAAGCCAAAGTGGCAAATTGCAATCTCGGCACGCAGCAGGTGCTTCAACTTCTGCGCATAAGCAAGAAACTAGAGTCTAAAAATCAAAATCAAATCTGTTCGTATTGCAACTATATGCTTAGCTGACACTGCAGCTCTCTTCAAGCAGATGACAGGAATCATGAGGAGCTATGCGGTGAAGCAGTCCAGGTGTATAGGTAATTACTTGGTGACGGGATTGTGAGAGATAGGGGTAACTTCCAATGCAAGAATAGAGTTATGCTAGATCAGCCTAATAATTCAAGAGTAAGACTTGAAGACTGAGATTCTTGCATGACAGCCTGAGCCTATTGTGTGCATATATAGAGTTCACATCATTCATATTGCAGGATTCCAGCTTCCAGGCCAAGAAATGAAGTTAGACTGCACCACTAAGTGGACGCGAAGATAGTCTTTTGAGATCAATTGGGTCACATCGATCCGTCGTCACATCTCTGCAACCAATATGGCTGAAAAGGACTCATAGTTCACTCGACATCTCTCATGGCAGGGGCCAAAGAATCGGAACTATCTCGAGAGAAAGAGCACATGGACATGGGCGTCGAGGGCGACAGACAGCACCCTCTGTACCGAGGCGTTAGGAGGAGACCTTGGGGCGTTTGGGTCACTGAGATTCGAAGGCCGAAGAAGAAAGCTCGCATTTGGTTGGGATCGTTTGCCACTGCCGAAATGGCCGCTCGTGCTTACGATGCTGCAGCCTTCGCCCTTCGTGGACCTAGTGCTGTTCTTAATTTCCCAGAATACTTCGCCTCCCTTCCCCGTCCCCTGGACCTCTCCGACAAGTCCATTCAGGCCGCTGCCAGAGAAGCTGCAAGGGCACTGACTCGACGAACTGGGACGCAGCTACAAATTAGGAGATTCTCCACATTGCAGGCTACCTGCATAGCAGCTGCCGGTTCGAGTCCTCCACCATTAGTGACGGCTTCTGGCAGTAGTAGATTCAGTGATCAACAGTCCGGTTCCCGTACTATTGCAGCTAGGTCCATGTCGATACAAGCTGGATCAAGCGCAATGCCTTCACCACTGGTCTACAAGGATTCCGTCATTACTACGGATCAAAAACCTTCGACGATCATCGCCAGCAGCAATTCGACCTCAGCTAAGATGACAAAGAGCTGTACAGGACCACAAGGTCCGATTCGTGTAGTATTCAACAGAAGTTCATCCTGCACGAGCTCGACGGCCAACAAAGCTTCAGCAATTGCCACACTGGACATGCGGAAGCAAGAGAAGAGACCAATGATCCCAGTGCCTAATTTCCGGACTCCTGTAGAACACACGATGATGTCTGGGCTCCAAGTCGATAGCTACTCCAAAATAGCACATCCATTACAACCTCCAAGCACCTCATCGGCCGTGATGCAGGACGATGACCAAGCAGAGGCACGAGTAGCACTAGAGCAGCATAACGGTACTTATGTCCACGAAGATTTGATCTTCAACTGCATGCCTAGTGTGCTTGCCTGGCTCTATGATCATGCTGCCCTGTGCCTTCCACCTCCTCAATACTCCTTTACAGACACCGATCCATCTTCTTCCTTAGATCAGGCCGATTCATACGATGATGAAAGTCCTAGCTGGGAGCCTCATCTCTGGAGCTACTGATTTCAGTACTGCAGACCGACTGCAGCTTTACAAACCGCAGGAATCTGAAGCTAGTCACTGGATCAATGATGCATGTTCGACGGCGAATGTCGACTCGATAGAAAGCAAAGCAGAAGTTAGAACATGATGAAATGGCGCGCGTACGTCCAGACTCTAAATACAGCAGGATTCATGAAGCAGCAAACAGTTCAACATATAGAATCGAAAGGTGAACCTCAAGACTGCTTCGGAGCCCCCGAGGAAGCTGAACCCAGTGGTAAGAAATCTGGCCCAGCCCAAATCATGGAGCTGACATGATCATCTTACAAATTTGATAGTTCTACTTCTCTTAAGGACTAGTAGTCTACTTCTTGCACAGAAGAATTCATACATTTGCACATGTGTCCCCATGCATCAGACTATTATACGTATGTCATAACAGTTTGCAGCAATAGTACAGGAGTACTGCAGGATAATACCTAAAATTCATTTTTATGACATATGTTCCTCATGATCATGCGTCCAACTCCATACTTAGATGTTGTTCTCGTCAAGAATGTGACGCAATTTTGCTTCATTCAATTGCTAAACTTTTCTGCATGATTCCAAGCTGCACAAAATGTAGTAGTAATAGTAGTAGTAGTAGTAGTAGTAGTAGTTGAAACAATTCAAGAAGTGCAAAGTTGCTGCAGCTGCAAATGATCAGTTTAATTATCTGGTGATCTGAAATCTGTGATACTTTAATAATTTTTGTTTGAGTTCTAGTATTGATGAGCAGCTGGTTGTTTAGCAGGAATTGATCTATATACTATCTTTTGCACTGCTGTAGCTCAGTGAGTACTATTGAATCTTTTGTGCCCGAAAATATTGATCATATATACATTCCTGAATGATCACGAAGATCAGCGGATGTGAGAATATAAGTTAGTATAACCGATTACCATTGTGATCTATTCGCATTCCATGGTTCATCGTATTGTGCGAAGAATGGCGGGATATGCTTACAAGCATGAGATCATGAGTTGTCCAGCAGCTAGTAACTATGGAGTTGGTGGTGTCTTAGGGTCTCTTTCCATTAGAGTTGTTCCATCTAGCTGTGCTCACAGTCACCTCACAGACTTGTACTCATAACTCTACAAGTCAAGCATGGACCAAATGCAGAGCTCTTATAGGAGCCTAATGGAAGGAGAACCTTATTTTTTCACAGATACCTGCAGAATGCCAGTTCGTCTAGATCCATATATTCTCTCATGTTCACGATGCTTAATTTGAGCTCGGTACAGCTCTTGGGCACTTCATATATACATATATGTATTGTGTGCATCAGTGTACACAGCTCTCGGGCACTTCAAATATATATATCTACTGTCCAGCTACAGTGGTCTATAATTCCTCACTTTTATTGAATGTTCATCAGGTGTTACTGTGAGTTATGTGAGTTCATTCTTGTGGAACCTACTGCCTTGGCCCAAAATAAGTACACTAATAATGGAGGGCTTTACAAAGAGTAATTTCCCTCCCATGAACTGGGAGAGAAATTATGAATTGCTCAGGGGAGATCTCCCTCTTCTTCACCAAGAGATTTCATTTTCATCTCCACTCAGTTACTTTCTTCATCCTGAAAATGGGCTGCGGTTTAGAGCAGCTGGTTTGAAATGCAAAATATTCATCTATAGAACTCTCAGTGTCGGCAGGCCCAAGTCCAATAGCAGAATAATAATAAATTAATAGCTGGAATTTCTCTATGTAGTCCAAGCATATGATTCTGAGGAAACTATGTAACCCAGCACCCACCAATGCATCATCCATTCATTGAAAACCCCTCATGACTCAGTTGTGGATGAACCCTGCATTCCAGGTACCTGCAAGGTTCCACCTTGTTAACCTAGATCCTGTTGTCTATCTTGTTAAGCCTCTTAATTTTCTCACACTACAGTACTTACCAATTCCCTATAATACTTACTTATTTACCTGCTACCTAATTCTCCCAAATTCTCTCCCTTGCAAGGAATGCCTGTGGGACCATCAAGAAAACTTTAAGTTCCATTATGGAAGCATGAAATGGTATATTTGACAATGAGAAAAAACAATGGTCCTCTTCTTTCATAATGGGGAAATTAGAATAAAACATTGTAATATTGGTCTCATGATTCACTTGGAGAGTTTTCTATTGTTTTGTTGATTCAACTTCAATTTCTTAGAGGTTTCCACTCTTTTCCTTAGAAGGAATTGTCAAAAAAGTTTGGTGTGCCTTCATGCTATGATACTTACCCACTTACATAGGTAAGTAAGTAAGTAGGAAATACATGAGTGGCTACTACATAACTAGTTAATGTCACTTAGTGATTACTAAGTGGGTCAATGCATGTGGATGGTTGGTTTATAGTTAACCATGGTGGTTAGCTATGGGATAGGAATCCAACTATTAAAGAAGGTTGTTTTTTTGTTTTGTTTTGTCCCAAACCATGTTTCCTCTCCCCCACCTTCTTTTGTTACAATTTGAAAGCCCTTGATGAGTATGGATGCACCATGAGGTTTCATATGTTTAGACGTACAACAAAAGAGTTATTGAATTTTGAATAATTTTTTCATTGAAAATCTAACAAATTAAAAGTTTAAAATAATAGGGAAATTGGGGCTCACTCTTGACTATTGGAAGCCTTTTATGAGTAAGATCTCATCGAGGTTATTCATAAATTTTTAACTTAGGATACAAGATATATTGATTTTTGAGTAACTCTTTTCATTTGAAATTTAGTGAAAACAATAATTTAATAAAAAATAAACTTCAGACTGAAGTCAAAGAAGGTGTACCATTTGCCCTTTCAAGATTCATTCAACATTACCATATGTGCTCAACTGCACGGGCCACACTAATATAATTAAAGAGTGTCTTGTCCACACATACCATCCATTGTGCATGCTCACTGGTAGGTGCTGGTTGACTTGGCCTCATTCTGGATGGTTCGAGTTTTAAAATTGAGTTTTGATGTTTTCAGCATGTTGCAACTTGGTATCTTGAGTTATTAGTACAATTCTGAGCTCTGAGATATCTTACACCCCAGCTCACCTGGTAATTAGCCATAACTCACCAAATAAGTTCATAGCCTTTAAATGACACTATCAAATGATCCAGGACGATAAATTATCACATCGGACAAGGGTGAATCAGTAATGAGTATCCACAATGGCACTTATTAAAGTGATGGTTTAACTCTGGTGAACTTTGGTTCCTCCTTTTTTAAAAGAACTTCTAATCCCAGTTTCGACACTAAAATTGTTTTTGGTGGATTTTTTCCAGGCTTGAATCTGAGCTCTGTTCTTCAAATTTCTAAACCTTATCATGGACCCTTTTTTAAAATTCAAGAACCTTTGGGTCTGATTTCAGTTCCATGTACACATTGCACACTCTCAAGTTTGGACATTGTATAGGTACAAAGTTTTATAATGAATTAATTGTAAAGGTACAATGTTCTACAACTAATTTTTAAACCAATCAATTATGCACAAAGTTTCACTTACTTGCAGACTTTTCCAAAAAGTTTAGCTAATTTAGTTTTAAGATTTTGAACTTGTGTTCTAGAAAAACTTTCAAGGGCTTTGATTTCAATTCGGTTCTAGCTGTAGGCTAGTTTCATAGTTTAATTCCTGTGACGATTACACCAAGAGGGGGCAGGTTCAAGTCAACATCACAAGAACCTTAACCCCAGAGGTTTAACACTCCATACCACTGAACCTGGCAACATTGGTTTTTACCATGATATTGTAAGCATGAGTGCTGGTTCACTGAATCGATGAGTCAGGATCAGTGTGTTTTTTTTTGGTGAACTGGAGCAAACTTTCACTCTCCTCTGGGGAGGTGCAACTACGACAACAGGAGTTTTTAACTCCAATTTGCCAAACACTTCTAGTGCATAAGGTTTAGGGTGCCAGGTTGCATCCAGTCACAATAGAATTTTCGCCAGATTTTTACTGCTTAGGGCAGTTTTTCTGCTAGTCTTCTTCTGTTTTGACAGTTTTCTCAAATCTTTTAATCTAAAAACTATCTCTTTGATATCCTTAAAATCAGTCATCTTTATCACATGTTGACCTTAAACATGATGTTAAAAAAAAATCTAGTGACATCAACCTTTTGATTTGAATTTTCAACTTGAAATTGTCAGACACAATGTAAAGAGAGAGCAAAATCTAATGAATAGAAATGTAATGGCAAAAGGGGGGAAAAAAAGTCACAAAAATGACATAAGTTCGAAATAAGGTATTTGTTTATTACTTTGGAGGAAATGTTTGGTGAACATTTTAACTTTTTTGAACTAGCAACCCAACATGTATGTGATCTTGTCTTTGACAAAGAAGTTCAAAAACATAATGTGAATAAATTTGATCACAATTTCACAACATGGCTAATTTAATGAATAGCATTTTTAATTTAAAGAGAGCACTAGTGTTTCCAACATGTTTCCATGACTTCCAACACATTGTTTGACCAATATCCAAATGGTTCTGTAAGTTAGTTCATGGCAATTTGAGTATTTTCAGTTTTCAAAAACCCAATGACTAGAAGTATTTGATTTTTCTCATGACTGATGATGTCTTGCGGTTCCTGGTCTTTCATACATAGCTGAAGTGAAGTTTGATGTGCTGCACTTCAAGTTGGACTGGTATCAAAGATGTTAAATCTTAGTTTCACCCCTGTGAATAATGGTTACAGTCCCTGTGCATTATCAATGAGACAGGCATTTTCATTGAAATCTACAAATTCCACGGGCATGCTATACATAATATTCACTAAATCTCACAACATTGGCCTTGGAAAACCACACATGCTCAAAAACCAATCTACATTGCCACATGGTTTCATAGACCACAGAATGCCAACATTTGCTAACTATTTTTTAATGTTTTCTTTATTTTATGTTTTTCTTTTATAATTCCAAAAAATAGTGCAAGTTCTTTTGATTGCTAGAACTTCAACTTTGCTTCCCTTATTACAATTTACAAATATCTAAAATCTAAAACCATAAGCCAATCTTTATGTGTTGACCATGAAAAAAACATACCTACTTATTCTGCAAGTATACAACTCTGTTCCAACTCATATTTCTAGAGGTTAATTTTGTCATTTTTCAATTTTTTGAGTTGGTAAATGTGGGTTCGATTGATAGACTTATGTGATTCAGGTAATCAATGGTTATATCTATGCCCAATTTAATCCTACACCAAATTAAGTACAACATTCATTAGAACCATTCAATTGGCACCTGAATTTATGTTTGATATGCTGGTCGAATGGCGCAGCCTAAACAACTCAAAGCAATTCACTATTTGGAGGACATTGTATAGTAGTAAATCACCAGCAGAATTTTCTATTGTATCTGGAGGGCATAGTACCGAGCAAGTTTTGAAAAGCCAAACGCCTGCTCTGGCAAGCTTTTTTTCCAGTGCTTTACATGGGTTAGTGCCTAAGGAGTGAGAGGCATTCCCAAAATAAGTGCTCACCCAAGTATGTTCCCAAACTAAGCACTCATGGGCCCCAGGCAGGCTCTTATTTTGGGAACACCCCACTCCGTGGGGGTTATCCACTCATGAATATCCCTACTAGAAAAGAGAACAGATATTTTGCATACTCCTTAAGAGTGGGTGGGATCTACACCTATACACAATATGTAAGATCTGTCGGACTCTTAAGGATTAGGTGTAAGAACCCTCCCTTCATAGGCTCCCGCTGTAACTCTATGTTCAAGTTCATGATAACCTTCACTTCATGCAATGGGTAAAGCCCACATGTGGGGTGTTCCCAAAATGCAGGGCTGGACTCAGCCACCACCTGACGATTAACATGTTCTGTTACTCAAGGACAGGAAGCAACAGGAAGAGCCAAAAAAGAAACCTGAAGGAATTGCAGATGAAAGCTTCAAAAATACCTTCTTCAAGCAAACATCTCCACAAGCATCTATAATGATCCAAGTTCGGCTTGAAAACTTAAGGGGTCGCTTTTGTTCCAACTGTCGGAAGAATTGCAATGTCACACAGTACCCTAGTCACAATTTGAGCATCATAGATACAACTTTGATGTACTTGTTGCAGCAAGCAACACTAAGAAATTCTTCCCAACTCTTCTGAATCCAAGTTTGGCTTGAAATAAACACTCACTATTTGGACAATTCTAAGGTCAGGCATACTCCCACGCAACTTACTTCATGATGCACTCACTAAACATGTGGTGTGAGGAAGTTGTTGGGCCTTCTTGAAAACAACAATGTCTTTCATCTCCTTCCTTTGCAGGCAGTTGCCTCAACATGCATTGCAACACATGCAAACTTCTTTTGGGCACAAAAATCTGTAACCAGATCTTGGCATCAAGAAACTTCACATTGTCTATGCAATTGAGAAAAAATAGACATTTCAAGGTCAAATTGAAATTACAAGAGAGGCACTCATCTCATAGAGGCATAAAGATAGCTTACTAAGAACATGGGGACCAAAATGGTGGGCAATAATGATAGAATTACATCCCCCGTTCAACTAATTTTAGGATGAATTAGTTCTTAACGGTGCATGTGAGTTCTAGAAGAAGTAAACAGTGCTGAAATTATTATGATGCTACCACCATCGTGTACAATATTAGTTAAATGCTAGTTTAGTTATTGTCACCTACATGTCTATTCTAAGCATGTGACAGTGCTTCTATGTATATATTCAACCTTTGGGGTTTTAGAAATACATCTCTTGTATCATTTTATCATGGTATCAGAGTTGTAGAAACCTACAAGGGTAGTGATCTTCTAAGTTTGAAAGCTACAAGGGTAGTGATTTGTTGAGTTTGAGGGGGGTTGCTTTATAGTTAGAACCTGCAGAGAGCTCTACATTATTGTTGGTTGTAGTCAAGGGATGCTATAGTTGTTTTTGTTTTTTTGGGGGTACGTGTAGTCAATATGTCTAGACAGGAAAATAGCATAGCTGATAACAACAAACTAGAAGGGGATTCAAATTATGTTCTCTGGAAATTTTGAATTCAGACAATCTTGCAACGAAAGGAGTTGTGAGAGTTTGTTCAACCTGTTTCGACTTGAGTACAGTCCCATCACATGGAGTAGTAAATGACAATGGATTGTGGCCATGAGCTTTATAAAAATTGAGTATAGATCATTAGCAGAAAGATTGAAAGAGTCAGCATGGCTGAAAAAACTCACAACTAAATTGGCGATTTTAGAAGAGGCAAAAGCAATGAAGATTTGGTGTGACAATATGAGCAATCTCAAGATTGCTAAAAACCCAATCCTACATGCCCACACCAAGCATGTGGAAGTACACTACCACTATGTACATGAACAAGTAGAATTGGGTCACATTGACCTTAACCGTGTATCTTCAGATGATCAGCTTGCAGATATGTTCACTAAGCCTTTGGGCAAAGTGAAGTTTGAATAGCACATAGCCAAATTAGGAGTAATCTCAGTGAATTCTCTTCAAAGATTAAAAGAACAATAGATTTGACTCTATGTCAAATATTGATTGGGTGCGAGAGGAGGTGATAGAATTATGCCCCTAGTTCAACTAATTTTAAGATGAATTAGTTCCTAATGGTGCATGTAAGTTCTAGAAAAAGTGAGCGATGCCGAAATTATTAAGATGTTGCCACCGGCATGTACAATATTAGTTAAGTGCCAGTTTAGTTATTGTCACCGACATGTCTCTTCTAAAGATGTGACAGTGCTTCTCTGTATATATTCAACCCTTGGGGTTCTTGAAATACATCTCTTGTATCATTTTATCATATAGAGATGGATGGCCGAACAAAAAGCATTGGAATGAATGCTTAGCCTCCATGATAATGGCCTACCCAAATTTGTGTCCTCTGCAGCAGATCAGGATCTGGTGTGACAACAATTTCCATACAGTTTTTAGATACAACCATCTTAAATTCATGACAATGTGGCCATATCTTTCAGCACCATGCATAAGTCAGATCTCCAACAAAAACACCCCAAAACCCTAAAAACACAACATCTCAACAGAAACAGCCCAGAAACCCTACAAACACAGAGCAACCTCTAGCATGATCGATGTGTGCCCTTATCCACTTCAAGGCAATCAATAGTACACCCAATTCTGGCAAGTTGAACTGACACATACCACTCACTGTATTGCACTGTATAAGCACAATTCTAAAATGCTTGTAAACATGAGAAGAACAAAACCCAAACCAAGTGATCTATATCTAAAGGTCTTGAAGCAAATTCTTCCAGATATTGCACCTCTATGGGTTTAGCTTTCTGGGAGCTTCTCCAAGATCTGACTTAATTCAATTTGTTCTAAAATGCTTGCAAACATATCTGCACAATGGGTCGGAACACGTATAAAATAGACTTTTGGCTAAATGCTTTCCGGGGATCAAAACACAAACTCTGTTGTGAACTGCTCAGCAGATCACACACTGTTGATGCTGATATTGAAATCAGGGGGGCCCATTGCAGTTCCAGATTTAAAACATGGATTTGTGCTGCAATGTTTGAAATCAGACCAGTGTTGCAACTTCAGTGGCACACCTGATGTTTCACACCATACTTAATAAAAGATGCCCAGAGAAAAAACTCTTCACAGCTGGGAATTATATGGAAAAGCAGAATTTGCTAGAAACAGAGGAGAACGAGGAACTCAAAAACATGGCTAAGAATGTTTGAATCAATGTTCTCATATGCAAAAAAAAAAATTCTATATTGCAAAATTGATATACATGGAAACAAATTGAAGAACCACAACAAAGCACATCCAAGAGGATGTGACAACCATAGCTGATTGAAAATATACCAGTGTTGTACTGGTATATGGGGTGCAACCTGGGTACTGTATTACAAGGGTAGCTTCAACACATGTCTGTCAAATAATTAATTAATTTTTAAAATTTCACATGTGTTGAAAAATTGAATATTCCAAAATATTCATTATTTTCCTTCACAAAATTTTGTTCTCTCAAAAAAAAAAAAAAAAAAATCTTCTGAAAAAATTTCAACATTTACACAAATAATATAATTTGTGTCCAAGCTGCGAAGGTACACTATCGCATATGGTACTGGTGTCACTGGTATTTGAAAACATACCAGTCAGGTACGACCTGAGGCAATATCAGCCTTATACCAGTACCAGCATGGTATGGGACCTGAGGCAGTTCCAGGTACAGAACTGCCTTTTTATACCAGTACTACTACTAGGTACCAGGTTTCACCTGCCAGATGCCAGGCGCAAATCAGCCTTGGACCTAATATGAGTACCAGACTGGTATGAAAGCTTTAAATTAGTAACCAATACCAGTAAGTACCTGCCAGGTATGAAGTGGAAAAAACCTAAACCATGAATGCTGTGTTCTCAGTCAGATCCTGGCCTCAACTTGACCCTCTACGCCCACTAGAACACCATGAAAGATGAATGGGTAAAGTGGTGAGGAAAAAAACATTTGTTGGGTTCCAGTTTTCCCTAGTTAACATTGGGAGTTAGTTAGCCCAGTTGCTTTTTATAGGTACTACCCAACCTACTAACAACAACCTCATTGCTGGGTTGTTAGTAACTAGACAAGTAAAAATGGTCCTTCCTTATGTATAATAAACTGTAACTCACTGTTGGGCAGTTAGTTATTCACTTGTATGAAGAACCGCCGGGTCTGGATCCCACAAGCAAATTAGAATTATCCCAGTTCCAATTTCACACATATATGGAATTGAGAATTGGGTTTCAGGTTTCATTTCACACATATATTGGGTTCCAAACCCAATAGATATTCAGTTGAGGTGCATTGATAATTGAGCCAGAAGGGGGCATCCAGTGCTTGGTTAGCTGGAGAGTGCTGTAACCTTTATGTGACAGACCCAAAAGAATGCATCCATAAACAACATAGGTCAAAAGCTCACTTTTTCTCCCTATGTTATCCATATTTGTACCTATACAGACCTACTGATTAGGTACCAGTGTTTTTGTTTTGGTGGAGTTTCACTAATGGGCAAAATTCCAATGGCCCATTATTCTATGCCCCCTTGTTAAATCAGATAGATTTTCAGCAATAAATTCATCATATTCTTAACCCTAGGAACTAGGGCTAGCTACGGATGCAAGGTTTGGACATCATCAAAGGGTGGATCCTATCTCATCCCAGGTCACCTCCATTTGTTTTTACTCTCATCAATGTTGACAACAAGCCACCCTCACATCCACCTCCATTGCCATCCCCTCTCGACCTTTGCAACCAGCTAGATTTTACTTTAGGTGAGTTGACATCACATTTGGCTGCATTTCATATCCCTTTTCATAGCCTCAATTCCTCCATTTTTTTTTGTTGTGAATCGTCTTGAATTTCGTTGCGTCCAATTCAAAGGATTACCACCTCCTCTTAATAACAAGAAATATATTTTGCCTTGATTTATTGTTGAAACTTGGAGTGCTAAGGATATTGCATGAACTAATTAAATTTTTTGTAGATTGGTGACAAAAAGCAACATGATTGGCGTTGAACTTTAGGCCATTGGAAAGGAGTGCACAATAAAAGTTTTGACATGCAATGAAATATGTTCTTTCCGTCCATCAATGTGCATCACTTGCACAAAATTCATTTTGAGACCTTCCTGGTCTACAAAAAAGTATTTTGTTTTTTTTTTTTTCCTTTCTTCCAAGGAATCATCTTTTGGTCTTTTCATGAGTTCATGATCAAGTTCATCATCTATTCATCTTGCTCAAGGTTTAGGGTTTGCTACAACCTAGAGTTCATCTTCTCTTCCTATTACTCAAGGTTTGTGTGTCATCATCATTTGTTTGACTTGCTCAAGGCTTAGGATTTGTTACAATTATGAGTTTTTTTTTGTTCCTATTGCTCAAGGTTTTTGTGTCAAGTTTGTGGCATGTTCATCTTGCTCAAGGTTTATGGTATATAATATTGACAAGTTTGTCATCTTTTCCTATTACTCAAGGTTTTTGTGATGAATTCATTGCAAATGGTAATGGGGTTTAAAGATCAATTATTGTTCAATTTTAAATATCATTGTTCTACATACGTAGTCTCATCATGTCAAAATCTACTTATATTTCCCTCATCACCAATATCATTGTTTACTGAACATGTTGATCTTAAATATCTTGACCTCTTGACCTTGGTCTTTAGTCTTCATCTTTTGAGCCTACACAAAAGAATTGTAAGAAGGAATGGAGTTAAATTGAGTTTTCCAAGAGGTGTGAGCTATAAAATTGCCTTGGGCTAAGGCTATTGTTGAATGTGATGGGATGTTAAATATGGTTCATTGTAAAGTTTTTAATGTGATTGATGGTAGGAAAAACTACTAATGAGGTTATCACAATTGACAATTGGTCTTGGTGTAGTGTGTTGTGCACACATATGTTGTTGATGGTTTTAAGAGGATGTCATTGTTGTTAAATCTTGAAAAGGTGATTAGTGGATGCAATGTTGATAACCTAACCCAATTGATTATGAAGTCTTTGATGGAGTATGGATGTTTGACAACTAACTGGATTAGCAACAAGTTTATTTGTTTTGAATCAAATGGGGTCATGGTGTTCATGGGCCGATAGATTAATGTTGCTACTCAACTCAAATTTAAGGTTACACCTTTTGTGATTGTAGCAAATTACATGGCCCATGAAATTAACCTAATTATGCAAATCCATTATGTTCAACCCCTAGTTTGTAAGCTTGAAGGGTTATTGTAAACCACATACACATATTTTTCATCTTCACTAAAAATGCATATTGAGCACTACATTCTTGCCAAGCTACTTGAAATTGAAGGTTTGAAAATGTTTCGTAATGTAAATACTAAGTGGATCTCCATGTTGTCCCCTATTAAATGAGTTCTTTCAAAACACAAACTTTGGTGGTGAAGATGAATGAATACTTGCATACCATGACAGTAATAAATATCAATTTATTATATGTCTTCAAGGTGATGATGGGATGATTAACTTGCATCATGACTCTATTGGGGGCAATCCACATGTGCTTATAAAGTTTATGTCATTGTTATTTGAATGTGATTTTTAAACTAATGTTGAAATGTGTTGTGTTGAATTATATAGCATGTATTTAAATCAATAAATAAATAAATGGTGTAAAATGATTCAAAGCATTTTTAGACTTGCACAAAAACATCAATGACTAGTTGTTGATTATGTGGTGGATTGATTTTGCAACAAATATCTAGTTTGTGATTTTTTACTTCATGGGCAAG
>Ga0116229_10009583_pt1 | contig 14753 bp, 9 predicted proteins | sample S1TSphgellanicum_3_FD_87313 | JGI IMG/M metagenome (GOLD analysis project Ga0116229, IMG submission 87313) | Host-associated microbial communities from peat moss isolated from Minnesota, USA - S1T2_Fc - Sphagnum magellanicum MG | ecosystem: Host-associated > Plants > Peat moss > Unclassified... | reverse complement strand
AAAACATCATATTTTTGTGCAAATTGCATGAGGTTATGCATTGATCTAAACATGGGCAAAAAACATGCCAATCCTAGCAAAATGTGGATATCAGTGAAGTGGTCAAAGTTGGTTTTTATAATGGCTAATGTTGAAGAATCTTGTTCCATCTTAACAAGTAATGTTCAATATTCATTCATGATTATCGCAACAAGAGACAACATGGAAAGCCATCACATCTTTATATTTTTAAAGATCTTTAAGCCTTTAGTTTACACCAACTTAATTAATTTCATGAACTCCACTTGTGGCATTTGGGTGAATGTGAAAAATAATTATGGATTGATTACAACATATCTTCTATGGAAAACATGAATGGAAGATGGCTCAATGTTTATACTGCTAAATTTGTCTTGTGCACCTACCATATTCAACATCTCACTAACAACATCACATCTCAATGCAAAAAAAAAAAGCTTACCACTTTCTACAATGTAGTCAAAAATTTATATGATGCACCATACTTGTTTTTTTTTTTTTTTTGCAAATTTTTATTTTCAAAAAATTGAAAAATATGGTATCGACCTATAAACATGATGTTTTAAAAAATAAATCATGCACATTAGACAAATTTTGAGAAGAAAAAAACAATAATTTTCCATAGTTTTACAACACATTGTCATGTGTACTCAAAAACACAGAAATGATAATTTTATTTTTCTACAAGTGTAATGGTAGATTTAGAGAGAAAAATTTGCATGGATGGTTGCAACTTCATTGTCTACATTACAAAATTTAAAAAATATACATTACTACTTACCATGCAATGAATTCTATCAAGTTGTGGACTCTAAGAACTTTGTAATTGTTTAACAATTCCAATCCTTGCTCCATGGAAAACATTGATTCCATTTACACATGGTGACACAAATTAATATTCGCTTAAGAACTTGCACAACAAATCATAACAAATGTAAACATTGCTAACTAACACACATTGTAGACATGGTTGCAAGCAAATTTACTAGCTCCAAATGACAAAAGGTAGTTGGCGATGTCTTCTTTGCTCAATCCGCCACCATTGCACACTAGAACCATGATGATTTTTATGAGGTTTTTGGAATTTGCTCCTTCTAATACATGGTCCAAAGATATCAAGATTCGTACATGGCTCCAATTTTCAACAACATATGCATGCATTGATATCCATGGTGCATTATCAATTATCGTGACTTCGTTGCATGTTACTAATAAAAACCTTCAAGTTTGAATTGTTGTCATTACTTTCAACAAAACTTGTTTGTACATATGTTCCGCCATGATCCATCCCACATAGTCACTCTAATGATGCTTAGGAGTCTTTGGGACATTCAAAAAATTGAAAAGTTCTTTCAGTGCTTCATACTCCAGCATGGGCTTCCCTTGTTATAGGAGATGGAAAATAGTCCCCATTTGTTGCTTCTTACAAGCTTGTTTCCCCTTGAGACATGTGACTTGGTTTTAAATTGAGATAGAATTGAACTAAAAAATATATTTATGTTCATTTATCAAGTGTCGACATTTCTTATCAACATACCACTCCCCTTTTTTTCTCCCATTCCACATGTTTCTTTTTGCATGAGGTTGTCCACCATGTTTTTTAAGTGTATCCCATTTTGGCATTAGGATTTTTTCTCACTTATCAGTGATATTGCAAACTGGACACTTAGCAAAATCAACTAAACCATCTTCCTTTTTCATACATTCAACCCATGGCAAGCACATAGCTTAGTTAGACTGAAATTTTTGAGTTGTTTGATAAGAAACCTTTCTTTTCTTTGCCACTCTCTTGACAACTTCATCATTGTCAAGACTTGGTTTTGAACTAGAATCATTGAAAACAACAATTTGATCATTATTCAAAGCAATTGGACTTATTGAACTAGGTTGATCTAAATATACAACCATTGTTCCATTAGTAAGGATATTAAAATATATGTGAGGAGGAAACAACTTTTCAACTAAGTTGGATCCCACCTTTGTGTTTTCACAACTAGTTACAAACACTAAAACACCATGCGGAGTTTCACAACTAAACTTGGGAAAGGCATTTCTAAACTTGTGCTTACTCCATTCTCAAAGGTTTGTCTATTGAGACCATTGTCGGTTCCACAAAAAACTTGACTTAGGAACAAAAGAAAAATAACAAACAAAAGCAAACACTTTGAACATTGTGTGAACTCATAAAAATTTCAAAATACGGGATTTGATGTTTGCAAGCATGAACAGTTTAGTAGCTTAGAAGTTAGAAGTGAAGATGCACATAAAACATATGGAAAACAATTATTAAATTTTGATAGACAAGAAAATATGTAATTGCATATTACAATGCAAGTTGCAATTTGTAATTCATGTGCAACTATTGCACATTCAATCAACCTTAAGCATTTTAATGTAACCACTACAAACTTAATATCAACATTTGAGTTTCCAATGATAAACAATAAAGGCCAATCCATACTCCTTATTTTTTTTGGACCTTGAAAGTTGAAAGTTTGACAACTATAAATTTTAATGGATTATGGGGCCATACAATGTTCAACATATCCATAATCCAAATGATAGTTCTAACTCTTGAGTCCTAACATGACAATGTGTTTGAACTTTGGATACTCTCATACTAAAGCTTATAGATCCAAAACTAATTCAATAATAACTATAGACAATCAAGAAAATTTTATAGAAAATGTTAATGGTTAATAAATGAGTATATTGAACACTTTTGATTAAACTTGCACAGTGTGCCAAGGCACTAGTGGCCCAAAGTTCAACCTTGTTATGTCAAGGTGCAAGTAAAGAGATAGGAACCAAAAACCATGTTGGATAGTGGTGAAAACTATGAACTTTTTTACATATGTTTTTTTCTTGACATTTTAAAGTTATGTTAATCATTCAAAGTTGTGTTAAATGACTAATATGAATGTTGAGGAATTCAAATTTAAAATTCATTAAATTTAATTTTGGATTTTGGTTTAAAAAAAGGCATTTGAACTTGAATAAATGTTGTGTTAGATTGTGGTTAATTTTACAAAGGACTATTGTAATAACATAATTTTGATGGTAAAAAATTTAGATGATAGTAACCTATTACCCAAGTTCAAAAAAACTCACAATTTAAAAGATATTGAATTTCAAAATTTTAAAAATTCAAAGTATTTTTCAAATGTTTAAAATTTCAAAAGTCATCTACCACATGTAAACGGGGTGTAATGTGCATGATATACAAAACAAAGTTGTAGATTATGATATAAGAAAAATATATATATATAGTTAGCATATTTTGGTATGATTCAAAATTATGATAAATTTTCAAGATGAAACACATAATTTGGCAAAATTTACACACTTTGAAAAATTCATATTTATTGAACAATGATTAACACAAAGCACATGATTTATCGAGGCAACTATATGTATTTTTAATAACAAGTTGCAAAAAAATTCATTCAAAAATTCTTTCATATGAAAAAATGAAAAACCGATAAAAAAGACTCATAGTTTTTTTGTAAAATAATCTCATTGGCTCTTATCTACATATTTGCACCCATTAATAATAAATACATTATATTCAAGAAAAAAAAATTTATGGTGTATATGTTACCTAGAGGCTACTATTAATTATTGGGCGATAAGAGGGTTCACATTGTGGATTTTTCGACATTGATATTTTGTGATTATGCATTAATGGGGGACCAATTGTCTATGACATGGTGGATATAAAATGATATTTTATCAAATTCTCTAGCAACATGTGCCATTTGATGCAACTAAAATTGGTTCTCTTGTTCAACCAAGTGAAGAAAATATGGCGAAAAAAAAACATATTTTTAATAATCTTTTATAGGTTAAAAAAAATGCATCGAAATTTGTTTGTTTTTCACTAGAAAAACAAATTGTTAGGTAGTGATGAAAAGTGGACAATAATGTGAAGGTGAAAGCATGAAAAAATAAACTAGTTGGGCCAAGGTTAAAGTCTTTTCTAAGGATTGTATTTTCCACATGATAATTTTCTATTGGTTTGTATTACATTTTTCACATAGTTTTTAAAACTAAATATCAAATTTGAAGCCAAATATGACATATAACATGATAAAAACTCAATTTTTTTTGCATCAATCCTTATTTGATAGTCAAATCTATAAATTTACTTTGAACCATGATTACAAATTTAAAACTATAATAATGTAAAAGGACATTCAAATATTAAAATCTAAAAATGTATATGTATTTTTATTTTTTGAATGTTTTGAACACATGGATCCTTTCTTGTGGAATGTATTAAATTTCACAAAAAAATTGAAACAATTTGGTGAACATTTAATAAAGGAAAAAAACTTTTGATTAAAAAAAACCAAATGTCCACATGCTTTTCTTGAGCATTTTAAACATATAAAATGACTCTTGAAACATGGTGAATTTTCATGAAAATTTTATAGTTGCAACTTTGAAAGTATAAGAATTTATTTCAAAATTTTTTTTTTTTGACATATAGTGTTCCCATGATGATTTCAAATTTTCAAAAAATAGTTTTAAAGGACTGTCCACACACTATTTAGCTCCTTTTTTAATTTCCTGCTTTCACTTGTGAAGACTACCTAAATTTATTTACAATGATCATTAAGGCTATCCAATTTTTCAAATCATTTGTTTTACTAATTATATTGGATAATTTATATTAGCTCTATTTTTACAAGCCCAAAATTCAGCTTCACATTTGAGATAATTATGAAATGATCCCTTTTGGGCCCTTCTTTTATCTCTCAATGATTCTTTTAATCTCTAAATATTTTTATCCACAAAATAATGAAATTCTTATTAAAAATGAATATAAAATGTTATAATTCAATATTAAATTGCATGAAATTTGAAAACATTTATAGTTGCAATACACGCAACAATGATCAAGTGAAGGCAATTCAAAAACAAAAAACAAGATGGAATTCAAATTTGGTTAAATTTGGATTTTATTTGAAAATTTTAATCCTCGTTTAAACTCAATGTAGTTTTTTTTCACTGTTTAAAAAAAATCTCACCCCTTTTATTACCAAACATGGGGTACTATGCTTTCCTTATTTTGCAAATATTTTTGTTGTGTGAATGTTATATTCCATTGTAAAAACTCGTTGGATTTCTTTTTAGTGTAAGAGCATTTATTATCGCTCACCAAATCGCCCCCATTAACATGAAAATGGTGGCCAAGGCAATAAAGGGGCTCAAAAAGTTATCCTAATGGTGCAATCCCCACAATTATAATGGTTAGCTCCAAGTTGTTGTTAAAATTTTTTGTCCACTCACCACATTTGAACTTCTTTTTATCCTCCAAATTCACATTGTAAAATGTTTTGAATCTTAATTTCTTTTGGTTTTCATTGTTTTTCACGTGCGAGTGGTTAGGTTGGCTATTGTGTGGTGGATGTTGGGACACCACAAGTTTTGTTGTAGAGACAAAATGGTTTTGTGACAAGTTTGTGAAGGAAAAGAACTATGTGCATGATGAAGAGACATAGATCCTATAAATTTTAAGAGCGTGTCAGAAGGTCCCATTGTTTGAATAATGCTTTAAAATACTACATTTTAGGAGTGGATTGCGAGCCATTACAATGACAATTGCCCTTGTTGGGGAGGATATTGCCTTGCCAAGAACCTCAAAAGCAAGTGGGGAGCAATGAAACATGATGTTACAAAGTTTTGCAATGTTTATGCACAAGTGGTGGCCTTGAATTTGAGTGAAATGACTTGATAGGACATGGAAAACAAGGCATTTGAGCTTTACAAGCATAAGCACCTTGAGAAATATATTTTTGCATATTTCCATTGTTGGGTCTTATTGTGAAAGGTGTCGTGGTGGGTTGAAATTCACAAGGAGGTTTGAAAGACATCTATGATGCCCATAAACATGAAAAGGAAGGCCGCATCAACTTTAGTAATCAATTTTGACCAAGACAAAATGAAGCAACCACTGTAGTTTAAACTAACAATAAATGATGATAGGATGATTGAAAGCATGGTTAAAAGAAGCATCATGTGGTCACAAGGATCGCATGGAGTGAAAGAGATGGATCACATTGCAAAAGGCCGTGAGCATAATGGGTGCACATGCCAAGGCTACAAACAACATGGTTGAAACCACAGGCTCCAAATTTGAAGTTTTTTGGACCAATCTACAGTGATGTTATTTCTTTAAATGAATCACAACTAAAGCCATTAGATGCAAGGGAATATTTACAATTACGCAAAAATGAAGAATTGGGCAAACTTTGTAAGAGATTGGCTACATTTAATGGAGTTGATGCTATAAGAAAACAAATGGAAAAAACACCAAAAACACTAATGGAGTCTATAGGTGTGGAATAAAGTTGTGCAAGAGCAAACATTATAAAAAAAATCCACTCCCCCTTCAACGCACCAAGATTGAAAATGTTGATTCATTACGATATAATGCCATAATTAATTTCACCCTCCTCCCCTTGTTACAAGCTTAAATTTATTGTGCACAATAGCCCCATCCATTCACACACACATGTAAAGTGCATTCCTTGGGACACAATTGGAATCTTGCAATTTAGGTTCCCATTAGTTTGATAAAAACCACTTCACATTCGATAGTAGTGCATTTCCCCCAACTTGGTGGAATGATGTGCCAAATATTATAGTTGATTCCTCAAATAAAGATGATTTAAGTTTCCTTGATTAGGTTATAATAGCTTCAAATAGGTATTTTTAAGCAAAAGGGAGCTCCCAAGCTCCTCCTAGCATTGGCAACAAATTTCATGGCTTTGATGGAGGCAACCACATGGTAGCAAAATATTTTCATGGAGCATTGAATTTTAATGATTCCCATTTGTAGATGTATTAACTAGTTTTTGAATTTGGTTGAATTCAATTTTGTTGTAGAGTTATGGTCTTGTAGTTTGCTTGAAAATGCTTTAGTTTTTTTATTTTGAACAATCAAAAGAGAATTTTTGTTTTGAAGCTGTAAAATTTTGAAACAAAAAGGAAATGGAAATTTTAGATATATTAAAGGGCTTTAAATGTGTGTCTTGCAATTACTTATTTCATGTTCATTTATTTTGTGAATTTGTTTCGTGCCCATTTGATGTGTGAATTACCTTCACATTCATTTGTTTTGTGAATTTGTTTCATGTTCATTTATTTTGGTTCATGTTAATTGTTATTTGAATTTAAGTTCACTTCATGTGGGTCAAAAGATGGTTGGGGTACTAAAAAGGACTGTTTCCTTTTATCAAATGGACCCCTCATTTAAATACGTTATAAGTTAATGGCACATTCATGTTAAAAGTTTAATTTTCTTCATGGATAGATTCTATTTTGTGCATAACATGTCAAATTTGAACAAGTTTTAGGATTCCTACCAAGTCTTGGAAAAAAATCTTGGACTTTGTTTCTTAGAAAAAAATAAAACTCAAAGATTCATAAGGAATGTCTAAACAATTTTTTTGATCAAAGATTCTTATCATAAACATCTTAAATACTAATGTACATAAAATGTATGAATGTGACAAAAACCAAGTGCCTTGTTGTAATGTAAAACGTTTCAAAAAGTGAAATTTTTGGGAATTTTGGGCCATTGATAAAACATGGCCCACATTGGATAAATTTTACTATTTTTATTTTCATAAGTGAAAAAAATAGATATTTTAGATGCCTATATATAATTTGGAACAAAATTATTTTATTTGACATGAAAAAAAGGGGAAATCTAAGATAGGTCATAAAAAAAATGAAGAAAAAGATGAATTTGAAAGTCCTAGGAGTGAGTCTTTAGTGTTTCAAAGGGGTTTACCCCAATCATGTTTGACCCATGCACACTTGTTTCAATTTCATGCATACCATTTGTGCAAATCCATATCTTTAGACCCTTAACAAAAAAATTCTTTCAACTTTCCATTTAGATTATCAAACAATACGAACACAAGAATGTTAGTTTTTCATGTGCGTGTATTAAATTTTGTAATTCAACTCATGAAATAATTTAATCAAAATTGACCTGAAATGAGCTTATGAACATAACATGGGGTCAACACAAAAGTTGCACAAAACTATCACAAGTACCCCAACACAAAACTAGCCACAACTACCTCACTTCTAAACATATCCAAATGAAACTAAATGAATCTATTTCTTGACTTTCATATGGTGATATGCCTAGTTCAACCACAACATAATTTGAAACATAATTAGGCCAAAATGGCCAAAAATGGATCTAGATATGAACCTACACAAAGACATAATAATGGTCACAGACACAAAAACAATTAAGAATACAAGATTTTTTAACCAAAATGAAAACAAAGGTATGCCTAGTTCATGAAACAAGAAAAAAATAAATTAAGAACATGATAAATGCCAACAAGAATCCAAGAAGATCTTATTGCAAAGAAGAAACAAAACAAAGTTATGACAAAAAAAATGTACCCAAAATTGGTGTTGAATAGATTAAAGGTAATGAGGAATTCTACCTTTATTTATACCCCATGGGCACCTAGTTCAAAAAAGTTTTTCAAGAAGCTTCCAATCAACATGTGGCCCATGTACACCCATGTGTGAACTATGAATGAATTAAAACTCAACTAAAAATGAACTAAAACTCAATTAAAAATGAATTATAATTTAATTAAGAGTGAACCTAAACTTAACTAAAAATGAACTTAAGTTATTAAAAGTGAATTAAAAGTTAACTAGAAATGAACTGAAATTGAATTAAAGATTAACTAGAAATGAATTAAAAAATGAACTAGGAGTTAACTAGAAATGAACTGAAATTGAATTAAAGATTAACTAGAAATGAATTTAAAAATGGACTAGGAGTTAACTGGAAATGAATTAGTTATTAACTAACAAATGAATCAAAAATCAATTGAAAATGAATTATGAATCAAATGGAAGTGAACTAAAACTTAACTGGAAGTTAATTAAGAATGAACTGAAACTAAACTTAACGTTAGGTATAAGTTTATTACAAGTCATGAATGAACATTTCAAATGAATGAACTTCATGGCATTGGCATCCATGACAAGAATTATGAACTTTTTGTCACTAATCTACCCATAATTTTTGACTCCCAAATTGGATTTTCACAATTCAAAATGTTGTTGATTCTCATTTTAAATAGTTGCAGCTTTTGTAGTTCACATTGAGAGCAAATTTGGCAAAACAATATTATTTATTTGGAATGCTGAAGCTAACTTCAAGAATGACAACATCAAAGATCACATGTTACTTTGAGTTTCCAAAAATGTTGAATAAAATTGAAGGCATAGCACAATGAATGTGCTAATTTTCTAATTCATGAGTCCCCTCGACCAATTCATCAAAATTAAACTTTTGATGTACCCCAATAACATGCACCCCTTTCACCAAATATGTTTTATAAACCCAAACTTGACTTGTCCTCCACTAGAGTCATATTCTACATTATAACACAAGCCATTGGGATATCTTTTATTTTTTGAATCTCCTAATGGTGTGATGGGTTTTTGATAATGGCCCATCATGCTTGTAACACCCCAAAGCATTTATCAACATCCTTGTGGATATATTTTGCATCATAGCATAATGAAACTTCATTTTGTCTTCAAGTTCATGTATAGTTTGGACAAAACAACTCTAAGGAAGGTAGATATTATATGCCAATAAATAATATCTCTTATATTTGTGACCATTGTCCACAAAACTAATGTCATAAGACTAACTTCATAACACATTATGGGTGAAAGCACACTACATTATCCCTAAAATGTTGTTTCAAGGTAGTTTTTACAAGATTTTGAAAATTGTAATTGGCCATGTGATTAAATATAGTTGATTAAGATGAAAAAGGACTCAACACTACAATGTTATATATAATATAATCATGTTGTAAGAATTTCATTGATAGTTTTTGAATAACCATAACATAATGGACTTTCAAAGGAATACCCAAAAACCTGTAATAATCCATAATCAATGAATATGGACTCCATGCACCTTCATATAATGTTTTTTGACGAATAAAAAACTCAATGGTAATATGATGTGGTAACATTGATACCAAATAAAACTTCTTGGAAGGATTTTGATGACCACAATTTTCTATGTACTTTGAATTATGGTTTTTTTTATTAAGTCCTTTATTTAATGAAAATAATAATTTAGAAGCTCATCTTTCAAATTTAAGTTCTCCATTGAGTAAACTAGGGTTGAAATTTTTTTAATAGTAAATTTTGAATGATAGCTTGTAAATGATTTTTATGATTTAAGGTATCCTACCTTCACACTACTTTCACAGTATTAATTTAGGCAATTATGGACTTCCACATGTACCTAAATGTATTACACTTTAATGTGCTTTCACCCTTGTTTACAAACAAGAGTCTATCTAAGACATTTATGTCATTATTTGCGCCATGAAGGCCAAAAAACACGTGCCATATCCAAAATGATTGGCTTGTAATTGTTGTAAGGACTACTATAAACCTTTTTAAATCCGTGTTATGAAATTTCCCTTGCTAGGAAATACGACAATTCATCCATTGATCATGCAAACAATCAATGGAAGTAAACATTATTGGAAAACCTTGTTGAGCATTCATTTCCATTTGTCTCTCAATGACAATTTTAGTAGATTGGTGCAAATAGGCACTTTCGAAGACCTTTCAAATTGCTCAACAAATTGTTTCATGTTTTTTATAGTGGTGGATTTTATTATTTTATAATATCCATCTATTGCATTTGTTGCAACTCCGTATGCCAACATACAAATTATAATGGTGCACTTTTGAAAACTTGAAAGTCTTTAAAAGTTTGTAACATCTACCTTTAGAAGAAAAAAAGATCATGTGGAGTCACAATTTCAACAATCCTCCAAAAAAAAAAGTGTCACATTTTAAATTAACATTAAAAAAAAAGTGAGTATGAGTAAGTAAGGTTATTTACAAAATAGTCAACAAAGATTTGATCATGACCTAATGCACACTCCCTCATCACATTCGTAGTTCATTTCAAGCAATATTTCTATGTTTATTTTTCACCAATTCATCATTGGTTGCACCTCCTTGCATTTTTCTTAGAATATTTGTGACAATGACATCTTCTATAGCTTCATCATTGATTAGATCATTTGTTTGCATTTGCATTTGGCACCTTCACAAAGTTAAATCCATTGAACTAATAAAGGAAAATTATTTTAGGGCTCCTTACATGAATGCTTGTGTATGCACAAAGAAAAGGCTCATGGAGCCTTTGGAGCATGTGAAGGAAATGAATTGCTTGATGCTATAAGGAGATGTTAGTGGGAGCCACTGAAGTTGCCACCTCAACCTCACATGCCGCTGCTAGCTTGTGTGGCAAGGGATTTTTTCCTAATTTTGTCACCAAATTTTCATGACTTGCCCAAATACTAATTGGGACAACCCATTTGGTGGTTTGATCCTAGTTGGATGATAGGAGATACTTTAAAGTGAAGCCACGTTACTCGCCATTAATTTCATGTGTGACAATAGTTACCATTATATTTCCTTCATGAACATTATGTTTTTTCAAAGTCCATTGCACCTTGTTACCTTGCCCACCTCCTTTCGAAAGGCCTACTTCTCACCCATTTCCTTGCCCATTGTTTCATGGCCTTCATGCTTATGACTTTTTAAAAATAGCATGTGCGTTTTATGCTAGACAAAACCAATGTTGTGTGGGTATATTGTTTTTGATATATCCTAAAGGAAGGGTATATGCAAAATTTTAATTTATTTACCAAAGGATAAGGGGTTTTTTTTGTTTGGTCCATTAGGGTATGGTATGGGTAAAAAACATTTATAATTTTGGGTAGATGGGTAAGGTCCAGGTAACCGGACTATCATATACCCATTCTTAGGGTAAAAAATGATAAAAAAAAGGTAAATAATTTTATTTTATTTATGAAAAATGATTTTTTTTTGCATTTTGGAATTTATTTAAACAACTATCACATGCCTAAATCTAGTGGGAAAATGCACACATGTGATGTCAAATTAAGATAATAAAATTGCACCAAAATACTTCAATTTACTTATGTTTATTCCAATTTGAGAAAACATTGAAATCAAATTGGACAACATCTCATTTGCCCTACTAAACATAAATGAAAATTTAAAAATCAAAATATGCCTTATTAACAAGCTCAACATAGTGATCTAATTAGTCTTCAAACTCTTTTTCAATATGATCTAAAAAATTTGTTTTTACATCCCCAAAGTCATCAAGATGCTTAACCCCTACAAATGTTTCACAACCAAAACGTGGATTGTTTGGCCAATTCTTGGATTTATTAATACAAATTGACTTAAGTTTTGATTTCCAAATCAACATGTATGAAGCCTTGTTAAAATTTCAGCAATAGAAATTTTTTGTTTTACTTCAATTTGGCTTCCCATAATATTTTAAATCTAACAAACCAAGTATCCAACAATAGGAAATTGTGCTTCATGTGTTTTCCATCACTTTAATGGATCTTCGCAAGATTCTACGTAACCAATTACATATTTTGAAAAATGTAAGTTTTCATTGCACCTATAGTCAAAGACAAATTATTAACATTACAAATTTGACTAATATAGGTTTTATTAAAATTTATGATTAAAAAAAAAAAAACTTACATATGGTAACCAAAACCAAAAATTTACATTTTCCATGACAATTTGATTTTTGAGTCAATCTTGCACTAAACATTACCAATGGCCATTCTTGGGGGTGTTTTGCAAAAGGATGAACTTTTTGATAAGTTAAACACAAAGGAGATTTAGAGTTTTAAAATCATTTCTTGTTGTTGTAGTTATGTTTTTTTTATTCCCACATAATTATTCAAAATAAAAAGATCTTTAAATTTGGGATTAAACATTAGAGCCAACATCATGTGAGTTTTTTTGGATCAAATTGATGCAAACAATCTAGAAATGAAGCAAGGACACAAATGACTTCTAATCACATCCTACTTGCTAATAATAGTACTTTCGAGTCAAATTGAAATGCAAGAATATAACTCATATGGATTTCTAATTCAAGTTTCTCACTTGTCAATTTCACACAAAGGTTAATTGCATTTGCAAATGCATTGAATTCAACAACCAATAACCATGATGTTGATTCAACACACAACTTGATACAACTGGGGCCAAGGTTGAAGCAATGATTTTTGCAATGGCCCAAATTTGTGATGTTGAAATTTTGCATTGTAAACTCAATGTTTGTTGACTGTAATAAACATGAATAATAACCTTATATTTAAGGGCTTGTTAGAACATCGGCACTTTGGATGCAAACCTCGACTTCACAGGTGTGCTTAGTTTCCATGGTTGTAAACATGTAGCCAAACACATTTTTTTCCATTCTACCCTTCCGTTTCTTGATATTTTTGGCCATGTTTTACAAGTTTGAATTGAAGATTGTACAAATTTGATGTTCACACGTTGTAAACTTGAATTTACCTTCTCATCAAAAGTGGCATATTGGCAAGCTTTAGAAAGAGCATGTCCAAAACAAACACCTTCAAATGGTGCCAATATCCCCAATCTTTGATAATTAACAATTTGTTTTAAAAAAATTGTCATTGTAAACAAATTTGTGCCGTTATTTTTCACATAACAAATAATTTTGTTAATCAATCTATACTTTTCAAACAAAGCTTGCAATTAATTAACAAGATTAATTCTAGTAGTGCGTTTTGTGTCAAATAAACCAATTGTAACATGTTTTGGTTCCCAATCCAATGTTAAGAAATTAATCGTAAAGGAAAAAATATCAAATGCACCTTTGCTCATCCAAAGGTCAAATGTTATTATGACAAAAATTACAACATTGATATAAGGCAAAACAAGCTTTTCAAGTGTGCATTTTACCACACAAAGTTATACCTTTTCAATTAAGATTCTATGTGATGGAAACACCAATTGTGGGTCCTTGCATAAGCTAAATTACCTCATCTGTATGTTTTCAAATCAATGAAAGCTTTTTGTTCTTCATTTTTTTTTAATATGTTGTAGTACTATTAAAAAATATAGAAATGGATCCTGGAGTTATAACTTTTCAAACCTTGGAACTTTATTTCTTTAAGGCATTTGTTTCAACAAAACATTGTTGTATAATCTCATTAACATACATTTTAAAAATGTTAGAATGTTAAACTTCACAATGTTTTTTCATGGCTGAAGTTCATTTTTAGTTTTATAAAAGATTAATCCTTTCCTACCTCGAGTTTTTGATCACAAAATATGACAAAGAATCCGTTCTATTTCAAGGGACACAAGTTTATCATCATTTAGTTTGAAAAATGCCCAAGGAGCATATTTTTGATCCCATGGAGTCCAAAATTTTGCTTGCTAGAATAACGTAATGAGTTGTTGATTTGATTTAGGAGTGGAAATATTAGATTTACCAGTGGAAAAAAGAAACAACAATCGTGTGGCCATCACCACCTAGAATTAAAGAAGGACAATTGGGGTTTTCATTCACCATGGGGAAGTTGCAATAGGATAAACAACACACACACAAATGGTTAAGGGACCACAAAATAAAAAAATTCCCAAAAATGGCCAGGGACCATATGAAGTTCCTTGGAATTTGTGAATGGAAGGGCATGGAGCCTTACCTAATACTAGTGGGTGCCCGTGACTTTCGGCCACTGTGAAGTCCCCCGGTTTCTTTAAACTTGGTTCGCGTTTTAGTTTTTTTTAGAAACTTTTAACTTATTTATTTATTTATTTTT
>Ga0116229_10009582_pt1 | contig 14755 bp, 14 predicted proteins | sample S1TSphgellanicum_3_FD_87313 | JGI IMG/M metagenome (GOLD analysis project Ga0116229, IMG submission 87313) | Host-associated microbial communities from peat moss isolated from Minnesota, USA - S1T2_Fc - Sphagnum magellanicum MG | ecosystem: Host-associated > Plants > Peat moss > Unclassified... | reverse complement strand
CGTACGTACTCGTCGTCGTAATGAACGACCCCAGTAGTTGCACCAGGCGCACTTCCATACTTCAATAGTATTTCCATAACCGCGTGAAGTCACCCACCGAGGGCAGAGAAAAGGGACCATGCAGAGTAGGGACCAGCGACGCTATGCGATCGTCGGAAACGGATATGCCGGCACGACGGCGGCCGAACAACTTCGGAAGCAGGACGCGTCGGCGTCGATCGTCATGTTCACGGACGAGCCGTACACGCTCTACAACCGCATCGCGCTCCCACCGCTCCTGCGCAAGCAGGTCACGCAGGCGAAGGTCATCATCCGGGATCTCGCATGGCACGAAAAGCACGCGATCGAGCTGCACCTGAGCACGAAAGTCGACCGCGTCGACGTCGAGGAGAAGGTGATCTACGCGGGCGGCAAAGGCTATCCGTACGACGCCCTCCTGATCGCGACGGGCGGCCGCCCCAATCGCTGCGAGGCGCCCGGCGCCGAGGGCGCGCACAACGTCTTCAATTTCCAGTATATGGACGATACGCTCGCGATTTCCGAGCAGTTGGAAACCGCGAAGAGCGCGATCGCCGTCGGCGGTTCGTTCATCGCCTACGAGCTCGCGGAGGCGTTCGCCTCGCGGGGCGTCGAGACGCACTGGCTCGTGCGCGGGTCGCGTTTCCTCCGGCGCATGCTCGACGAGATCGCGGGCGAGATGATCGACGAGGCCGCGCGCGAGGATAGCGTGCACGTCCACTACGAGGAAGAGCTCGCCTCGCTCGTTCGTTCGAACGGCAGCGTCACGAAGGCGATCACGAAGAGCGGCAAAGAGATCGCCACGGACTGCGTCGGCGTGGGACTCGGCCTCACGATGAACACGGAGATCGTCGACGGCACGCCGATCCAGGTGAAGACCGGCATCGTATGCGACGATCGCCTCGAGACCGCCGTCAAAGGTGTGTTCGCGGCGGGCGACATCGCCGAGTTCTACGATCCGATCGCGGATATGAACTATCGAATGGGCACCTGGAACAACGCGGGCGCCCACGGGAAGGTCGTCGCGATCAATATGGCGGGCGGCGACGAACGCTATCACGACGTTCCGGAATACTCATCGAAGCTCTTCACGGGGCAGACGATCACGCAGTTCGGCATCTCGCCCGAATATCGCAGCGACCTCGAAACGCGCCGCAAGATCGATCGCGAGAAGAAGCACTATCGCGCGCTCTTCTTCGCGGAAAATCGCCTCGCGGGCGTGGTGATGATCGGTAAGGGCAACCGAGCCGGAAAGCGCAAGTACCTCGAAGCGATCAAAGCGCGCATCGAGTTCCAGCCATCCGAACGTGAGGCGCTCCTCGATTGGAGCAGCGATTAGTATCGCTCGCGGGCGCTTCAGCGTTGCGTAACGAATGGTTCGCGCGATGGTAGCTTCCGACGTCTTCAGCGAATTAGCCGCGATCGTTGGATCGTCGCGTACGATCGTCGATCCCGCGGAATTGCGCACGTACGAATGCGACGGGCTTGCGGGCGTGCGCGTGCGGCCGCTGGCCGTCGTGTTGCCCGAGACGACGGAAGAAGTGGCCGCGCTCTGCCGCGTGGCGCACGCGCACGGGCTCCCGATCGTGCCGCGCGGGTCGGGCACCGGACTCTCGGGCGGCGCGTTGCCGGTCGACGGCTGCTTGCTCGTCGTCCTCTCGCGCATGACGCGGATCCTCGCGGTCGACCTCGAGAACCGGCGCGTGCGCGTGCAGCCGGGCGTGATCAACCTCGACGTCTCGCGCGCGATCGCGGCCGACGGATACTATTACGCGCCCGATCCGAGTTCGCAGAGCGTGTGCTCGATCGGCGGCAATATCGCGGAGAACTCCGGCGGCGCGCACTGCCTCAAATACGGCTTCACCGTGAATCACGTCGTCGAGGCCACGATCGTGCTGGCCGACGGCGAGATCGTGCGCGTCGGCGAAGCCGCGGTCGATCCGCTCGGCTACGATCTGATCGCCGCCGTCGTCGGGAGCGAAGGCCTCGTGGGCATCGTCACGGAGGCGGTCGTTCGCATCCTGCGCGTACCCGAAGCCACGCGCACGTTCTTTGCGACGTTCCCGTCGACGGACGAAGCCGGCGCTTGCGTCTCCGAGATCGTCGCGGCCGGTATCGTGCCCGCCGCCGTCGAGATGATGGACGCGCTCGCGATGGAAGCGATCGTGAAGGCGACGGGCGTCGATTGGCCGCTCGACGTCGGCGCGTCGATTCTGATGGACGTGGACGGCACGCGCGCGGAAGTCGATCACACGGCAAACGCCGCGGTCGAGATCGCGACGCGCACCGGCGCGATCGAAGTTCGGATGCCGAAAAACGACGCCGAGCGCGCGCTCATGTGGAAGGGCCGCAAGAGCGCGTTCGCCGCGATGGGTCGCGTGGGGCCGAACTACTACGTGCAAGACGGCGTGATCCCGCGTTCGGAGATCAGCAAGGTGCTGCGCGAAATCGCCGCGGCGGCGAGCCGCGAAGGTCTGCGCGTCGCGAACGTCTTTCACGCGGGCGACGGAAATTTGCACCCGCTCGTGCTGTACGATGCGCGCGTGCCGGGCGAAGAGCATCGCGCGGAAACCGTTGCGGGCGAGATCCTTCGGATCTGCATTCGTTACGGCGGATCGATCACGGGCGAGCACGGTGTCGGCGTCGACAAGGCCGTCTATATGGGCGAGCTCTTCACGGACGCCGATCTGGAGACGATGAACTTCGTGCGCTGCGCGTTCGATCCCGAGCGCGCGTTCAATCCCGGGAAAGTCTTTCCGACGCCCCGTTTGTGCGGCGACGTTCCCGGCACGTATGCGCCGCACGCCGTCGAAGCCGCCGGCGTGGGGCGCGGCTAGCGATGTCGGTGGACATGCGCGACGTTCGCGTCGGCGGGACGTCCGTTCGCGGCACGCTCGCGAGGCGGATCGTGGCGCCCACGGATCTCGGCGAGGCCGCGCGCATCGTGGCGAACGCCGCGGAGCGCAACGAGTCGGTGGCGTTCCTCGGCGGCGGCACGGAACTCGGGCTCGGCTACCCGCCGAGCAGCGTCGACGTTCTCGTGAAGACGTCGCATCTGAATCGCGTCGTGGAGTACGCGCCGGCCGACATGGTCGTCGAAGTGGAATGCGGGATCACGCTTGCCGAACTGCAGCGCGCGCTCGCGCCGCACGGGCAACGCTTGGCACTCGATGCGCCGTATCCCGAGCTCGCAACGATCGGCGGCCTCGTGGCAACGAACGCGTTCGGGCCGCGACGCATGCGATTCGGGACGCTGCGCGATCTGATCGTCGGCGTGTCGCTCGTTCGCGCCGACGGCGAGCGCGTCCGCGGCGGTGGGAAGGTCGTGAAAAACGTCGCCGGCTTCGACCTCCCGAAACTCGCCGTGGGATCCCTCGGCTCGCTCGGCATGATCGCGACCGCGACGTTTCGTCTGCACCCGACACCCCAATCGACGCTCGTGCTCCGCGTCGCAGGGTGCGACGGTCCGGCACTCGCCGCGCTCGCGCGCGAGACGTTCGCGCGTAAACTCGAACCGGCCGGTTTCGTAGCCGTGCGCGACGAGCGTGCGTCCTACGATGCCTACGCGCTCTTCGAGGGCTTCGATGCGGGCGCCGAAGAGCAGGCCGTTCGTTTCGAAGCACTCGCGCGCGACCGCGGTCTTTCGGCGGAACGCATCGACGATATCGAGCGCCCGAACGCGCTCGATGAGGAGACGCGGACGCGGGGCGACGTGCGCGTGCGCGTCGCGGTTCCTCCGGCCGATATCGTCGCGCTCGATCGCGACGTGCTCGCACCGCTCGCGCGTGCGCTCGCCGACTTCAGAGCGATCGTCTACCCGTCGCTCGGTGTGGCGTTTCTCTCCGGTATTGCCGCCGACGCCGTCGCCGCGGAAGAGGCGCTGCTCGGCGCGCGCGCGGTCGCCGAGAGCCTCCACGGCAATCTCGTCGTGACGGACGTTCGCGATCGAGCCTTGTCCGACGCGGTCGATCCGTACGGTACCTTACCGTCGTCATTTTTCCTGATGCGGCGCCTCAAAGAGCGCTTCGACCCCGCGCGCCGGCTCAATCCCGGACGCTTTCTCGGAGGACTGTAACGCGTGGTCGACCATCGAACCGAAACCGAGCTGATCTCGGATTGCGTGCATTGCGGATTCTGTCTGCCCGCGTGTCCGACGTACCGCTCGTGGGGAGCCGAAGCGGATTCGCCGCGCGGACGCATCGATCTCATGAAAGGGCTGCACGAAGGCGCGATCGAGCTGACCGATACCGTCGTCGCGCACTTCGACGCGTGCCTCGGCTGCATGGGCTGCGTGACCGCGTGTCCCTCCGGCGTGCGCTACGATCTCTTGATCGAGTCGACGCGCGCGAAGATCGAGGCGTCGCATCCGCGCGAGCCCGCCGATCGGGCGTTGCGTGAAGCGATCTTCGCGCTTTTCCCGTATCCCGCGCGACTCAAGGCGCTCGCGTGGCCGCTCTATTTTTACGCGAAGAGCGGGCTACAGTCGCTCGTTCGCGCGAGCGGGATCCTCGGACTCTTGCCGGCGCGGATCGCGGCGATGGCGAAGATCGCGCCGCCGATCACGCTCTCGGATCTGCGGGCGACGCTACCGCCGTTCACGCCCGCGCGCGGAACGAAGCGAGGCACCGTGGTCGTGGTGGCCGGGTGCGTGCAACGCGTGTTCTTCCCGAACGTCAACGCCGCAACGATTCGGGTGCTCTCGGCCGAGGGGTACGACGTGCTCGTCCCGGCGGACCAGGGCTGCTGCGGGGCGCTGTCGCTTCACGTCGGTCGCGACGAGGAGGCGCGGAGCTTCGCTGCCGCGTTGCTCGATCGCTTCGGCGACCTCGATGGAATCGACGCCGTGATCATCAATGCGGCGGGCTGCGGGTCGACGCTCAAACAGTATGCGGAATTGCTCGAGGGCGAGCGAGCCGAGCGGTTTGCCGCGAAGGTCAAGGACGTGAGCGAATTTCTCGCCGACGTCGGGCTCGTTGCCGAGCGGCGTCCGTTGCCGCTGCGCGTCGCCTATCACGACGCGTGCCATCTCGCGCACGCGCAGCGGATCCGCCAGGCGCCGCGCGATCTGCTCGCGAGCATTCCGGGCCTCGAGCTTCTCGAGATTCCCGAGGGCGACCAATGCTGCGGCAGCGCCGGGGTCTACAATCTGCTCGAGCCGGAATCGGCGGCCGAGATCGGCGCGCGCAAGGCCCGCAACGTCGCCTCGACCCGGCCCGACGTGCTGGCGAGCGCAAATCCGGGCTGCACCCTTCAAATACAGTCGATTCTTGCCGACACAGGGCGTAAGGTGATGGCCGCCCATCCGGTCGAGCTCCTGGATGCGGCGCTATGAAAAAGGCGTGCTATGTCGCGGGAAGGGCCGATATCGGCGGGATCGAGATCTAACGCGTACGTAGGCGAGACGCTCGCGCTCGCCGAGGCCGCCGCACATCTCGGAACCTGGCATCACGACTACGTGACGGGGGCCTACGGTTGGTCCGACCAGCTCTTCGAAATCTGCGCCCGCACCGACCGCGACACGCCGCCCACGCCGGGAATGCTGCTCCGCTACGTTCACGAGCACGATCGGCTCGCGCTCGAGGCGGCCATCGAATTCGCGCGCGACGAACGCCGTCCGTTCGCCGTCGATACGCGCCTCATCGGCGACGATGGGGTCGAACGCTGGGTGCAGCATCGCGGACATTTCGCCTATTCGGGCCGCCGAACGATCCTCGCCCTCGGGACCGTTCAGGACGTCACGCAGAAAAAACGTGCTGAGGAACGTCTCGCATATCGCGTCAACTACGACGAACTGACGGGCCTTCCGAACCGCAAACTCCTCGCCGACCGCCTCCAGCAGGCCGTCCTCCAGGCGAACCATTCCGGATCGACCGTGGCCGTGCTCTACGTCGATCTCGATCGATTCAAATCGATCAACGATACGCTCGGACACGAGGTCGGGAACGCATTCTTGCGCGTCGTGACGCCGCGCCTGATCGATGCCGTGCGCGAGACGGATACGGTCGCGCGGTCCGGCGGCGACGAGTTCATCGCGGTGTTGAGCGGCCTCGCATCGATCGGTGAGGCCGCGCGAATCGCCGAACGCGTGGTCGAGTCGTTCGCGAAACCGGTGACCGTCGGCGAGCGCGAATTGTACTCGTCGGCGAGCGTCGGCATCGCCGTGTTCCCCGACGACGGCACCACGCCCGACGAACTGATCCGCAGCGCCGAGGCGGCGCTCTATCGCGCGAAAGAACGCGGAAACGGCTCGTTCCGCTTCTATTCGATCGCGACCCACGGGCGCGCCGTCGATCGGCTCGAGCTCGAGCACGCGTTACGACGCGGCTTCGAACGCGATGAATTCGCGCTGCACTACCAGCCGCTCGTGGACCGCTCGGGGCGGACGGTCGCGGTCGAAGCGTTGCTGCGCTGGAGCGATCCCAGGCTCGGCGCGATCGGTCCGGACGAGTTCGTTCCGCTCTGCGAAGAGATCGGTCTCATCGTTCCGCTCGGGCGCTGGGTCATCCGGACCGCGCTCGAACAACTCGCCGCCTGGAACGCGTCGAACATCATGGCGGGTCGCACGCCACTTCGTATGGCACTAAACATTTCTGGGCGCCAGGTGCGGGACCCGACGCTCGCATCGTATCTTCGCGACGTCGTACGCGAGACCGGGGTCGCGTTCGAACAGATCGAGCTCGAGATGACGGAGAGCGTGGTGATGGGCGACGTCACGGGCGCGAGGAGCGTGATCGCGGAGCTCCGCGGGCTCGGCGCGAGCATCTCGCTCGACGATTTCGGCACCGGCTACAGTTCGCTCTCGTACCTCAAGCATTTCGACGTGGACGCGCTCAAGATCGATCGCACGTTCGTTCGCGATTTGCCGCACGATCGCGGCGATGGGGCGATCGTCACGGCCGTCGTCGCGCTCGGTCACGCGATGGGATTACGCGTGGTGGCCGAGGGCGTGGAGACGCCGGAGCAAATGGCGATCGTCACGCAACTCGGCTGCGACGAAATGCAAGGGTTCTATTTCAGCAAGCCGTTGCCGCCGGAGCAACTCGAACGGTATCTGCGCGAATGCGACGGGGTCGGCAAGGTCTCGTAGCCGAACCCCGAGGCGGTGCCCCCTGCGTATGCCGAACTCGTCGCCGCTTGGAAGGCGCTCCGCGGTCGCGGCGACCTGAGCGTGCGCGAGGTCGCGTGCGTCGGCGCGCAGCGGACGCTGCTCGTGGCCGAGATCGCGGCGCCTCCCGGCTCGGCGACGATCGCGCTCTCTGCCGGCGTGCACGGCGACGAACCCGCGGCGCCCTGGGCGCTGCTCTCGCTCGTGCGCGACGGCCTGCTCGATCGGCGGTTCGGCTATCGCATGTGGAGCTGCACGAACCCGAGCGGCTACGAGCGCGGGACTCGCGCGAATGCGGAGGGGAACGACATCAACCGTAGCTTCGATCGGGGCGGCACCACGCCCGAAGCGCGCGCGATCGTCACGGCCAATCGCGACCGAACCTTCGCACTCGCGCTCGACATGCACGAAGATTTCGAAGCGACCGGGTTCTACACGTACGAGCCGCTCGTCGAAGGGGGCCCGATCGTCGCGCGCGCGATCGTCGCGGCGCTCGATGCGGAGTCGTTTCCGGTCCAGGATCTCGACGACGATTTCGATATCGGATACGGGCCCGAAGCGCGCCACCTGCGCACGATCGAACGCGGCGTCGTGTTGCCCGATCCGGTCGCCGAACGCGCGTTCTTCGCGGGCCTGCCGTACAGCCTCTACATGCTCAAGCGAGCGGCACGCCGGGTCGCGACCCTCGAAACGCCGACCTGCCTCGCGTGGGACGATCGGATCGCGATGCATCGCCTCGCGGTGGTCACCGCGCTTGCCTGCGTCTAGGGGGCACGGCGCAAGTAAATGACGGGTTTACGAAGAACCCGGCCGTGTTATGCCTGAACGCGATCAACTCGAAGTCGACGTCCTCATCGTCGGTGGCGGCCCTGCCGGTCTCGCCGCGGCGATCAAACTGCGCGAGCTCGCCAAGGAGCGCGGCAAGGACGATCTCTCGGTGATGCTGATCGACAAGGGCGGCGATATCGGAAGCCACGGTATCTCGGGCGCCGTCGTCGATCCGAAAGGCCTCGACGAACTGATTCCGGATTGGCGCGAAACCGCACCGGTCGAGGCACCGGTCGGCAAAGACGAGATGTGGTACCTCTCGAGCGGCGGCTCGAAGTTCGCCGTTCCCGCGTTTGCGATGCCGCCGATGATGAAGAACGCCGGCAAGTACGTCTCGAGCCTGCAGAAGCTCACGAAGTGGCTCGGCGGTATCGCCGAAGAGCGCGGCGCCGACGTGTTCGCGGCCTTCCCTGGGCAAGAGCTTTTGTGGGATGGCGATCGCGTGATCGGCGTGCGCGTGGGCGATAAGGGCGTCGATCACAACGGCAACCCGAAACCGAACTACGAACCCGGCCCCGATCTGCTCGCCAAGATCGTGATTCTCTCCGAAGGCGTGCGCGGCACGCTCGCAAAGCAGGCGATCGCGAAGCTCAAGCTCGACGAGGGCCGCGACCCGCAGGTGTACGCCGTCGGCGTCAAAGAGCTGTGGCAGTGCGCGCCGGGTACCGTCGAAGCGGGCAGCGTGCTCCACACGTTCGGCCATCCGTTACCGAACGAAACGTTCGGCGGCGGCTTCATCTACGGCATGCAGAACGACGTGCTCGATATCGGCCTCGTGACCGGTCTCGACTACATGGATCCCACGACCGATCCGCACGACAATTTTCAGAAGTACAAGCAGCATCCGGCGATCGCGAAGATGATCGAGGGCGGCAAGCTGCTTCGCTACGGTGCCAAAGCGATTCCGGAAGGCGGCTTCTACGCGATGCCGCGCCCGTACGCCGACGGTCTGATTCTCACGGGCGATTCCGGCGGATTCCTCAACGGCATGCGCCTCAAGGGCATCCATCTCGCGATCAAGTCGGGCATCATGGCCGCGGAGACGGCCTTCGATGCGCTCGTCGCGGAAAAGACGGACGCGGAGCAGCTCGCCAATTTCCAGACGGCGTTCGAGAACTCGTGGGCCTACGACGAGATGCGTATGGCGCGCAACTTCCATCAGGGTTTCAAGGGCGGCCTGTTCGCCGGCATGATGAACGCCGGCATGGCGATGTATACGGGCGGTCGCGCCTTCGGCGTGATCGATCGTCTGCACGGCGAAGCGGGCTACGCGCAGATGAAGAAGCTCAGCGAGCGCGCGCCGCGTGCCGTCGAATCGCGCGCCACGATCGATAACGTGCTCACGTTCGACAAGCTTACCGACGTGTTCAACAGCGGAACGATGCACGACGAAGATCAGGTGCCGCACCTTCACGTCGCGGACACCGGTATTTGCGCCGATCGTTGCACGGTGGAGTACGGAAACCCGTGCCAATACTTCTGCCCGGCGAAGGTCTACGAACCGCTGTTCAACGCGACGGGTGAGAACGGCTCGACGACGGTCGAGGGCCGCCTCCAAATCAACTTCTCCAACTGCGTGCATTGCAAGACGTGCGACATCATGGACCCGTATCAGATCATCACGTGGGTCCCGCCGCAGGGTGGCGAAGGCCCGGTCTATACGGGCATGTAGGCGTCGCGGGCCACGGCCCGCGCGTCTCTTAACTTAGGATTAAACACGACTTAATCTCCGCGTGTTTAATTGGTCGCGTGGAAAATTTGCTGGGCGACTCGCTCACGTTTACGAGCCTGCTTTTTCTGGTATTGGCGCTGTTACTCGCGCTGAGCTTCGAGTTCGTGAACGGGTTTCACGATACGGCCAATGCCGTCGCGACCGTGATCTACACCAATTCCCTGAAGCCGACGTACGCCGTCGTGTGGTCGGGGCTCTGGAATCTCACGGGGGTTCTGCTCTCGGCCGGCACGGTCGCCTTCGGCATCCTCGCGCTCCTGCCGGTCGAGCTCGTGATCAACGTCGGCTCGGGTGCGGGGTTCGCGATGGTGTTCTCGCTTTTGATTTCCGCGATCATTTGGAACGTCGGCACGTGGTACTTCGGCCTGCCTGCGTCGAGCTCGCATACCTTGATCGGATCGATCGTGGGCGTCGGCCTCGCGAACTCCGTGATTTCGGCGGGCCACACGTTCGGCGACGGCGTGAACTGGGGCAAGGTACAGGACACGTTGCTCGCGCTCGTGATTTCGCCCCTGATCGGATTCGTGTGTTCGGGGCTCTTACTGTTGCTCTTCAAGCTCGTGATCAAGAAGCGCGAACTCTACGCGGAGCCGGACAAGTCGAAGCCGCCGTCACCGTGGATTCGCGCACTCCTCATCCTGACATGCACGGGCGTGAGTTTCGCCCACGGCTCGAACGACGGGCAAAAGGGCATGGGGCTCATCATGCTGATCCTCATCGGCGTCGTGCCCGGCATCTACGCGCTCGATCTCCACATGAGCGGCAAGGACGTCGCCGCGATCGTCGCGCAGAACCAAGCCGCGTCGGCCGTGTTCCATCGCCTCGCGGGAAGCGATCCCGTCTCCGCGTCCGATGCGAGCGATACGCTCAACGCCTTCCTCAAGAATAGTGGGAAGATCACGCCGCAAACGTATCCATCGCTCGAAGAGAAGAACGGCGAGATCGGCACGGCACTTGCCGGCAAGACGTCGATCGCGCAAGTTCCGGCCGCAGATCGTAAGGCGCTTCGCAGTAACATCTATCTCGTGAGCGCATCGATCGCTAAACTCGTGAAGAAGAAGGCGATCGCGAATCCCGACGATGCGACGGCGCTCAATGCCTATCACAAGTCGCTCGACAAGACGACGAACTTCATCCCCGTTTGGGTCAAGTTCGCGGTCGCGATCTGCCTCGGGCTCGGCACGATGATCGGCTGGAAGCGCATCGTGGTAACCGTCGGCGAGCGTATCGGCAAGACGCATCTCTCGTATGGCCAAGGCGCCTCCGCCGAAATGGTCGCCTACGGCACGATTCAGGCCGCCGACGTCTTCGGCTTGCCCGTGAGTACGACGCATATCTTATCGTCGGGCGTCGCCGGCACGATGGCAGCAAACGGCTCCGGGCTGCAGATGGCGACGCTACGAAACATCTTGCTCGCGTGGGTGCTGACGCTCCCCGTTTGCGTCTTCCTCGGCTCGATGCTCTTCGCGTTCGGCTTGCGCATCGTCTCCGCTCTGCACTTGTAAATCGGGCGGAGCCCGCACTCGCGGGCTCCTCTGGCGAGTACATCCTTGGCGTAGGGCGAACTGATGCATCGGGATGATCGTCGTTATCGGGGCGGGACTGATCGGGCTCGGAATTGCCTACGAGCTCGCGCGGCGCGGGGCGCAGGTTCGTGTGATCGATGCGCGCGAGCCTGGGGGCGGTGCGTCCTGGGCCGGCGCCGGCATGCTCGCGCCATATACGGAATCGGTCGAAGGGCCGTACGAGGCGTTCTGCGCGCGATCGCTCGCCATGTATCCGGACTTCGTCGCCGGCGTGCGGGCGTGCGGGGGCGTCGATTCCCGCTTGCGTCTGGACGGGATCCTCGAGGCAGCGTTCGATGCCGCGAGCGCGGAGCGTTTGCAAGCGCACGTCGCGGCGCTCGTGGCGCGCGGCGTCGCGGCGCGCTGGCTCGATCGCGACGCTGCGCTTCGACTCGAACCCGCGCTCGGGGGCGACGTGCTCGGCGCGTCGCTTTGCGAACCCGAAGGTAGCGTCGACAATCGCCGGCTCGGGCGCGCGCTCCGCGCGGCATGCGCGGCCCTCGACGTTCCCGTCGACGCGCACGCGGGCGAGGTCGCGCTCGAAGCCGACGCCCGACGCGTTCTCGGCGTGCGCGGGCCCGCCGGATTCGTTCCGGCCTCCCACGTGATCAACGCGACCGGCGCCTGGGCCGGCGCGCTTGCGGGCGTGCCCGCGCGCTCGCGCGTGCCGGTCGTGCCGGTGAAAGGCCAGATGCTCGCGCTCGCGATGCCGCACGCCTACGTCGGCCGGACGCTCTGGGTACCCGGCGCGTACCTCGTGCCGCGCGACGACGGGCGCTTGCTCGTGGGCGCGACGGTCGAGGAGGCGGGCTTCGACGTTCGCGTGACCGCGCGCGGCGTGCGCTCGCTCCTCGATGCGGCCCTTCGTGCGCTTCCCTCGCTCGGTGACCTCGCGGTCGCGGAGACGTGGGCCGGATTGCGACCCGGCTCCCCGGACGGTCTGCCGTGTCTCGGCGAGACCGCGACGGCGGGCTACTTCGTGGCGTCCGGTCATTATCGTAACGGCATCCTGCTGACGCCCGCGACCGCCGCCGGGATCGCCGATGCGATCGAGGGCAAGGGGACGACAGGCCTCGCCGCGTTCTCGCCTCGCCGCTTCGAGGATGCCGCGCCCGTTCTCGCCGCGAAAGAAGCGGTATGAACGTCGCCGTGAACGGGCAGCGCAAGGAACTGCGCGAGGGCCTGACGCTCGTGGACCTGCTCGCCGAACTCGGCCTCGCCGCGCCGACGGGGATCGCCGTTGCGGTAAACGCGCGCGTGGTCTCGCGTGGCGCGTTCGCGTCGCACGCGCTCAGCGACGGCGACGAGATCGAAATCATCCGCGCGGTCGCGGGCGGATAGGGAAACGAACGACATGATTGACGACGCACCGCTGCGCATCGGACGCTACGAACTCGCCTCGCGCCTGATCGTCGGCACCGGAAAGTACCCGTCGCTCGAGATCATGCAGCAAGCGCATGCCGCGAGCGGCACGTCGATGGTGACGGTCGCGATCCGGCGGATCAACCTCGACGATCCGACCGGCAAGACGATGCTCGATTACGTCGATCGCACGAAGTACACGATTCTCCCGAACACGGCCGGATGCACGACGGCGAAGGATGCGATCCTCACGGCTCAGCTCGCACGCGAGTTGCTCGGCACCGATCTCATCAAGCTCGAGGTCATCGGCGATCCGGAGACGCTCTATCCCGATACGGCCGAGACGATCGAGGCCGCGCGCGAACTCGTGCGCGACGGATTCACGGTGCTCCCGTACATCGTCGACGATCCGACCGCATGCCGCCGACTCGAAGACGTGGGCTGCGCCGCCGTCATGCCGCTCGGCGCGCCGATCGGCAGCGGACTCGGGATCTGCAATCCGTATTCGATCTCGATCATCAAAGAGCGCGCGTCGGTACCGGTCATCGTGGATGCGGGCGTCGGCACGGCTTCGGACGCCGCGATCGCGATGGAACTGGGTGTCGATGCCGTGTTGATGAACACGGGCATCGCGGCGGCTCGCGATCCGGTCGCGATGGCGCACGCGATGCGACTCGCCGTGGAAGCCGGCCGGCTCGCATTCCGCGCGGGCCGCATGGAGAAGCGATTGTACGCAAATGCGTCGAGCCCGATCACGGGCCTCATAGGGAGCACGAGTTAGTGGCGATTGCCGAAGAAATTTCCGTGTCGGAACTCAAGCGCATGCACGATGCGAGCGTTCCGTTCGTGTTGATCGACGTGCGCGAGGACGACGAGCTCGCCGTCGCGAGCTTGCCGTTTGCTAAGCACATCCCGATGGGATCTATTCCCGAACGTCTCGCGGACATTCCGAAGGACGAAGACGTGGTGGTGATGTGTCACGGCGGCACGCGCAGCGGCCGCGTCGCCCACTATCTGCGCCAAAACGGATATACACGCGTCGCGAATCTCGCCGGCGGAATCGACAGCTGGTCGACGGAGATCGACCCGAGCGTCCCAACGTACTAAGCATGAGCGACACGATTCGAGAACGCCATCGCGGCGTGATATGACCGGTAGCGACGGGGTCGATGGCCCGAAAGCCTTCTTCATCGAGATTGAAGCGCTGCCCGGAAAAGAAGAAGACGTCGTGCAGATGCTGCGCGACATCCGCGCGGCCGTCGAGGAAGAGCCGGCGACCGGACCGTGGTTTGCGGTGCGCCGCTCGGCGACGTCGTTTGCAATCTTCGAGGCGTTTCCGGACATCGCGGGTCGGCAGGCGCACGTGGACGGTGCCGGTGGCGACATCTTTCGAGATGTCGAACGCATGAATGCGATCCTCGCCAAACCCGCTCACGTGCAGAAGGTCGACGTCCTCCTGAGTAAACGCGTTTTCGCGTAGGCTACGGCTTCTTCGAGAACCGACGCCGTAGCGCGCCGAGAATCCAGAACCAGATTAGCCAGAAGACGAGAAACTCGGCGACGTATACCCAGGGGGAAATTACCAACACGACGGCAGGCGTGTTGTCCGCCTCGAGCGCCACGCTATGAAGCCCGACAGCGATCGCGACGATCGTTATCGAGAGATCGACCACGATTTGCGAAACGAGCGCACACGGGATCGCGAGTAAAGCCCGCCACCCAAAGTTCGACCAAAATGCCTTCACGTATGCCGACTCCTAGTCGCCAAGGGTTATCTCGAGCGTCGCGCTTTCGATCTTTAACGCCGAGGAATATCGACATGATGAAAAGCGTCTACGACCCACGTTTACCTCGAGTTCGGATCGTGCGCCGGCGGCGTCGGGCGGCATCGTCCTGTAGCTCGCACGCGGACTGTTTCCGTATGGTTCGACCCACACATCGTTTGGACGTATCTCGCTTGTGTCCGCGAATCCGCCGGCGAATACGGAACGCATGGGACTATCCGTGGGCGCAATCACCGAGCCCGTGCTGGAAATCAGGTAGATCTTGCTCCACGGGATGCCGCACAGATAAATCGACGATTTCGAAGCATTGCGCAATGCGGCAAAATACTTCGTCGAGTTAAACGAGGCGTGTGCCGGGCCG
>Ga0116229_10009579_pt1 | contig 14757 bp, 11 predicted proteins | sample S1TSphgellanicum_3_FD_87313 | JGI IMG/M metagenome (GOLD analysis project Ga0116229, IMG submission 87313) | Host-associated microbial communities from peat moss isolated from Minnesota, USA - S1T2_Fc - Sphagnum magellanicum MG | ecosystem: Host-associated > Plants > Peat moss > Unclassified... | reverse complement strand
ATTTTTTATTCATTTTTAATTAGCTTTTAATCAAATTTTAATTCATTTCCAGTTGATTTTAATTGATTATTAGTTAAGTATTAATTCACTTTTAGTTAACTTTTAATTAATTCATAATTAAATTCTAGTTAAATCCAAGTTAACTCTTAGTTAATTTTAATTAATTCCCAGTTGATTATTAGTTAAGTCCCAATTAATTTTTAGTTAATTCATAGTTGATTATCAATTAAGAAGGTGCTCAAGAAGTTTTTTTATTCAATGCACATATAAAAGCCTCTTTGGAAGTTTATTTGAGCTAGGTCCCCAAAAGGGCATAAATAAAAATAGGACCCCTCATTTCTTTTAGTCTATTCAACGCGAGTTTTAAGCATGATTTTACACCATAGCCTTGTCATGTTTTTTTCATGTTCATGTTTGCATATGTTAGCATAATAAAGATTTGTTTCCATGTTGGGTTTGCACATTTCATGTTCTTGTTTTTAGTCTTGTGTTTTTATTTTTGAATCCCATAATTTTGTCTTGATTCTTGTTCGAAAGTTGGACTTAAACCTTTATTTTAACCTTTGTTCTTGTGGAATTTTGTGTCCTTGACATGTATAACCATGTATGATCATTTAATATTATGTAAAATTGTTGAAGTGTAAATGTAACAAAAATACATTTACATGTAGTGAAAAATGTGTAAAAAAAAAAACAATTCAAAACATGTAGACAGGTCTAAACGACATATAACAAGCCAATGTGTTTATTTTGCATTTAGAATTATTATCCTTTTGGGGATTTTTTTTCCCAAAAAACCTGTTTTTGTAAAGAAATTTTTTCAAATGAAACTTTTTGAAACTTTTTGTATATTTTATTTATAATTGCCCCAATATGTCCTTTTTTTTTACAATTAAATTTAAAGAAATACATTTTTTTGAAAGTGCATAGATTTTGCCAAATTTTGTGTTTTGTCTTGAAAATTTGTCATAATTTCAAATCATACCAAAACATGTTAACACTTTCAAGTTTAATTTTTTAATGTTTGAAGATACAAGTTTTTTTTAAACAACATATACATTGCATCACATTTACATGTTGAAAAGACAAAACTAATAAACCAAAATTGTTTATGACTCACGGTAATTGTTATAAATTAACCAAACATAATGGTAAAACTATGATGGATCCATGTTAAACTTTATATTAAAAAAAAACAACAACAATTTTATCAAAAGGTAAAAGGGTGAAAAAGAAAATCAACATCCAAAAAAGAAACCACCCAAAAGTGCAAGCACGTAAACAAAGGTCACAAAAACAAATAATAGGAACCTACCAAAGGTGGGCAAAAGAGCAACCTATGTTTTAAACCTTTCATTGGTTGCATGAAAATCAAATGAAAAAAAAGAGCCAAACTTGAAAAAACATTAAGCTCCAAAGAGACCTCCCCAACCACAATGATTCACCTCAAGATGGAAGTGACATGAATTTTTCATAAAACTTTGAGTGCCCTTTGCTTATAAAATGTGCACAATATTGATAAAGGGGGAATTTGATGCCTTTGGCTAACCATGTGTTGTTGTTAACATGTTGATGGAGAAAATTATTGTCTTGCTAGTGCAAGCATTCAAATATTTTGATGGCTAGAGGAAGAAACACATTCCTAAAGTGTTGACTTCACAATTGAACTCGTGTTTGACATGGGTTACAATTGTTGTGACCATGTTTTGAAAAATGACAACTCTTGAAATTAAATTGGTTTAAATAAGATCAACAATGATGACAATAGTTAGAATACAAACACCATTTGAAAAAAGAAAAAAAGAAAAAAACATAATATCAACTTGTCAACACAAAAAAATCGAGAGAAAAGCAATAGCAAAACATGATTGGTGATATGAAACATAAAACCCAACATCTTTGACAATGAAAACAAAGGCGTTAGAGAGATACAACAAAGGCATTAGAGAGATACTTCAATTAGTGTAAAAGATTCAAAAGGGTACCCAATGACGTCCTTTGTATTAGGAAATGGGTGGAAGACAGCCTATTCTGCCAAGTAAGCACAAGCATTTCCGTCAAAGTGCACACCTGGCAAAATCTGCCTTCTATGGCTATCATTAAATAGCAAGTAGGTTGCTGACGAGAAAAGGTCGGTAGCAAATTCGGCCTTAGGGGGCCATCTCCTTCCCAATATGACCATTGGACAAGTCCCTAAGTGCACTCTCTAGTGAAGGTGGAGCACACTCCTGGCAAAATCGGCCTTAATAGGGGGCACTTAATTGATATCTTGAAGTAGGTAGCTACTTGGAACCGGGTAGGTTGCTAAGGCGCGGGGGGGTGTATAGGTGGCAAAATCAACCTCAAGGGCCGGGCCTTACGGCCTCCAATATGGCCGTTGGGGACCAGCGGACGGTGGCCCCCGGGGGGTAAATCTGTTGGCCCTGGCTAATTAAAGAGATAGAGAGAAAGGGCGTATGTGTGTGGACTTTTGGGGTGCTATTTATTTTTGGAATGCCAGCCCACCCATCCAAACACTAATATCAAGCTTATTTAGGGTGCTTAACTTCATAAAAATAAAACGTGTTCCCATCCCAGGGAGGCGGCACCTACTTCCTCCTGCACACAAAAGTCAGATTCTTCATCCAAAGTCAGGTTCTTCATCCCTTCGGACCACCGGGTGGGGTTACTTTTTAAACATGCAGGAAAATGACATGATTATTATCAATTTTCTTTCCACAGCAAACGGACGGATGTGGTTATACAAAATGTGGATGAAGATTGGCCCGGGGTGTAGGCGCGGGGGAGAGGCTCCAGCGAGCTTTGCAAACGCTCTCTCCCCATTGTGCCGTGTTTTTTGGCGAGGTGTTTTTGTTCCGTGACGGGGGAGGCGAAGGGGACGAGACGGGACGGGACGGGAAGAGTGTTATTCGTTGTCTTAGCCATAGCCGTCGTTGGATCGATCGTTTGCGTTGTGGAGTCTCTCTTTCTTTTGTGTGTACACTAGAACTTGCGCATTCGAGGTCCAGGGATATTCCTGTGCGATCGGATCGGTTTTGTGGAGGGAAGGGAGGGGGACGGGGGGGTTAGCGGGAAGGTGGTAAGGCGACGGAAGTGAAGTGCCGTGGCGATTTACGACAAGCGCATTAGAAAGGACCAGGTTCGTAGTTCTGAACCGATCTTTTGCCTGCTGCCTTTTCTTTTGTTGAAGAATGTGTTTAGTGCATTGCATTTTTAGTTTTTTTATTTTTTTCTTTTTTTGGTTTGGTTTGGTATATTATCGGCGGTATCATCTGCGATTGCCGTTTTCTTAGCGGTTTGATGTGTGTTTCATTTTCCGAGAGAGATCGTTCCCATTCTGACTGTGCTTTCACGTGCAGGAGTTTTTCTTTGCACGGCTGCACATCTAATAAGGTAGCAGGAAGATATTGAAGCTGTTGTTGTGCTTGGGAAGTGGCAGAAAGTGCACCAATAAATTTGACGTCAAGAGAGCGCAAGCCATGGCAGCAGGAGCAGTCAGAGCCCGGGCTGATTATGATTATCTCATCAAGTTGCTTTTGATTGGAGACAGCGGTAAGAAGCCATGGCTTGTCTATGTGTTGCGCTATCCATGGTTCGCGGACTCTTTGTGCTGACCTAAAGAGTCACCCGCTACGAGGATTTGAAGGGGAGGTTCATATTCCCTCATGATGAAAGGGCCAAACATTTGGCAGATCCATATTTTTTCACCCCGTGTCTCTTGGCCATCCAGCAGTGGAGACTGAAAAGTGTTTAGCGTTTGCTTCATTGCAAGTCGTTGGTTAGTTGTGGTCAGAGAATGATCCGGATTGTAAGAGTAAGATGCATACCCTGCATGGTACATAGCAAGAACGAAATTGCACTCGGGGATTCTCCATGTCTTTTAACCTTGGCAACTTTCATGTTAAGCTTGATTCTTCAACAAAACAATATAAAGTGTCAGTAAAGGTTAAGGGTTTTTTGTACACAGTTACAGTGGCCTAAAGAGTTTTGTTGCTGTATGTTCACATCACTAGGCTTTTTCTGGCCTTGACATGTATTTCAGCAATTTGACAGTATTCGAAATCCTATGCGAGTTTGATAGTTTCCTGAGTGTCAGCTAGGTCAGAACTCTAGGTTTTCTTCCTCTGTTCATTAGGGTTTTCTGAGTGCATTTGGAGACTAGTCAGGTTAACTGTGTGTGACATGTGGCAGGTGTTGGGAAGAGTTGTCTTCTGCTACGGTTTTCTGATGATTCTTTCACAACAAGCTTCATCACAACCATAGGGCAAGCCCTCATATCTTGCTAATGCATTTGATGCTAAAACTGAAGAACTTACAACCCTGTTGACACATGAAGAAATTTGCATGACCTTTAATTTGGCTTCATCTTATACTGAATCCCAGAAAGAAAAGACTTGAGGGTCAAGTGCCATCCAGTATGATCAGCAGACTTTGAGAGTTATCACAACTTCATCTTTGTTTCTTTGCAGGATTGATTTCAAAATCAGAACCATTGAGCTTGATAACAAGCGCATAAAGCTTCAGATATGGGATACTGCTGGTCAAGAGCGTTTTCGCACAATCACAACAGGTTGCTCAACTTTCTGTAGCTTCATGATTTGGAGTCTATTGTACAGTTTGTGTCTCACTGTTCCAGTATGTTGACATTACCTGGAAGCTGCTTATCCTGTTCATATGATGTTTCAAATAGTGTTTGGAGGAGGGTTTGTGCAGAGCACAGTTGTTACCTTATATTGTCTCTCTAGGCTCGTTGCAGACCTACTTGTACTCTCTGGGTGCTGGCAATAATTTATACTGGATATGCATCCCAGCAAGTAGTGTGTCATGTTAAAGTGATTTGATGGTCGCTTGATGAGGATTTGAAACAAACATTGACAATTCATCTTGAAGATGCAACACAAAAGTGCACAATAATGGTTCAGTTCTACATGCATTTGTTCTGATGACTTAGATGTGGTGCAGCTTACTATCGTGGTGCAATGGGCATCCTGCTTGTCTATGATGTTACAGATGAATCCTCTTTCAACAGTATCCATCTCCAGACTGGTTTTATTTGCTGCCACAGTCATGCTTGTCTAGCAGTTTTGATTTGCTCCATGGCTCAGTTTATTGCATCATAGAAACCTTTCACAGTATCAATTTCCACTGTGGTAGGGAATTGGCAACACTGGACCTTGACAAGGGTTCCTCTTGCAAATATTACTCTTGTGCTCTGTGATTCTAGTGAGTATTTCCCCTTGACCTGGTTGCTATCAGATATCCGCAATTGGATCAGAAACATTGAGCAACATGCCTCTGACAATGTGAACAAAATTCTTGTTGGCAACAAAGCGGACATGGATGAGAGCAAAAGGGTAGGTACTCTGGTTTTAGTCATGTGTGTTTGTGATTGTTCCAATGCGAGGTTGAGTTTTACATGAATGAGGTTCAGTTGTTGGGGTTAACTCTGGCAAATACTGTTACTTGATGTTCCACGTATCTATGTCAAGATATTAGATAGGATTTTGGATGGTTTAAAAGGTCTTTGAAACTGAGTTGCTTCTACTGAGAGCAGTTTTGCATTTGCAGGCTGTGCCAACTGCAAAGGGTCAAGCTCTTGCAGATGAGTTTGGCATCAAATTTTTTGAGACTGTAAGTGACTCCTCAAGTTTCATGTTGGCTGATACCTTGCATTGCATAAAGTTAGGTGTATATTCTCAGAAGACCAAGTCTGTTCTTGCCAAATGACATGTCAACTTAAAATGAGAACTTGCCAACTTTTGCATCTGGTCAGATGTCTGTTTCTTGAACAACCACGCGAAACAGTATGTCCTGTTATTATTTGGGGCACTTGTAGGGTTATCTGAATTTGATTGCAGTTGTGCCAGGAAGCCTCTATTTGAGAGTATGGTGCATGCCAACTTTTCAAGGATGCCCTCATGTATCTTCCAAGATAAGTCTGTGTAAAGTCTGCCTGATCTGACAGCAAGCATTGATCTGAGAGTTGTCGAAAGTCATTTGTCCAACTTTTGCTTTGGTTGATCTGACCATGAATGCAGAGTGCCAAAACAAACATGAATGTGGAGGATGTTTTCTTCACTATTGCAAGGGACATAAAGCAACGATTGGATGAGACTGACTCAAAGCCAGAGGTAGAACCTAGTCCCTTGAATATGGTCTCAGATGTCTGACTTTCACATGCTGTCTGGTTTAGGATCCTTTCAGTTCTTGAACCACAGAGGATCTTTTTCTGGTATGATTTCTGCTTTCTGCATCTTACTGATTCTGGCTGCCATTGGAGTAGATTCAAGCTACTTTGCTAACATTGTGGATCACCTGGTCCATTGCAGCCATCAAACACCAAGAAACCAGATGTGGTACTTGGGCAGAACCAGGTGAAGCCAAAAGCTGTATCTAGTTCATGCTGCACCTAGTTGGGCGCCTTGCAAAGTCTGGACCTGGAGGTTGGAGAATTGAAGTCGAAGGGAAGGATTCTGAAGTGCTTGCATGTGGGTTTTCTCCATTATAATTTGCAGCAACTTAGTAGTTCAAGGATTTTTATGATGTTATTGCTTTCAGGAGACAGTTGCTTAGTATTGCTTTTGGACTGATCTCAAATTTGTAAGGGATATAAGCTTGAAGCTCTTACAAATTGTGAAGTTTAGAGAGTGAGTAGAACCTAGACAAGGGTTTTCATGAGTTTCCTCGATTGGTCTTTTCCTCATAACCCCCTATTTCTTTTATTTTGCTGATTCTTTTGCTTTGGCTCATTTAAGTAGAACAAAGGAAAGAGCGTGTCCCTGTCTTTTAGCTTGATGTGTGGACATCTCCTTGGTTGTGAGTGTCGTAAGTTGAGCAAGCTCAATTCAAGGGCAAAGGATGTAATTACTCACAGATGCAAAAGGTATAAAGACATTCAATTGGTCAGATTTGTGGCTCAGGTACACAAGACAATATATAAATCATAGTACTATGATCTGTTTCTATAAACTTTGTAGTGGTTGTGATTGTGCACAAGACATAATAGGTACAAGCCCTTGAGTCCTACCAATGAGATCAAAGTATCATGCGCATATTTAAGGTGATTTTTTGGGGTTTGGCGTGTAGATATTTGAGGTGCTATTTGTGTGGCTTGGCAAGTCAAGATTGTAATGAGTTTTAATACCTAATTTAAGATTTGTGTAGGAGCTCAGGGACCAGGGTGCAGTAGGTTGTATGAAATTTATGTGGACCTTATGATTGGCAGGAAAATAACTTACAACTTCTGCATATGAAATTGCAGGTTTGAAGGTATGTAAGCAACTCCGTTTTGATCTAAGGTTTCTCTAACTGCTTGCCTTTTGAAAAGAAAGGGAAAATAAATAAGTAGAATGCTCATGATTTTCAGTAGAATTTCATTTAATGCATCTTCAACATGATCTCATAGTTTCGGATCAAAATTTGTTTTTCTGACTGATTTTCAAAAAAACATTTAAAGTATCTTTGATCGAATATATCATTTTTACACTTCACTTCATATATATATAACATGATTAGAATGAAATAATTATGTGCATCTCTTACATATGTATATCCCTATGTATGTGTAGTTTTTTTTTATTGTGATATACTTTCTAGAAATGGTTGAGATAAATTCATTACCTTAAAACTACCTCATTTAAATCATATTATTTATTTTCAAATTTAAAGATAAGTACTTAAAATAGTTTAAGAATAAAAATGTATCAAATCATAAACATATTTTAATGAGTTTGGCTTGAGGTGCACATCAATTAAATTCCCAAATTTCTGGACTAGGTATGAACCTAATTTCTCATATATTTTACCTTGCTTTTCACACATACTTCTGCAATATGGTGAATGTTTTTAATGTATGATCTATGTGATCCAATTTAATATATAAGTTAATGTGAGCAATGGAAATTAATGAACAATTGTCAAATTCAAGTTGTGACATGGCATATAAATTTATTAATTCAATATGCCTCAACTTACCTTTAAACATATTTGCACTAATTGTAATAGTTTTTGCATCTACATTTATCTTTTAAATGTGTATTCCAAGGTTGAAGGTAGTAGTAAGGAGTGAATGAATGCATGTTGCCAAGAATAGTTTTTCAAACTTTTAGAAACGAGTGTTCTCCTCTCCTATGACCCCGAAACCCTTTGATTAATGACACATTTGTAAATGTGTGCATTAAGCTAACACCTAACATCCATTTGAGGAAGTTTGAATCAGAAAAACAATAACAAAAAAATTTGGATGGAAATTTACATTTAAGCAATAGACAATTTTTGTTTGATTGAAATCAATAATTTTCACATGGTTTCATTAGAGGCACCTTGTATTGGAATATTACAAATGTATTCTTTGAATTACAATATTCACAATCTTCCCCTTGCAAATTATAACATTGATGGAAGCTAGAACTTAATGTTTTTCAAATAACTAGGTGGATCATTATTGTCACTATCTCTCATGTGTTTTGTGAGTGTTGATTGCTTGAAACCATAAAATACAAAGTTCCATGTTGCTTTCAAACTTAAATTTTTTACTTGACTCTTCAATAGTAGAACATTGTAGGTCTTCAAAAGCAGAATTTTGGTATTTTTTTCTTGAAAATAGTCCACTCCAAAATGCTTTGGTCATCCAAACAATCAATAGCAAGGATGCCATGAGGGGCAAATTAACAAGGATGATGTCAACTACATGGTGCCTCTTCCCATCAACAAGATTTGAATGCCAATCAAAGGTGAACATGTAAACAAATCAAGAAGTAATATCATGATCGAGCTACATGTAGCATTGATTGAAGGGTTATTGCTGAAATCAATCCTTACATACTCATGGAATCAAAACCTCAAGCAAAAAATAACATCAATCTCTGTGAGGGGATGTCAGAATTCCTTTATCCCAATTCATATATCAAGCATTTGGATGCAATAAATTCGTAAACGCTTCATTTTCAAGTTCTGAATTTACATTTAAATTGTCACAAGATTGGAATAACTTCATAAGGGTGATGTTGTGCTTACTAGTGGCCAGAGATTATAGTGGCTTCAAGATTTCTGGTTGTGATCTTGAACTGCATTTATAAAGCTGACTCTCAGGGATGACTTTCAAGGATGCCAAGTTACTACTGATTTGTGGCAGTACTACTGCTCCTCTGCCCATGGTTGGAGATGGGTTTTTCTTTGGAGGTCAACATAGATCATGATAGACAGTTTTAAATATCACAGGGAAAATATCTGGGAGAACAAGCTTTGTGGTTTCAGATTCTTGCCAGTAAAGTGGTACACAATCACATTCAGATCCTGAGCTCCCAAGAAGGGAGAGAGCAGGGTTTAAAGGGCAGGAGCCTGTTTATCAGTCAAGCTCCAAGAGTTCTACTTATAGAGATGGAGGAGTCTAAGTCATTCAAATAACACAAACAAGACCCATCTGCCCATCAGGACATGGGAGGTGAAGTTTCTCAGCATGTGAGTCAACAGGGCTCATCAAGTTTCTATATAACAATCACCTCTGGAGCTCTAAACCCTAAACCCTACACACTCTATTCCAGAAAAAACAATGGTGTCAAAGCAAGTCAAGTGTTGCAGGTTTCAACTGGATTGTCTTCAGGAGGAGGCACCTAACCAGCAAACTATGGCAGTCTAATGACATTGCAGACTGCAAAAGAGTGAGTGGGCACAAAGTAACTCTGCATGAGGACCCAGGTCTATGCAAACTGGAGTCCAAACAAGTGCCAGCACAAATTATTGAACCAAGTAGGTACTAGTGGTAATTTTCAAACAGGAGACCAACCCTGTTTACAGAGTGAAACGATTAAGGTAGTCTGGATCTCGCTTAGCCTTATCCTGAAACTTCTTGAACCACCGATTCAAGATATCCATGGGAATGAGAAGTTTATCACCCTCAACAGTACAAAATGACTGCATAAAATTGAAAAGGTTTTCACCCACCTTCAATGCCAGCTCCTCAATACGTTTCTGTTGTCCAACATTCAACATGGGAAGAGTCAACAGATCTTCAATTGAGACTCCTATTTGTGCTGAGAGTGGTGGTGTCCCAACACCAGTCAGAAGCATTTGACCATTATTTGCCACAGTAGTAGGCCACAGTAGCGGAAATACAGCTGATGGGCATGCACTGTGGACTGCACCTCGGTACTCATATTGAGATCCAGGGGATTGGACATACACAGCCAGGGCCTTACCAGCTGGTAATGCCAGTTCATTTAGCAAAAATATGCACATTTCCTTCACTTGGTCATATGCCTCACCTGGCTCCCATCCAATCATTTGCAACACAAGTATAAAGATTTGCAACAAATACAAAAGCAAATTTTTTTTGAGGTCTATGGACAGCACATCATCATACATCATGGGCTACATATGTAGAACATGCAATTTCTCAAGCAGCTAGGATACAACCTTCTTTTCAGCTCGACATCCACTATTTTAGTACAATGGAAGGAAGAGACAACGGCTGCATTACTTCTCTTCACTGTTCCGACAAATGTCTCTCATACATTGCCAACCCAAATCATAAATATGTCAGCACTCCATGTAATCTAACTTGATAACATCAATTTTACAATAACCTTGCAACAGCTGTAGGCAAATTTTGTTCCAAGTTCATCACAGTTCTGCTTCTCACCAATATTTTGTTGTTGCAATTAGGGTTTAACTACAAAGCCATGTCCTTCCATTACATAGTTGTTTTGGTAGTATGAGAACCTTATCCCAAGAGTACAGCTACCCTTTTCACAAATCTTTTGTTTTTGGCAATTAGGTTTTAACTACCAACCCATTCCTTCTATTACACAGCTCCTGCAGTGGTAGAATAAGAGTCTTGTTCCAACAGCACAGCTCCCCCTATCACCAAACTTTTGTTTTTGCAATTAGGGTTGAACTACTAACCCATGTCCTTGCATGACACAATTGTTGCTTTGGTAGTACCTATGAGAGTTTACACAATTGATAGATAATAAAAAGTTGGCATGCAAGAAACAAAATTCCCGTATATATATCTCAGTCCCTTTGTTTTTCGGTTTTGGGGTGGGGGGGGTTGATTCATCAAATGCTAATCTTAAGAGCTGGAATTTGGAGGCTTACCTACAAAGTAGTTCATGTCAAGTACCCAACGATGATCATCAACTTGTGTAAAAGTTGATATGTCCAGTGGGAAGCTCCGATTTGGAAATAAAACTCCAAACATCCTGAGAAGATTGCTCCAGTGCAAGAAAAATTTTACAATAAGGAAGCAAATCAACAAGAAGCATCTGCAAAGGCAGGCTCTTTCTCTTCTTCTTCAATCTGTACACACAAGACTTATACAACTTCCTGTTGAGAAATACATTACATCTGCAAAAATCAAATTCAGGACCATTTCTCGCATTTCAGCTGCAATCAGATGATCCCAACAATAATCCCAAAAATAGTACTGGTTGTGCAGGATCTACTAACCCTAAAACTAAGCTCATTTCTTTTTTTCCTTTAAATTTTTGTTTTAAAAAATATATCGTGGCAGGGCTCTTTGCCAACAACTAGATTTTTCCAAAAAAAATTCTACAAAAAACATCACCCCACTCTAGGACTTAGAGTAGGGTGATGCACTGGCAGCAGCAGGGCATTATACGATGTACACTGGGTGCAGCTTCCGAGGTTCGGGCTGCACCCGAGGTTCAGGTTGTAATGCCCTAGCTGTCTGGCATAATGAACAAAGTGCACCAGTATGGTCAGTCCTCCTGCCTGCTTGTTTCCTTGGCCTGCATCCAGTAGGCCAAACAAACCTTGAAGGCATGGGGGACATAGTACATTTCTTTAGGTCAAGCCATGGTGGAAAAGTACTTTCAACACCAGGCCCGTTCCACATAGGAATGTGATGAGCAATTGTTGTTCTGCTAGGTGACAATGACAAAGAAAAACCCCCTAAATAAAAATCAAGGATGGGAACCCTTCCGGCAAAAGTACAAGGCAATGAGAACACAAGTAGACACAACCTAAAGAGAAAACAAAAGCAAACAATCAATAGAAATGAGGTAAAGACCCTATGCAAAGAGAACTCATGATTATGAAATGATAATCAACGATAACAAAAAAAGACCTAAGATGAAAGAGCTATCTTTTGCCACAAATTGGCTAGTGACAAAGGTGCATTCAGTATGATGTGTGAAAGAGATGAGGAACTTCGACCAAGTGCAACAACCCATTGAATAATCATTATGGCTTGTGCATGTTGCAAGGTTATGGACACGCATTATTTATAGTAAGAAACAAACATCAAGGCTATTAAAAAAGACAATTAATGACATGCGATAGTGGTTTGTGCACAAGTAGTCAATAATGAATGAAAACACCCAAACATCTCAATAGCAAGGGGAATGAAGTCATTGTTTGGTGCTCATTTAATGTATGATCATGTCTTTTCATGAGCAACCATCCTCATTGCATGTGTTATTGTCGTTAATGTTCATTGCACCATATTTGTGCGAATCAATTCAACAATGATAATGTCCATAAAGGTCCAAAAACCATCTCTAGTGATAAAAATATCCACTGATCATTGGGTGTGGTGAGGAAAAAAGTGTGAAACCTCCCTCTTAACATGTGTTCCATTTTCTAAAGCAATAGATGTTACAATATTCCGAAGTGTATCATGGGTTGTTGTATGTTCATTCCCATAAAGACATCGAAGCAAATGGGTACCTAAATCGTCAATGATATGACCACATTAACACCATGAAAGATGGACCACCATAAGATGTGGCAAGCCAAGACAAGTAAGTAGTGTTGTAAGGAAGTGGGATGGGGATAGACGAAAGGTACGTGTCATAGGAAAAACTAATAACCAAGTGCCAACCCAAGGATGCTAATCTACAAGCTTGCAAACATGAACATGAATAGGTGAACATGAGCATGACTAAACCTTATTTACAATATTTTGTTCATGTCAACAAAATATTAGGAAAATATTCTTTGACATTAAGGAAAGAAATTTTTGTTGATGTGGATGAATCTTTTGCCACGTGTCCATGGATGAATGATCTTTATGGATGAAATTACAGATGAAACATGGATAAACTTTATTATGAATGTTGCCAACAAACGTTATTTTTGTGAAAAATTAAACAAAAGAAACAAGGTTGAAACAATTTATGTTGGTTTCTTTCAAAACAATTTGACACATGAAATGTTTAAATCACACTCCAAAGTCATAATTCATATTTCCTTAATATGAAATATATTCAAGTTTTACATCATTTATACCATACATAATGTTAGATTAAATCCCATAGACCCACCAAAAGGTATGTGCCAATCCAAACATTATGTGTTCACCACCAAGAGGCATGTGCTTATTAGAAACAAAGATAATATGAAACAACCCACGACACTTCACATTGCCTACGCTAGTTCAAGTTATTTTATATTTTTGTTTACTCTCTCAACCTCTTGCATCTAACACCATTCTTGCTACTTGCAGAATCAAATTGCATTTTTCTTCTTTTATTACTAATTTGCCCGATCTATATAACAAACTTTCATTTTATAATGGCAAGAGGAAAATTGCCACCAATTTTCACACTAAACACATTGGAATCAATGATTGAATATACATTAATCTTAAGCATAATGGATAGAATATGTGAGATAACAACAAAACCTTAGCAATATCCAAAAAATGACACTTGGTTGTTCCCCCTTCAACATTTGCTAGAAATCAAAACATGGGGAATATAATGGAAAAGAACAATTGACAAAACAAATGAATGGGCAGTGTGGCGATGGGGGAATGGGCAGCGTGGTGATGGGCAAATGTGAAGATAGATAAAGGAAGTTTTACATTACTAAAATAAATTGCAAACATTCCGAAGGAGGATATGGAAGACTACCATTGGGCAATATTTACACATGCCATGGAATTTTTTAAAGAATGCACAAGTTTGAATAAACCAATTCTAGAACATTTTTTCACAAGTTCATTCAACAATTTGTTGGCAAAGGATTTAGTAACCCTTGTGAATTTGCTATCAATAGAATTTTTGAAACCCCGAAAACAACTTTATGCAACTCCAAACAAGCGAACTTGGTTACCACAGGATTTAAAAAACAAAGTTTTAAAACAATCAGTGAATTGTCGAATGACAGGGCTAGCCTCAAAACCATGAAATGTGTATGATAGTCGAAAAAAATGATGGATCAACAACTAAAGGAGAAAAAATAATAACATTGTTTGCAATAAATTGTGGAATAATACAAGTGTTAAAATGAATAGTGGTTGAAGTTGAACACCAAAATTGTTTATTGAAAAAATTGAATGTTAATGTTGAGACTAAGAGTCTTAAAAAAATGACAAACAACCACCAAAAACACTCACGAACACCGCCATATTTGGATATGTTCTTGATGGTAAAAATAAAAGATTTTAAAATTGTAGATGTAAAGATGCAAGCAGTCATTGAGTAATGGGGCATAGTGATGACATTCTTGGTGCGAGAATGTTATGGAAGCCCAAAGAAGCAAGAATTTTAAAGAATTTTATAGATCAACCAGTGTAATTTGGTAAACATTCGCAAGTGAAGAATGTTATGACAAGGTGCTAACTGAAGAATTTTAAAGAATTTTAATGTGCAAAATGAAGAATGTCATCACTAGGTAATGGGGATCTAATTGTTTGCAAGATTATAAGATATATGAGATGATGATGAAAATGTTTATTACAAAGTTTTTAAGTAATTAGCCATGAAAACAATTTATAAATATGAAGGATGT
>Ga0116229_10009576_pt1 | contig 14761 bp, 11 predicted proteins | sample S1TSphgellanicum_3_FD_87313 | JGI IMG/M metagenome (GOLD analysis project Ga0116229, IMG submission 87313) | Host-associated microbial communities from peat moss isolated from Minnesota, USA - S1T2_Fc - Sphagnum magellanicum MG | ecosystem: Host-associated > Plants > Peat moss > Unclassified... | reverse complement strand
TGGAATCCAGCGTGCCCCTCGAAGGCGGGAAGGGCGACGGCTGCACGTGGCGCACGCTGACCAGCGCGGACCGCACGCCGACGACCCAGCTCACGAGCGGAGTATGCGAACTCGAACCCGGCGGTGAACTCGAGTTACACCGCCATCCCACGCTCGAGCTGTACTATTTTCTCGAGGGCACGGGCGTCGTGATGCTGGGTTCGCAACTTCAGCCGGTCGCGGCCGGCAGCACGATCTCGATCCCGGCGGACCTGCCGCACGGCATCCGCAACACCGGCGCGACCACGCTCAAGTTGTTCTACGTATTCCCGGTCGATTCCTTCAGCGAGGTGGTCTACACGATGCTGGGCGAGTCACAGGCAACCGCGTCCGCACCGTAACGACCGCAGTCGCGGCGCGCATCGGTACGTTCAGTACCCGACGCTGTACAAATAGGCGACCGCGACGGACGCGACCAGGCAGTAAATCCCGAACAAATACCAGCGCCCCCCCTCGAGCCAGCGGCTGAGCCACTTCAAGGCGAGAAGGCCCGCGAGGAATGCCACTACGGCGCCGAGCAGCGCGAGAGCCGCGACCGAAGTGAGATCGGTGCCGCCGGCTCTTTCAGCGTGCACGAGCCTGAGCGCCTCGCGCGCGACGACGGGCGGCGTCAGCACGACGGCCAGTGCGAAGCTGAAGGTTTCGGCACGCGACTTCGCGACGTTGAGCAGCATGCCCGTGGAGATCGTCGCACCGGAGCGCGAGAAGCCGCGAAATGGCAGGCACAGCCCCTGGATCAGGCCGATGATGCCGGCCTGAGTCATGCTGGGCTCCGCCGCCTCGGCATCCTCGACCGGCGCACGCCGGCGCGCGCGCAATCCCGCGATCAGAATCAGCACGCCCGCCGCGGCGAGCGCCGGCGCGATGAATTCGAGATGACCGAACAGATCTTCGATTTCCGCGTGCGGAACCCCGCGGAACACGGTCGCCTCGATCAGCTTGATCAGGGCCTCGCCGACCACGGCCGTGACGAGCGTCGCGAGCACGACGCGGCCCGCGATGCGTTTGAAGGACGCCGCGCTCTTGAAATACGTGTCCCGCCACTGGCGCCAGAAGTAGACTATGACCGCGAACATCGTGCCGGTGTGCAGCATGACGAGCAGCAGCGTCATCGGCGGCGAGGAGGGATCGAGACCGAGCAGCTTTTCGGCAATGACGACGTGCGTGGAACTGGACACCGGCAGGAGCTCGGCCAATCCCTGGACGATCGCGAGAATGACGACATTGATCAAAGTCATGCGGGACAGGATCCTTCAGCTGGCGACGGGGCCGCAACATTGTACAGAGGCGGCCGATGACGCGGCAGCGTGAATTACCCCCGGGCGGACTGTGCGAGACGGTGCCGCGCGAGACGGTGCCTCGCGAGACGGCGGCTCGCGATACCACGCCGCGCGACGCCGCGGATGGCCGCCGAGTGGTGCTCGCCACGGTCGGTTCGCTCGGCGACCTGCATCCTTTCATGGCGTTGGGAATGGCTCTGAAGCAGCGCGGCCTCGCGCCCGTGCTCGCGACGGCCGAGGAATATCGCGCCAAGGTAGAGGCCGCCGGCCTCGAGTTTCATGCCATGCGCCCGAGCTTCGCCGACCTCGAACGCGATCTCGGCATGAGTCGCGCCGACATCGCGCGGTGGATCGTGAAGCACATCGACGTGCTGTTCCGGCGCATCGTGCTGCCCTATGTCAAAGGCGCCTATGACGATGTCCTGCCGCTCGCGGCCGGCTCCGCCGGCGTGGTCACGAGCACGCTCGCGTTCGGCGCCCGCTACGCCGCGGAAAAGCTCGACAAGCCCTCGATCACCGTGGCGTTGCAGCCGATGATGTTCGCGTCTGCCTACGATCCACCGCAGGCCTCGCATGCCGCATGGCTGCCGGCCCTGTTCCGGCGCTTAGGTCCCGAGGTCACCGGCGCCGCGATCCGGCTCGCGAAGTTCGGCGTCGGTCGCCTGCTGACCCCGCTGCACGACCTGCGCCGCGATTTGAGATTGCCGCCGTCGCACGCCAATCCGATGTTCGAGGGCCAGTTTTCCTCGAGCGGCACGCTGGCCCTCTACTCGCGCGTGCTCGGCGACGTCCAGCCGGACTTTCCGCCGTCGACCCTGATCACGGGGTTCACGACGTTCGACAGCGCGGACGGGCGCCCGGCAGCGCTCGACCCGGCGCTCGCCGCCTGGCTGGATGCAGGACCCGCGCCCGTGGTGTTCACGCTCGGCAGCGTCATCGTGCAGAACCCCGGCACGTTCTTCGCGGCGAGCCTCGCGGCAGCGCGCGCGCTCGGCCGCCGCGCCGTATTGCTGGTCGGAGACGCGGGGCTTGCTGCGTTCGGCGGACAGGCGTCGCCGACCGTGCACGTGACGGCTTACGCGCCGCACTCCCTGCTGTTTCCGCGGGCTGCGGCGGTGGTGCACCAGGCGGGCATCGGCACGCTCGCGAACGCACTGCGCGCGGGTCGACCGCAGCTCATCGTGCCGTTTTACGCGGATCAACTCGACAATGCCGCGCGTGCCGCGCGTCTCGGGGTGGCGCGTGTGCTGCCGCCGCGACGGTACACGGCCACCCGCGCCGCCGCAGCCCTCGATGCCCTCCTCAACGCACCCAGGGTGCGCGCGCGCGCCGCCGAGGTCGCTGCCCGCGTGGCGAAGGAGCCCGGCGCGGCGGCGGCGGCGGCGTTCGTGATGCAACGACTCGCGCCCTCCGCGCTTTGACCCCGGAGGGGCTTGAAAAGACGCGCGGCCACTCCCATGACGGAGCGCATGCCGACGTTGTTCGACCCCGTGACCTTCGGTGACATCACCGCCGCCAACCGCATCGCGATGGCGCCCCTGACCCGTAACCGTGCCGGTCCCGGCCAGGTGCCGTCCAAACTCGCCGTCACTTATTATGCGCAGCGCGCGAGCGCGGGGTTGATCGTCTCCGAGGCCACGCAGATCTCTGCGGTGGGTCAAGGCTACCTCGACACCCCGGGCATCTACAGCGCGGACCAGAAAGCCGGCTGGCGCCAGGTCACCGACGCCGTGCACGCGCTCGGCGGCAAGATCGTGCTGCAACTCTGGCACGTGGGCCGCATTTCGCATGTGTCGCTGCAGCCCAACGGCGGCGCCCCGGTGTCGTCCACCGGACGGCGCGCGAACACCAAGACCTTCACCGCGGCCGGCTTCGAAGAGGTGTCCGCCCCGCGCGGACTGCGCACCGAGGAAATCCCGGGGATCGTTGCCGACTACGCGCGCGCGGCCGGCAACGCGATCGAGGCCGGTTTCGACGGCGTCGAAGTGCATGGCGCGAACGGGTATTTGTTGGATCAGTTCTTGCGCGACAGCATCAACGATCGTAGCGACGAGTACGGCGGCTCACGGGAGAACCGCATGCGCTTCCCGCTCGCCGTCATGCGGGCCGTCGCAAGCGCGATCGGCGCCGGCCGCACCGGCTTGCGCATCTCTCCCGTCACGCCCTCGAACGATGCGGCCCAGGATAGCGATGCCCAGGGCCTGTTCAATGCCTTCGTCGAGGAGCTCGCGCCGTTGAAGCTCGCCTTCATCCACGTGGTCGAGGGCGCCACGGGCGGCCCACGGGACATCGTACCGTTCGACTACGACGCGCTGCGCAGCCGCTTCAAGCACGGCAACGAGCAGGGCGCCTGGATCGTCAACAACGGCTACACGCGTGCGATGGCAATCGAGGCGGTGGCGAGCGGTCGGGCCGACCTCGTCGCCTTTGGAAAACCCTTCATCAGCAATCCCGATCTGGTCCACCGACTCAAGATCGATGCGCCGCTCACCGCCCTGGACCCTGCCACGCTGTACGGCGGCGGCGCGGCCGGCTACACCGATTATCCCGCGCTCGGGGCTGCCTAGGCGTCGCGGTTGAAGCGGAAAAAGCAGACGATCGCCGCCGCCAGGCATAGGCTTCCACTGCTGCAGTGCTTCACAGTACCACCGGCCGGGGCGATGTTAGTCTGTATCCCATGAGCACCCCGCACCCGTACTCGCCGCGCGAAGAACTCGCCCATTCTCTGACGGCGGCGCTCGGCGTCGCCGGGTTGCTGATCGGGATTCCGTGGTTGCTCGTCGTCGCGCTCGACCACGGCGGTGCATGGCGGCTGCTAGGCGCGGCCGCGTTCGGCGTCGGCGCCTTGTTGATGTTCGGCACGTCCGCGCTGTATCACGCAGTGCACCGGCCTGCGATGAAGGCGCTGCTGCGCAAGCTAGACCACTCGGCCATCTACGTGCTGATCGCGGGCACCTACACCCCTTTTACGATCGGCGTCGTGCGCGGCTCGTTCGGTTGGACCTTGTTCGGTGTCGTCTGGGGGCTCGCCGTGCTCGGTGTCGTGACCAAGATGAGCGGCGGTCTCAAGATCCCGATCCTCTCGACCCTGCTCTACGTCGGGATCGGTTGGATCGGCGTCGTCGCCTTCAACCGCCTGGATGCCAGCCTGACCGCCGCGCAGCTCGCGTGGGTCGTGGCGGGCGGCCTGTGTTACACGGCCGGCGTGCCGTTCTACTTATGGAAACGCCAGCCCTACACGCATGTGATCTGGCACCTGTTCGTGCTCGCCGGCGTCGCCTGTCACTTCATCGCGATCTTGAGCGTGATCAGCGCCTAGCCGCGGGCGCCTACGCCGCCACGGACAGCGGCGAGCGGATCAGGTGATCGAACGCGCTCAAGGACGCCTTCGCCCCCTCGCCGACCGCGATCACGATCTGCTTGTACGGCACCGTCGTGCAATCGCCGGCCGCGAACACGCCCGGCACCGAGGTTTGCCCGCGGGCATCGACCTCGATTTCCCCGCGCGGCGAGAGCTTGACCGTACCCTTGAGCCAGTCGGTGTTCGGCACGAGTCCGATCTGCACGAACACGCCCGCGAGCTCGACGGTACGCGCCTCACCGCTCGCCCGATCCTTGTACACGAGCGCGACGACGCGCTGCCCGTCGCCCAGGATCTCGGTGGTCTGCGCATTCGTGATGACCGTGACGTTCGCGAGGCTCAGCAGCTTGCGCACGAGCACCGCATCGGCGCGAAGTTCCCGGTCGTATTCGATCAGCGTGACATGGCTCACGATGCCGGCCAGATCGATCGCCGCCTCGACCCCGGAGTTGCCCCCGCCGATCACGGCAACGTGTTTGTTCTTGAACAAGGGGCCGTCGCAGTGCGGGCAATACGCGACACCGCGATTGCGGTATTCCTTCTCGCCGGGCACGTTGATCTCGCGCCAGCGCGCCCCGGTCGCCAGCACGACCGAGCGAGCCTTCAGCGAGGCGCCGCTCTTGAAGCGCAGCTCGATGAGCTCGCCCGGAATCAGGGCCTCGGCGCGCTGCAGGTTCATGATGTCCACCTCGTAGTGGCTCACGTGCGATTCGAGTCCCGAGGCGAGCTTCGGACCGTCGGTCTCCTTCACCGAAATGAAGTTCTCGACGCCGACGGTGTCGAGAAGCTGGCCGCCGAAGCGTTCCGCGGCGATGCCGGTGCGGATGCCCTTGCGGGCCGCGTAGATCGCGGCCGCCGCGCCGGCGGGACCGCCGCCGACGACGAGCACGTCGAACGGCGCCTTGGCCGAGAGCTTGGCGGCATCGCGTTCCGCGGCGCCGGAGTCGAGCTTGGCGAGGATCTCCTCGAGGCTCAAGCGTCCCTGGCCGAACGGCTGACCGTTCAAGTACACGGTCGGCACCGCCATGATCTGGCGGCTCTCGACCAGCGTCTGGAACACCGAGCCGTCGATCATCGTGTGGCGCACGCGCGGATTGATGACCGCCATCAGGTTCAGCGCCTGCACGACGTCCGGGCAGAGCTGGCAGGACAGCGAGATGAAGGTCTCGAACACGTACTCGCCACCCAAGGCGCGGATTTGCTCGAGCGTCGCGTCCTCGACCTTGGGCGGATAGCCGCCGACCTGCAGCAATGCCAGCACGAGCGAGGTGAATTCATGTCCCATCGGCAGGCCGGCGAAGCGCACGCGCGCCTCCGCGCCGGGGCGGCGCACCGCGAAGGACGGTTTCAATTGATCGTCGCCACGCAAGACGTCCACCTTGACCAGGGCCGACAGCGATTCGATGTCGGTCAGCAGGTCGAGCATTTCGCGCGACGCGTCACTGTCGTCGACCGAGGCGACGATTTCGATCGGTTGCGTCAGCCTTTCGAGGTAACCCTTGAGCTGTGCCTTCAGATTGGTGTCGAGCATGGCAGTCATCCAGTGGTTGTCGGTAGTATGGCCCGGGACTTGAAGGTCCCGGGCCAGGCCAAGCCGCCTTGGTCGCGGCGCGGACTCGGAGGTCAGATCTTGCCGACCAGATCGAGCGACGGTGCGAGCGTCTTCGCGCCAGGCGTCCACTTCGCCGGGCAGACCTCGCCCGGGTGCGAGGCGACGTACTGAGCCGCCTGGACCTTGCGCAGCAGTTCCTTCGCATCGCGACCGATACCATTGTCGTGCACTTCGATGATCTTGATGTGGCCGGCCGGATCGATCACGAACGTCCCTCGGTACGCGAGACCCTCCTCCTCGATCAGCACCTCGAAGGCACGCGAGAGGGCGAGCGTCGGGTCGCCGACGAGCGGATATTGAACCTTCTTGATCGTGTCGGACGTGTCATGCCACGCCTTGTGCGTGAAATGCGTATCGGTGGAGACGCCGTAGATCTCGACGCCGAGCTTCTTGAACTCGGGATACACGTCGGCGAGATCGCCGAGTTCGGTCGGACAGACGAAGGTGAAGTCGGCCGGATAGAACACGAAGACCGACCACTTGCCCTTGAGGTCTTCATTCGAGACGGTAACGAACTTGCCGTTGTGATAGGCCGTGGCCTTGAACGGTTTGACTAAGGTATTGATGAGCGACATGGACGTAATTTCCTCGAGCAGGTGTAGACAACGGGCGAGATCATACCAGGCTCAATCCATATACCTTATAAATAGTTATTATCGGATTGATAGAACTTATCTATTATAGGATAAGGAGCGCCTCGCACACTCCGGTCGCTATACTGTGCCGCACCATGCGACATCCCGCCCTGCCCTGCCTCGCGGCCCTGCTCTGCCTCACGACCCTGCTGACCTCCTCATCGACGCTGGCGGCACCGCGCGCACCGCTGTCCCCCGCCGACACCGAGCAGAGCCTGGATATCGGCGAACCCGAAGTCTCGCCGGACGGTGCCTGGGTTGCCTATGTGGTGACGTCGATCGATCACGACGCCGACGAGGCGAAGAGCGCCGTCTGGATGGTGAGCTGGGACGGGACACAAGACGTGTCGCTGACCGCTCCGGCCGCCGGCACGCATGCCCCGCGCTTCAGTCCGGACGGCCGCTATCTTGCGTATCTCGGCACGCCGGTGGGCGCCGACGCGAGCGTGGTCATGCTGCTCGATCGGCGCGGCGGCGAGCCCCGCGCCCTCGAGGGGCTCGACGGGGACGTCACCGATTACCGCTGGTCGCCGGACGGCAAGCGTCTCGTGCTCGTGTTGCAGGCGACGCCCGCGAAAACGCCGAAGCCGATCGTGATCGATGCGCTCCATTTCAAGCAGGACGAGGACGGCTATCTCGGCAACGACCGCAAGCACAGGCTCGCGCTGTACGATCTCGAGCAGCACAGGCTCGAACCCCTGGCCGACGATCCCACCTACGACGCTGTCGACCCGGCCTGGTCGCCGGACGGCCGGCGCATCGCCTTCATCCGCACCCAGGAGCAGGGCGGCGATCCCGACGGACGCGAGGACATCGCACTCGTCGATGCCGCGGCGGGCGCCGTGGCACGGACGCTCATTCGTCCCTACGCACCGAACACGCAGAGCCTGCAATGGAGTCCGGACGGCGCGGCACTCGCCTTCACGACCGGCGCCGAGCCGAAGTGGAACGCCTACATGCAAGATCGGCTGGAGCTGCTGCCGGTCGCGGGCGGCACACCGGCGGGCGACACACCGGCGGGCGGCCCGCCGCGCGACCTCACGGAAACGCTCGATCGCGCCGTCATGTCCTACGCCTTCACCGCCGGCAGCGGTTCGATCCTGGCGGCGGTCGAGGACGACGCCTCGATCTATCCCGTGTCGATCGATCTTGCGACCGGTGCGCTGCGCCGCGTCGGACCCGGCGGCGGCTTCGTCGTGTCGAATGTGACTTCGCGCCGCGAGCATTCGGCGCTGCTGTATTCGGATGACGGCGCGGTCGCCGAAGTGCGTGCCCTTGAAGGCGACCGGCTGCGCACCCTCACGCATCACAACGATGCCTGGCTCGCGACGCGCGCCGTCGGCGCCGTCACGGACCTGCGCTTCAACAGCAAGGACGGCACGCCGCTGCACGCCCTCGTCGTGCATCCCTCGGACTACGTGGCCGGGCGCCGCTATCCCACGCTGCTGTGGATCCACGGCGGCCCGAATGGCCAGGATGAACACTCGCTCGCATTCGATTCCTACCAGTACAAGCGCCAGCTCCTCGCGGCCGCGGGCTACGTCGTGGTCGGCGTCAATTACCGCGGGAGCAGCGGCCGCGGAGCGGCTTTCGCGCGCGCGATCTACGCCGACTGGGGGCACAAGGAGGTCATGGATCTTCTCGCCGCCATCGACCGCCTCGTCGCCGACGGGGTCAGCGATCCAGAGCGCCTAGGCATCGGCGGGTGGAGCTACGGCGGCATCCTGACCGACGCCACGATCGCGAGCGACACACGCTTTCGCGCCGCGGTGAGCGGTGCCGGCAGCGCGAACCAGCTATCGATGTACGGCGCCGATCAGTATGTCCTGCAGTACAACGCCGAGCTCGGACCGCCGTGGCGCGATCTCGCGCGATGGCTCAAGGTCTCCTATCCCTTCTTCCATGCCGACCGCATTCACACGCCGACCTTGTTCATGGGCGGCGACAGGGATTTCAACGTGCCGGTCGCCGGCGGCGAGCAGATGTACGAGGCCCTGCGTACGCTCGGGGTCCCGGCCGAACTCATCGTGTATCCGGGCGAGTTTCACGGCCTGAGACGACCGAGCTTCGTCATCGACCGGGAGAACCGCATCACGGCCTGGTTCAATCGCTATCTTGCGCCCCCGGCGCCTTGACGGCAGCCGACGTCCAGCCCGGTGAGAGCGTCTTGTTGCGGGCGGGCCAGCGCTCGTCGAGCGGCGGCAGCACGCCGCGCTTGCCGGTCATCGACTCCGGCGTGATCGCATAGACGACGGTGCCATCCAAGCGCGGAAAGGATCCGCGCTCGCGGCCCCAGGAGTCGGGCGGTGCATATTTCTGCATGAAGCTCGCGTAGAACGCGATCTTCTCCTCGGTCTGTTCGACGATGCGGATCCGGCCGAACAGGATCACCGAGGTATACGAGACCGAGGTGTCGCACTCGATGTTGCCGTACGGAAAGACCTCGCCCGGCGTGTCGACCTCGAAGCTCACGTGCGGATCATGGCGCACGTTCGCGAGAAAATGCCCGCCGTGCTGCGCCGTATGCAGGAACACCTGGGCGTCGCGCCACACATAGAGATTCGGCACCACGTAGGGATACCCGTCCGCGCCGATCGTGGCGGTCCGGCCACAGAATCCCGCGCTCAAATAAGCCTCGACCTCCTCGGCCGACAGGGCTTTGTCGGTGCGCCGCAGCCTTCCGCGCCGCGAGCTCGCCTCGGCACCGGGCGCGTCGGCAGAGGTGCCCACGGGCGAATCCGTCGGCGCAGCGCCGGCCTCGGGCGGAGTGGATTGCATGGACACCTACGCAGCGTGAAACGCCCTTACTGTAGCGCGATCACGAGAGCGCTGCAGCAGCCCTGCGGCCGAGCAGCAGCAAATACCCCGCGATGCACGCCGAGAGCGCGCTGACCGCCGCGAGCACGAAGAACACCCGGTTCCACCCCAAGGCGACCGAGATCCGCGCGACGACGTTGCCCGCGAGGACCGCGCCGAGATAGCCGACCCCGTCGATGAGGCCCGAGGAAACGGCGCCGGCCTCCTTGCCGCCGAAATCCAGCGCAAACGCCCCGCCGAGATACGAGTAGGGGCCCAACAGACAAAACGCGATCGTGCCGATCGCGATGACCGGCCAGGGTGAGGACGCGGCATGCGCCGGCAGGGCCTCGAGCACGATCAGGGCGAGGGCCGTCGCCGAGAGGCCGGCGGTCATGATCGTCGCGCGTCCGTTCACGCCCAGCCGGTCGCTCAACCAGCCCGTGAGCAGCACCGACACGACGCCGACACCGGGAAAGATCGCGCTGATGCGGCCGGCCTGGCCCGCGCTGTAGCCGACGTCATCGCGCAGGTACTCCGGTGTCCAGAGATTGAACGTTTCCCGGATGATCGTGCAGCCGAGCGACAACAGGCACACCATCAAAAAGGCCGGGCTGCGCAGCAACGGCCTCAAGAGTTCGCCGATGCGGCGCGGCGGCCGGTCCGCATGGGCGAACAGATTGAGCGGATTGCTCTCGGCTTCGGCAAAGCCGGCGGCGGTGCGCGATTCGCGCAAGAACAACGCGCTCGCGAGGAGATTCACGGCGGCGACGCCGGCGGCGAAATAAAACAGCGAGCGCCAACCGAACCCGTGCTCGATCAACGTGCCCATGGACTGCCGCGCGGCCGCATCGCCGATCAGATAGCTCACGCTCAAGATGCCGATGATGGTGCCGTAGGCGCTGAAGCCGAACCACTTCCCCGACACCTTGAGGAGCCCCGCCCAGGCCACCGACTGGGTCAGCCGGTTGCCGACGAACGCGAGCGTGAACAGCGGTACCGCGACGCCGCTCGTGAACAGCAGCGTGAACAGCGTCGCGCCGCCGAGCCCGATCAGGAAATTGATGCGCCCGCCGAAGACGTCGCCGAGCCAGGTCAAGAACAGCTTGCCGAAGGCGTAGGCCAGCACGCCGAACGAGGCCACGGATCCCAAGGCCACGAGCGCCGCGGCGTGACCGACCCCGCGGGCGACGAGCTCGTCGACGAGCAGCGGCGTCGCCACCGACAAATCGGCGCGGCAAAAATACAGCGCGGCGTAGCCGCAGAAGAGAAGCAGCACGACGCGCAGTTGGTGCGCGCGCAAGGAGGTCGGACGCACTGCACCAGCATACGTCAAACCCATGATGGGTGTGTGACAGCGGCGGTCTATACTGGCGGCCGTCGCAAACTGCGTGCGGCGGCGGGCGGAGTTTTTCATGGTGACTGTTTCCACACTGCCGGGCACCCTGGCGCCGCGCCGGCTCATGCCGGTGTTGTTCGTCGGCGTCTTCATGGCCGCCCTCGACACGGCGATCGTCGGGCCGGCCATTCCGGTGCTGCGCAGTACGTTTCACGTCGACAATCGCGAGGTCGGCCTGATCATGAGCGTGTTCGTGCTGTTCTCGTTGTGCAGCACGGCTTTGCTCGCCAACCTGAGCGACCGCCATGGCCGCCGTCCCGTGTATCTCGGCAGCGTCGCCTGCTTCGCGGTGGGCTCGCTCCTGATTGCACTGTCACCGAGCTTCTGGATGCTGATCGTGAGCCGCGCGATCCAGGGCATCGGCGCCGGCGGCATCACGCCGACCGCGAGCGCCGTGGTCGGCGACACCTTTCCACCCGATGAACGCGGAAAGGCCTTGGGCCTGATCGGCGCGACCTACGGCATGGCCTTCGTCCTCGGCCCCCCGCTCGCGGGTCTGCTCATGGTGGCGTTGAGCTGGCACTGGATCTTCTTGATCAACCTGCCGATCGCCGGGATCGTGCTGTACTTGGGCGCGCGCGTCCTGCCGCGAGGGCGGTCCGGTGGCACACGCGCCACCGCGAAGGCCGCAGCGCCGCTCGATCTCGCCGGCATCGGCGCCCTGTTCATGCTGCTGTCCGTGTTCGTGTTCGGACTCACGGGCTTCGTGCGCGAGTGGGAGGGCGTCGTGCTGTGGCCCTGGCTGCTGGGCGCGGTCGCCGCCCTCACCGGGCTGCTCGTGTTCGTCGAGCGCCGCGCGGCGCAGCCCATGATCCCGATGTCCCTGTTCGCGAACCGCCAGCTCGCGATCACCTATGCGCTCGCGACGGCCGCCGGCTTCGGCATGGGCAGCGTGATTTTCCTGACCTCGATCGCGACGCTCGCCTACCGCGTCGCGCCCAAGCAGGCGGGCTTCGTGCTGCTGCCGCTCGTCGTCGCCTCGATGCTGGGCTCGATGGGCGCCGGCCGGCTGCTGAACCGCGTCGGCGCCCGCGGCCTGATTCAACTCGGCTTCCTGTTGATGTGCGTGGGCTACGGCGCGAGTTCTTGGCTCGACGCCGGCCTCACTGGGTTCCTGATCGCCTCCGTGCCGGTTGGGCTCGGCGTCGGCATCGTCGTCGGGGGGGCGCTGCGTTCGATCGCGATCGACGAAGCGCCGGCCACGCTGCGCGCCGCGGCGCAAGGCCTGATCAACATTTGCACGGCGATCGGCAGCCTGCTCGCCGCCGCCGCGATCAGCGGCCTGGCGGACGTCGGCGGCGGCGGGGCCGCGGGCTTCGCCGCCGCCTATCGCGCGGTCGCCGTGCTGATGCTCGCCGCGCTGATCGGCACGCTCGGCTTGCGCTACGAGCGCGTCGGGGTCGGGGCCGCCGGCGGCTGAGCGCCGATCCACCGATACAGCGAAACGACGACTGCCACGAACGCGGCGCCGCCGAGCGCGATCCCGTACGGCGCAAACGTCGGCCCCACCAGCGCGAGCGGAGCATCCTCGCCCGAGAACACGACCAGCGCCGCGAGCAGGATGCCGATCAGGCTCTCCCCGACGATGAGCCCCGAGGCCAGCAGCACGCCCAGCTGCTTGATCGACTGCGCATTCGCGCCGCGCTCGGCACGGCGATCGTAGGCCCAGCCGACGACGGCACCGATCACGATGACGAGCGTGGTCGAGGTCGGTAGATAGAGGCCGAGTCCGACCGCGAGCGGCGGCAACGCCGCCCGCGTCGTGCGCCGGACCACCGCGTCGAGCACGATCAGCGCGATACCCAGGAGCACGCCGCTGCCGATCAGGCTCCAATCGAGATTGTGCTGGATCACGCCCTGCGCGAGCGCCGCGATCATCGACGCCTGGGGTGCCGCGAGCGCACGCACCGCATCGGCGCCGGGCGTCCCGGCAAAGCCATAGGCCTTGTTGAGCAGCACGAGGACGGGCGGGATGACCGCCGCGCCCGCGATGACGCCGACGACGAGCGCCACCTGTTGGCGCCAGGGCGTCGCCGCGACGAGCTGTCCGGTCTTGAGGTCCTGCAGATTGTCGTTCGAAATCGTCGCGGCGGCGAACACGACCGTGGTGACGAACAGGCTGAAGGCGACCAGCGCGGGGCCGGCACTCGCGGGCAGAAATGGTTTCACGCCGAGCACGAGCAGCAGCGCCGCACCGATCACGACGATGATGCCGACGCCCGACAGCGGGCTGTTCGAGGCGCCGATCAAGCCGGCCATGTAGCCGCACACCGCCGCCACGAAGAAGCTCATGAGCGCGATGTATGCGACGCCGCCGACGACCAAGAGCGCCGACTGCGCCCCGAGGCCGGCCGCCGCCCCGAACTGCGCGAGCAGAAACCCGATCGGCAGCAGGCAGACGAGGGTGACGATGCCGACGATGCCGATCGGGATGTCGCGCTCCGTGAGCGGCAGCGTCGCGCCCTGCCCGGCCTGGCGCGTGCGCGCCGCCCGCAGCGCGCTACTGAGTCCCGCCGCCAGGGGCCGCACCAGCGTGACCAGGGTCCAGATCGAGGCGATCGCGATCATGCCTGCGCCGATGAAACGCACCTGGTGGCGCCAGACCGAGGTCGCCACGAGCTCGGCGCTGCCCACCATCGGATGCAGCGCCGTCAAATACGGCAGCGCGACGCCCCAGGCGATCAGCGCGCCGACCAGCATCGCGATGCCGACCCAGAGCCCGACGAGATGCCCGACCGCGAACAGCGCGAGCGACAGGCTGATGTCGAAGCCGCTCGCGCTCTGCCCGTCGCGACCGAAGCGGAAATAGCGCGCCACGTCGGCCGCGAAGAGCTGGGTCGCGACGATCAGCGCGAAGGCCGCCGACACCACACCGCCCGTGACCACGGCCCGAAAGCCCTTGCGGTTCGTGGCGAGATCCGCCGCCGACGCCTGGGCGTCGTCGTGCCCGCCGACTTTGAGCACTTCGGCACAGGCCACGCCTTCCGGGTAGGGCAGATCCGAGCCGGTCACGAGCGCCCGGCGCAGCGGGATCGAGTACATGACGCCGAGCGTGCCGCCGAGCGCACAGACGGTGAAGGTCGTGAGAAACGGAAAGCCCTGCCACCAGCCGATCATGACCAGGCCCGGCAGCACGAAAATGATCGCCGAGAGCGTGCCGGCCGAGGATGCGACCGTCTGCACGATGTTGTTCTCCTGGATCGTCGTGCCGCGAAAGCCCTTGAGCACCGCCATCGAGATCACCGCGGCCGGAATCGAGGTCGCGAACGTGAGCCCGGCCTTCAGACCGAAGAACACGTTCGCGGCCGTGAACACGAGAGTGATCAACACCCCGAGCACCAGCGCGCGCAGCGTGAGCTCTCGGCGCTCCATCAGCGCAACACCAAGAGCCGCCCGAACGGCGCGAGCGCGTGCGCGTGGGCGGCCGGCACGGCCCAGAGCACGGGCCAGACGGGGCGAAAGCGGGCCGGACCGTCGAGATCCGTGAGCACCACGGCGATGTCCGGACAATGCCGATCGGCCTCGACGAGCAGCGGCGTGAAGTCGGTGCCCCCGCCGCCCCTGAACTCGATGTCGCGCAGCGTCGAGCGTCCGGGCTCGACGCTGCGCACCTCGCGGACCTGATCGTCGCCGATGACG
>Ga0116229_10009575_pt1 | contig 14761 bp, 6 predicted proteins | sample S1TSphgellanicum_3_FD_87313 | JGI IMG/M metagenome (GOLD analysis project Ga0116229, IMG submission 87313) | Host-associated microbial communities from peat moss isolated from Minnesota, USA - S1T2_Fc - Sphagnum magellanicum MG | ecosystem: Host-associated > Plants > Peat moss > Unclassified... | reverse complement strand
TACACCAATATGTGTCCCAGTTCCTTATGTACTTCATTAGATTTTGAATGAAATTGGACAAATTTACTATGGCAAAAATGGTCAATGCCCTAGTAAATGAAAGCTAGTTGTTATAGACAAATGAATTCATAAATAGTTAATTCGCTAATAACTAATTGAATTCACTAGTAGTTAATTGATTAATATTAGCTAGTCAAATTCATTAATAATTAATTCAATAGACAAGCTTTTTAGTTCATAGTTAAATTAGGTTAGACTAGGAACCTAGGCTAAGTTAAACATTTAGGAACCTAGCCTAGGTTAAATTAAACACACAAGAACCTAAGCCACCTAACCCACCAACTTAATGTGCAAGTGTGAAGGTTTGAACCTTTCATTTCCCTTCACCTTCATGTTTAAGGAGTAAATCTTTAAGCATTGGACCACTATTTAAATAAATTAAAAATGATTTATCATCACACATTATTATCCACATTCTTTTCCTAACATGTGTAAGCTATTATAGAATAGGTTTTTATGTTAATCTTAGGTAGGTTATTCCTAGGTTACCATAGGCTAAGATTTTAGGTTAATTTTAACCTATTATAAACTCTTTTACCTTAGGCTACTCCCAAATCTTATGTAAAAAGGTTTTTAGCCCATTAAAAGAACCAAAGTTGGTTTTCTCATATGGTAAATCACAAAGAAGTTTCCAAAGTGTATATAAGGGGCACCTTATATTTGTGAATTTCCCTCACAAAGATAAAAGAGGGGTTCTTATGCCTATTCTTCATGAATGGAAGGATCTTATACCTCGACATAAGATTTTTCCTATCTTTTAAAAGTAGGTGTAAAAACCAATGTTGGGTGGATCTATGAAAAATCATAGTGAGAACTAGTGGTCATCTATTTGAATATTGATAGCTATAATCCAATTAAAATGTTGCACTAACTGTCCATGTTGGGAACTAGCGGAAATAGATTAGTTAAATAACCAAGAAGTCAAATACATCCACCAATTATGTGTTAAATTCAAAATTATTGACCTTTAGTCAATTCAAGTTAATGTTGATTAATGATCTAGTGAATGTTAAGATTAAGTTATTAGGAATTAGGGTTAGGGTTAGTCATATCCTACAAGTTTTGTTGAAGCTTAATGAATGCACTTTTGGTATTTCAATGATCTAGTGGTCGAGGTACACACATAGGCGAATGTAGGGTTCCTTTTAGGGCAATTTGATGACTACCTGTTGCTACACACTCGTTAAAAAGGTGAAAAGTTTTCAAGTTGTGTACATTTTTTGGCAACCTTTTAATGATGTCATGATGTTTTTAGGTTAAATGTTCTGGATTTCACCCTTGAAATCCGAGCTTATAGATGGTCGGCCTCAAATTTTTGGAGAAATTTGGTGATTTTTCATCCAAAAAAAAAAAACACTGCTCAACATTTGAGAGAAACAAAGGTTTGGGATGAATTTGGGGTCGAAACTGAGGATCAGTTTAAGGATAACTCTAATGGGGTTGAAATTGGTGTGAGATAGCAGAACACAAGAAAAACTAAAAAACATTAATTTTCAAAATCCTGCCTAGTGAAACAACCAAAACTTTGTGCCCAGAACCACACAGGGCGCCAAAGGACAAGCCCAGAGAGAGCTCCTTGAGGGATATGTGCTCTCTTCTATGATATAGACTTCCCATTTGAGGTGCTGCCATGGTTCTCACTCAAATGGATTTGGCAACAAACTACCAAATAATTGATTAAATCTCAAATCTTAACTTTGGGAACTGGTTTTCTAATTCTGAAATTTTCAGTGGGTAATGTTTATATCAAATATGGAACACTGCTTTGTTTTTGTGAGACAGTCTAAGTGTGTCTAGACTGTCACAACCTTTAATTCAAGGATTGGCAGGTCTCAAGTTCAAACCAGATAATCAAATACTTCAGAATGATTAGTTTTATAATAATAATTAAAATTTCAGCACAAATAATAAATAAATTCCCGAAGATTCAGCAAAATAAGAAATAATTTAATTTATGTCGAAACCGTTAACTGTATTACAGTATATACAGAGAACTTTATTAAATCTGTGCTAAGCTAAAGCTGCAATTTGTGTAATTTAGCCACATGTGCTAATTAAATAATAAGAAGTGACCCACTTCAAATAAATTTTCTTCTCCCAGCACCAACTAACAATACAACACAAGAAAAGCACAACAGGGCAGGCACTGGGGCAGTAGGTCCATAAAAAATATTTTTCTCTCACTGCATTGTGTACTTTGTAGCAGCAGCAGGTAAAATTATTAATCTATCCTGACCTGACCTGACCTTCACCCATGTCATGATTCATCCCCTCATCTCAGCTGTGCATGGTAAGGTAGTCAGAGAATAATTCTAAAGGGTTGCAGTTGCTTGGACAATGCTACACTATTCAAACTCCTCTGACAGCATGGGCAATTGGAACACCTAAATTGTAGCACTAACCACTTCCAGTGTTTCTTGTGTTGTTGGCCCAAGTGTGAATTGATTACCCAACAATTTTTCCTTTCAAAACCATTTTTTGTAATTTAATTGAATTTTTTTCAATGACAGAAAACTAATCACATTTCAATATCTCCCACACCTTAGGTCCAATTTTTTTTTTTTCAAATCATCTTCATTAAATCCTGCTCAAGGAGAGCCTTCCAACAATACCAAAGAGCATGCACAAATTCTCCGGTGATAGTTAGTTTTGATTTAAGTGAATTTAGTGCAAAAATTGTTCAATATTCAATAACTTCCCCACCAAAGGTCAAAACATTATAATAAAATCCAGCACACCTTTACTCATCAGGAGCTTTTGAACAATACCAAGAGTGTGGCAAGAGACCATGATTGAAGAGATCTTTTACATCACAAACAAACTAGGATAAATAGGTCAGTGAGTGGACACTTAAAAAATCAAAGGAGGCCAAATCTTCACACATTGTTGCTATGCCTCTGAAGCTTCAAGAATATTTGTAGCCACTATCACAAAAATTGCTCAATTCAACAAAAGAATGGGGAGGATATCAAGTGTTTGGTGTAATGGGGTTCAATGTTTGGTGATAAGTTATTTAAAACATTTAAAAATTTCGAGCTCAAAATCTTTGATTTTTGAATCTTTGCCTCTGAATACAAAGAAGTTTTGTAAAGCCCTAGTCGATGCAACTATAAGGTTTCAAGTCTCTCAAAATGGACTAAAGATGAGGAAAATTCCAGTTTGTGCATCCAATGACACAAAAATTGCTCAATTTGGTTAAGGAATGAGAAGAATATTGGAAAGTGTTCAGTGATGGGCAGTTTTACCTTATCTTCATTCATATAGATAGTCTACTGGATACCCTCTTGAGTGTTCATTCAGAGAACCATCAATTTTTGGGCACTTCACACGTAAATTTTGGAGGTCACAAACAAGATCTCGTGCTATTTGTTTATAAAACTCATGAAAAATTCTAAATATCATGTGCATAAATAGGTTTAGAGCAAGAGCTCTAATTAATTAAACATTCATGAAAAATTGTAAGTGGTGATTCATAATATGTGGCTTACGGAGTAGAAAGGTTGAAAGAGAATAATTTTAAAAGATTAGGATGTAAGTACCAGCTGCACATCTGATCAAAAAAAAAGTTTCCAGCAGTTGTCTACATTGAGGTTTTCAAGCCTGATTTAGTTCTTTTGAGTTGTCTGATACTGTCGTAGAGCATTTACTACTTCCAGAGTCAGTCAGATAAAAACTAAACATAATATTAAAATTAATAAACAGCATTTCATCACACTACCCAGGGCCCACAACTCACTGAATTTCAAGCAACAACAAAAGTGAATTAAATCCTTTTTAATATTATTGCATTGCCATCAAAACATTTTATCAAAATTTCATACACCAGTTCCTGTAATTGTGGAGCTTAACAAAAGCTGCTGTTGATGTGAAATCACATTCACAAGTAAACAATCTCTCCTACATGTACACAGTGGGTGCTTGTTGATTTCAGAATACCCTAAACCCCTAAAACCCTAAATATACCAGACTCCAGTATGGGAAATATGCAGCACAGTGTGTATGGTAGCACATCCAAAGAAAGATCAAAACACTTCATTGCTTCAAGAACATCAAAAGTTACAAAAATGCCTGCACTAAGTGGAGCACAACCAACAGGTTCCAAACTGAGAAGTCCCATTGAAAAACTCATCATTCATTCATCCCCCTGCATGCTGGCCGTGCACAAGTGATCAAGTAGTTGGGAACCACAAGGCATCTAAGGCACAAGACATTGGGATTTGTAGAACTCAGTTTGAGCATGCCTGTCAAATTACACTAGTTTGAGCATGAATTAAGACCCATACCTGGCCCCAATGGCTTGGTACAAAGTCGTAATGTCAACTAGCAAAGTGGTGGTTTCACTAGGTATGGATCACAAGCTGATTACATCTCAATGAAATTTTCTCAAAATTTCCAACATACTTCTGTTGAAATCAGAACACTTTTGGTGAATTTTGGGGGTTCTGATTGAGAAGAAGTTTTATCACAATGATGCCATAGCAATAGTCTGGAGATGGGGGGCCACTAGCACTTAAGAAGGAGGAGCTCCTGAGATGCATCAGTTGCAACAGGGTCTGGCCCAGCAGCTGCACTCCAGCTTGACCTTCCAAGAGTGAACTCCAAATTGGGCATCTTTGGGATAATACTAGTGATATGGGAAGACACAAACTCAGAAAGAGCAAATGGACTAAATTGTAGATGGGATTGCTTGTTATGATCAGGTGAGGTTGTGGCCTGCATCCACTCATGGCCTTCATCTTGATGGCCTGAGCCAGGTTGATGAGCAGCAGCAGTGTTTAGCTGTTCAGCAATGGTGAGCTCCAATCCTCCATTCAGTTGCCTAGTGACACCCTTGTGAAAATTCCTGAATGGCTGGTCAAGCCTGCATAGCAAACCAAAATCTGTTCAGAACTTAATAACATATTGGAAGGAACAAGTTGCCTGCATGTCTAGATAGAGTTTTCCAAATACTTTTCACCAAAAGTTTCATGAATTTTCAGGAAAATTAGTGATCAATGAAGTCTGAAATAGCAGAAGAGAAGAAAGTAGCCTACTGAGAAGTAGTAGGAAGATGTGAGTTACTAAACCCTAAACCCTGAACCTGGGTTGGACTTTCTTGGGGAGATTTTCAACTGCAGAGAATTAATCAGAATGCTGTCAAACATGAGAACAGTAAACTAAATAACACTCTTAAATACCTGTCTGATGAACTAGTCCATAAGCTGTAAGACTCAAGCTGTGATGGCAGCTTCTTGGTTTGCATGGACAACAATGCTGCACGTGCATCAACCAGATTTGGGTAGTAGTAACTATTTGCAGGGGAATCAGCTCCAATGAATGCAGCTGAAGGCATGGCAGTTGTCGACAAAATTTCAACACCACTGCTACTATTGCTTAAAGAAGAACGCTGAGAAGCAACAGCAGGCACTTCACGAAACTCCACCAATTCAGAGCTGTCTCTCCCACTGATGACAACGTTGTCAGCAGCTGGATCTGAGTTGCAGAAATATCCTTGTCCTACAGTTGTTCAGTACCAGGGATCACAAAAAAAACCAACCAATTGTTGATCACAATTAAGCACCCGATATTCATTCTCACATGAGCTTGGCATCAAAATGAAAAAAATAAATCCATACGCCTTAGACTAAACAAGCAAGTGCAATCCAAAGTCTCACCACCTGCATGAGTAGTAGCAGTAAGTGGTAGTAGTACTGCACCAACCTGCTTCAAGAAGAGCTAAACCTGGTTTGTCAGTTGTTGTCTTCACTGTCCGATACATCTGGCAGCCCACTCATGACCACCCAATTCAGGCACATGAACTTATTGACATACTCAATATACAATAAAAGCAGCAAAAAGAAAAAACCAAACATGCACAAGAAACCTGAAGAAAAACAATCTGTGGGCAGTCTCCAGCACACATGAGAAGATCAAGCTCCTAGCAAGCTATAAGCTGCAGCCAGTTAGTTAAGAAGAGCTTGCTGCTGTTGCTGGTGCAGATGGCGGCCGCTTCAAGACCAAGCTGCAGCTGATATCTGCAGCAGCTGGTGCAGATTTTACTTGAACACTCTAATAGTCGAAGTACAACAACAACCACAAATTTAAAAGGAAAAAAAAGACTCACAGTATTCACAAAAAATCAATCATCCGCTTGCTGCTGCTACAGGTACTAGGTACATACATTATTAAATTATACAGTGCATACCTGTAAGTGACTTTTGACATGAGCCAGAGTGAGGTCCTTTACATTCATCAGCTCCAGCACAGACTTGGGAGTTGCCCCTGCATTGCATAATTCATCACCTGATCTTGTGAGCAATCAGCTACTAAGTCCAGAATCCTTGGCAGACCCAGCAGAACAAGATAAAAAACAAGAAGTAAAAGAAGACAGCAAAACAAGAACAATAAAACGATAAGAACAAGAACAAGAAGGAGAAGAAGTAGAACAAGAACAAGACAGCAGAATAAGAACAAGAACAAAGACAAGGAGGAGAAGAGAGAGAGAGAGGATACTTACGTTGGTGTCCGCCAAGGGACTCCACGGCATTTACGAAATGTTGGTGCAAGGTACTAGTCCAGCGCATCCTGGGGGCTCGCACGGATCGAAGCTTGGTGCAGGATGGAAATTTGGACATAAAGCGGCCGGAACGAAAAGATTTTGCTGCATCCGCAGCGCTGTTGTTAGTCGATGCAATATGATGAAATCTGATGATATTATCCGGCGAACATGGCGCTCGATCAGATGCCTTGAACTCTAATGCACAAGGACTGACTAGGCACAAGTTAGTGGATGCAGCAAGAGTAGTGCTCGACACGTTGCTGCTGTCACTGTCGCTGCTGCAGCTACCCGACCTTTGCGGCCGTTGCCAAAGACCGCGGAAACCTGCATGCACACGCTCGACGTGTGGCGGGCTGCGGGCCAACGGTAGGGCACCAGGAGAAGACGAGCTCGGCTGCTGCTGTTGCTGATTGCGAGAGTTCGGCGGGCTGATATGGAGCGACAAATCAGGTCCTGCTGGTGGTGGTGGGACGCAGATGTTGGTGGCCTGGCTTGGAATATTCGGATCAAGCTTGTTGAAGCTGTAGTGTTGCATTGTAATTCGCGAGTTTTGTCCGGAGCTTCTTACGTGCTGGGAGCGTCCCGGGACGTTCGACTTCGTCTAGGCGTCGTTGTGTCGAGACAGATCAAGACCAAACAAGAAGCTACAAACAAAAGGAATTCTCCAGATTGGCGATAAACTGATCTTGCTCACACCGGAACTGCATATCTCGATTTTCTGTCGACTTCACTCTCGTCTTCCGTCGCAAACGGCAGGCGTCCACAACAGATGGTCGACGGCCGCCAGCAGCCGCTGCACCACGAGACGTTGACGGCAGTAAGCAGCCGCCGCACCACGAGACGTCGGGGCAGGTAAGGTACTGATCAGCCGCTGCAGGATGGAGGAAATGGCAGCAAAAGCACGGCGCGGGCCGGGCAGAAAGCAAAGGACAGCTTCAGATCACCAATAGTTGAGCATCGACGGCGGCATCGCTACTGGAAGATGCAGCAATGCATTCCGCTCTCGAATTTGAGCCCAATTGAGAGAAAAAATCGAGCATAGGTACTGCCGGAAATCAGCTACTAACGTGATCGAAAACACAAGTCACCTGAAGAGAGAGAGCACAGACAAGCTGTGACTTGAGACGAATGCGGAAAACGAAACCGGGACTGCACCGCCACCAAGGACGACAACAGCAACGTGCTCACTAAGAGAGTTCCCAGCTTAAAACGATCGTCATGGGGCAGTATAACGCAGGCTGCAGATTGAAACGCAAACCACCACCACCACCGGGAAGAACATGGACGCGGGAGCCGACACACGAAAGAACGTTTTCCGACAACACAATCCGGCGTCGTCGCTGTCCCTCCGGCGGCTGCTGGGCGCTGGCCACTAATTTTTTGGGACCAGAACAGTAGCAGATTGAGAATATTCACAACGACAGTGGTATGCGTCGAAAACACGCAAATCAGTGTAACGCAGAACAGGTCTGCACATGAAACTGCTGCACAACGCTAACAACGACGTGAGAAAGAAAAAGGAAAAGAAGAAGCTGGTCGTCGACGCGCATCAAGGCAACAAACGACGCGACCGGCATTGAGAAGGGCAAGACGGAGTCGATACCAGAGACAGTACTCCGATGGCTGCTGCAAACTAATTTACCACAACAAAAACAGCACTGAATACCGATGCGTACACGCGTTCAAGGAACAGACACAGAGAGAGAAAAAACCTCGAGAGTGCACAGAGGAAAACAGGGACTACACACAGGACCGGCGACAAAGACGCGAAAGGCAACGAGAGCTCGAGAAGAAGAGGGATCGACAAAGAACGAGCGAGCGAGCAAGAGAGAAGCTGCTGCTGCTGCCCGTGACATGCGGACGCGGCGGCGCATTTGGTGGCGCTGCCCGTGGAATCTGCCCGTACCAGGGACTCCTTGACCCGACCCGACCCGACCCGACCCGACCGATGTACAATCCCCCTTTTTGTCTTTTTGCCTCTGGTTTTTTCTCTTTGAGAAGGGAATGCATAAAAAAGGAAAAGGACACGTCGAAGAAATAATTAATTCTGCAAAATTTGGCATGAAATTCTTTGCATTATTGTAACCCTAATGAATAAACGTGTTGATGCAAACCCTAAACCATGAGTTCATGATTGTTTTGCATAAAATTCATCACATAAAAATACTGAAAATATAAGTAAAAGACTAAAGACCTCCTTTGAATTCTCTAGTTTATCTAAGAGAATGCCTTGCTAAGCATAAAATCCCATTGGGCTTTTCAAACACAAAAAGTTTCACTCCTACAAGCATTCCGTTTCTGTAAATCCTGATGTTTTTTTTTCCTTGTGAAACCCACCAAGTATCATATCCTGGACAAAAACAAGAAACAAAATGTTAGGTTGCTCTTACACTCAATAAAAGCATAGGGGCGACTTCAAGAAGTTCCAGTTGTTTCTGAAATCAATGGAAATAAATAACTTCTCGAGCCAGGAAGAAGAATATAAACCGATGAGAAGAGAAGAACAACGGCCTGGACCCCCCCTTTCCCCTTAATGTAGGGTAATAGAATTTTAGGGCTTGCTTGGGAAAAAGGCTACATTCATCAATGGATGAATGGAATTTGGACACCAACAACAAGAGGAGTAATAAGGTCGCTGAACTATATTAGCAGTCATAATAATCAAAGGTGATAGGTAATGAGATTGATTATAATTTTCTCACACTTGGGTTTGTGTCTTTTTATTATTATTAGGGTTTTTGTGTTGTTGCATCTCTAGACGGCAGAGTGGGGGTCAAATTTCAAAAACTTCTTATTATTATGGTGTGTAAAGGAATATTTTTACCCCTTTTTTTTAAAAGAGAAAAAGAAAAAGAAAACACTCAACCCAATGTTATATTAAATGTTCCTTGTTATGGGATGTTCTGTTAAATGTTGCTCTTTAGTCTAGCACCACAAAAATTATAATTCAAAGCCATTACCCAATTGGTAGTGGTAAAAGATATTTTCCCAAGATTTTAAAAACATTTTTTGACAAAGAAAACTTGGGAACATTTTGGATTAAATGAGTTTTCTAATGTTAAATTCAACTGATTTTGCTATATTTTTTGGAAAATTTGTCGAAAATTTTCAATATCACAAAATTGGAAAAGAAATCCCTGGGTACTGCTGGAGTGCTTATACAGCAATAATTTATTAGGGATGGAGCAACTTGGTCAAGTTGTACCCCTGAAGAAAATTAGAATCTAGTTGGGAGGCAGATGCATTTACTATAATTTATATCTCTAGAAATCTAGAAACAGTAGAGTTTGGCCAAAGTGAACCATGAAGGATGGATGGTAAGTGGTCCAGAAAACAAATTTTTTCTGTTGGATTCCAGTTCCCTGGCTAACCACCATGGTTAGCTCAGTTGCTAGTAGGTAGGTAGGTAGGTAGGTAGTAAACAGAAGCCCCTAACCTATGTGTAAACTATAAACCACCTACTTGGTTTGGTACTCACCTATTTTCTGGCCTATCTACCTATATAGGAGGGTATGCAACCTACTTCTACTAGAATGGGTTACCAAGGTGAAACCTGAGATTAACTCAGTTAAGGTTCATCCACAACGAAGTCATGACTACCTGGTAGGGATTTTCTAAGTGTAGTTTGAGGCCACATTCCTCATTGTAACTTTTGGTACATGAAGGGTGGCCCTTTCAAAAAATGTAATGTTAGCTCTCATGGTCGCCTTTTTTTTTTCCTCTTTCTGCAAAGCCCATTGGGTACTATGAGAACAAATTGCAAAATAAAAATCTGATGGGTGTTTTAAGGAAGATAGAACCCTCGGCAGCCTCAACCTTACCTTTCCTTACCCCATGGCATGCATCCCGTGTACCATGATGCTATGTATTCTGAGTTTGTGGCTAAAAGCCCACCGGTGGTCTAATATGGGTGAGCAACCAATTAGGAAATAATAATCAACATGAGATAATAAATTCTGCCCAGCCAAGGAAAAGCAACGATGTTCTTTGCCGGGGTTTTCGAAACCCTCACCAATAGGGTCAGTTTTTACGAAGGAGATTGATTTTGACATCAAGTTCCCAATGGGTTCCCACCAGGTTCCCAATATGTTCCCTAAGTTCCCAATGTGTTCCCAGAGGGCGTTCCCAATAGTGCCTCGCTTTGAACCCACATGTGTTGCCAAAAGTCCTCCCCTTCTCACATACACCTATAGGTGGGCCAAAGTGGGAGGCACTCCATCTTTCAATAGAATCTTCTATTTTGGGGGAGACTCCATAGTTTTTTCAAGGGTTTTTTTTGGCGATGGGCCAATCAAAATAACTCATTTGCAAAAGGCACCCCCAACTAATTAATTATCAATCACTATGGCACAAATTATCATCCAGAAAGTGATGTACCAGCCCCTTTTTTACTACTAGTGGAGCTGCTCTTGCACATAAGGTTCCGCAACGGTATGCCCAAGGTATCATCTGTTGTCTCCTCCCCTCAAATTAAATCACACCCCTTTGTATTAAAAAAGCAAAATGCTACTTGTTCTTCACACTAGGTAAGGGACCTAAAGCAGGACGGTTATGGGAATTTGGGTCCCATGTTTGGGTGTGTCACACTGTGGCCTTTGCATTTACATGAAAAAAAAAAGTATCTTAGGGCAAACGAAGAATTATGAAAATTCATTCAAATATTTCACCAGCTAAAAATATAATCTTCATTAAAAAAAATCCTCTAAAAGAAACCCAAAATCCTTCAAGATATATCATAACTCTATTATAATAACTAATCTCAAGTTTCAACACAAGCCAAGATATCATCTTTCAAAGATGCTCATATTAAAAAATAAATTAGACCTATTATTATTATTACCTAGGGGCCACTATAAATCCCTTAAGCTACTATAACTCTAGAATGAATCTAGACACATATTAATTAATTTATTATTAAAAAAATTCCATTTGGGAGTTATAATATTTTCAGAATATTTCATGATTCCCTTTTTCCTTCACACACACAAAAATTTCTTTGAGAAAAAGTAACTTTTGAGAATTTCAGCATTTTTCAAAAATAATATAATTTATGCCAAAGCCAACAAAGTGTTTCTGTATTTACGGTGGTTAATACACGTCAAAAGACCCCCCACAACATAAGAATAAGAATAATAATAATAAATAGTGGGAGGAGTAGCTGCTACAAGTGGCCTGAACCATTTGAATCCAACAAATAATGTGTGAAACAAAGGGAAATAATTTTAGCCTGGCATAATGGCGTAGGGGTGCCACTTGCATTTTTTTTTCAAAAATAAAATCAGTTCAAAATAAGGTTTTTTTTAAAATTGCATCAGAGGGAAATTTTATAATTAAAAAAAATTGAAAGTCCATAAAACAATTGAAAATATTTATAAAATAAATATAACATAGTGTGGCATGTGCCATTGGTACCAAGTGTGCTTGTTATTCAACTCATTGAATTTGAATTTTGATTAGTTATTGAATTTTAAATGATAAACATTACTCAAAATTCAATACCCATATAGATAACGTCTAAAAATTAGAAAATCTCCTCCGTAGAATCTTACTTATGGAAAAATTGCCAAGAATACCAAAAACACGGCCCAATTTCTCTAAATTTTTATTTTTGGTTTTATTGAATTTTCAATGAAAAAATTGCTCAATATTCAATAACTTTTACACCATAGGTCTAGACATTACAAAATCACCTCAATGCACCTGTGCTCATAAAGGCCTTTTCAAGGGTACCAAGAGCATCTTGGTTTGGGAGATTTGAACACGACAAACAAAACAATCAACCTTTCTTAACATAGAGATTTGATATTACAATTAAAGATGTTTATTTCATAGATAAACAAGTTTAGATGTTTATGAATTTCCAAAACTACAATTTCATTATACCATGGCAAGTTCAACATTTTAGTGTCCAATATCTATTATTTATTTTTGAAGAGCAAATAACCAAAAAACACTATTGCAAAGAATATTCTAAAATATTTCTCTATTTCCCTTCACAAAATTTTGTTCTGTGAAAAAAAAAAGTACTTAAAAAAAACCTTAAAACATCTCTGAAAATAACATAATTATTGTCAAAGCTGCCAAAGTACTTGCAGTATTTATAAATAAACAAAGGTAGATAGTAGACAATAACAAAAAGTTAACAACACCCATAGCACAATTAGGTGGCAAAATAATGTCCTCCAATGACACAAGAGGTACCAAGAAAATACAATTAGTGACTTCCTTAGCAGAATGACAATCATGGTATGATTGCAAATATATATTATATTATTATTAAATAATTAAATAATATTATAATTAAATAAATATATTATATTAAATTATTTTATGTGAACTCAACTTCAATAGACCTGCAAGGATGGTCTATTAGTACTGAAAATAAAAGACAAACATGTTCCTTGTTCCAAGGGATAGTGTTCGTTCCAATTGGGATGCAAACATGACTTTGGTTTCCTATGGTATCTTCTTCTTTCGTTCTTTTCTTTTCTATCAGATAATTCAGACATGGTTGTCATCATGTCAACCCCAGATTGTTAAGGCCCAAGAAACACTATCTCAAAGCATCCAAAACTTAGCTTCCAAAGCATTGGCGCATGCACTTGGACGTGCGGTGTTGCATTGTTGTTGGTGCGCATCTTTTTCCTTTTATGGAGGAATATGACTAGTCCAAGTGTTGTTATCCCCCTTCCCCCACACACCCGCTTTCCTCCCCCCATGAATACAGACCTATCCACTCTTTTTTCCTTTATTGTGCTCCTTTTGGGTTTTGCCTCTTGGATATATAGATGACTTTTCTTAGCTTGTTTTTATTATATATGGGGCCTGCTCCCTTGGAATTGTTCATGGTGGACAACATCTTTTTGACATATTCTCCACAGAAAGTTTTCCCACAAAATATGGCAAAGTTTTTGTATATGACTTTGTTGTTGTGTTGCTGGTACTGGGTATGTGAGATGTTGTTATTCTCTGTTGTAACAGAATAAAACTCAGGACTTCACTCTTTTTTAATACAAAAAAAAACTGCTGACACCCAAAAGAGAGAGAGAGAGAACATGACACAACTGCTGCTCTCATCATCAAATGATATGTGTTTGAATTTGGAATGTAGAGAGAAAGCACGTCAAATGATTTGGATGGGAGGAGAGAGAGAGGGGGGATGGTGTTAAAAGGGGGAATGAAATGGAATGGAATGGAATGGAATAAAATGAGTGATACTTAGTCAAACACTTCTGCTTCTCTAATTTTCTTCTGTTCTGATTTCTGACATGAAAACTGCATGATTGATTGTCTCAAGTGAGCCCTGGGGCATGGGGAGCAGGTTGGACCCCATTTTGCATTAAAGACTGGTGGCCTAAAATAATAATGTTTGACGACGGGTGGAAGACTCATCACTTTGCATGACTCTTGTTTAATCTTTGACTGGTAATCAATAACAAGCACAACTCTAATGGCTAGTCCAGTCATCTGTCTCTCCTCCGGAGAACTTGCCGGGCAGATGTTTAAATCACTGAAGGCTCCTTAATCCTGCTGCCCCAGAATTGTCAGGCAGATGTTGTTGAAGTCAGGCCTTACCAATTAGCCCTTTGTTGGACTCTTTATTGCTGCAGAATTGGCTCAGCTTGTCAATTTTGTGGCCGCCATATTCTGCAGCATTCCCCTCACAGTCTCTAGTTTTCCAACCGCAGTCCTTGCCTCTTAACACCAAAGAGCAGGCTGTACACAGCCGATTCTGCCATGTAAATGTGCCTGGGCAAGTCCATTACAGCAAGCCTGGGGTATGAGTGCTACTAGACAATCTATTAATAGACGGTGGAATTTGTCAGGTGCCCATACCACCTCATGCTTGCTGTAATGGGCTCACCCAGGGCATGCTTACTTGACAGAATTCGCCATCTACATGCCCACTGTCTGTCTAGTGGGTTTAAATTAGTGAACGGTCCTTAATGCTGCTGCTCAGGTACCATGTGGGTTAGGGAGTATGTTCATAGGAAGATCATTATAAACTTTAAAAGCAACCTGCATGAGGAGGATAATGTCTTATAATGTTTTCTATGATGGGTTTGAGTGTTGTTCTGACTTTCTTATGTCTTCTGGACAGATAAGTGATGATTTGTAAAATTTACAACTTAGAACTTTGGTGTCCTCCTGAGGGTTGTTGTT
>Ga0116229_10009574_pt1 | contig 14763 bp, 6 predicted proteins | sample S1TSphgellanicum_3_FD_87313 | JGI IMG/M metagenome (GOLD analysis project Ga0116229, IMG submission 87313) | Host-associated microbial communities from peat moss isolated from Minnesota, USA - S1T2_Fc - Sphagnum magellanicum MG | ecosystem: Host-associated > Plants > Peat moss > Unclassified... | reverse complement strand
CGAGCACTTCGCCCAATAATTCAGTTTATTGAAAATCTAACTTTATATAAGTCCGGAACACAATTTAGAGACGAAATTCAATATGGCTTCAGAGACGAATCCGCGAATAACCCAATATTATTAATTGATCTTCAAAATCGACCAATTTTAAATATCAACGCAACATATAATACCAATATTAATAATGGTAGCCTTGTTGTGTTTATGAATGACTTAACGCCACTGACCGCAGATTACTTTCCTTGGGCAACAACACCGTGGGTTTCGGAATCTTGGGATTCTGGCATTATGGAAACTATTAACAAATATATTTTTGTTGCCAATATCTTACCAAACGGTAATGTAATTTTTTCACCTAAGACATCCTATGCCACACCTATATTAGAGGGAGACATTGTCTTTATTGACGATGATGCTCCATACGACGGTGCGCTTCGTGGACAGACTTGGTATTTTTCAAACGGAATTTGGCAAGAAGCGTTTAACGATAAAATCTCAGTCAATCAACCTCCACTATTCCAGCTATATGATCATAGCGGTGTTCCAATTGATGATACAGTAACTTATCCGGGAAGTACATTTGAAGGAAGTGAAATTTTCTCCTATCTTGTTGATAGCACCCCGGGCGCGACTTCGGATCCTGTCTTAGGATTTCCAATTGTTTATACCTCACTCGGTCAAGCAACAGATATTGTATTTCAAAATGATTTAATTACTACAAGATATACATATGGAAAATTTATACCCATTAACGGATATTACTATTATAAGACCTCGATAAGCCCAATACTTTACAATAACTGGAATCTTTACGATTTATGTGATTGTTCAGATATTACACCTGCACCTCCCTGTAATTGTATCGAAGTAAGTAAACAAAGAGTTATTGATCAATACGTTGTAGGATATGGTACACTGTATCAGTTTGCTCTGAGTGTAATGCCATACGGATATCCGGCGAGCTCTACACAAACACCCGATATTATTGTTTCCGTAAATGCTACAGAAATTGGGCCAGCGACAAGTCAGTCAGATGGATATACCTTTGTTACTATAAATGGAATTTTATATGTTGATTTAACAACATATCTAACAAACCTTTTCCTAACAACACAAAGTGTTCCACCGGTGGTTGAATTACAAACCTATACACGGGGTTTGTTAGATCCGTCAGCTACCGGATATTACGAAATCCCTCAACAGCTCGAAGCTAACCCTTCGCAGTTAGAAGTTGGAGAAATTAGCGGTAGTGATCTAATACAACAATTTTCTTCTATTATTTCCAATCAAATTGGATTCACCGGTGTTGCCTTTGGCGGAACAAATAACTATAGAGATTCGAGAAAAAATAGATCTGTCGGTTCCTATATTCTTCAAAATGTGGCACCTGCATTAAAATCTATGCTGGTTTCATCTTCGAGTGACTTAGATTTTATTACAGCTTTGAGATTTAGCCAAGATGAATATACAAAGTTTAAGAACAAATATTTGTCTATCGGTTTGCAACTTATTAATCAAGAATTTAATCCAGTTCAGTATCAGACGAATTCGGTAGTTATTACTGCTTGGGTAGATCAAATTCTTAAAACTGTTAATATCTCTAAAGAATTTTCTAATGCCTTTGCTTATTCTTATATGGTAGCAAGCGGCGTACCTACATTTTCTGAGACAGACGTTATTCCTACAGGAGGCTCTGTTACCCTTTCGAATTACATCGACTTAAGCGATCCGAGAAATGTAATGTATATCTACGATGTGACAAATCCTGCTTTACCGTTGATGTTATTAATTGGTCAAGATTATACTATCACTTCTACAAATCTTGCAATTGATGTCACACTATCGTCTGCATATATTGGTAAGACACTAACATTCTATCTCTACCAAAATCCATTACCAACATATATTCCATCAACTCCTTCGAAGTTAGGGACATATCCTTCTTTCTTACCGCGCATTGAACTAGATGCAACATATGTTGTTCCAACAAATGTTATTATTGGTCACGACGGTTCAAAGACTATCGCCTATAACGATTATCGTGATTCACTACTACTCGAACTTGAAAGAAGAATTTATAACGGCATTCAATCTAAATTTAGAAATGAATATTACGTGCCCTTGCGTGAAGAATCAGTACAAAGTGGATTCTTCAGACAAACACGTTATTCCAGAGATGAATTTTTAGCAGTTACCGAATCCTATCTAAACAAATGGTCTGCAAAGAATCTTGCAAATTATCGTGTCAATGATTGGCCCACTGCAAGTCTTACTGCCCCGACCAATGAATTATGGAAACTCTATAATTATCGCGCTGCGGTAAATTCGTCAGATCAGCCATTAAACTTACCAGGAAATTGGAAAGGTATTTTTCAGTATTATTATGATACTTTCTATCCAGATACACGTCCCTGGGAGATGTTAGGATTTAGTAAACAACCATCTTGGTGGGTGTCGGAATACGGTTCTCCTCTAACAAATCTTGCAGGACAATCCGTATGGGGATCTACGGCTTCTGGTTTGAATAATATGTATGCCGACTTAGAGGCCGGTATTATTCGTCAGGGTCCCTCGGCAATCTATGATCCAATAACTTTACTTCCACAACCGCAGATAATGTGGGCAAGACCAGGTTTATCATCGGTCATTCCGGTAACCCCGGCAGGTGAGATTATTCCCGTAACAACCTTATTTGGTGTTGCAGTCTCCGGTAATCCCTACGAACCATTTGATCACTTTGATATGGATTGGATTTACGGAGACGGCGCCCCGGTAGAACAAGCGTGGCTATCAACATCTTCTTATGCATTTAGCACACAGGAATTCCTGTATCTACTGCGTCCGGGTCCGTTTGGTGAATTATTGTGGGATACCTTAGGTACTACACTATCACCGGGTACAATTTCGGATGCAACTATACTACCCGGAATTGAATTACCGGTAATGTCAAATATAAATTGGCAGTATGTTCAGAACGACACTTATACTAGTACTGATCCTTTCTTTGCCTGGATGCGACCAAAGAACGAAGATCAAATTGTTCACGCAGAAATTGTTGATAGCGTGACACAGATTAGATTTGGTTATCAAGTGTGGATTAGTGATAATATTCTTTTTCTCGGGGAAGATATTGCTTCCACATTTGGTCAAAAAATTAGAACATTAGATGTCAACCTCGCAAATAAGTTTGCAGGATATACAAATCAGGATACTACCAATCTTTACATTGAGGCTGTGACACCTGGCGCGACAACCAATACTTTAATTATTCCATCAACAAACTTTGATGTTCAATTACATACGAGTCCGCCGGTTGATACTTATTCTTATAGTGGTGTTATTATTCGTGCCTTGGCTGACGGTACATTTGTAGTTTATGGATATGATCTTCTAACGGCAACATTTGTAACGTTAGACAGAGCAGATAGCCAGCTGATCAATATTACTATTGGTGGAACTCCTGCCGAATTTCTTTATTTTACTCCGGGCGCAACATATAACTCGGGTGATATTGTACGTTACAACGGAGTCTACTATCAAAGTCTAGTAGTTCAAACAGTTTCGACATTTATTTCTACAAACTGGAAACAACTAAGATCTCTTCCTATCACCGGCGGTATTTCTGTAACTTATAAACCAGACTCTCTTATTACCACAACATCGGTACCATACGGTACTATTTTTCAAACTCCTCAACAAGTTTTTGATTTCTTAATCGGACTTGGTGCATATCAGGAATCGCAGGGATGGCAGTTTCAGGATGTTAGTCCCGATACCAACCAAGTTAGTGATTGGCTTGCATCAGCAAAACAGTTTTTATTCTGGTTGAATACTAGTTGGGCACCGGATGCTGCAATTCAATTGAGCCCACTAGCAAATAGTGCGACAGTTATTGTTAGTAGAGGATATCCCGACGATGTTGAAGTTATGTCTAACGGGGCTTATAACATATTAGATAAGTATGGTGTGGCAATTGCTCCCAATAATACAACTGTTGAAAGAGCAGCGTCGACTATTACCGTATCACCTTCTAATCTCGCGACCGGTGGAATTTTCTTCCTGCAGGTTACTGCCTCGGAGACAGAGCATATTCTTATTTTTGATAACACTACAAGTTTCAATGATATTGTCTATTCTCCTCTTCTACGTGCAAGACAGCAACGATTGCGATTCAACGGTTTTAGAACCAACGGTTGGTATGGTAAAATGGAAGCACCGGGTTATCTAATTATTGATAGCCAACTTGTTCCTAACTACGATACTATTGTAGATAGTATGAGATATTACTACGATCCGGATGTTACAATCGATAATCCGAGCCTTGAAGATCTTGGTCGCCATCTAATTGGCTACGAAAGCAAGAGTTATCTAGATAATCTACAGGTATCGGATGATATTCAGTATTTGTTCTATCAAGGTGCAATTCGCCAGAAGGGAACACAGCAGGCTTTTGACAAACTATTTAGATCTACAAAAATTCAAACTAACGAAATTATTGAAGTTTATGAAGAATGGGCTCTAAAGCTCGGAGATTTTGGTAATACAATTGAGCAGGTTTCGACTGAATTTATCTTACAACCGGAGCAGAACACCGGCGAAGTTATTGTTGCAAAATTAAATTTTGTTCCGTCGACTATTGGAACTGTAGCTGAGATCAATATTCTTAATGCTGAAAATACTTATACAACAGTTCCAAAAATTGTTATTGGTGCGCCGGATGCAAGTCCAACTGATCCCAATTTAGATCAGCCATTGAGGCAGGCTACCGCTTATGCGGTACTCGGATCCGATAACACAATCTCTCGAGTTGATATTATTGATCCAGGGTATGGTTACCTATCTGCACCTACGGTTACAATCAATGCAGGAACTCAGCCGAGTAATTTAGATATTCTCTATAGTGTTTGGCAGGGTGAAATTATTAAAGACACTACACCGGATAATATTGTTAATATTGATATTGATCAAACCGATACCTGGACAGTTCGCCCAATTGATCCTCTTTATTCTCTAGAATTTCCTACAACAAAAAATATTGCGTATGCAATGCCCAATGCTGGATATGTAAACTTCAATGATGTAACCTTTAGTGAATTTGATGCTCCTACCGCAACAGTAAACTGGGGGACAACAGATTTTAATCCGGTTGAAGGCAATACAATATGGATTGCAAACACCTTTACACAAGACTGGGATGTTTACAAATTAGTAAATCCTAATCAAACATTTAATGTCTGGGCAGACGATAATAATGATCTCTTCCTACGTACACTTCAATCAGATGCAATTATTGCACCACAATTTTCAACATCTGGAAACGTTACTGATTTTGGCAACTTAATTTCTCTGCAAGTTATTGAGGCCCACGCAGTGGTGTCGTCCGTCGATGCAAGTGGTGTAATCACCGGAATTACTGTAACGCAAGCCGGTGCCGGGTACTACATTGTACCAGCTGTGGTGAGCATTGCTGGTAATCCTGCACCTCAGGTAACTGCAACTATTGCTGGTGGCCAGGTCTCTGGATTTACTATTATTGGAAATGTTAGCGGGTATTCTATTGGAGATATTGTTGTTATTGCTCCACCTCCATCAGTCGACGGTGCATCAAATTATGCGGTGGGATTTACCTATGATGCTGTTCAAACTGCATCTGCGGCCGATGGAATGTATTACTATAATCTAGTAACATTAGAAGGTGATCCAATCTCAACAACTGATATTCCGGATTATGAAAATTTTACGAAGCTTATGCTATTCAAGACGATGAGATTCTTATCTACCCCAAATCTTCCATCAGATGCATCATATGTAGCAGATGGAGATAAAATTTGGGTAGATCAAGTAGTGACGCTGCCTAATGTTCTATGGAACGTGTTTATTTACAATGGTTTATCGTTGACACCATTTAGAGTACAGGCACCGTTAATTCAGTCAGCTTTATTTCAAAGTGCAAGTGTATTTAACGATGCTGGAACCGAACTTGTTCAGTTACCTGTATACGATCCTTTTAAGAATATTCTTCCAGGACCAGCGAGACAAAATATCACCTATATGACGTTATTAGATCCAGCATCATATAATGTTACCAATGATCCGACTCTCTTCAACGAAAATATTACGTTTGGACCTCGTCAGATTGGACAACTATGGTGGGATTTATCTAATACAAGATATGTTTATTACGAACAGCCGATTGCTTTAGATGGTAGCGAAAGTGAAACAGATAATCTAGTCTATCGTAGAAACTACTGGGGTCAGTTGTTTCCAGGCTCAACAGTGGCGATATACGAATGGGTACAAAGTCCAGTTCCTCCATCATCTTATACAGGTACAGGAACACCACGGGATGTAAACACCTATGTTCAAATTACCACATCGAATAGATTTACAAGTGCCACCGAAGTTAATTACTACTTCTGGGTACTCAATACTACCGATCAACCTAATATTGAAAATAGAACTATGGCTGCAACCGATGTGGCAAGTCTTCTACAAAGTCCAAAGAGTCAGGGCTTCGCATTCTTTTGCCCAATTCAGCAGACATCTACTAATAATTCCTATATGTTTTACAATGTGCAAGAAATTCTTTCATATCAGGGAGATAATGTACAGATTCAATACAGAGTCTCGGAGAGAAATGATCAGAAGCACGCACAGTGGTCTTTCTTCAGAGAAGGAGATACTGGTTCTTTAGTAACCGACCAATTTTGGGATAAGATGGTTGATAGCCTATGTGCTTATACGAAAGTATTACCATCTACTGGTGAATTTACTGATGGAATTCCTGTAACCGGTGGTTTAATTCTTCCGGTACCGGATCCAACATTGGGACCAATTGAGTCTTATGGTATTTTATATCGTCCTCGTCAAGGAATGTTTTATAATTTAACTACAGCAAGAAAAGTATTTGTTCAGGCAGCAAATGCATTACTACAATACATTCCTATCCGAGATACCAATCCAGACTGGAATGCAGGCGTGGCAACCGATGTTTATTGGACATATACTAATTGGTATGCAGTGGGATATGAAAATTCAACACCGACAGTAATTTATAATACCTTATCTGAGGCTAACACTGCACTTCTTTCTGGTCTATTAACTGTAAATCAAATTGTACAGGTTACACAAGGAACTGCAGATGGTAGATACGTATTGTATGTGGTTGTACAACCTAATACGAATGTATCTACGTTAAGCCTGACACAGGTTGGTATTCAGAATAGCGCAATTGAATTATTAGATACTATCTATACTGTTTCTAATAAGTACGGGCTTTCGGTTGAACTTAGAGAATTACTAAATGCATTTAGAACAGAAGTTATGATTGATGATTTTGTTGTTGATCAAAATGAATTATTCTTCTCTATGTTAAATTTTGTGGTTAGTGAACAAAAGAATCCGGATTGGGTATTTAAATCTTCTTATATCTACATTAAGGAAAACAATTTACCACTGTCTCAAGATCAGTTATACGTTCCTGATCAGATTACAAATATCATTGATTATATTACTGATTCAAAACCGTATCACGTACAGATTCGAGATTATACCAGCACATATGTTACAACAGATATTGCAAATGGTACAGCAACCGATTCAGTAAACAGTAAGTTTATCTTACAATTCGGTCCCGGTTATTCTGCAAATTATTTTGTAAATGCGCCAATTATCAATCTCAACGCTAATATTGGGTACGACTTAGATCAAGGTCAATTTACCGAACCGTGGGATACTGATGACGATACACTCTTATCACATTGGTGGGATTCTTACGATTTTCCACCGTCGACTGGTACTCCACCGATGATGATTACCAATGTGTTAAATCAGTTTATCTCTGGAAATCCTGTCCCTGCTGATTTTGATCCAGGACCTGGAAATCCTTGGCCTAATGTTTATACAGTTCCGTTGACTTTCTTTGATGCAAGCAAGGTAGGATATTCACAACTTTTCCCTTATACTTTCACATTTAATGGATTAGATATTAATGTTCCTTCTTCGTTTATTACGCCAGAGAATATCGTTGGCGTTCAGATTGGTACAGAAATATTAAATATTGGTGTTGATTATTTTGTTGAGTTCAATAATGATAATACTTCTACGTCCGAAGGTACGTACACTGTATATTTCTATAACGATCCGTCGGGAAGTTCTGTTACTCCAGTTGCGCTAGTGTGGTGGGACGGTGGTCCAATTCTACAGATGGACGGAATAGTTCCTAATTCAGAAACTGCTGACATATTCGCTACAGATGATTTAGTTGTAAATGTTGATACACAACTTCCAGTAAATCAAATTAATGGTGTGTACTCAGCAATCAACGACATCTGGGATTTTAATGATCCGGTAATAAACAACATCATAATTGAAAATGGTGGATCAGATCTTGGATTTGATGATGGTCAATGGGATCAAAGCGATTTGTCGGATGTAGTTCTTTTACCCAATACAATTAGTTGGAAACAAAATACAAATATTCCTACTGGATCTTCTTACTATAGAAACTCCGAAGAAACTTCGGGCCTATTGGTAAATGCATTATCTGAACCTGATGCTTCAGATTATAACCTTGATGTGGTTACTGTATCGGCTAGTGCAGATATATTTCCGGCACCAAGTGACGGCGAGTCCGTCGGCATATGGATTGATGGAGAACGAATCGAATATAGAATGAAAGTATTTGTATCAACCGGTGTGTGGGAATTAAAGCTTATTCGTCGCGGTTCTGCCGAAACGAGTCCGGCAAATCACACTGCAGGTTCTACAGTGTTTGTCGAAGCCGGCAATATACTTCCTGTTGGGGCTGATGTGGATGTCTGGAATTCGGGAACTGTTCCTGCAATTCCAGACTCAGCGACTATGCAGTCAACAGATGCCTATACAAGTGTGGTTAGTGTTCCACTAGGCGGACTGTGGTATGCGCAGACACCAGAAGCGTTGTTCCTAAAAGCTCAACAAGGCATAAGTATTCCGTAAGTTACAGAGGGTTTTAATTATGGTGATAAATAAAGAAACTGATAAAAAACAGCCAGAACCAAAGAAAGACGAGGGGTTAGTGGATGTTGCTTATATGGATGTGCAGTGTCACATTGTAATAAAAGATAAAGACACGGGCAAGGTCCTTGTGAATAAAAGGGGTTGAGATGCAGGATTTTATTAAATGTTCCATTCAAGGTTTTGTAAAGATTCTCGAGGACGGAGTCGTCATTCGGGATGTTCACAACGACGTCTTGTATGGAAATATGTCGGCTGCATTAGCTCACGCATTGATCGGCAATCCGAATAGCTTTCTTTATTATATGGCATTTGGTAACGGCGCCGCATATGTTGGGCCAACCGGCACTATTTCCTATAAACCATCATTAGGTGGTCCCGGAAGTCTTATTAAGAATCCAACTGCTAATCTGTACAACACAATCTATGTAAAAAAACTTTCAAACGACGCCACTTCTCCTACAGATTTTGATACAACATCCGAGGCTTATATTGGTACCGAAAATTATGCAGTAAATTATGAAGATATTACAATCGATGTAACACTTGGGTATGCAGAGCCACCAGTCGGACTTATACCTGCAACCGCAATAACACAATTATCAATTGATAATTCGACCTTTGTTGGAACCAGCACTACAACAAATTCAGGTACCGCAACATCCTTTGATCCTAATACCTTAGTGTTTAACGAGATTGGTTTATTCTCTGGATCAGATAATCTTTTTACCGGCGGATTTACATCAACTATTACTGATGTTGATAATTTTATCACCCAGACACCAAATTTTTCTAATGTAGCCGGCACCAAATCAAAGCTAATGCTCACGCACGTAATTTTTCATCCGGTGCAAAAATCGGCCAATAGATCTCTAGAAATTATCTATACGCTAAGAATCCAAATGGGCGCATCCTGATAATTAAGGAATATAAATGTCATATCTAATTTACAAATCTGACGGAACAGCAGTCACTATACCAGATAATATTATCGATACGGTATACTATGACCCAAATGGCGGCGACGGCGGCGAAGGATTGGGAATTCAACTACTTGGACAAAACTCTATCAGTTACGGTCCTGCAGTAGCACAAAACTTTTTGCAGATGCAAGAAAATTATTCAAGTGCGGCTATACCATCAGATTTATATTCTTTGCAAGGTCAGTTATGGTTTAATAAGAGCTCAGGCACCGCCGGAAATCTATATGTAAGAATTACCGGAAATACTTCCGGGGGAATTGCAAATTGGAGACAAATTGTAGTTACTGATGCCTCTGGAAATATTGTGGTCGGTGGGACAGTCACCGCCACACAATTTATTGGTCCGGTAGCTTCTATCACCGGTGGTGCGACAAATCAGATTCTGGTGCAGGCCGCGCCTAGTTCAACTGGATTTATAACTGCACCATCTGTACCAAATACCTTTTTATCGTGGAACGGTAGCACATTTACTTGGGCCACTACACCGGTAACTGGAACTGTTACTTCTGTCGCAGTTAATTCTACAAGTTCTGCACTATCAGTCTCTGGATCACCGATTACATCATCCGGCACAATTACTCTTACCCCGAATAATTTTACCACAAGCGATCCAGGCATAGTTCCTGGATCTGGCGGAGGTACTTCAAACTTTTTAAGAGCCGACGGCTCTTGGGCTGTCCCACCGGGTACTTCTCCGGGCGGTACAGTTACATCAGTCGGTGTATCATCTTCGGGTGCAAATGCATCATCTTTAACAATCGTGGGATCACCGATTACATCATCGGGTAATATCACTATTACTCCAAATACTTTTACCTCTTCTTTACCGGGCGTAGTTCCGGCATCCGGCGGAAGTACATCAAACTTTTTGCGCGCAGACGGAACTTGGTCTGCTCCGCCAGTCAATGGAACTGTTACATCTGTAGGTTTGATTACATCCGGCGCCGCCGCAGCGGCTATTGGCATTTCAGGCTCGCCGATTACATCAAGCGGTGCTATCACCATTACACCCAAGGTATTTACATCATCTGCACCGGGTGTAGTCCCTGCATCAGGCGGCGGAACCACAAATTATCTAAGAGCTGATGGCAGCTGGACCAATACACCCGGAATTACAACATCTAGTTTTACCGGAGCTAATCAAAATCTAAGTACGACCGGTTATCAGATACTTCCGGGTGGATTAATTATGCAATGGGGAAAATTTACCGCAATTGGTGGTAATAACGTAACAGTTAATTTTGCAGCAATGGGCGGTATTACTTTTCCAAACGCCTGTTTCAATATACAAGTTTGTGCATCTGATGCATCAAAAGTTATTGCAGTCGTTAGTATCAGCCAGACATCGGCTACCTTTTATAACGGTAGTGGTACTGCATACTACTATGCAATTGGGTACTGAATATAAAATATTTTAAGGAATAAAATTGGCATATCTAATTTACAAGTCAGACGGCACCGCGATTACCATTCCGGATAATGCCATCGACACCGCATATTATGACGCTGCAGGCGGCGGTGGATTTGGTCCAGGTAATGCGCCACAAGCTGGAAACGGATTGGGAGTACAACTTGTTGGACGAAATACCTTTGGATACGGTGCGGCCGTAGCACAAAGTTTTTTACAATTACAGGAAAATTTCTGTAGTTCAGTTGTTCCTAATGATGCATATGCACTTCAGGGTCAACTATGGTTTAACCAAACATCAGTAACTAGTGGTAACTTATACGTAAGGACATCATCGGCCACCTCGGGCGGTATTTCTAACTGGCAAGAAATTGTTAGTACCGATACTGGCGGCGCCGCCAATCAGATACTTTATCAAACTGCTACAAGTTCAACCGGGTTTATTACTGCACCCACTGCAGCTAATACATATCTTGAATGGAATGGTACTAGTTTTGTGTGGGCACCGGCTAGTGGCGGCGGCGGCAGTGTATCATTTCCATTAGCAACAAGTTCTATTACAGACCCGTCTAATTCTAATATTGGATGGACCTCTGGCACTGCCGGCGAGCCGGGATCTTTCCCGAGTGTACAAGGTGATAGCAGAGTTCGTGGTGTGTTTAACACAGATACATTTGGTAATAATGCTTTTATGGCGGCAGAAGTCTGGTATGATCCATATGATGGTAATAATCAGAGTTGGACACCAGCGTGGGTAGTTGATGAGGTAGAAGTTACTTGTTGTGGTGGCGGCAAGGCCCTTACAGTTCAGATCCCAAATTTGAATGTTAGTAACCTAACTGGATTCGATTGCGTTACCGAAGTAAATGTACCTGGACCAGGACTTTACACAACTAATAGTACAGGTTATATTCAAATTGGAGTTACTAATCCGGCAAATATTACCACAAGCACAACTCCATTCAGCACCGTACTAACTAAATTATCGAGTAACTATTATATTCAGTCTATTGCTGGAAATGTAACTTGGAAAATTACTATTAATGGAATGTGTACAGCATCTGTCGCCGCAACAACAACTTTTACAGTTCATTGGGGTTTCAGCGCAAGTTCGTCGGACCAAGTCATCGCAACGTTCGCAGTAAATTCTGTACCGGGTACAAATATTCCATTTCAGGCAACGATATATGTAACTGAAAATACAGGAGAGAATGGACAAACTTCTACAATGCAAATTAGCAATAGCGGAACTACTGGAATTGCCGGACAACCCTTTACTGGATTTGCTCCCCAGATTGGGACATTCGGAAGCGGAAGCGGCTGGATGAATATTTTTGCACAAACTTCGAGTACCGGACTAACTATTACACCAACACAGGTAATCATCGAACAAATCCTATGATCTATAATCCATTACTAACAAACACATCAAAAGTTCCTCTTGCAATTGTCACATTTCATATCGAAGGACAGAGGGAAGCACAACTTCAACAATGTATCGCAAGTGTGGCTGAAGATCTTCCAGACGGTGCGGTTCATTACGTGATCCCAGTTAAGGGGAAGCCGTTCTATGTGCATCAGCGACAGGAAGCACTTAGATTAGGCGAATATGTCGCATTTGTTGATGATGACGACACTGTAATGAACCAGGGTATATCTAAATGTTATGCAGCGATACAGACTGGCAATTATGGTGTTGCATTTACGGACGAAAATTTAGTAGACGAAACTGGAAAAGTTCTCTCAATCGAAAACGGGGTTCGGACATACGAGAATGCTCAGAAGAGAGTTTCTGCGATTCATCACCTTGCGATGTTAAATACCTCTTGCATTGATATTAATTCTCTTGATATTATTCGTGGTCGAATCCGTGGGGTAGATTGGTATATTATGAAGTGTGCAATTAATGGTTCTTCACTGGGTGCAATTCACGTGCCTGTTGCTGGATATAACTGGACACAATCATCGGACTCTTTAGGTAAGACAGTGTCTGGACTTATAGTTCCAAAATTAGATTTAAACAAGACGGGTGCAATTCCTGTCTATAAGTTATAAGAATATGATATTATTTTCACTAACTCTTATGTTTGTGTTCGAAACAGTAGCAGTCTTAGTAACTTCTGGACAGTTGGATACTAAATATAGAATACTTTAAGGAATAAAAATGGCATATCTAATTTACAGATCAGACGGAACGGCAATCAATATCCCGGATAACGCCATCGACACCGCATATTATAACGCGGCCGGTGGTGGTGGATTTGGTCCGGGTAATACTCCGCAGGCCGGCGGTGGCCTCGGTCTTCAGCTTGTTGGACGAAATACAATCGGATACGGTGCAGCAATCGCACAAAACTTCTTGCAACTTCAGGAAAGTTTTTGCAGTTCTACAGTCCCAAGTGATGGAACTTCTCTGCAAGGCCAGTTGTGGTTTAATCAGACATCGGTGACTAGTGGTAACTTATACGTAAGAACATCGGCAGCTACATCGGGCGGTATTGCTAACTGGCAACAAGTTTTAGTTACTAATTCCTCGGGAAACTTAGTAGTTCCTGGTACTGTTACTGCAACTGAATTTATTGGTCCTGCTACATCAATATATAGTGGCGCCACAAATCAAATACTGTATCAGACCGCACCTAGTGCTACTGGATTCTTGCCTGCGCCCACTGCAGGAGGAACATATCTTGCTTGGAACGGAAGTGCATTTGTTTGGACTACCGCGGGTAGTTCAGGTACTGTTACCTCAGTTGGTGTAAGCTCCAACGGAACATATGCAGGGGCACTATCCATTGGTTCAAGCCCTATAACTTCGAGTGGTACAATTACTATTACTCCAAATATTTTTACACCGTCAACCCCGGGCGTAGTCGCAGGATCCGGCGGCGGAACATCTAATTTCTTAAGAGCCGATGGAAACTGGGCTACACCACCATCCGGAACTGGAACAGTTACATCAGTCGGGGTTGCGTCTTCAAATTCTGCGATAACGGTATCTGGATCACCAATAACTTCAAGCGGTACCATTACTGTTACTGCAAATACATTTACGGCAGGAAATGTTGGTGTTGTTCCTGCTTCGGGCGGTGGAACTGCAAACTATTTACGTGCCGATGGATCTTGGGCAACTCCTCCTGTGAATTCCGGAACAGTGACTTCAGTTGCAGTTTCAGGTGGTTCCACAGGACTTACAACCTCCGGCGGACCAGTAACTTCATCGGGAACAATTACGTTAGCAGGAACATTAAATGTATCAAGCGGTGGAACTGGTGTTACTAGCATTACAGCAAATGGAGTTGTACTCGGAGGAGGAACTGGTCCTATCAATTCAACTGTTGCCGGAGCCACTGGACAGCTACTCATCGGCCAGTCTGG
>Ga0116229_10009572_pt1 | contig 14763 bp, 12 predicted proteins | sample S1TSphgellanicum_3_FD_87313 | JGI IMG/M metagenome (GOLD analysis project Ga0116229, IMG submission 87313) | Host-associated microbial communities from peat moss isolated from Minnesota, USA - S1T2_Fc - Sphagnum magellanicum MG | ecosystem: Host-associated > Plants > Peat moss > Unclassified... | reverse complement strand
TGACGAGCTCCGCCGCGAGCTCGCAGCCGACGACCGTGAAGGGTTCTTTGCGCGCGCGCTCGACCAGCCAGCGCACGTAGCGCTTCGCGGTCCGGCGCGCGCGCCGTCGCTGGAGTTCCGCTTCGACCGGCGCGTCGAACCGCGCGCGAAAGCGATCGAACGCGGCGACGATCGCACCGTCGAGCCGGCTTGCGAGCTCGCTCTCGGGAATTCCGCTCACGTCGGGATAGTCGAGGTGGAAAGTTTCCAGCGCCGCGTGGAACGCGCTGCCGTAGAACGACGCCGACGAGCCCTTGTCTTCGACCGCCGAGCAGGCATAGCGAAAGTACCACTTGCGCTTACATTCGGCGTACGCGTTGAGCGACGACGCGCTGAAGTGCATCTTGCGCAGCGGCACCGCGCGTTTCGGCAGCGCGGTGAGCGGCGGCGCGGGATCGGGATTCGGCAGCGCGATTGCGCGCGGCGTCGCCGCAGCGAACTCGGCCGCGAATTCGGCGAGCAGATCTGCGCTCGTCCACGCTTCGGCGAACGCACGCGCCGCATCGAATGCATGCGTGATGTTTATCAGCGCCGTGACCGTCGGTTCGTGATCGAGGACGAAGCCGCTCGCGAGTGCCGCCATCACGGCAGTCGCGCTTGCGTTGGGCGCGCCGTAGGCGGTCGTAACCGCATGCAGCGCGCTCACGAAACGCGTCGCGCGCGCGCGCGACTGCGGGCCGAGCGCGATCTTGCCTTCGCCGATCGTCGTGAGGATGGCGCCGCGTTCGCCCGCGGCGATCGCGAGCGCGCGTGCGTCGTCGAGCGCGACGCCGGATGCGCGCGAGGAGAGTGCTTCGCGCACGTCGGCCTCCGCTCGGCTATCCGCGTAGCGCACGATCGCAGCAACGGCATCGATCAGCCCGCGGTCGAGCGCGGGCGCTTCGAGCGGCCCGAGATCGACGGATTCGAACGGGAGTCTGAGCCCGGCGGCCAGCCGGCGCCACGCGAAGGCGTCCTCTTCGTTTGCGAGCAGCAGCGCGTCGATCGCGATCCCGTCGGCGGTGTATGCGCTGCGCTCGCCGCCGAGCGCGCGGCGCCGCGCTTCGGGGACGTCGAAAACATCGGCGAACGCGAGCAGCGTACGGTAGTCGCCGGCCAGCGCGTCGAACGGTTCGTCGCCGCCGCGATCGATCGCCGCGAGCGCACGTGTCGCAAACGACGCGCTCGCGCGCACGTGCGCCGGGATGCCTACGGGGCGCGTCGCCGCGATGCGCCGGAGGATCGCGCGGCGTTCCGCCTCGGTGAGGACGCGGCGCCCGGCGATCGTCGCCAAGAATCGCGCCGGTGTCGTGAACGTCTGCGGCGCGCCGGCGCCGCGCGCCGCGAGCGCGGCGTCGAGTCCGGCGACGAGTCGCCGTTCATCGACGAGGATCGGGATCACCCGGCGGTCTTCGGCCCGCACGGCCGGAACCCCCAGCCGCGCGTGGAAGTCGGAAGTATTGATGAAGCGATTGATCGTCGGCGTCTCGGGCGCGAGCGGAAGCGCGTACGCGCTCGCCACGCTGCGTGCGCTGCGCTCGGTCGGCGACGTCGAGACGCATCTCGTCCTCTCCGAGCAAGCGCGCCGCACGATCGAGCTCGAAACCGACTCGACCGCCGCGCGCTTCGAAGAACTTGCCGACGTCGTGCACCGCGACGGCGATCTCGCCGCATCGATCTCGAGCGGCTCGTTCAAAACGGCCGGCATGCTCGTGATCCCGTGCTCGATGAAGACCGCCTCGGGGATCGCCAACTCGTATAACGCGAACCTGCTGGTCCGCGCCGCCGACGTCTGCCTCAAAGAGCGCCGCAAACTCGTGCTCGTCGTTCGCGAAACGCCGCTGCACCTCGGCCACCTGCGCGTCCTCACGTCGCTGGCCGAATACGGAGCGGTCATCTTACCGCCCGTCCCGGGCCTCTACGCACGGCCGCAAACGGTCGATGACATCATCAATCACACCGTCGGCAAAGCGCTCGACCAATTCGAAATCGAAAACGCCCTCTTCACCCGCTGGGGCGGCGGCTAGAGCGGTCCTCGAAAAAACTCTCGTACGGCCACCCTGACCGTACGGCGCCTCAGGATGTCGTGACGAGGTCGCGCGCCAGGGCAACGTCGGCGGGGCGGTCGACGTTGACGGCGATTTCGGGATGCGTGCAGCGAATTGCTCCGGCGTGCGCGGCGAGCAGGCGGCTCGTGCGTTCCTCGGCGCCGGCGATGGAGAGGCGGCCGAACGCGAAACGCGCCAGCGTGCCCCAGCCGAAGATCGCGGCGAGGCGCAGCGGGGATTTGCGCGCCGTACCGAGCTGATCGAGCAGCGTCTCAAGGCGCACCATGATCCGCGGTTTGAGCACGACCGCGCCGCCGCCGCAAAATTGACCCTCGCGCATCCGCGCCCAGGTGTGCGGAATCGCCGGAAAGCGTGCGTCGTGATACCGGCGCTCCAGGCACGAATAGGCGAGATCGAGATCCCGTGCGAGCGCCGTGTCGATCACTTCGTCGAGCGCCGCTTGCGTGAGAATCGGGAGATCGGATGCGGTGATCAGCAGCGGTTCGTCCGGCGGGAAACCGGCGAGCCCGCTGCGCAGACTCTCGATCATACGCGGACCGTCGGCCCGCGTTTCGTCGGCGCAGGCAAGCGCACGAGCGCCGAACGCCGATTCCGGCACGACCACGATGATGCGTCTGATTCGCGGCACCGTGCGCACCGCGCGGAGCGTTCGCTCGACGAGCGTCGTTGCGCCGATGTGGACGAAGGCTTTATTCGGTACGCCGGGTTCGAGCGCGGCGACGGCGTCGGGTGGTCCGCCCGCAAGCACGATCGCGTTCAGCGGGTCCGCCAGCCCGGCGTCGGCGCGAGCGGAACGACGGCGATACGCGTCGCGGTTGGAGCGCGCAGGCGCGCGGCGACGGTGCGGGCTTTCGCCTCGCTCGTTTCGAGCGCGAAGCACGCACCGCCGGAACCCGAGAGCATGGCGAGTTTTGCGCCGGCCGCACGCAGTGCGGTCAGCGTTTCGCCGACCGCCGGATACGCCGCTGCGACGATCGGCTCGAAATCGTTGACGGCGGCGCGGCAGACGGCGTTGAAATCGCCGTCTTGCACGGCTTCGAGGACGCGCAGACTCGCACTACCCGCTCGCGGCCGGCTCGGTGCGGGCTTTCGTTCGCGATGTGCTGCGAGCGTGCGATAGGCGTCCGCTGTGGATACGTGCACGTCCGGCATCGCCAGCACCACCCACCACGGCGGCAGCGATCCGAGCGCCGTCACCCGGTCGCCGGTGCCTTCGACGAGCGCCCCGTCGCCGACGAGAAAGAACGGGATATCGGAACCGAGCCCGCGTGCATCGCCGAGCCAATCGCGGGTCGGGATCGGTCCGAGCGCGCCGTCGATCGCAAGGCGCAGGATCGCCGCGGCATCGCTCGATCCGCCGCCGAGTCCCGCGCCGGCCGGTATCGTTTTGCGCAAGCGCACGTGCAGCGGCGCCGTCCCCAGACCGATCCGATCGAGCGCACGCACGACCAGATTATCTGCGCTCAGCGATGGCGGATCGCACTCGAATTGAAACGCGGCAGCCGGTTCGACGGTCAGCTCGTCGGCGAGGCCGACCGGAACCATCACGCTGCGCAGCGTGTGGTAGCCATCCTCGCGGCGAGCGAGGATCTCCAGGGTCAAATTGATTTTGGCGTATGCGAGCAAACGGAACCTCGTTGAGGATAAAGGGTTCGCGGTCGAAGCGCGAACCCTTTATCCGTGCGAACGAGCTACGATGCGCAACGGAATGAGTTCTGCGCCTACGTCCTGCCGGAATCGGAAACGCCGTTCGGGATGACGCTAGGCAATTTCAAGACCTTCGCGTCGTCGACCCAGAAGGGTAGTGTGCGCGGACTTTGGGATGCCGACACCGACCGGATCATCTTCGGCGCGCATCAGATCGCGTATCGCGTCGACGACGGTCCGACGGTTTTTCCACAGGACGTTGAACGTGAGTTCACGTTTCTACCGTACGCGCAGGTCGGGGCGTTCCGGCTCGCGCGCACGATCGACGTCAGCGAGACGTTTTTCGTCCCGCACGGTCCCAAACACGACCGGTTGGTGAGTTTCGCCGTCGACGTGCACCTGCACAACGCGGGCGCCGAACCCGCGCTCGTGCGCGTTTTTCCGTGGGCGCTGCTGATCGGCCAGCGCTTCTATGGAGAACCGGAGAACGAAGTACGCGCCTCCATCGAAGGCGATTTCATCCGTTCGTTCGGCCAGGAGTCGGGTTACGTGCGCTGGTGGGCGGGCTCGCGCAAACCCGACGCGGTCGCCCTCGCGCTGCGCGAGTCGACCCTCTTGCGCGGGATGGCGAGCGGATCGATCCATGATGCGACACCCCTCGGCGAAGTGACGCCGCAGCTCGCGGAGTTCGTCAACCGGCGCATCTTCGGCGCTTACGAATACCGCATCGCGATTGCGCCGGGCGCGCGCGAGACGCTGCGCATCGCGGTCGTCTTCCACAAGGACGGCGACGCGCATGCGAAACCCGCCCTCGATCAGCTGCTCGGCGACGCGGACGCCCTGCCGGCGACCCATGTGTACTACGCGGAACGGCTCGCTGACGCGCGGTTTCTCACGCCCTCTCCGCTGATCAACCGCGGCGTCGTGTGGGCGAAATGCAACATGTTGCGCGTGATCAAGGAATATCCGCAAGGCTGGGGTTCGACGAACTCGCCGCCCTCGGACATTCTGGTCTCGCGAGATACGTCGTGGTTCGTTCACGGCTACGACTATTTCTTGCCGCAGTTCAGCCGCGATGCGATCGATCTCTTCAACCGTTTCCTCGACGAGAGCGGCCAGGTGGTCGAATACGTCCGCGGCGTCAGCGGCTACAAGACGTCGTATGACCTCAACATCAACGACGACACGCCGCTGCATCTGGTCGCGATCTTGCATCACTACAACGCGACGCTCGACGAGGCGTGGCTGCGCTCCGTTTATCCGCTCGTGGTCCGGATTTCGGACTACCTGCTCTCGCAGCGCGATGCGAACGGCCTCATCTTTTGCAAAGCATCCGGCGTCGATATGTACGGCATCGCATCGTGGCGGAACATCATCCCGTATTATACGCTCGACGGCGCGGTGACGGAAATCAATGCCGAGGCGTACTTCGCGCTCGAAGCGGCCGCGATGCTCGCGGCGATCGTCGAGAACGCCGCCGATTGGGAGCGCTTCTCGCGCGAGGCGAATGCGTTGCGCGCAGCGATGCTCGCAAAGCTCTTCAATCGCGACGAAGATGCCTTCGTGCTCAACTACGATCAGCAAGGGAACTATCAGGACAACTTCACGGCCGACGAAATCTTCCCGGTGCTTTTCGAGGTTGCGGAGCCGGCCACGCGCACGGCGATCCTCGAGCGCCTGTTGCGTGGCGACTTTACCACGCCGGTCGGGTTGCGAACGATCTCGACGGCGGATTCGTGGTATTTCCCCTCGCACGGTTTCGGACTGCTCGGCGGCATCTGGCCCGATCTCACGCTGTGGTTCGCGGTGGCGCTCGCCAAGAACGGAAAGCGCAGCGAAGCCGTCGATTGGCTCGAAAAAATCTACGCAACGATGGAAGCGGGCGCGGCGCGCAATACCGTTCCCGGGCAGTACGGCGAGTGGTTCGACGGCGGATCGCTCACCAACCGGGGTATGTATCTTTCGCCGTGGACGGGCGCGAAATATCTGTGGGCCGTCGCCGAAACGGTCTGCGGCCTCGACGGGTATCGCACGAGCGGCCGTCCGCACATCGCGCCGCTCTTGCCGGACGATTGGACGTGGGCGGCGGGTGCGCGCGTTCACTGGGGCGGCCGGCGCCACACCTACGTCGTCGATAAGGCGAGCGCCCGGATCATCGGCGATATGACCTTCGCCTCCGCCGACGAACCGTACGCCGTGTTCTACGCCGGCCGCGACGTGAGCGATGAAGCGGCGACCTCCCCGGTCGACGTGGCCGCGATCGTCTTCGAAGACGACGCCGGGGGCGTGCGAGCCTTCCTTGGCAACCAGAACGATGTCGCGCGCAACGTCGCGCTCGATTTTCGCGGTGTCTCGGTGCGCGAAACGCTCGCGGCGGGCGAACTGCGCGAACTCGTCCTGGCCGGCGAACCGAAACTCGTCGATGCGATGCCGGTGCTGACCCCGCCGCCGGTGGCCGCGCCCGTCTAGCCGCCGCCGCGAGGACGAGGGCGTCCCTTCGCGAAACGCGCGAAGCCCCGTATGCCGACTCGCCGCCCACGCACGTCGCTGACCTTGGTCGGCGCCGCCCTCGTCCTGCTCATCTCGATTGCGATCGGCCAACGGATCGGCGATCACGTCTTGATCTCGGGCACGGATCGCCAGCCGACGGTCGTGCGCCCGCTCGCGACGCCGGTTCCGGAACAAAGCGACACCGCCGTCCACGACTGGCATCGCGAGCAGATCGTGAGCGTCGCGACCGACCCAGCCTTCCCCGACCCGCGGGTAACCCGCCCGCCAACGCCGACCCCGGCCCCGACCCCCACCCCGCGACCCTCGCCAACCCCGTCCCTCACGCCGCCGCCCTACACGTCGCCGCCGCTGCCGCTCCCCGTGGCGAGCCACGCCCCCGACGAGTCGCCCGAACCGTCCGAGTCGGCCTCGCCGTAACGTTTCGCCTCGGCCTGCGGTTGGAGCCAGTGTCCCTATTGTCCGCATTGGACGCAAGGGTACGATGGTGGTGAACCCCCCGCTGGATGAGGAAATCTCGTGGATAAGCAGATCGGAACGGTAACCGTCAAGCGCGGCCTGGCGCAGATGCTCAAGGGCGGCGTGATCATGGACGTCCAGAACGCCGAACAAGCCGTGATCGCTCAGGATGCCGGCGCGGTCGCGGTCATGGCGCTCGAACGGATTCCGTCGGTCATCCGCCGTGAGGGCGGCGTCGCGCGCACGAGCCATCCGGCGATGATCAAGCGGATCATGGATGCCGTCACGATCCCGGTGATGGCGAAGGCGCGGATCGGCCACCTTATCGAGGCGCGGCAGCTCGAAGCGCTCGGCGTCGATTACATCGACGAGTCCGAAGTGCTCACCCCGGCCGACGATAAGTATCACATCGACAAACACCCCTTCAGCGTGCCGTTCGTCAACGGCGCGAAGGATCTGGGCGAAGCGCTGCGCCGCATCGCCGAAGGCTCGTCGATGATCCGCAGCAAGGGCGAAGCCGGCAGCGGCAATATCGTCGAGGCCGTGCGCCACCTGCGCGCGATCAACGACGAGATCGCGCTGCTCGCTGCCGTGCCTAAAGAAGAACTCGTCACCCGCGCGCGCGAGATCGGCGCACCGCTCGATCTCGTGCACTATGTCGCCGAACACAAGAGGCTCCCGGTCGTGCTCTTCAGCGCGGGCGGCGTCGCGACGCCGGCCGATGCGGCGCTCATGATGGCGCTCGGCGCCGAGGGCGTTTTCGTCGGCAGCGGCATCTTCGACGGCAAAGACAACAAGCCCGAAGAAGCGCGCGCGTTTGCGAAAGCGATCGTCGACGCGACGACGCACTGGAACGATCCGCAACGCGTGCTCGAAGCGCATCTCTCGATCCCCGAGGAAGCGACCGCGATGCGCGGGCTCGACGTGCGTTCGCTGCCCGAATCGGAACTGCTCGCGGGGCGCGGCGTCTAACGCCGATGGCCGAAATCGTTGCCGGCGTGCTCGCGCTGCAAGGCGACGTCGTGGAGCACCTGCGCGCGCTCGAAGCGAGCGGCACACGGGCGCGTGAAGTGAAAACCGAAGCCGATCTCGCCGCCGTCGACGCGCTCGTCGTCCCCGGCGGCGAGTCGACGACGGTGATCAAACTGCTCGATCGCTTCGGTCTCGCCGAGCCGATCAAAGCGCGCGTGAAAGCGGGGATGCCGTTCTGGGGCACGTGCATGGGGATGATCGTTGCCGCGCGCGACGTCGCCGGCATGGAACAGCCGACCCTCGATCTGATCGACATCACCGTGCGCCGCAACGCCTTCGGCCGCCAAATCGCCTCGGCAGAAGTGCCGCTCGCGATCCCCGCGCTCGGCCCCGAACCGTTCCCCGCGATTTTCATCCGCGCACCGTGGATCGAACGCGCGGGTCCGGGCGTCGAGGTGCTCGCGAGCTACGATGGTCACGGCGTCTTCGTGCGTCAGGGGAACGTCCTCGGCACCTCGTTCCATCCCGAACTCACCGGTGACCACCGCGTCCACGCCTACTTTACCGGTATGATCGCCGCCGCAGACCGAGCCGCGTAGCAGCCGAGAATCAGAGCATCCCGATATCGTGATTGCTCTCAGATGGGAACGATGACGACATCTGCCTTAGCGTCCGCCTCATCTTGACTGACGCGGCAGCCGAGCGTCCGCAGCAGCAGGGTAATATCGTCAGCGTCGGACGTCAGCATAATTTTGCAAGCGCTCCGCAATGAAAACGAGCCCCGCGCCGTAGCGCGAGGCCCGTTTCCGTTCGGTTCCGCTAAGGACTAGCGGCCGAAGTGGTAGCGCAGTTGGATGCGGATGAGGCGCGGCGGTGCCGACACTTCCGTCGGCACGAAGGATGTCTGCGTTCCGTTCGGGTTGTCGGCAACGATCGGCGTTCCGCCGTTGGGAATCGAGAGATACTGCCCGTAGTTGTTCGTGTTGAGCAAATTCTCGACGCCGACTTGCAGATCGATCTGCTTCGTGACCGGGTGGCGATACGTGAAGTCGACGAGCGCGAAGGGCGGCTGGAAGTAGGTGTTGTTCTTCCCTTCGTAGTCGACGCCGAGCGCCATGAACGTCCCATCGGCCCACGTGTATGTGGTCCGCTCGTAGCCCTTGAGGTACGGGATACAGGTCGGGATGCCCGGATTCTGCGTACCGTTGCCGCAGATCTGGACGTTGTTGGCCGGAATTTGGATCGAGCCCACGGAGAGCGGGACGCCCGTGAGGATCGCCCGGTCGGCGGTTGCCGAGAGGCTATAGCCAAGACCGTGGCGCGGCACGTACGCGTAGCGCAGCGTCGCGAGTTGCGAACCCAGCCGGGCAACGTTCTCCGGTGTAATGATGCCTTCCGGAAAACCATTCGACGCGACGCCCGTCGTCGTCAAGTCTTCGAAAACGTCGTGGATGACGTTATCTTGGAGATCCAAGCTCAGAACGCTATTGTTCTTGAGCCGGTAATCGGCGCCGAGTCCGTATTCGATCGCCGTTTCCGGCAGAAGGTTCGGGCTCTTGTTGGTGAGGATGCCGCCTTGCGCGTACTGCGGCGGCAGGGTTGACGCCGGTTGCTCATAGCTCGCGACGCCGCTGAGTTCGCCGATGAACGGAAACGTCGTCGAGGTTCCGTATGAGGCGCGGTACGAGAGATTGTTCGTCGGCCGGAAGACGAGCGCGAGATGCGGATCGAAGCGCGTGACGTCGTTGCGAAATCCGCTCTGGTCGCCGGCGAGATCGACTTCGGTGCCGATCGCATCCCAGTGCGTGTCGTACAGACCCACGTTGATGCCGAGGTTGCGAATCAGGTGCAGGTCGCTGGTGAGCGAGAACGTCGAATAGCGGGTCGTCGAACCCTGCGGGACGACGATGTTCGCCGGATCGTTGAGGAACGCGAACGTGTTCGTGGCGTGGAAGTCGTAGCTGAAGTTCAGCACGCTATCGCCGAACGGATGGATGTACGTGAACGTCGACCCGTACAGTTTGTCGGTTTCCGCGGTGGCGTAGGGAGAGCCGAAGCACTCGAGCTGACCGTCTTTCACGACCGTCGCGCCGCTCGGGCTGGTCGTGTCATAGTAACTGCTGGAACAGGTCTTTTCGAACGTGGCTCCGGGACCGGTTGTCGGATCCGTTGCACCTTGCGGCCCGAAGTATTCCGGATACGCCGACTGATTGACATCGAGATACGTCTCGGGCTCGAGCTGCGCGAGGTAGGGGCGGATCAGGAACGAGTCGTTCCCGATTGCCGTGCGGAGCGTGGCATCGTAGAAATCCTGGTTGCTGTAGACCTGCGCGCCCGGATACCAGGCATATCCGGCGATCGTGCTTCCGATCGCTGAGTTGTACGCGGGGTTGTTGCAGATATCGGTGCCCTTGAGGCAGCCGACGATCGTGGTGGGCCCAAGCGAGACGCCCCATGCCGTTCCTTGCGGCGTGTAGCCGCCGAACGAACCGACGTACTCGGCTTCGAGCGACGTCGTCGGCGTGAAGTCATAGTGGAGTTTGAGGAGTTCGCCCTTGTTGAAGAACGAGCCGCTCGAATCACCGCACGACGCGATCACGCCCGTGTTGCCGGGCATGTTGTCGCCTGCACCGCCGTTGGCGGGCGTTACGATACAGTGCGGCGTTTCGTAGTATGGCCCGTTGTACGAGCCCGTGCCGGCGCCCACGACGTACTCGAGATGTCCGGCCGAGCCGGTCGCGATGAGGTTCGAGTACTGGGAGAAGTATTGGTCGGTTCCGACGGTGACTTCCGCCGTTGTTGCCTTCGTGAACGCCGGGGTCGTCAGGTTGACCGTGCCGCCGACGGCGATGTTCGCGAACGGTGTCGTATTGCCGGGACCGGACTGCGTTTCCACGCCGCCCAAGAGATACGTCGGGAAATACTGCGCGAGGAACACGCCGTACTGACCGATGCCGATCGGGTGGCCGTCGAGCAACACCTGCGTTTCATACGGCTGCGCGCCGTTGACGATGATCGAGGTGTCTTGCTGACTACCCATGTGCTGAACGTTGACGTCCGGCAGATGCTGGAGGACGTCGATCAGTTGCGGCGTTCCGAGATCGGCAAAGGCCTGGCTCGAGAGGTAGCCCGAGGCCGCCGAGCCGGTGTTGATCGTGCTGCCGGAGGCGCGTGAACCGGTCGCGACGTGGCCGATCGTCTGCAGCGAACTCAAGTCCGCTTGCGCGAGCGTAATAGCCAGCGGTGCATTCGAGCCGGCCGCGATCGCGACGTCGCTGAGCGAGGCCGGGTTATAGCCGCCCTTGGTGACGTCGATGCGGTAGACGCCTGGCGGCAGGGTGAGGGAGAACGCGCCGTTCGCGTCCGTGGTAGCCGAGGCGACCGTCGGGCCGGTGGCCCGGACCGTGGCCGCAGGAACGTTTGCGCCCGCCGAGTTGCGGACCGTTCCAGAGAGGACGAGCGTCGAGCCCGAAGCCGTCTGTGCGGCGACCGGGGCAACGACAAGAACCGTCCCGATCAGGGCAGCGACGAAAGCGCTTACCCAACGCTGGAAGAATGTCAAAGAAGCCTCCTGGTGGATGGTTTTATTCCGGCCGGCGCTCGATTGCGTCCCGGCCGTATGCTGACCAATTACTTAACACGTCAATAAGGTTTCGTCTTTCGCCAAACGTCGAATCCGGCCGGACCCGCGATGGGTGGAAATTCTCCACAGGCGCCGAAGTAACGCGCCATGTCAGCGGAGTGGCGAACCGGCGAGGTTCCAGCCCGGCAGAGGCCGGACCGGCGAACTGCGCGCACCCGCCATCCTTTCCGCTCGCCCCAACAACGAAGCGAGGCCGTCCCGGCCTCGCTTTCGTGCTTCTTGGGAGGCCCTCGTGTCTGAAGTCTTGGTTCTCAACTTCACCTACGAAGCGCTGAACATCACGAGCTTCCAACGCGCGGTGAAGTTGATCTTCTCCGGCAAGGCGGAAGTCGTCCACGGTCGCGATGCGATCCTCGCCTCGCCGACCTACGAGATGAAGATGCCCTCGATCATCCGCATGCTCTACTACGTGCGCCGGCCGATGCAAAAGGTCGCGCTCACGAAGAAGAACATCTTGTTGCGCGACGATTATACGTGTCAGTATTGCGGGCTCAAGGGCGAGCGCATGATGACCGTCGATCACGTTCACCCGCGCAGCAAAGGCGGTCCCTCGACGTGGGAAAATCTCGTCTGCGCCTGCATGCGCTGCAACAACCGCAAGAACAACCGCACGCCCGAGCATGCGAACATGCAGCTCAAACGCAAGCCGAAGACACCCAAATACATCCCGTGGATCCGCGTCAAACGCAACACGCTCCCGGGCGAGTGGCACAAGTTCTTGTTCCTCTACAACGTGAGCATCGACGACCGCATCGAAATCTGATCCGGCTCGAATCGTAACCCGCGTCCGCCGCTAGCGGCCGAGCCCCGTCCCGTGGACAGGGTATACGTTACTGATGGTCTCTCGAACGGACGGCGACGGGTTGCTTGGCGGAGGCGGAAATGCCGATAGACTCGGTATGACCGCCTTCATCACGGTGACCGACGCCGCCGGACGGGTGCTCTTTCGCCGCGCCGCGACCGACGCCGAAGTCCGTGATGCCGTTCGGGCGGCCGAGGTCGCCGAAGCCGAGGGCGAAGAGGCCATGCGGCAGATCGCCGACGAACGGTCGCTCATGGAACGCATGGAGGCTGACCAAGCATGATCCGCCGCGTCGAGCGCGAGTCCGCGCCGCTCAAGCGGCTCGGACTGGCCCGCAAACGCATTGCGTTCGTCCCGCTCGACGAGAGCCGCGATCCCGAGATCGCCCTGGCCTATTCGAACGGCTTCGTCACCGTGGAGATCTCCCACGACGCCCTCGACGCCTATATCGAGATGACCGGCGACGTCCCGCTTCCGGTGGTGACGGATCCCGAGACCGGCGACCGCCGGACCTACGATTCGCGCAACCGGGTCCGGGCCGTCTACGACCGCGGTGCCAAGCTCCGCGAAGTTCAGACGCGCAGCCGCGACGGCCTGTTCATCCGCGTCAACTTCCCCGAACGCGCCGCCAGCTAACCACACGACTCGACCTCGATAATCAGCGGCTGTGAGTGAGCTTGCCCTGAGCCTGCCGAAGGGGGCATGGTGATAACGCGGGATGCCCCGTCTGCCGCCGGCGCATACCGCCTGGATCAAACGCGCGCGCCATACTTTCAAGTACTGCTGGACTATGTCGACGCCGGCGTGATCCCGTTCCACACCCCCGGCCACAAACAGGGCGTCGGGATGGACCGCGCCTTCCGCGATTTCGTCGGCGATAACGTGCTGGCGATCGATCTGACGCAGATCCGCGGGCTCGACGATCTCTTACAACCCGAAGGGCCCTTGATCGAGGCGCAGGACCTCGCGGCGGAAGTCTTCGGTGCCGAGCAGACGTTTTTCTTGATCAACGGCTCGACCAGCGGCAATCAGTGCATGATGATGACCGCCCTCAATCCGGGCGAGAAGATTTTGCTGCCGCGCAACGCCCACAAGTCCGCGATGGGCGGGCTCATCATGAGCGGCGCGTTCCCGGTCTACATGCAGCCGGAAGTCGACGAGCAGCTGCACATGGATCACACGGTGACGCCGGAGATCGTGCGCGCGTCGCTCGCCGAACATCCCGACGTCAAAGCGGTCTATGTCGTCTCGCCGACCTATTACGGGGTCGCGGCCGACCTCGAGTCGATCGCCGCGATCGCGCACGAGCACGGCATCCCGCTGCTGGTCGACGAGGCATGGGGGCCGCATTTCCATTTCCATCCGGCGTTGCCGAAGTCCGCGATGCAGAGCGGCGCCGATCTGTGCATCAACTCGACGCACAAGATGATCGGCTCGCTCTCGCAGACCGCGATGCTGCACGTGCAGGGCACGCGCATCCGGCGCGACCGGCTCAAGGCGGTCTACAAACTCTTTCTCTCGACCTCGCCGAATCTGGTGCTGGTGGCCTCCCTCGACGTCGCGCGCCGGCAGATGGCGCTCGAAGGTCCGGCGCTGCTCTCGCGCACGATCGAGATCGCGAACGACGCGCGCCGCCGGCTCAACGACATCCCCGGCATCTATTGCTTCGGATCGGAACTCGAAGGCCGGCCGGGCGTGTTCGATCTCGACCCGACCAAAGTGACGATCACGGTCAAAGAACTCGGCTACACCGGGTACGAGGCGGAAGAGATTCTCCGGCGCCGCTACAACGTGCAGTGCGAACTTGCCGACCTCTTCAATGCGCTCGCGCTCTTCACGATCGGGACGACGGCCGATGCCGCCGATGAGCTCGTCTACGGCGTGCGCGAACTCGCGCGCGAAGACCGGCCGGTGGATATTTTCTCGCCCTCGGGAGTGCTGGAACGGCGGATGAAAACCGGCACGTACAAGCTGCCGAAAATCCCGCCGATTCGGCTTTTGCCGCGCGAAGCGTTTCTCGCGACGACGGAGTTCGTGCCGTTCAAGAAGAGCGCCGGGCGCATCTGTGCCGAGGTCATCACCCCGTATCCGCCGGGGATCCCGGTGATCTCGCCGGGCGAAGAAATTACGCCGGAGATCATCGATTATCTGGATTTGGAGAAGAAGGCCGGCGTTCGGATGCAGGGCCCGTACGACAGCGACCTCAAGCGCATTCGGGTCGTGGTGGAAAGCTAGATTTTCTCACGCCCATCCTTCGAGAGCCTCAGGATGACACTCCGGCGAGGCAACGCCGCACGGTCTTCCTGAGGCTCTCGCGAGGCAACGCCTCAGTGTCATCCTGAGGCTCTCGAAGGCAACGCCTCAGTGTCATCCTGAGGCTCTCGAAGGATGGGCGTGCGATTGTGCTCGGTGCCTCGATGGGTGGCGAGCGGCGTCTCGCGGGTGGAAAGGTGGGGAACCGGGTAGGACGGAAGGCGTGGGTCAATCGCAGCGTCGGCCGCGACGTCTGCGTAGAAAAAATCAGACAATTGAGGATGGAAGTTGGCCGTTAACGCCCAGTCTTTCGAGCCAAACCGGGAGCTGACGCAGCTCCTCGACATTTTCCCTCTCCCCATCCGAACGGCGCTCGTGCGCCTGCCGAACCT
>Ga0116229_10009571_pt1 | contig 14764 bp, 9 predicted proteins | sample S1TSphgellanicum_3_FD_87313 | JGI IMG/M metagenome (GOLD analysis project Ga0116229, IMG submission 87313) | Host-associated microbial communities from peat moss isolated from Minnesota, USA - S1T2_Fc - Sphagnum magellanicum MG | ecosystem: Host-associated > Plants > Peat moss > Unclassified... | reverse complement strand
TAGATCTTGCCGCGTTTGCCGTTCTTGATCTCGTATCCGATCTGCGGGCCGAATTGGAAATTCAAACGGTGATCGTCGATCGACCACGAGCGCATCCCGGAAACGAGCACGCCGTCCTTCGTGTCGGCGACGATCGATTCGAGCGTTCCCTCGTGCGGCGCCAACCCGATATTCGTCATGCGCACGATCGGAATGCTGGCCCAGTCCTGCGCGCGCGATGACGCCGTTTGCGGCAAGCCGGCTTGCGCGGCGGTATCGCGCGACGAAAGAAATGCCCGCAGGATGCCGTTTTCGATCAGGTTGACGCGTTGGGGCTGCACGGCTTCGTCGTCGTAGCCGACGGTCGCCATGCCCTGCGGCATCGCGTTGTCGCAGTAGATGTTCAGCAGATCGCTCCCGTAGCGAAGCTTGCCGACTTGACCCGGCGTCGCCCAAGAGATTCCGGAAAAATTCGCCTCCCACCCCAGCGACCGGTCGAGTTCGAGCGGATGTCCGATCGACTCGTGCATCTGCAGATTGAGCACGGTTCCGTCGAGTAAGAGATCGGTGACGCCGCTCGGTAAACGGGGAGCATCGGCGAGAATCACCGCTTCGCGGCCATATTCCGGCGCGAGCGCCGTCAAATCAGAACTATCGATAATCTCGTACCCGCCGCCTTGATAGAGGCCGAAGTCGCCGGGGCCGCCGCGTTCTTGGGCATCGTGATCTTTTCCGATGGCGCTCGCTCCACAGCCGGCGCCGGCTTGACGAATCGTCTGTTCGATCGCGCTGCCCGTCGTGGAGTAGAACTCCTTCGACGTCGTCCAGAAATTCATGAACGCGTACGCCGCGACGACGCTCGTCGCAACGTGCATCGACTTCTCGACCGACAGCAGGTGGGCGGCTCGATCGCCCAGCGACACCGCTGCCGGATCTTTCGTGAAAGGCGTCTCCCAGCGCGCGATCGCCTTCGCCGTGGGAGTCACGGCCGGGATGCGATCCGCTACCTTCGTACCGGACCGGGCGATGCGCGTGGCGGCGACGGCGGCCCGGTCCAGATCCGCATCGCCCAGACGATCGCTGCCGTAAAAGCCCCAGCTACCGCCGACGAGCGCCCGCACGGCATAGCCGAGCGATCGCGTGTCCGAAGCGTCGCGCACGTCGCCGTTGCGCACGATCATGCGTTCCGTGCGGATCGACCAGAACTGAACGTCGGCGTACTCCGCGCCGGCTTTGGAGGCGGAATCGAGCACACGGGCTGCCGCAGTTGAATACGAAGGCATAGAACAGCCGCTTCTCTCCGAGACGGCGAACGTCTTGCCCGCGCGGCGCTCCACGCTCGATTCTAATCGGCGACCGCCTCCGCGGAAAGTCCCAGCGCATCGTTCGCGCTTTCGCGCAGATATGCGGCGATCGTCCGCAGGTCGCCCGCACGCGTTTCAGTCGCGCGCCAGACGAGGCCGATCGTCCGGCCGGCTTCGGGATCGTCGAGTTTTCGGTACGTCACGAGCGAAGCGAGGTTGACGCGATCGTGCGCCGCCATCAGCGGGATCACGGAATAGCCTTCGCCGGCCGCGATCATGTGGCGCAGCATCTCCAAGCTACTCGCGTAGCGCGTGTGCGGATCGAGGCGCGCGACCTCGCACAGCGAGAGCGCCTGATCTCGCAAGCAATGGCCGTCCTCCATCAAGAGCAGGTCGCCCCGTGGCAATTCGCGCATCGGCGGGATCGGCGCGGTCGCGAGCGGATGATCGACGGGACACGCCAGTAAGAACGGCTCGAAGAACAGCGCTTCGGACGTGAGACCGGCCTCGGTGACCGGAAGCGCGACGAGCGCGGCATCCAACTCACCCGCGCGGAGCGCCTCGAGCAGCTCGTCGGTCAGGGCCTCCTTGATGCGCAAGGCGAGCTTCGGAAAGCGGGTCCGGCCGCCGCGAATCAGCGCCGGCAAATAGTAGGGCGCGAGCGTCGCGATGGCACCCAAGCGCAACTCCCCCGTCAGCGGCTCGGCGCTGCGGCGCGCGGCATCTGTCAGGCGGCGCGCGTCCGCAAGCAACGACTCCGCTTGCCGCAGCAGCACGGCGCCGCGCGGTGTCACGTCGACCCGCCGCTTCGTCCGCTCGAACAGCACGACGCCGAGCAACGACTCGAGCTTCCGGATCTGTTCGCTAAGCGCCGCCTGGCTGACGTTGCAACTCTCGGCCGCGCGCCCAAAGTGCTTCTCCCGCGCGACCGCCACCGCATACTCCAGATCGCGCAGCGAAAGCCCGGAAATCGACGCGAAACTCACCGCTTGGCACTCCCACTCATTGGTCCAACCATCTAATTCGACCGGATAAATCGTTTTTCCCTTATGAAAGAACGTGCGGCCTACTTGGAAAACAGCGCGGCATGCCCGTTTACGACGAGCGCGCATCCCGATAAGCGATATCGCGCGTCGCGCCCTACCGTCGGCAAAACACAGCGAAGCGCTCGCCGGATTGCCCGATAAGCCAACGCCGCGCACGCCACCGGGACGCTGCAACAGCCGGCACGAATCTCCAGCGTATGAAGAACCTGCTGCGCTTGACCGCTTTCATGTTGCTGGGAACGTCGGCCCTCGCTGGGCCGGTGCCAAGCGCCGCGCCCACCGACTCCGTCCAACTCATCAAGTTACCGAACGGCGATTACACGGTACCGATGCGCGAACTAGAAGGGTCAGGCGAGGAGGGGAAGATCACGCTTCACCCCGAGGGCATGAATACGCTCGTGACCGTCTACGTGAACGGGAAGCACCGGCACCACCATCACTTCAGTCTGAAATCCGGTAGCGACTGCGCGAACGCCAGCGCCACGAATGCCGTGCCACTCAAACCGGCGCTCACGGGTCAGCCGTCGCAGACTCTCGTCTCGCTCCCCATCGAGGACTTGTCGTCGAAAAACTACGTGATCGACATGCAGAACGCCACCGAGCGACGCCAATTCGAGGAGGCCTGCGCGCACCTCTAACGTTCGTCGGCCGCCGTTCCGGTTAACGTTCGTCGGCCGTCGTTCCGGTTAACGTTCGTCGGCCGGCGTTCCGGTTAACGTTCGTCGGCCGCCGTTCCGGTTAATGCCGCCGTCGAGCCGGTGAAGCGCGCTCCGACCAAACCGCCGAAAAGCGCCTGTATCGGGCCGCCCCGGGCGACCGTCACGTCAGCGAGGCTCGGCACCGCGTCGGCGACCGCGATGGGCGGAAGCGACTTCGCCTTCAGTTTCTCGTTGAGGCTCGGCAGATCGGTCGTCGTCAACGTCGTGAAGCTCTTCTCGACATCGGACAACTCGTGGTCCAGAGCGCCGATGCGCGCGACGGCGTAGGCGGTGGGCGCGCCCTCGGTGGACGTGATCGCGCCGTAGACGTCGTCGGCTTTTTCGCGCAGGCGTTCCTCGCCCGTGATGGCGCCGCCCTCTTTGGTCGCGACGACGAGCTTGCGCAACGTATCGGCTTTATCGGAGATCGCGACGAGTTGCGCGCGTAGCGGATCGTCGGGCGTTAGCTTCGCACCGATGCCGGCCGCTTGACCACGGATCGCGGCAATCTCGCCGACCAGCGTAGTCATCCGGCTGAAAAGATCCTTGACGCGTTCGGCGGCATCGAATTGGGCTTTGCGGTCGGCGAGCGTGTACGTCGCGCGCCGGTCCAGACCGATGACCAGCGGCGCCGTGATGACCTTCCCCGAACGCGTCAGACGCACGGTATACGTGCCGGGCAGGAACCGCTGCCCGGCGACCGAGGCGCCCGCGATCTGCGCGGCCGGCGGCACCATCGGCGCCTTCGTGCGCATCGACCATTCGACGCGGTTGAGCCCCTTGCGCTTGCCGGGTACGAGCGAATCGACGACCTTCCCCGAGGAATCGAGGATGTCGAGCGACAGCTTCCCGATTACCTGACGCGACTTAAGATAATAGCTAATCACCGCACCGTCGGGCGGGTTGTCGCCCGTGTAGACCGCGTCGCCGTTCGGCCAGCCGCCACTGGATTGGATGCGCTGCTGCACGGGCCGCCCTGGCAGGAACGTCACGTCGGAGTCCAGCGTTTGCGGCGACATGTTGCGCAGCGGCGTCAGGTCGTCGACGATCCAAATCCCCCGGCCGTGCGTCGCGATCACCAGGTCGCCCTCGCGTTCGGCCACGACCAGATCGCGCACCGGGACCGCCGGGAAATTACCAGGCTTGAATGCGGCCCACGAAGATCCGCCGTCGATCGAAATCCAGAGCCCGAACTCGGTGCCCAGGAACAGCAGGTTACGGTTGACCGCATCTTCGCGAATCACGTGTGCGAAGCCGCGCAGCCCGGGCGTTTGGGGCGTTGCGAGCGCCGTCCAGGTCTTGCCGTAGTCGGTCGTGCGGAAGAGGTAGGTTCCCATGTCGCCAAACGTATGGCGATCGATCGTCGCGTACGCGGTTCCGGCATCGTAGCGGCTCGCCTCGACCCAGCTGACCCAACTCGCTTTGGGAACGTCCGGCAAATTCGCCGTAACGTTGGTCCACGTCGAACCGCCGTCCCGGGTAAGTTGGATGTTGCCGTCGTCGGTGCCGACCCAAATCAGCTTGCCGTCCTTGGGGCTTTCCGAGATCGAATAGATCGTCGTGTGGGTCTCGGCCGCCGAATTATCGACGGTGATGCCGCCCGACTCTTCCTGTTTTTGTTTCTCGGGATCGTTCGTGGTCAAGTCCGGCGAGATGCGATCCCAAGTGTTGCCATGGTCCCGGCTGCGAAAGAGAAACTGCGCGCCGATGTAGATCGTGCCGGGCTCGTTCGGGCTGAGCGCCATCGGCGTGTTCCAATTGAAGCGCAGCTTCTCGTTGTAGCCGGCCCTCGGTTGGATATCTCGCGACTCGAGCGTTTGCCGGTTCACGCGGGTGATCGACCCGCCTTGCGACTCCACGTAGGCGAAGTTCGGATCCGTCGGATCGGAATAGGCGAAGAACCCATCGCCGCCGCCGAGATTCTCCCACTGTGAATTGGCGATGCCGCCGGGGTACGAACTGTCGCCGACCCAAGCCGAATTGTCTTGGAGGCCGCCGTAAACTTGATACGGGTCGCGATTGTCGACGCTGACGTGATAGAACTGGCTAATGGGCAGGTTTCCGCCCTTCCACCACTTCGTGCCGCCGTCGTAGCTCAACCAGAGGCCGCCGTCGTCGCCGCCCGCGATGTACTTGGAGTTGGTCGGGTCGATCCAGATGTCGTGCCAATCGCCGTGACTGCCGCCGGAGGAATCCGCGAAGCTGTTGCCGCCGTCGTCGGACACGATCATGCGCAAGTTCATTTTGAAGAGCCGCTGGGCATCGGTCGGATCGACGACGATCCGCGCGAAGTAGAACGGCCGCCAGACCATCCGCTGGCTGCGATCCCGCTCGGCCCATGTCTTGCCGCCGTCCTTTGAGACGAACAGCGCGGAGCGCGTGCTCTCGATGAAGGCGTAGACGACGTTTGCGTTCGAGGGCGCGATCGCGACCTCGATGCGTCCCCACGGCCCCTTGGGCAAGCCGCTCGCGGCGCTCGCCGTCAGCTTCGTCCAGGTCGTGCCACCGTCGTCGGAACGGTACAGCGCGCTGCCCGACGGTGCGGTGGGCCCGTCGCCACCGGAGCGAAACGTCCAGCCTTTGCGGCGAAAATCCCAGAGCCCGGCGAAGAGCACGTTCGAATGGACCGGATCCATCGTAACCGACGAGCAGCCCGTCGAGAGGTTCGGTCCCTTGAGCACGAGCTCCCAATGCGCGCCGCCGTCCGTCGTGCGGTAGAGCCCGCGGTCGGCGCTGTCGCTCCACAGCTTGCCAGGAACGCAGGCGTAGACGACGTTGCCGTTTTTCGGGCTCACGATGATGCGCGTGATGCGTTCGCTATTGGGCAGGCCCACGTTCGTCCAGTTTTGGCCGCCGTCGGTCGACTTGTAGATGCCGTCGCCGATCGAGACGCTGTTGCGCGTCCAGCTCTCGCCCGTGCCGACCCAGACCGTGTCGGGATGCGACGGATCCAGCGCGATCGCGCCGATCGACTGGACCGGCTCCTTATCGAAAACCGGGTCGAACGTCGTGCCGCCGTCGGAGGACTTCCACACGCCGCCCGAGGCCGCGCCGACGAACAGCGTGACCTTGCCGTCCTTCTCGCGACGCCCGGTGATCGCTGAGATTCTCCCCGACATCGTCGCCGAGCCGATGTTGCGGATGCCGAGCCCCGAGATAGCGCTCGAATCGAGCGCCGCAGCGCTCGCGAAGCCGGCGCTCGCGGCCCACGCGCCCAGCGCGAACACCAGTACCTTCCCAAAATGCTGCATGCTAATGTCATCCTGTCGAAGGGTCATGTCACCCTGAGCCTGTCGAAGGGGAGCCTGTCGAAGGGTCACTTCGCGCTCGGCGCGGCGGGAATCGCGAACGTCGCGTCGCTCACGGGGAGATTAGCTTTCGCGCTATCGATTTCGATGCGACTGCGGCCGGACGACGTGCTGTCGACCGAACCCGACTCGATGGCGAACGGAAAGTAGACGCCGTTGACCAGTTCGTAGTCGCCGAACTCGGTCAGCGTTACCTGACGCGCCCCACGCAGTTCACGCGTCTCGATGACCTTGATCTCCAAGTACGTATCGGGATCGAGGAAGTAGTCGTACTGGACGCCGCTCGGTTCGGTTACCCGCAGCTTGTAGGTGTCCGTCCCCTCGAAATCCTCGCGCCCCAAGTAGGTGACCGTGGCGCCGCGCGCTTTGGCCGAGAGCAACGGGCCGTCGAGCGTCTCATCGTCGGCGAACGCCCGCGTGTCGTCTTCAGACATCCGCTCCGCGTCGCGCCGGCCCTCGAAGGGATTGATCCGCCACCCGACCTTACCGTCGAAACCCTGGACTAGCGTCAAGCCCTGGATCGTGGAATCGGTGCGCGCGGCGTCGTTTTTCCGCGCGCGCGTCTCCTTATATGCCAATTCGAAATCGCCGGGGGCCACGAGCTTGCCGCTGAACTGTATCGACGAAATCGCCGCGAGCTTTTCGGCTCCGCCGCGCGCGGCGAGGTTCTTCGCAATCAGGTCGGACGACGTATCGGCGCGCGCGGCCTGCGCCGCACCGATGATGAGAGACACCAAAGCCACGATCGATCGAATGGTAAGAACGCGCATGTCCCTTACTCTTCTCTTAAGAAAAGTGATTCCTTTGGACGAACGATAGGACGGGTTCAATCAGGCGCCTAACCCGCTCGCTCGGGAGGTGCCTCGATGCCGATTCATCAGCGGAAGCACCACGGGAACGCCGCCGACTCCGATACATACGCGACGCGGGCGATGCATGTTTCAATTCCCAAGGGCCGCATGCCCGTCGAGGGCGTGCGGCCTGACATCGCGTACCACATCGTCCAAGACCAGTTGATGCTCGACGGAAATGCCCGGCAGAACCTCGCGACCTTCTGCCAGACGTGGTTCGACGACGAGATCCACAAGTTGATGGATCAGAGCATCGACAAGAACATGATCGACAAGGACGAGTACCCGGCGACGGCCGACATCGAGGACTCGTGCGTCCACATGCTGGCCGACCTGTGGCATTCGCCCGCGGCCACAACGACGATCGGCTGTTCCACGACGGGCTCGAGCGAAGCCGCGATGCTGGGCGGCCTCGCGCTGAAGTGGAAGTGGCGCGAGCGGCGGCGTGAGGCGGGCCTCTCCACCGAGCGTCCCAACCTCGTCACGGGCCCCGTACAGGTTTGCTGGCACAAATTCGCGCGCTATTTCGACGTCGAGCTACGCGAGATTCCGCTCGAACGCGGGCGCCTCGGCCTCACGCCCGAAGAAGTGCTGCGACACGTCGATGAAAATACGATCGGCGTCGTGCCGACATTCGGCGTCACGTTCACGTGCCAGTACGAACCGGTCGCGGAAATCGCCGCGGCGCTGGACCGCCTGCAGACCCAGACCGGTCTCGACGTTCCGATCCACGTCGACGGCGCCTCGGGCGGTTTTATCGCACCGTTCGTCGAGCCCGACCTCGTCTGGGATTTCCGCATCCCGCGCGTGAAGTCGATCAACGCGTCGGGCCACAAATACGGCTTGGCGCCGCTGGGCGTCGGCTGGATCCTGTGGCGCGAGCAGAGCGATTTACCGGACGACCTGGTCTTCCGCGTCAACTACCTCGGCGGCGATATGCCGACCTTCGCGCTGAACTTCTCGCGCCCCGGCGGGCAGATCGTCTGCCAATATTATTTGATGTTACGCCTGGGCAAGGAAGGCTACCGAAACGTTCACCAAGCCTGCTACGACACGGCGCAATACCTGGGCAAGCAGATCGCCGCCGCGGGGCCGTTCGATCTCTACTTCGACGGCGATAGCCGCAGCGGCATTCCGGCGGTTTCGTGGACGCTACGCGAAGGCGCCGACGTCGGTTATTCGTTATTCGATTTCTCGGATCGTTTGCGTTCGCGCGGCTGGCAAGTCGCGGCCTACACGATGGTGCCCAACATCTCGGACGTGGTCGTGATGCGGGTCCTCGTGCGCCACGGCTTCAGCCGCCAAATGGCCGACCTGCTGCTCGATGACATCCGCCGCACCTTGGACTACTTCGACCGCCACCCCGTGGCGCACAAGATGACGGCCGGCGACGGCGCCTCCTACAACCACGACGTCGTCCGGCAGTAAGAAACGCCTCGCTCCACGAGAACGGGGCCGCGACGGATCGGGAGTCCGAGAACGTCTTGCATCGACCCTCGATTAAGAACGGCTTAGAGAATGCCGAGCCTTCGCATCCGCGGGGCAAAGCAAGCGGGGGACGCCATAACGCCGCGTGAAAGCCGAGGCTCATGAAGCAACGTCATATCCTTGCCGGTTTGATCGCTGCCGCTTCCGCCATGGGCGTCTTCACCGCTTGCAGTTCAAACAATTCCGTTGGCGGGACCGTCGGCGGGCCGTGCGGCGCGCCGAGCGGGCAGGTCGCGCTGGCTTACCCGGCACCGAACGCGACCGGGATTCCCGATAACTTCCCCGGCGTCATTTTCGGCTCGACGAACGGCCTGAGCAGCCTCTATCAAGCGATCATCGTGCCGTCCGGTTCGTCGGTGGGCCAATACTTCAATACCGTAGCTGCCGCCCCATCGCCGTTACCGAAGCCCAACGTCGCGCCCTTTCCGAATGCGATATACCAGGAGAGCTCGGTGCCGGCCGGCTACGTGCTGCCGGCGGCGACGCAGATCAGCGTCTATCTCAACGACGGCAACTCGAACTGCACGCCGTCGCTGCAGGGGACCTTCACTTCGAAGTAGGCTGCGCCGGAGCAAACTCCGCCGGGAAGCCGCGCGACGGCGTACTCCGCGCCTGTCTCCGAATAGCGGTCGAGCGCGAAGATGCGCAACCGGTTCGTCGACAGCAGCGCATCGATGGACCGGTTGCGCACTCGTGCCCGAAACGAGTCTAGAAGGGGTACATCGGGGGCTCGGCCCGTTCGGTCGACCAATGCCAGGTCGTGAACTCGTCGAGCGACGCGTGGCCGCCTTGGCGGCTGCCGTTGCCCGACGCGCCGACGCCACCGAACGGGGCGCGCGGATCGTCGTTGACAGTCTGATCGTTGATGTGGACCATGCCGGTCTTCAACCGGCGCGCGACCGCGCGCGCGTGCTCGAGCGACTTGGAGTGCACCGATGCCGAGAGGCCGTATTCCGTGCGATTCGCGAGCGCGACCGCTTCGTCGTCGCTCGAGAACGTCGTGATCGGCGCGACCGGCCCGAAGATCTCCTCGTCGAAGGCGGCCATGCCGGGATTCACGCCGGTTAAGACGGTCGGCCGGTAGAAGTTGCCCACGTGCGTGCCGCCGGTCGTCACGGTCGCGCCGTCGGCCACGGTCTCTTTGACGATGCGATCGACACGTTCGGTTTGCCGCGCGTTGATGATCGGACCGAGGTGGACTTGTTCGAGCGCGGGATTGCCGACCGCGAGCTTCTCGGCGTGCGCGGTCAAGGCCGCGGCGTATTCCTTCGCGATGCTCTCGTGGACCAGGTGGCGACTCGACGCCATGCAGATCTGGCCCTGATGGAGGAACGAGCCCCAGGCGCCGCAGCGCGCCGCGGCTTCGATGTCGGCATCTTCGAGCACGATAAAGGGGCTGTTTCCGCCCAATTCGAGCGAAACGCGTTTGAGGCCGCCGCCGGCCGCGCTACCGATCAGTTTCCCGACCGCGCTCGAGCCCGTGAAGGCGATCATCGCGACGTTGGGGTCGGTGGTCAGCGCCGAGCCCGGCTCCGCATCGCCCGGCAAAACGTGCAGCACGCCGGCCGGTAGGCCGGCCTCGGCGAACACTTGCGCGACCAGGATGCCGCACGAGACGGCCGTCTGCTGGTCGGGTTTGAGGACCACCGCGTTGCCGAACGCGAGGGCCGGCAAAACCGCGCGCAAGCACAGGTAGACCGGGAAGTTGAACGGCCCGATGACGCCGACGACGCCGAGCGGCACGCGCTCGGCCACGCTGCGGTAACCGCCTTCGTCGGCCAAGACTTCTTCGAAAACGCTCGTTTCGAGCTCTTTGATGATCTGGTCGAATTTGGCGAGCGTGAAATCGATCTCGAAGGCAGCCTTGGGCTGAGTCGAGCCCGATTCGCGCACGAGCCACCACTCGAATTCAGCGCGGTGCTGCGCGAGCAAATCTTTCGCGCTCCTCAGCACCGCGGCACGCGCTTCGCGGGATGTCGCGGCCCAAGCGGGCTGTGCGGCAGCGGCGCTCTTCGCCGCGGCCTCGACGTCGGCCGCGGACGCCACGCCGAGGGTTCCGAGCGTCTCGCCGGTCGACTTATCGGTCACCGGAACCGCGGCGGCGCCGCCGGGTCGCCAGCCGTCGGAAAAGATCTTCCCTTGCCAGTCGATTCCATCGAGCAGGTTCGCGGAGGCGATCGTGGTCATGTGCGTTCTCCATCTGCGGCGAGCGGGGGTTCGGTGTAGTGCATCGACCGATATATCCGTCGAAATATATCGACGGGACCGATTCCGTTCGAATCGCGAATCAGCTTCTCCCGCAGGCGGCGCATGGGCCAAACCTTAGGGGATCAGCGCGAAATCGGTTTCGTAGTCGTTTTCCACGATATCCGGATCCGGGTCGTCAGGATCGAGCGAGAAGCCACCGTCCGCCGCGGTGCGTGAGATCCCGACTCGAACCTTTCGGCCGATCGACGTTTTCACGGGCACGGCGATCCCCTCAGCGTGAAGGAGCTCGTAGGCGCCGCGCGGGAGGACGATGACGTCTCCAAAGTCGTACGACTCGCCCGCTTCGAGGATGACGTGGTTGCCGGCGTGCCCACCCACGGCGGCGTCGCGCAGTTCCGCGAAGCTGTCGAGCAACCGCCGCGAAATCCGCGGCTCGTCGAAATCGTCCCGGCGCCCGTAACCCTTATTCAGCTGCCGGGACCGCTGGCGATCCGCGAACCGGTCACCCCACACGTTGAGCGCGTCCGCCGCCACGTCGACCTGCGTCTTACCGGAATTACGCAGGTGCAGCGTAGCCTCGAGAATGTCGCGACGCGCGTCGCGCCCCAGTCGCTGAATCGAAACGCTGACGTCGAGCGAAGCCGGCTCGCTCGCCGGTTTGATGTGCTCCTGGTAGATGAAGGTGTAGAACGCCCAAACGCCGGCGATTACGATCGCGATCGCCTCGACGACGTGGCGCAGCGTCGTCCAACGATCCTCGACAATTCGGATAGCGCGGGGTTCGGGGACATCCGTCTGATCGGGCACGCGCCCGTCCTTCGCCGCCTGCGTCCCGCGACCAGCCCGGTCAATTTGCCGGCGGCGGCACAGGCACGGTCACACCCGGAGCCTAAACGGCGACCCATGCGTTTGCGGCGTCTGCTCTCCCTCAGTCTCTTTTCCGTCGCCTGCGGACTCGCGCGGGCGACGGCGGCGGCCGATGCGGCGCCGCTCTTGCTGGAAGATCCGACGATCAGCCGGACCCAGATCGCTTTCGATTACGCCGGCGACATCTGGACCGTCGATCGGGCGGGCGGCGCGGCGCGGCGGCTGGTGACCGGAATGGACCGCGAGGCCTCGCCCATCTTTTCACCCGACGGCGAGACGGTCGCATTCAGCGGCAGCTACGACGGCATCGTCAGCGTGTACGTGGTGCCGGCGGCGGGTGGCGAACCGCGCCGGCTGACCTCGAATCCCCGCGCCGCCGTGGCCGTCGGCTGGACCCCCGACGGCAAGAACGTCTTATTCCGGTCGGCGGCCGAGAGCCCCACCGACCCCAACTTGCTCTTCACCGTGCCCGTGGTGGGCGGGTTCCCGACGCGCGTGCCGCTGCCGATGGGCGAGCAGGGATCGTATTCGGCCGACGGATCGCACCTCGCGTACGTGCCGAATTTCCGTTGGGAACCGTTCTGGAAAGGCTATCGCGGCGGCCAGACGACGCCGGTTTACATCGCGGATCTGGCCGACTCCAGCATCGTACGCGTCTCGCGCGACAACTCCAACGACGATTCGCCGATGTGGCTCGGAAACGACGTCTACTTTCTCTCCGACCGAAACGGACCGGTCACGCTCTTCCGCTACGACACGCGTTCGCAGCACGTGGAACGCGCGCTCGCGAACGACGGTCTCGACATCACCTCCGCGTCGGCGGGCGCCGGCGCGATCGTCTATTCGCAGTTCGGGAGCCTTCACGTCTTCGATCCGCAGACGCGCGCGACGACGCCGGTCCACGTGACGATCGCGGCCGATCTGCCGCAACTGCGGCCGCATTGGACCAAAGTCGGCGACCACATCGAAAATGCCAACATCTCGCCTTCCGGGGTGCGCGCCGTCTTCGAAGCGCACGGCCAGATCCTCACGGTGCCGGCCGAACACGGCGATATCCGCAACATCAGTAATTTGCCCCATACGGCCAACCGCGATCCCGCCTGGTCTCCCGACGGCAAGTCGATCGCGTATTTCTCCGACGCGTCGGGCGAGTACGCCCTGACGATTCGCGACCAACGCGGCCTGCAGCCCCCGCGCACCATCGCCCTCGGACCATCGTTTTACTATTCGCCGGTGTGGTCGCCGGACAGCAAGAAAATCGCCTTTGGCGACAAGCACCTCAACCTGTACTACGTCGATCTCGAGCACCCGGCGCCGGTCAAAGTCGCCTCGGCCCTGACCGAAGGCTTCGGCGGCAGCAGCTTCGACGTGGCGTGGTCGCCGGACAGCCGCTGGATCGCCTACGCGAACGAGCTGCCGAACTTCTTGCACGCCGCGTTCGTCTACGAACTCAGCGATCGCCGCAGCCGGCAAATCACCGACGGCCTCAGCGACGTGCGCTATCCGGTCTTCGATGCAAGCGGCAAATATCTATACTTTACGGCCAGCACGAACACCGCGCTGACGTCGCAGGGTCTGGACATGACGAGCGACCAGCATCCGGTTAGCAGCTCCGTTTACGTCGCGGTCCTGCAGCGCGATGTCGCCTCGCCCGTCAAGCCGGAGACCGGCGACGAGACGGTTAAGGCCGCCGACGCCGGCGACGAGCCCGCGCCGTCCGCGGCGCCCTCCGCGGCCCCGGCGGCCTCGCAAAAACCGGCCCCGAAGAAGCCGGCCGCGCCGAAAACGCCGGAAGTCCGAATCGACTTCGACGGCATCTTGCAACGGATCGTCGCGTTGCCGATTCCCGATGCGAATTACGTTGGGCTGTTCGCGGGCAAGACCGGAGAACTGTTCCTGGCCGCGGCGCCGTTAGCGACGAACAACGACGGACCGCCGCCGATCGAAGTCGCGAAATACGACGGGGCATCGAGAAAGGTTAGCCCGTTCGCGGGCGGCCTGTCCGCGTTCGCCCTATCGGCCGACGGCCAAAAGGCGCTGTACGAGCAACAGGACCATTGGTTCATCGCCGACGCCGCGAAGCCGGCGCAGCCCGGCGAGGGCGCGCTCAACACCGCGGGCATGGAAGTCTTCGTCGATCCCCGCGCGGACTGGCGACAAATGTACCACGAAGTTTGGCGCATCGAACGCGACTTCTTCTACGATCCGCACTACCACGGACTCGACCTGGGCGCCGCGGAGCGCCGCTTCGAACCATACCTCGACGGCATCGGTGCGCGCGACGACCTCAACTTTCTCTTCGAAGAAATGCTCAGTTATCTCTCGGTCGGACACATGTTCGTGCGCGGCGGCGCCGAGCCGCCGGCGGCCAAGACGAACGTCGGTTTACTCGGCGCCGATTACACGGTCGAGAACGGCCGCTACCGGTTCGCCAAGATCTACGGCGGCGAGAACTGGAACCCCGAGTTGCAGGCACCCCTTACCCAGCCGGGCTCCGACGTGAAGGTAGGCGACTATTTGATCGCCGTCAACGGCCGGCACGTCACGGCCGCGGACGATCTCTATAGCTTTTTCTCCGAAACGGCCGGCAAGCAGACCGTCATCACCGTCGGAACCAAGCCTGACGGTTCCGGTAGCCGCGACGTGACGGTCGTGCCGGTGGCCAACGAGTTCGCGCTGCGCAACCTCAACTGGATCGAAGACAACCGGCGCAAGGTCGACGAGCTCAGCGGCGGCCGGCTCGCCTACGTCTACTTACCCGACACGGAATATGGCGGCTTCACCAACTTCAACCGCTATTATTTCGCGCAGGTCGGCAAGGAAGGCGTCATTATCGACGAACGTTTCAACCACGGCGGACAACTCGCCGACTACATCGTCGATTACCTCAATCGCAAGCCGCTCAGCGTCATTCAAGGCCGTGACGGGCGGCAGCTCATCGATCCGCCGCTGGCGATCTACGGACCCAAGGTGATGCTGATCAACCAGTTCGCGGGCTCGGGCGGCGACGCGCTG
>Ga0116229_10009570_pt1 | contig 14764 bp, 12 predicted proteins | sample S1TSphgellanicum_3_FD_87313 | JGI IMG/M metagenome (GOLD analysis project Ga0116229, IMG submission 87313) | Host-associated microbial communities from peat moss isolated from Minnesota, USA - S1T2_Fc - Sphagnum magellanicum MG | ecosystem: Host-associated > Plants > Peat moss > Unclassified... | reverse complement strand
GACGGCCTGGCCACGATGACCAGCGTACCGGGCGTCTTTGCCGCCGGCGATGTCCAAGACCACGTATATCGCCAGGCCATCACCTCCGCCGGCACCGGCTGCATGGCGGCGCTGGACGCCCAGCGCTGGCTCGAAGCCCAGGCGGAGTCCGTCGACGCGCCCGCCCCTACCGCGGCCCCCGCGACCGCCTGAGATTCCGGTGCGCCGCCGGGGTAGGGCCCGGGTTAGCCCTTGCGGGCGATAAATACCCCTGTTTGCTTGCCTCCACCATCCGGCGGAAGTGCAACAGCGCGATTTTATCGCGTGCAAAGTGCGGGAAATCTGCCGATAATCATTGCACGGGGGATACCGAATACGCGGAATCATCCCTGCGGTTGCCCTCAATCTTCATCCGTGGCGGCTCGCAGGGGCCGCGCCATAAGAGCAGAACTCGTGAAAACACAGCGCACGATCCGTCCATGGCCGCGTCGGCGCCGCGTAGCAGCGGTGGCCCTAGCCGTGTCCCTGGCGCTCATCGACATGGATGCGATGGCGCTGGGCTTCGGCGAGCCCCAGGTGGCCAGCGCGCTCGGGCAGCCGCTGCGCATGCGCATTCCGCTGCACGTGGACGGCGACCTCGACGTCTCCTCCCAGTGCATGCGCCTGATCGGCGCCGCCACCGGCGACACCCTTCCCACCTTGTCGCAGGCGCGCCTGACGATCGAGGAACACGGCGCGGAGCGCTCGCTGCGCATCGACAGCCTGCTGCCGGTCAGCGAGCCTATCCTGCGCGTCACCGTCGAAGCCGGCTGCCTGCAGCGCGTGCGCCGCGAATTCGTCATCCTGCTCGATCCCCCCGAATCGGCCACGCCCAACATCGTCGCCGGGCCCGTGGTGCCGATCTTGCCGCCGGGGGCGCCCGCGCCCGGCCTGGGAACTGGCGCGCCTGCCCCGGGCACGCCGCCCGGCACGCCCGGTACGCCGGACGTCGGCCTGGGCATCGCCCGGGTGGATGGGCGCGTCGGCCAGCCCTTGACGATGCAGATTCCCCTCTCCGGACCGGGCGCCGGCACGGTCGACCCGGGCTGCGTGCACCTGGCCGATGCGCTGTCGGGTGACGGCGCACCGGTCCTGAACCAGGCCAAGCTGAGCGTGGACCGCGTCGACGGCCAGACCACGATCAACCTCGTCACGCCCGATGCGGTGATGGAACCGGCGCTGCGCGTGATACTCGAAGTCGGATGCGACGTTCCGCTGCGTCGCGAGTACGGCGTCCTGCTCGATAACAGCGCGCTGCCGGCACCGCCGCCGCCGCTCAACCCCATCGCCGCGGCCGCGCCGGCACCGGTGCCCGAGCCGGCGGCCAGCGCCGCGCCGGCGACGGCGTTCCAGCCCACCCCCCCGGTGGTCGCCGAGGCGCCGCCGCCCGTGGTCCCGGCCCCGGCGCCCAAGCCGCGCCACAAGCCGCACAAGTCGTCGCTGGCCAGCGTCAAGCCGGCACCTGCCGTGCCCGCCGCAACGAGCCGCAATCCGGCCAGCGCCCCGGCAGTCCCGCCGCTGGCCGCAGCGCAGCCCGAGCCGGCCCCAGCGGTGTCGGCCGCCAAGCCCGCGCCAGCGCCCAAGGCGGCCAAGACACCGGCACCCGAATCCGACCATCTCACCTTGAGCGCCGCCGACGACCAGGCGACGGCCGCCGCGCTCAAGATCGCCGAGATGGACAAGCGTGTCGAGGACCTGACCAAGGAAGTGAGCCAGTTGCGTGCCGAACTGGCTGCCGAACGGCAGAACCAGTCCGAAGCGGCCGCGCGCCAGCAGCGCGGCGGCCTGGGATGGATCGTCGCGGCGCTCAGCCTGCTCGGCCTGGCCGTGGGTAGCGTGCTCGTCTGGCAACGCGGCCGTTCCTCCGGGAGCTGGCATGGCGGCGCGTGGAACGATGCCGACGGCGATGCCAACACCCGGGCCTCGACGACCGCGCTGAAGGTCGATACCGTCAGCGCGGCCCTTCCGCCCTCGCCTCGGCCCGTCTTCGGCTCGGTGCCCTCGGTGCCGCCCAAGCCCTCCGTCCCGCCGCCCACCATTTCGCGGCCGATGCCGTACGTGCCTCCACCGCCGCGCGCGACGCGTCCGGGCGCACCGCTGCAGGAGGTCGAGGTCGAGACCACGCCGGCCAGCATGGACATCACCGAACTGCAGCACAACGAGCCGTCGCTCGAGAAACTGCGCACGCTGTTCAACGATGTCAACGAAAGTCCGACCAACTCGCCCGAGGATGACGTGATCTCCGGCCTCGGCCGGCTGACCGTGCCGCTCGACATGCCGCTGTCGCCGACGGAGTCCCCGGCGGTGCCGCCCACGGTCCTCCAGCCGCCCGAGCGCGGCGCCACCTTCACCTTCGAAGACGCCCAAACCCAGACCCCGACGCTGGTCGCGCTGGACCTGGACCTGACGACGCGGGTCTCGCCCAACGGCGGCAACACCGTCCAACCGATCGATCTCGACCTGGCCAGGGATGACAAGCCGGCAGCGGCCAAGGACACGCCCAAGGCGCCGGGCAGCAATTCGAAGCATTGATGGCCGCTGATCCGGCACGCCGCGCGGCGTGCCGTTGCGGGGCCGGCCCGCGGCGCGGGGGATCGGGCTGCGCCTGCGGTCCTCGGTTCGACCCTAGGCGGGAACTTGCGTGCGACCGGGCGTGCGGCGCTGCGTGCGCGCCCTAAACGGCCGCGTCGCCGGTCTCCCCGGTGCGGATGCGGATCACCTGTTCGACCGCGCGCACGAAAATCTTGCCGTCGCCGATCTTGCCGGTGCGCGCCGCGCGCGTGATGGCCTCTATGGCCCGCTCCACGAGCTCATCGGAAACCACCGCCTCGACCTTGATCTTGGGCAGGAAATCGACCACGTACTCGGCGCCGCGATAGAGTTCCGTGTGGCCCTTCTGGCGGCCGAAGCCCTTGACGTCGGTTACCGTCAGGCCGGTGACCCCGACCTCGGCCAGCGCCTCGCGGACCTCGTCGAGCTTGAACGGCTTGATGACTGCGGTGATTAGCTTCACGGCCTTCTCCCTGCAAACGGAACCATATTACCCAAGCGCGGGCGGCTTGGGGGGTGGCGGCACCGGCGCCGCGCCGACGGGAATCTCATCGTCGTGGAAGCGGTTGGTGATCGGGTAGCGCCAGTCGCGTCCGAAGGCCCGGTGCGTGACGCGTATGCCGATCGGTGCCTGGCGCCGCTTGTATTCGCTCTTGCGGATCATGCGCACGATGCGGCGCACCTCGGGCTCGGGGAAGCCGGCGTCGATGATCTGCGCCAGGCTGGCGTCCTCCTCCATGTAGCGCTCGATCACCGCGTCGAGCAGGTCGTACGGCGGCAGCGTGTCCTGGTCGGTCTGCCCGGCGCGCAGCTCGGCCGTGGGGGCGCGCGTCAGGATGCGCTCGGGGATCACGGCCGAGAGGCTGTTGCGGTAGTGCGCGAGGCGGTAGACCAGCGTCTTGGTGATGTCCTTGATGACGGCAAAGCCGCCCGCCATGTCGCCGTAGAGCGTGCAGTAGCCCACCGCCATCTCGCTCTTGTTGCCGGTGGTGAGCACGATCGCGCCGGTCTTGTTGGACAGCGCCATCAGCAGCGTGCCGCGCGTGCGCGCCTGGATGTTCTCCTCGGTGGTGTCGGCCTCCAGCCCCGCGAACTGCGCCGCCAGGGTCGCGACGAAGGCGTCGACCACCGGGTCGATGGGCAGCTCGTCGTAGCGCACGCCCAGCCGCCGCGCCATGTCGCGCGCATCGATCAGCGAGATGCCCGCCGTGTAGGGCGAGGGCATCATCACCGTGCGCACGCGCTCGGGGCCGAGCGCGTCGTGGGCCAGCGCCAGCGTGAGCGCGGAGTCGACGCCGCCGCTCAGGCCGATGATGGCCCCGGGAAAGCCGTTCTTGTCGACGTAATCGCGCAGCCCCAGGCACAGCGCCTGGTAGGCCTGGGCCTCCAGCGCCGCCACCGGCGCGCAGACGCCGGGCTGGGGCACGCCGTCGACCACGTCCACGAGCAGCAGGTGCTCGGTGAACTCGGGCGCCCGCGCCACCTGCACGCCCTGCGCGTCCAGGACGAAGGAGCCGCCGTCGAAGACGAGCTCGTCCTGGCCGCCGACCAGGTTCGCGTACACCGGGGCCAGCCCGTTGCGGCAGACGTTGCGGCGCAGGACCTCGACGCGCTGCTCGTGCTTGCCCAGGTGGAAGGGCGAGCCGTTGGCGATCAGCAGCACCTGGGCCCCCGCGGCGGCGGCGCATTGGGGCGCATAGGAGAACCAGGTGTCCTCGCAGATGTTGATGCCGAAGCGCGTGCCGCGGATCTCGAAGACGAAGGGCCGGTTGTCCGGGCGGAAGTAGCGCTGCTCGTCGAAGACGTCGTAGTTGGGCAGGTCGTGCTTGCAGTAGGTACCGATGACCACGCCGCGCGCCAGCACCGAGGCGGCGTTGAAGCGCTGCCCCTCGCGCGCCAACGGGTGCCCGACGACCACGCGCAGGTCGGTCAGCGGCGCCAGGTCGCGCGCCAGCGCCGCCAGCGCGCGGTCCGAGGCCTGGAAGAACGCGCCGCGCAGCAGCAGGTCCTCCGGCGGATACCCCGACAGCGACAGCTCCGGGGTGAGCAGCAGCTCGGCACCGGCGCGCGCCGCCGCCTGGGCGGCCTGCGCGATGCGCTGGGCATTGCCGGGAAAGTCGCCGACCGTGCAGTTGATCTGCGCGACAGCGATGCGGACCGCGTTGCTCATGCGCGCGCGCCCAGGGGCCGGAGCGTCAGAACGCCGGCTTGACGGCCGCGCTCTCGTAGCGCTGCACGGCCTCGATGATCGCCGCGCGCGCCTCCTCGGCACCGGTCCAGCCGACGACCTTCACCCACTTGCCGGGCTCCAGGTCCTTGTAGTGCTCGAAGAAGTGCTGCAGCTGCGCCAGGCGCTCGGGCGCGATGTCCGCGGGCGAGCGCCAGTGCTTGTACCAGGGCAGCACCTTGTCGATCGGCACCGCCAGCACCTTGGCGTCGCCGCCGCCTTCGTCCTCCATCTCGAGCACGCCCAGCGCGCGGCAGCGCACGACCACGCCCTGCTGCAGCGGGAAGGGCGTGATGACGAGCACGTCGATCGGGTCGCCGTCATCGCCCAGCGTGCGCGGGATGTAGCCGTAGTTGCAGGGATAGTGCATCGCCGTGGCGATGAAACGGTCGACGAACAGGGCGCCGGTCTCCTTGTCGACCTCGTACTTGACCGGATCGGCATTCATGGCGATCTCGATCACGACGTTGAATTCATCCGGGATCGCCCGCCCCGCTCCCACCTTGCTCAAACCCATGATCGACCTTCCAGAAATGGCATCGCGCCTCGCGGCCGCCGGACCGGGGCGCAGCCATGCCGCGTGCAGCATGCCTGCCGCGCATGCTGCACGCGATTGCTGCACGCGCATGCTCCCCGCCAATGATGCCGATTGTATCGTCGTCTCGTCCGCGGTCCCGTCCGCGCCCGGTCCGCCCCCCGGCTACAGGGTCGGCTCGCGCCGGAACCAGCGCACGCGGCCGTCGGACCCGCCCGGATCGCGCGCGGCGCCGCCCAGCGCCGCCTCGCGGAACCACTGCGCGGCCAGCGCCGCGTCGCCGACGCCCTCGGCCAGCTCGGCCAGTGCCAGCGCGGTGGCCGCGCCGCCCTGAAGGCGCCAGCTCTCCTCGAGGTAGGAACGCGCCTTGCCCCACAGGCCGGCGCGCAGGCAGATGCGGCCCAGGCAGCGCAGCGAGGCCGCGGTGCGCCCGTGGGCCGCGATGCCCTCCTCGACGCGGGCCAGCGCGGTACCGACGTTGAGCTGCGCGCAGCGCGCGTATTCGTCGAGCAGGCGGTCGCTCCAGTGTTCCTGCAGCGCCGGCTCCAGGACCCCGGCCGCCTCCACGCCGCGGCCCAGCTCGTTGAAGCAGCGCGCCGCCTCGAGCGCCAGTTCGGGCACGGTCCGGTCGGCGCTGGGCACCGCGTTCCACAGGCGCACCAGGGCTCCGGCGTCGTCGGCGCTCTCGCGCAGCAGGCCCCGGTACGCCAGCGCCTTGTAGGCGGCCGACGCCGGCGCCGGCAGGCCGCGGTGCTTGTCCAGCGCGCGCACGATCCGTATGGCGTCGTGCCAGTGGTTGGACTGCAGGTGCGCCACCAGCGCGATGCGCATGGCGTGGATGTGGCGCGCGCCCGTCTCGTGCAGCTGTTCGATCACCTGCAGCGCGCGCGCGCTCTCGCGCTGCTCGGACCACATGTCGGCGCTCAGCACCAGCCGCGCGGTGGTCAGCTCCGGGTCCGCCTCGGCGCGCTCGAGCCACTGCTCGCGGCGCTGGTACTCCTGCATCCGATGGGCCGCGCGCGCGGCCACGAGGGCGGCCAGGGCGGCCACCGGCGCCACCGACTGCGCGCGCTGGGCGGCGCGCTCGGCGCGCGCGAAGCGGCCTTCGAACAGCGCCTTGAGCGCCTCGCGCAGCCCGCGCAGCGCCCCGAGCTCGGAGCGGCGCTCGCGGTAGGCACGCACGCGCTCGGGGAAATCGCGCAGCCGCTGCACGATGCGCCCGGCGCGGTAGGCCAGCCAGAGCGCCAGCGCCAGCAGCAGCACGAAGAAGTTGAGCGATACGTCCACGCGCCAGGGCGGCGCCAGCGCCACCACCGAACCCTGGCTGTACTGCAGTCCGATGGCGATCAGCGCGGCCAGGAAGGCCAGGCCCAGCGCCCAGAGCAGCGTCCTCATCGATGGCTCATGGGGCCGCGTGCGCCTCGCCATCGGCGCCGCTGCGCGCCGCCCGCAGCGCGCTCAGCGATTCGTCCAGCGACGGCGCGGTGTTGGGCAGCGCGGCGGCGGCGGTCGAGCGCAGCAGGGCCAGCGCCGCGGCCACCCCCGGCTGGTCGGGGTCGAAGTAATGGGTCAGCAGCGTGACCAGCGCCGCTTCCTCGGAGCGGATGGTGCGCTCGTCGCGCGCCAGGATCGCCTGGCGCAGGTCGAGCACGCCCAGCCGCACCCGGTCGCGCAGCAGGCGCTGCTGGGCCGGATCCAGCAGCAGCGCCTCGGGAGTGTCGATCTGCCGGATGCGCAGCAGGTCGCCGAACTCGCTGGCGAACCACGCCCGTGCGCGCGCGCCCCAGGACTCGGCCGCCGGCGCCTCGTGCAGGCGCGCCTCGGTGCCGTCGCCGGCGCGCGCCGCCGCACCGATGGGCCGGGCGCTCGGGTAGGCCGGATCGGCGCTGGCATGCCAGGTGTCCACATCGGCCAGCAGCAGGTCGAGCCTGGCGGCCAGCGCGCCGCGGTCGATGTCGGGCGCGGCCTTGAGGCGGCTGACGTCGTGGCGCAGGGCCGTCTGCACGCGCTGGGCCGCCGGGCTGCCCAGGCGGCCCAGGCGCGCATCGGCGCCGGCCAGGGCATCGATCACCGCGGCCGGCGCCGCACCCAGGCGCAGCTGCAGTTGGGCCTGCTCGACGACGCGTTCGACGTCGATGAAGGCCAGCGCATCGCGGCGGCGGCGCAGGTCCGCATCGGTGATCTGCGCACCGGTGACATCGGCATCGCCCTGGGCCTGCGTCCACTCGTGCTCGAGTTCGCCGATGCGCCGCTCGAGCTCGGCGCTGCGCTGGTCGCGCGCCAGGTCGTCGGCGCGCGCGCGGTCCAGGCGCTGGTCCCAGGTGCTGGTCTGCGAGAGGAACAACAGGCCCAGGCCGAGCGAGAGCGCGGACAGCAGCAGCGCGGCGAGCGCCAGCAGGCTGCTGCGCCGTGCGGCCGGGGGCACGGCAGCGGCTGCCGCGGCCCGGGCGGCGGAAGCCGTCACGGTGGCGGCCGCCGACGGGACGTTCGCCGGACTGACAGAGACGGGTGTCGGTTCGTTCATGGTCGATGCAATGGTACGGAATCCGCGCTGCGCCCGTCGCCGTGCACCGGCGCTAGCGCAGCGCGCGGCGCACCGCGGCCGGATCCGGCGCGCACAGGCGCACGTCGGTGTCGCCGCGCGCGCGCAGCAGCTCGACGATGCGCTGGTGCACGCCCAGGCCGATCGCGTGCGCCAGGGCGCCGGCGAGCGCCGTATCGGCGGCGAGCTGGCGGGCGACGACCTCGATCGCTTCGGCGCTCGAGTACAGGATGGCCAGGCGCTTGCCGGCGGCCGCGGCCGCGTGCAGCGCCGCCGACTCGGACGCCGTGGGCGCATGGGCCAGGCGCCGGTAGGCGGCCAGCTCCTCGACCTGCACGCCGGCCCCGGCGAGTTGATCGCTGAGCCACTGGCGGCCGCCCTGGGCGCGCACGATGAGCGCGCGGCGCGGCGCCGGCGCGTGCCGCTGCAGCAACGGCCAGAGGGCTTCCGAGCCGCCGTCGGCGGCCAGCGCGCCCTCGGGGCACAGCAGCACCGCGCGTGCCGCGCCGGGGATGCGCGCCAGCACCGCGGCGCGCGTGGCCGCGCCCATGGCCGCTATCGCGGCGTGGCGCGGCCAGGTCTCCGGGCCGGGCGCCCAGGCACCGGCAAAGGCCTCCACCGCCGCGGGGCTCACGAAGACGACGAGGTCGTAGGCATCGAGGCGCGCCAGGGCGCCGCGCAGCAGGGCCGGATCGGCGGCCGCAAGGATGTCGAAGGCCGGGCACCAGAGCGCATCGCTGCCTTGGGCCCGCAGCGCGGCGGCCAGGTCGCGGCCTGCCCTTTGCGGTCGCGTCACCACGACCAGGGGCGCAGGCGCCGTGTTCACGCCAGAAGGGCCCGCCGCAGCGGCCTCATCCACCTGCCAGCAAGCGCTCGACGCCGCCCGCCTTGAGTGCGGCCACCACCTCGTGGCCGACCTCCTCCGGCTGCCCGACCGGACCCTGGCCCTGGGCGGTGACCATCTGGCCGTTGGTGGCGCTGCCGGCCCAGGCCCGCAGATGAAGTTGCGCACCGTCGATCTGGGCATAGGCGGCCAGCGGAAACTCGCAACTGCCGCCCAGCCCGCGCGAGACCGCGCGCTCGGCGCTGGCGATCGCGCGCGTCGGCGCGTGCTCCAGGCCCGCGAGCCGCGCGTGCACGGTCGGGTCGCCGGCGCGCGCCTCGATGCCCACCGCGCCCTGGCCGGGCGCGGGCAGGAAGACGTCGGTGGGTAGCACCTGGCGGATGCGGTCGCCCAGGCCGAGGCGTTCGAATCCGGCCACCGCCATGATCAGGCCGTCGAAGTCGCCACGGTCGAGCTTGGCCAGCCGCGTGCCGACATTGCCGCGCACCGGGATGATCTGCAGGTGCGGAAAGCGCGCGCGCAGCGTCATCTCGCGGCGCAGGCTCGCGGTACCCACGCGCGCCCCGGCGGGCATCTGCTCGAGCGTGGCGTAGCGCGAACTGACCAGGCAATCGCGCGGGTCGGCGCGCTCGAGCACGGCCGCCAGCGTGAACTCCGGCGCCAGCACCATGGGCACGTCCTTGAGCGAGTGGACCGCGATGTCGGCGCGGCCCTCGAGCAGGGCGACCTCGAGCTCCTTGACGAACAGGCCCTTGCCGCCGACCTTGGCGAGCGTGCGATCGAGGATCTGGTCGCCGCGGGTGGTCATCTCGAGCAGTTCGACCTGCAGTTGCGGATCGGCCGCCAGCAGCCGGTCGCGCACGTGGTGCGCCTGCCAGAGCGCCAGCGGGCTGGCGCGCGTGGCGATGCGGATCGTGGAGGACGGTGGCGTCGGCATTGTGTCGATGCGGGCGAGGACCGAAGAGACCGAGGCGCGGTCGGGAGGGCTAGTCTAGCAAGGGCCGCGCCACCGGCGGCGCTGCAGCGCGCCTCAGAGGCCGGCGGCGGCCTTGACGGTGGGCCACTGGCGCCGGCTGATCGGCAGGCGCTCGTCCATGTCGCGCAGCAGGATCTCCCAGTGCCCTTCGCCGCCGCCCTCGGCGCCCTCGCCGTCGGTCTCGGGCTTGCCGCGCACGCGCTGGAAGCCGGCGATGAAGCGGCGCGCCACGAGCGCATTGCGGTGGATGCGCACGAAACGCGCGCCGAATTCGCCCTCGAGCGCGGTGAGCGACTCCTCGGTGAGGTACTCGCGCGCCACGGTGCGGATGGTGACGTACTTGAGCTCGGCGCGCAGGTAGGCGATGTCGTCCACCGGCACGAGCACGACGCGGCCGCGCTCGGAGACGCTCAGCTGGGTGCGCGTGGCGCCCAGCGACTGGGCCAGCTGCTCGAGCCGCGGTTCGCCGGGGCGCAGGCGCTGCACGCGGCGCAGCGCGGCGAGCAGGCGCTCGGCGCGCACCGGCTTCATCAGGTAGTCGAGCGCCTGCACCTCGAAGGCCGCCAGCGCGTGCTCGTCGAAGGCGGTGATGAAGATGACCGCCGGCGGCGCCGGCGCATGGGCCAGGTGGCGCGCCACCTCGATGCCGTCCATGCCGGGCATCGCGATGTCGAGCAGCACCACGTCGGGCTGCAGCCGCTCGACGGCCTCCAGGGCCGCCAGCCCGCTGTCGGCCTGGCCCACCTGCGTGAGCGCCAGCTGCGCCGCGCAATCGTTGAGCAGCTGGCCCAGGCGCGCGCGCGCGGGCGGTTCGTCGTCCACCACCAGGATCTTCATCATGGCGACATTCTTCCGTTCGATCGGTGCCCGGCGCCCGCTGCGCGCCGCTGCGCCCGTGCGCGCCCGCGCTCGCCGCCGCACCCGCGCTTGCCCAGCCGTGGCCTCAGGCGGCGCCCTTGGCCTCGACCGGCAGCGTCAGCGTGAGCTCGAAGCGTTCGCGCCGCACCCGGGTCTCCAGGCTCGCCTCCAGATCGTATACCAGGGCCAGGCGGCCGCGGATGTTGTTGAGGCCGATCTGGTTGCCCTCGCGCTGCACCGGCTCGCGCGCGATCGGGTTGCTGACGCTGATCTCGAGCTTGAAGCCCTGCTGGCGCACGCGCACGTCGATGTCGCAACGGCCGGCGAGGCGCTCGGCGCCATAGCGCACCGCGTTCTCGATGATCGGTTGCAGCAGCAGCTGGGGCACGCGCACGCGCGGGTGCACGGCGCCGATGTTCCAGCTCACCTGGAGGCGCTCGCCCAGGCGGGTCTGCTCGATCTCCACATAGCGGCGGCACAGCTCGAGTTCCTGCTCCAGCGGCACCAGGCGCTTGACGTCGCCCATCACCGCGCGGAACAGTTCGGCCACGTTCTCGAGCATGCGCTCGGCGCGCACGGGGTCGTCGCGGATCACCGAGAGCACCGCATTGAGACTGTTGAACAGGAAGTGCGGGCGGATGCGCGACTGCAGCGCCTGGAAACGCGCCTCGTCGATGGCCGGGGAGAAGGCGCGCGCGCGCAGCTCGAAGTAGTGCTGGGCCAGCATGCCGCCGCACAGGCCGATGCCCAGCGCCAGCACATCCGGGCGCGCCAGCAGCGGCCAGTACGCGCCCACGGCCCAGCGGTTGACCAGGCCGGCCGCCAGCGCCGGCAGCGCCCAGGCCACGCCGCGCTGGACGGCGGCGGAGCTCGCACCCGCCACGCGGCGCACCAGGCACCAGCCCAGCAGCGTGACGAGGGTGGACGGTTCGACCACGGCGGCGAGCTCGAGGAACGCGGCCGTGAACTGCGTGGCAAACGGCACGCCCGCGCTGTCGGTCCCGCGTCCGCCCAGGGCGGCCAGCACCAGCACCACGTTGACGCCGACACCGATGCGCAACACGGTGCCGGCGTTGCAGCCATCCGGGATGAGTTGGCGGGTCTCGACCACGGGGACCGATTATCCATGCTTTTGCCGGCGATCCCGCGCGGCCGCGCGGGTCTCGCGCGTTAGAATTTCGGAATGGACAACGAGAAAGACGCCGGCAGCGCCGCGGGCGACCCCAGCGGCAAGCTGCGGGTCGACGCCGGCGGTGACGCCACCACCACCGGGCGCGCGCCAGCCGGCGCACCGGCATCGTCGCTGCACGCCAAGCACGAGGCCTGGTCGGGCCGCTTCGCGGAGCCCGTCGCCGATTTCGTGCTGCGCTACACGGCCAGTGTCGGATTCGACCAGCGCCTGGCGCCGGCCGACATCGACGGCTCGCTCGCGCATGCGGCCATGCTGGCGCAGGTCGGCGTGCTCTCCGCCGCCGACCTGCAGGCGATCGAGGACGGGCTGCAGCGCATCGGCGCGGAGATCGCGCGCGGCCAGTTCGCCTGGCGCCTGGAACTGGAGGACGTGCACCTGAACATCGAGGCGCGCCTGATCGAGCTCGTCGGCGAGGCCGGCAAGCGGCTGCACACGGGCCGCTCGCGCAACGACCAGGTGGCTACCGACCTGCGCCTGTACCTGCGCGGCCAGATCGACGCCATCCTGGCGCAGCTGGCGCGCTTGCAGCGCGCGCTGGTGGAGCTGGCGGGCGCGCATACCGCCACCATCCTGCCGGGCTTCACCCACCTGCAGGTCGCGCAACCGGTGGTATTCGGGCACCACCTGCTGGCCTACGTGGAGATGCTCGAGCGCGATGCCGAGCGCCTGCGCGAGGTGCGCGGCCGCGTCAACCGCCTGCCGCTGGGCGCCGCTGCGCTCGCCGGCACGAGCTACCCGATAGACCGCGAGGCCGTCGCGCGGCGCCTGGGCTTCGAGGGCATCTGCCGCAACTCGATGGATGCGGTGTCGGACCGCGATTTCGCGATCGAATTCTGCGCGGCGGCCGCGCTCGCCATGGTGCACCTGTCGCGCTTTGCCGAGGAGCTGATCCTCTGGGTCAACCCGCGCTTCGGCTTCATCGAGCTGCCCGACCGCTTCACGACCGGCTCGTCGATCATGCCGCAGAAGCGCAACCCGGATGTCCCGGAACTGGCGCGCGGCAAGACCGGCCGCGTGGTGGGCAGCGTGGTGGCGCTGCTGATGCTGGTCAAGGGCCAGCCGCTGGCCTACAACAAGGACAACCAGGAAGACAAGGAGCCGCTGTTCGACGCCGTCGACACCCTGCGCGATACGCTGCACGCGTTCGCCGAGCTGGTGCCGGGGATCGTCGTCGACCCGGCGGCGATGCGCCGCGCGGCGCAGCAGGGATTTGCCACGGCCACCGACCTGGCCGACTACCTCACGCGCAAGGGCCTGGCGTTTCGCGACGCCCACGAGGCGGTCGGGCGCGCGGTGCGCTTCGCCGCCGAGCAGGGGCGCGACCTGCCCAGCCTGACGCTCGAGGAGCTGCGCCGCTTCGCCCCGCAGATCGACGCCGATGCGCTCGAGGTACTGACGCTGGAAGGATCGGTGGCCGCACGCCGGCACGTCGGCGGCACCGCGCCCGAGCAGGTGCGCCGGCAGGTGGTCTTCTGGCGCGAGCGCCTGGGCGGCGGCGCGTGATTGTGTGAGATCCCCTCTCCCGCTTGCGGGCGAGGGGCCGGGGGTGAGGGCTTGGCGCGCCGGGCGTGCCTGTGCGCACGCCCTCTCTGTGCAGCCGGGCTGATAGGTAACACTTTAGACCGGTCTGATGGGTAACACTTTTTTAGTTTACCGGGGGTGCGGGGGGTGGTGCCCCCCGCGTCTTCCGGGCCTGGGTCGAGCGGTGTTGCTTGGTACGGGTGATACGCATTGTTTGGGTATTGAGGATGCCTAGCGGGACCATGCTGAAGTAGAGACGCCAGAGGTGTTCATCGACCTGGTACAAGCCCACAGGCTCACCACACAGGACCTCGCTGAGGAATACCTTCTGTCCGGCGAACTTGATTTCTCCGTTTTGTCGTACCTGACGGGCTTCATAGCCGTCGGGGTATTCGATGGGCGCGATCTTCGATGGATAAGCCCGGGTGGAAGACCGGTACAGGGCGCTCGGTGGCCTTTGCTCAAGGGACTCGTGGGGCCGCTGGAAGTTGAACTCATTGACGAAGTCGTCGAACTTGCGCTGTTGGCCTCGCAGGTTTGCGCCTACCGGGTGCGTGGTCTCAGCCTTGAGCGTCTTGTGCATGCGCTCATGACGGCCGTTTTGCTGCGGGCAACCGGGCGCGATGCGCTCGGGCACGATCCCCAGCTTGATCCACCAAACCGACAGTGGCGAGAGGCCACCGAGCGCGGTCGAGGCAAACGGCGATCCGTTGTCGCTGCGAATCGTCGTGGGCAGACCGTACTGACGAAAGGCGCGCTCAAACCACGGCTTGGCCTGCTCATGGCTGGGCGAGAGCATTCCTTGGCAAGTGAGCAGATAGCGGCTGACAGCGTCGGTCAGGGTCAATGGGTAGCAGTACCGCCCGTCCTGGGTGCGGAACTGCCCCTTGTAGTCCGTGCACCACAAATCGTTGGGTGCGTTGGGCTGCACCAGCCCCACATCGATGGATTGGGCGCTTTGAGGCCGGCGCCGGCGGGTCTGTACCAACCCATGGCGGCGCAGGATATCGCCCACCGTACTAGCCACCGGCCAGACCGCAGGCCGATCATGGGCTTCCAGCCAGGCCAGCAGCTTGCGCGGCCCCCAGCTCGGGTGTTGGCGACGCACCTGCAACAATCGGTCCACCATGGGGGCGGCTACCGCATGGGGCTGCCACAGCGGCGCGTGCGACCGATCCGTCATGGCCGCGCCCCCACCCTCGCGGTACCGATCCAGCCACTTGTAGCCGGTCTTGCGGCTGATGCCGTAGACCGCACACAGCTCCGTCATGCCTCGCTCGCCTCTGAGCAGCTCCGACACAAAATCAATCCGTTCCGTCATGGCACAGGTCTCCGTCCAACTCATGGCAGGTACCTCCTTTGCCATGAATCATCAACCTGTTACCCATCAGACCGGTCTAAAGTGTCACCCATCAGCCCGGTCTGTACCTCCCCCGCCCCTCTCCCACTTTGTGGGAGAGGGGAGAGAAGCAAGGGCCCGTCTGCTATCCGAAAGGGATCT
>Ga0116229_10009566_pt1 | contig 14767 bp, 9 predicted proteins | sample S1TSphgellanicum_3_FD_87313 | JGI IMG/M metagenome (GOLD analysis project Ga0116229, IMG submission 87313) | Host-associated microbial communities from peat moss isolated from Minnesota, USA - S1T2_Fc - Sphagnum magellanicum MG | ecosystem: Host-associated > Plants > Peat moss > Unclassified... | reverse complement strand
CTCCCCTTAACATCTATGCATTGATTTGGATATATCATTAGTTCAATCTCTTCTTGAACATTTCATAACAAAAATATGGATTTGTGTGTAACCCATTAAAATGAAAGAAATGGCATGTGTGGGGTGAATGCATGGTTTCCTAGCTCATTTTTTGAAAAAAAATAAATCCATGGAAAGCTCATTCTAGAATGTTAAATTGGCATTTACAAGTATTTATGCCATCACACATAAATACAATATTTAATTTTCTATCTTTAATTAAATGGTAATGAAGTCCATGTCTCAAAAGGAATAAAATTAATAGGAGCCCAAGTAGAGATTGCAAGAATATATATGCACTTTGTGAAAAAAAATTTGAAGAAAAACAACTATAGGGACTTATGAAAATATGGTTCAATTTTGGCTATTCAAAAGTCCATAATTAGAATTTGGCTATGACTTTTTAAGGAAGAATTTCACATAAACATTTATCATTTCATACAACACCACATATTATGTCATTATATGGAATTTTGAAGGAAAATCAATATGAACTTCTTCATTTTCTATCATTTCAATTGGTCAACCAATTATCCATAAATTTTAACTTCAAAAGTTCACTATTAAAAGTGGGTGCATTTTTTTCAAAACCTAATTACATACACATATGTTTTCATAATCAAGTTGTTAATCTAAAAAACCAAGTCCTAATGGCAATTATAAAACTATATGTTTTGTTAAAAGACATTGAAACTTGATGAGTATTGCATGTAAACCCAAAAAATGTCACAAAAGTGAGCCATTCACTAATGCATACACTTTATGGGAAACAAGTTTTGATATTGTATGTCATGATGACCTTGGCAATAGTCATTCATGTTGTCTACAAAATGAATAGTGCACATTTAGGTATCTAATGACACCTAGAGAGGGTGGTGTTTCTTTACTATTTGATATATGGAATTTTGATTGTTCTTGTGGGTGTGGTGGCTATATTGGTGCCATGTGCTTTGGAGTTTTTCTCAACCAATTCTTTTGCATGGTTGCTAGTGTTGGAGGGGGCCATCACTCTAATGAACTTTTTGCTAATATGTGGAGTTCCTAAAGCAACTTCCTTTCTCTCATTCAAAGCCTTGCATTTTGGTGTTAAGCTATGGTTGTTGCTACAACCTATTCCAAATCCAACCATGCTTATCTTTCTTGTTGTGATGTGGTTCCTTGCTCATGTGAATGTTTTCCTTTTTGTATGAGTTCAAGCATGGCATGTACCTAATTTGCTAGGTACTAAGAGGTCAATTATATTGTCACTTGAAAAATGTTAGAGGCAAATTGTTGGTGCATTATCATTGCATTTTTTAGACTTTAAGAATTCTTTCTATCTCACTACATTGAAATGCTAGCATGTTTGTGAAAGGTAGGGAATTTTAAGTTGTTTATGACATGTGAATTCCAATAACTAACCATATGGCCAATAATGATGATCAATGGCCTAACATCAATCATCTTGGCTTTCACTAGCTTGGATTTTAACTCTTGGTTTCAATGAATCTTTAAGGTGATTAGTATCTTTTTTGGAATTGATGTTTGCTTGACAAAAGTATCAACGATGTTCATCACCTTCATGGCCTAGTTGGGTACAAATATCCCATTTTGTAATTCTATATTTTTAGCTCCAAATTTGAACACTTTTATATTCAATATTGATAATGCTTCATGTGTTTATTCTCATTTGTAGTTGGTTTGGTTAGCATGTGATCAAATGTATTCCAACAAAACAAAATATTGCATAATGTTTTAACCAAACAATTTAATAACCAATGATAGTTAATGGGTAGAATTTTTGGGTGAGATTCATGAATTAGCTTATAAACCAAAGGAAAAACATGAACCATTTCTTACTAAAAGTGCTCAAATAACTACAACAAAATGTTTGCAAAAATAAATGTAAAAAAACATCAGGTTATTCTTTTGACACATAATATTGTGGCATAGAAGAATGTGTCTTGGTCATCAATTAAACTAACATTAGGAGTCTTAGGTTAACTTTTGTTCCATGTTAATTCAACTATGTATCATTTCTTTATTAGATAATCAAGAATGTTTATTGCTTTTGACTCAATACATGTACAATTGCAATTTAAAAATAGATTATGGTGCACCTCATAATCATATTGAAAGTGCCTTAAAATAAATCCCTATCTTTTAAAAATATAAATTTATCCCCCTTCCTTTCATTCTCTACAAACAATTGAATAAAAAACATTTTTATTTGATACCCATGATATAACTAAACTTGAATTGAAAGTTAAACTTTATAACAAGCTTTAGTGATTTCAAATCCATCCATGTGAATATTATGGATGGAAAAAAATTAAGATTGAAGATAGAACCCCCAAAAACAATGATTGTATAACAAAGACATGTTAGGCAACAACAAAATACTACAATTGTTTGAACAATAAGAACAAGGTACACACATGTTTAATGACCTTAAACAACATATATTATGGTGATTAAAAGACTACAAATGTTTGAATAACATGAGTAAGGTGTACACATGTTAGATGACTTTGAACAACAACATATAGGTTACTAATTAAATACTTTAACTTCATCAACTCCTATTGGTGGGTGGAGGCCAATGTCATAGATTTAACATCATATATATTCAATTTATTTCATAAGAATCATTGGAATTAAAACACTCAACATATTATATGCGGTGAAATCGTGGCCAAAGGAGCCAAAGAATCACACGTTCTACAACTTCCCCATTCATTTCTGATACTAATCGTAAAACACCATGAGCAGCAGGATGTTGAGGTCCAAAATTTAAAGTAAAATTCTTGATTTGTTTGGTTCTAGCCATATCTAATCATTTTTTTTTTCCATAGAGCCTACGACCGGACTTGAACCGGAGACCTTGCCCTTACCATGGGAATGCTCTACCATCTGAGCTACGCGGGCCAATATATAACTATTGTTTTTGTTACTAAGAAAAAACACCGTAATTCAAGTCAAGAGTTGGCTCAACACTACAATGTTTCTTTTTTTTAGCATGGCTGCTCTGCAGCCTTAAGGCTAGACTAGTGCCAAGGTAAAAATCCTTTTCCAAGAATTGCACATGACACGTGTCATTTTTGCATTATTTTCTAATTTAAAATTTTGTATTTTGGATACCCCATTTAACACTACATTTTAAATATAAATACATTTTGACTAAAAATTGATTTTATATCATGTATGTTATGCATTCATGCCTTCTATCACATTTATATGAACAATTTTTGTTAAAGCCACATTTTCAAAATCCATAATGTTTAGGGTCAAAAACACTTTTGAACCAAATTTGTGCTCAAATGGGTTATAAAAACAATTTTCATCAGTTCAAGTCCTTTTGACCTTCTAATCATCAATGTTAAAATCCTCTCTAATTTTCAAAAGGAATGGTGCACATTTGGTAGAAAAAAAAGATGTTTGAAAGAAACAAGGATTGTCCATTCTCGGGGTTTGAATGCTTTGGACATGTAAATACGTTTTTGATTTGTGTCAAACTTTGAACATGTAAACTTTGCAATTAATGGAAAATATTCCAAAAACTATATGACAATCCAAACTATTACGTTTCCCTTGTGATCGTTCAAACATACAAAAATGTAGTTTTAAGGAATGTCCACTTATTTGGGTGGCTCCTTTGATTGTGATTTTACCCATGGAAGGTTTGATTAAACTTTTATATGGCCATGTGTAGTTGGTTTTTCTATTCAACAATGGTGGGCATGCTAATTAAGGTGAGATTTGTGTAAGTACACTTGGTAGAATCAGCACCATGTAGCCCTTTCTTAATGTTAAAAACAAGTAGGTCCACCAAATTGAATTATAAGAGGTGATGGTAAGTAGGGTGAACCAATTAAAGAAGAAGCATAATTGACCATGGGGGCTGAAATTATGGCCCCAATGTGGCTTTAGAGGTGGTTCAATCAACCATCATTGTTCTAATTATGAGTAATCATTTAAATTTTTGCTATAAGAAAAAATATATATACATAAAAATGATTTACACATATTACAAATCACAAGGGAAGATCAAGAAAACTTATAAATTATTTGTTCATATTTGAATTCAATCTCCTTTAACTTCCCATCACCATCTTTAAAAGGAACTTCCACACAATCATCATTGGAACAACTAAGCTATCTTCCATCACCTACAAATGACTTTGGGCCACACATTGTGGAGTCGCCTTTCATAATAATTATTGTTTTCCTTAAAAAAAATGGAATTTTTTGAAAGCATGTTCAACAATATTAAGGTCAAAACTTCGAGTAGCTAGGTATGAAAGTTCAAGGTATAATATTAATTGAACACTAGTTGATGCAAGGATGTGGGAGACTACCTTCAATGTTCATTATTGATTGTTTTATATTTGTTGGATGGCTTGTATGAATTGAAGGTGAAAGCTTTAATTAAAATGCATGGGAAACTATGACCATTAAAATGCTAAAGGGCATCCAAATACATGACATGAGAGTCGTCACCTATTATTGATAATAGGATTGGAGAAAGGGGGAAGAAGGGGGAAAGAAAGGGACAATTAAAATATTTTTTTTTTTTTGTATTTAAATTTTAGAAAAACCTTAAATGTTATAATATTCATTTTAGCCTTTTAAGCATTTCTGTAGCTCTCATTTTGCATGTTTGATTAACTTCCATCCCAAAGCATGGGAAGTTCAAATGGAAAATATTTCAAGGTCTAGTGTATTTTTTAGTAATTTTTTAGATTTATCTAAGGTCTATGGCTTCAAGCCATGTATATTTGTGTGCCCTAATTCTTTTAGATATGAAAAGACACATTTTTTACTAAATTATGTACATGAAAAGACACATTGTTTGATTTTTTTTCTCCAAAATGTCTTTGGTTGTTGCACATTCATCTTCCCTACATTGGCGAAAAGGAGGAGGAGGAGAAAAGGACTTAAACTTTCAAGGATTTGACATTATCCATGATCAATTTGAATGGATACTGAATAATTTTTTTTCTCCTCTAGCTTCTCCCATTGTTTCGTATTCCATTGCAAAAGTTGCTTATTCATCTTTAGATCCATTTGACCAATTCTTTTTCTAGCTTTTCTTCTTCAAGTTTCTTTTCTTGTTTTTTTGGTCTGGCAGTCATGATCCTTAGCAATGTCTTCTTTTCTTTTTTTATTTGGCTCATAAAGAATAAACAGTAACAAAGCCATGATGCATACGTATCTAGTGAACAACGCATGTTAAATCTCATGGCACAATCGAAACACCCCATCAATAGTAAATAACCTCCCAATTTAGTGTACAAGGCATATGCCACTTACCACCTAAAATCCTCATGAATGTTCAACACATAAAAATAATAAGATTGTATAATCTTATTATTAATCATTTTAAGATTGATGGTGAATGGTCATTTAATTGGTTGAAAATTTAACTAGTGTAATATTTTGACCAAGGTGCATAATTTGGTGCCAGTGAAAGTGTTCGAATGATACATCAACCTAGTTGCAACTTCGGCATAGGTCTCTTCCTCATGCTTGTAGCTCACCCCATGAAGATCAACAACAATGTAGTGACAATAATTATGATGTCACCTTTAAAGTTTTTTCTTGTTAATGTTTATTTATAAATATTGTTAGATTTTGGTTGCTCATTCCTTTGTATCTTAGGTCTACAATTTCACATCGAAGCAATTATCAAGTGATAAAAACTTTTGAAGTTCTCAAATCATCATAGTAAACTTTAATTGAAATTTTACATTTTGTAGTTGAAATGTGATCCACCATTTAACAAATGCAAAACATGTTGTAGTTGTAAAAGCATGGAATTGACGTTGGAAAAGACATCTTTATGTGTTTTCACAAGAATATTTAGAAAAGTTGGGAGGTGGATTCTTTCTTTTCCAAAAACACATCCCTCTATTGTAGTAAGGGCATTGGAAGATGGTCAATAATTTTTTAAAAAAAACCTTTGAAGAATGTGTCAAAAAAATTTGAAGACCTTATCAAATTTTTTGCTTTTGATGATGCGCAAATTGAAAGAGGTGTTTAAGATGCTTCTATAAGATGTTCAAGTTATCCTTATTCGAGCAAATTTGATTGGGCCTTTTGTTGACACATGCCAAAGAATTTAGTTGTCATTAAACAGGTAAGAACATCATTTTCCAAATTCCTAAATTCGTTAATCATGTGAGTGTTTATTCTTATTTTGGTTATCTTTAAGTGGTCAAGATTTTAGTTTAGTATATGGATGAACCATTTGGATTGTTGCAACCTTCTTTTTATATGTAGTTTTTTTTTTGTTCTTGTATAGTGCATTGACAAGAAATAGTTACCATGACAAATCATTACAAATCATTCATTTTGCAAAGCCAAGATCTTGGAGATATATCAAAAGTTAGCCCTTAGTTTTTTAGAGTGTTTGATTAAACATATATATTGTGAACTTTTCACCATAGTGAAGGTATTTCAAACATTTGCAGACCTTTTTAAAGGCTTTGCCATCACTAGAACCAAGTGCACTTACCTTTTTATTACTAGGACCCCTTTTCTATGAGCATGCGTGTGAATTTAACTACTTGAGGTACTTTGTTCAAAGCCTTTTTGTTTGATTGTACTACAATGTAAAATGTTATTTAGCAAGCAAAATTTTGGCTCCTTCATTGTTAAGCTTGGAATGAACTCAACAAAGGCATCATTTTCCCCCATAACAATAATGAAGGTTAACATAGTTGGCCATAGAGGATGCTAGTGTTAAGGGTCTTTAATTGCGGGAAATTTTCTTTCATGAACTTGAAATGGTTATTGGTGGTGCTAGGAACTTCAAGCATATTGGAATATTGACATTGGCAAACATGTTGTCAAGTGCCACATCTATGGTTGATGTTTTAGATGAGCTAGGTTACAATTGCACTTTTGATGTGGAACACTGCAAGGAGATCTTCTCATTATTCTCCTCCATTACATATTTTGATATTTTTTTATTTAGAAAAATCCTTGCTATTTCACCATGGATTTGTTTCAAATCATGAATTTTGATGATTTTATGCAATTTAAACATTAACTTGCTATCAACATTAGTTTTTAGTGGGTAGTCATGACAGATCATTAATGTTGTTTATGATGGAGGTGATGGTCTAACATTTCATGAACAATTTTCATAATGTTATGATTGCAATTTTGTTGTATTAAATTGAAGTGTTGTTGTGGAGATTTCTTTATTTTAATCGCATATCTTTGATCTAAAGTTATTTGTTCATATGGTTATATGGTGGTTTTTATCATTGTTTTTTAGCATGATGAATTTTCATAGACTTGGACTACTTCTAGTTGTGTAGCTTAGTCGTTGTAAGAAGGGAGATTAAACTAAGTTTTGTAGTTTTGGATATGGTGGATTAGGTGTTTAGTGTTTGAGATCAATCATGTTGAGCAAAATTACAAAGACTTGTAAAAAACTTCCACGTTTAATGCTAAAAGTGGTTAGATTGGAAGCAGATTCTAAAGTAGGACCCCAACTTCAAGCTTGTCAATTCTTAATCCTTGTTCACTTTGTCCCATTCCAACTTGATTCAAAGCTTGCTAGTGGGTATTTATGCTTTGTCCTTTTTTTAGAATGCAAATTTTGGGGTTTTTTTTCACTTTTGTAAACCTTTCAATGATAAAATTCATAAGGAGATTTTGATGTGCTTCTCATAAGATATCAAAAGTAGTAAGTGGAATGAGTGGAAGATTGGGACAGTTAGGTTTTGAAAAGGTAGGTGGGTCAAAACATAGTCAAAGGAACCACAAGGGCGTCAGATATCAAATTTTGTCATAAAAAACTAGAAATTTATTTATTTTGCTATTTGAAACCATGGTAATCATGACACATTATTCTCTTTTAACACACATGAATGTCAAGAAACTTAAATTAAAAATCCATTTGATCCAATTCAAAGTTTTGGTTTAGTTAAGGACTTTTGAAAGTGAAAAAAAATTGTCATTAAAAAAGGACATTTTTACAAAGGACTTTCAAAGGACTCATATAATAGAAATAAGTCAATGTTAAAAAATATGAAATGATAATAACCTATTAGACACACTAGAAAAGCATTCATAATTTCAAAAATGTGGAATTCCAAAACTTTGAAAATTCAAAGTATGTACATTTGAAAATTCAGAATTTCAAAACTTCAAGAGTGATTTGCCACATATAAATGGGGTATAATGTACATGATGTATTAAAAAAAAAAAATTACATTACATTAAATTCAACTTAAAAAAATTAAGGTTTTTTTGGTATGATTTCAAATTATCATCATTTTTAAAGATGAAACATGGAATCTGCAAGGAATTTGTACATTTTTACAAATTCATATTTATTCAAATTTTATTAAGAATTTTTATTAATTTATTGGGGAAATTCTAATCATTTTTCAAAACAAGTTACAAAAAAAATCATTCAAAAAATCATTTGTATGAAAAAGTTATTTTGGGGAAAAGGGACATGCAAAGTAACACTTGTGGCTCCTTTAATCTCGTTTTGGTCCGAGTTTGAAAAATATTATACAAAGAAAGCACTATGCCATAAGATAGTTTTGTCATTATACAATTTCATAACAATCGGGATTTCCTAAGAGCAATATGAGAAATTTAGGAATAATGAACTACATTTTTTAATATAGAAAATTATGAATTCATAAAGTTAAGATTCAAAAAGGTGTAATTAGGAAACAAGGCAACAAAGAAAGAACTTTTTGTCAATTTTATTGGAATTGCAAATTATGTTAACTTGGGAGAGAAGGGGAATTTATGAAAATTCAATAGTGATGAAAGCAAAGCAAAGTATTCTATCACTTTGCAAAAGAGTTTTTACTTAAAAAATTATCATCAATTACTCAATCAAATTTCCTCTAGGTGCTATGTGGGAGGAGAATCTACATGGACTAGTGGACATGAGCTAGGTAGTGGCCTTCTTTTTTCAAAGAAATTATTAAGGCCATCAATTTATGATGAAAAGAATGCAAGTGGATAATCTTTGAAAAGGAAAAAAAATTATAATTATAATAAAATAAAGTTAGTTGATAATAATGGAGAAAACATGGATGGATCAAAAATTAGAAGATTTAGTGACTATAAAAAATGTTGCTAGATACTATAGGACTTTTATTGACAAAAAGATGAGTCATGAAATTTCCTTACAATTATTTGGTGTAAAGCTATTGATGCGAGAAATGAACATGCAAGAGGAAGATATCTCACAACATGGTGTATTTTGAAGTAAGTGAACTATTTCATTCAATTATTTTGCTTTCTTGTGATGAAAATTGGAAAATATATGTATTTAAAATTGGCAAGAAAAAATGATTGGTTGCAAGATTTTTCATTAAGTTACATTGTTGGAGTATCAAATCTTGTATCAGAGCTCTATATTTGCTTCATTTATTTTGTAGAAAAAAAATTTAGATTTAGAGATTGAACCAATATTGGAGCAAGCATATGTAATTTAATTACATATTCATATATGCATATAAATATGTGTTTTAAACATTTATAATTACTTTTGTAAAAAATCATTTTTTTGCTTTGGATTATTCCTCTTGCTACATTTTTCCTTCCCCCTTTAACATACTATTTATAAAAAAGGGAAAGCCACTTGCAAATTGTGGCAAATGTTGGTCAAGAGTCGAGAAAGTTATGCTAGAATTAAGGGTTTTTAGTTTGTATGGAAGTTTTGAGGAATGTTGGTCTAGTGGGACATACTTTGTAGAAGGTCTCATGATACTTTAGGTTGAAACACCATTTAGGCACTTCTTGGTTCAGCTTTTGAAGACTTGGAATCATTGTTCAACACAAACAAGTTGTTGGAACAACAACTATATACCCCTATCACCACACTTTTCAAATACTTGTTTTGGATCTCCAACTTTTGTTTTTCTTTTCACATTGGAGTCACATGTGCCCTAGTTGATTTAGAGTAATCTTTACTCTCTCACCAACCTGATAGTCCCAAGCATAATGAAAAAAGGTAAGAGTATTACTAAATTGTATGAAAATGCAATGTGGAAGCACAATTTTGTTCTACACAGATAGTAACTTTTCAATGTGCATGTGGTTGAAAGGGGTGGTCTATTTTGTTGTATGTGCTTTTTGAAAGGAATTGCAATTGCCTAATAGATTATTGAATGGACAACAAATACTAGAAGGTAGTTCTATTATCTTTAGGTTTCTTTTTGAATTTCTTGAAACTCTAACTTCTAATTTCTACAACTGAGTTTCCTTGCATGCATCACTTTGATCTAGGATGGAATGAAAAGGTTGGATTAAGTAGAAGGAATTCACAATTCACCAATGCTCACAACACATGATGTGGTTGTGTTTTTGGATGGATTGGAGTAGAATGATTACATGACTGACAAATGGCACATGTACATGATGAAGGATGGGCATATATCTTTGGCTAGCCTCGATTTGGTTAAGTGTGCTTACTTGGTTGATGCCATCATAAATTCTTTCTACAATGTGGAATAAAGTCACAAAATTGGTTGCACCCCCAAATTTTTTATGTGTGATTTCTTGTACACCTTGTAGATTGTAGGTTTCAGAGTTTCAATCATATATACAATATTTTGTTTTTTCAAAAGTTCATTTAAAAAAAAAAAATAATAATCAATGTCAAAGTTGCCAAGGTATTGTATTAGGAAAATACATACGTATGTTTAAAATACCAATATTCTACACATAGAAAAATATAATAACTAATTTATGTGACATTTCGTGTCATTTACACTTTGTAACTACATTGATAATATATAAGGATTTTTTGTTTAAATGTAATTGATTATATTACAAGCTATGAGTTTGTATATTGGATGGCATCAAAACACTAATTAAGATATAGTCATGAATTTCATATGGGTGTTCTCTTAAAAAAAAAGTTCTTTGAATTAAATGTTGGTTGAATTTGGAATAAATGATCTAGGCTATATTATGAATCATTTGGCGACCAATTATAATAGATGAAATGTGTCAATGTAAGGATGAAAAAATGAAGAAATTGGTTTGAATTGATATATAATTCTCTTGAAATAAAGAATTTAAAAATTTTAAATTCAAGAAACAATGAAAATATTGAAATTAATGATAATGTTATTGAAGTTCTACACAAGACACTTTCACAAATAAATTTGATTTGTCTTTTAATTGAAATCTTAACAATGCATTTTTAACATTGAAAGAATGAATCAAATAAGTGACATCATAATTGAAAGTAAATTTGGTATAACTTTTATAATAATTAATAATAGGTGATCATACACTTGGTCAATTTGGTAATAATTAAGTAAGATGTACCTTTGTCATATATATCAAATCTAGATAAATTGGTTTGTATTTACAATTAAAGGAGTGCACAATATCATTTAAATCAATTACTAATACAAGAAAATTCCTTGGAAGATCAAATCAAGAGATTGAAATAATGTCATTATTGAATGAACATTAACCAAAATTTTTATTTCATTTTGAATTATCATATAATTGTTCAACTTAAGGTGGATGTAAATTGTGTCACAAAATTTGATGGATCCTATTTCCATGTGTGGAAACATAGAATGACTTTCATTTTGATATAAGAAAAAAATTTCATCATAGTGAATAGATCAAAAGTAATGCTTGTGATTTGAATTGCAACACAAATTGATGTTGCAATGCAATTTATACCTATTATAAGGGTAGGTAGTGTAAGTAATTGGGAAGAATGAAACAACCTAGCTCTTACAATTATAAACAATTGTTTGGATAGCAATGTCATTTTTTATATACAATAAAAGGGGACATCAAGAGAGGCATGGGAATAATTAATAAATATTGAATTTAAAGATGTTATTACAAAAATGTATTTGAAAAATAAATTCCTGACCTTAAAAATGAAAGAAGGGGATAATATGAGAATACATATACACAAGTCTAGATCACTCCTTGAATAATTATCATTAGTTGGAACTCTTGTGATGAGGTTGTATTTTCAATAGTGAGAAACATGCCTATGAATTTAAATTTTTTTTATTATTAATTGTTTGAGAAAGTAACAAAACTTGATCTTACAAACACTAATAATTGACTTATTACACGAAGATATATTCATGCAAGGTTTAAATTTGCATCATTTTCCCTATCATCATTATATGTAACAAATAAAAAAAATTATCTTAAAAAAAGGGGAAACCATCTCCATTTCCATTTGATGGAAGGATTATAATACTATCAATTTTTTAAAAAAATGTTTATTGGAAAAAGTCATTTGATATAAGATTATTGAATAAGAATAATAGCTAAAATTGGTGTTAAACAACAATGTCAAGTGATGACATTTGGGTGCATATGAGTTCAAATGAGCCAAAATTGATGTCAAAACATCAACTTTTCTGTAATTCTTATTACATTTGTCTATGTGGGTGTCACTTTATTGCCAACAAATTGGTGTAATATTTTAATGGATTTAAAAATTTTCATTTAAAAAAAATTATTTGGCACAAAGGATGTATTATATTAATTTCATTTTTTGTGAAAAAAATGTTCACAATTTTTTGGTTTTAATAAGTTTCAAACTTTTATATAGATTGATAGTTTCATGATAGCAACAACAACAAAACATTGTGTAGCAACAAGAAGAGGGAATTTGTGTTCCAAACGGAAAACATTATAATGTGAATTCTTAGACTTATGTAAAGTAATGGGGTCTAATGGAACCATGTGATAATGCACAAATCAGACACATGTGGTGACCACAACATCAAAATGTGTTTTTTATGATTACATCCATGACTAAATTTGTAGTCACATAGGACATATATGATTATCATCTCTTATGTCCTATGCAATGCATCCTCTTCATAGTCATGTGGTCACAAACTTGGATCCAAGTTTAGTTCCTATCATCTCTTTCTGATTAAGTTTTGAAGGGAAGAACTATCAAGAAATTACATAACCTTAATTTCATCCCTTATTAATCAAAGTAGTTATCAAACTTTAAACCTTGAAAGTTGTAGCCAAGATTCAGGTGAAAGCACATTATGCCCCCCAAAAATTATAATCGCAAAAATAGAAATTCTACATTTGGTTTTTTTGGGTACATGTGGACATCACATATTGGATTATTTTTGTTCATTTTAAGTATATTACATTAACTTTAGACTTAAACTAGTTTATTTTAAAAGAAATTCCAACAAACATTCACAAACTTGAGCATATGAAGTATATTTGTGTTCAAAACATACACATCACAAAGTATGAAAAATTGCAAATATATTTCAAAACTAAGGTTATGGGTGGAGTTTTGTAATGAATTTTTTGGTGGTGAGTGAGATTGATGTACATCAACTAAATTTAAAACAATTTAAAAGTTTAGAAGTTTTGGTTGAAAATCCATTCAAAAAATGTGTTTTTTTGCACTTTGTGAATAGTAAATGCATAATAAACTCTTAGTTTCAGGAAAAGACCATTACCATAAAAAAAGGAGAAGATTTTATAGGTGGGCACAATATTATTTTTTCATTTTCCTTTGGTTTGGTAATGTGTTATGAACCACAAACACGAAGCCTTATGGCTATTGAAAATATGTACGTTATATATTTTATGCACATTGATTTTATCCATTTTTTTTCATACAACCATTGGATCAAGTTTAACTTCGATTCAAAATGGGCTTTGAGTTCCAAAATGTTGTATTTCACATTTTAAAGTTTTTTTTCTTATGTTTAGGGTTTCTAAAAAATGTCATCAAGATTTCAATTTACTGCACACCTATTATACTTGTTATACATCATTTTTTTGAGTGAAAAGTGGTTCACCCATAGTGCTTTCACCCATTCACTCAAATATGAATATTATTAACAACATTCAACCTTAACATTGGCATAACATAAAAATGTGCAAATGTGGCTTTGTGTGAACAAGTTCACAACTTGAACACATTAACAAAGAAGTGGTGGTTGCATCAAAAGTGTACAATGTTTGATAATATGACCTATTCTAATAAGAGGGAAAATAAACTTTGAATGATGAATGATCATAAGTTCTTTCATAAGATAGACGAGGATGAAAATCAATGTAAACGATTGATACAAATAGATTATTGATACACTTGTGTGAATGTTAGGAATATACATACATATATATGTTGTGTATTAATATTTTATACTAAAAAAAATATAATAGGGTAAGTCCATGATAAAATGAATCACACCCAACTCCATTTCCAAAATTATAAGAATAAGGAATTGACATTGGAAGGTGACATGACATGCAACCATTGCAAAAAAAATGTTGGATTACAATTTTGAGTTTTTAAATTTATTTTTATTTAAAAAGTTATGTTTAAATTTATCTAAAGGGTTATGGGAAAGAAACATGAAGATTATGAATTTGACAATTTATTTTTACATGAATCATAATGTAAAGTGTAATAATTATTCAATTTTGCTTAATATGAAATTTCTCAATAGCTTTTGGATAAAATTTGAATTTTCTTATATTTGACTTATTCAAGGCCTCAAGAGTGGTTACAAGTGCTAAATTAATATTTTTAAACCTTAAATGTTGATAAAAAAAATTCATATTTACATATTTTACAGATGAAATTCATAATTCTAGGAGCATTTAGGAACAAACATTTTGGAGGTGGGGGGGGGGGGGTGTTGAAAAAAAGAAACCAAAAAACAAATGAGAGAGAGGTTTTAAAATTTTCAAAAAAATTAACACATTAAAAAAAATTTTAAAT
>Ga0116229_10009564_pt1 | contig 14768 bp, 12 predicted proteins | sample S1TSphgellanicum_3_FD_87313 | JGI IMG/M metagenome (GOLD analysis project Ga0116229, IMG submission 87313) | Host-associated microbial communities from peat moss isolated from Minnesota, USA - S1T2_Fc - Sphagnum magellanicum MG | ecosystem: Host-associated > Plants > Peat moss > Unclassified... | reverse complement strand
GCAGCCCTTTCAATCCCTGTCGGGCCTGAGGCGCAGTCCCGCCTGTTCCGTCGCGATGGGCGATCCAGCGGCGGCGCCACTGCTGTTTCTGCACGGATTCGGCGGTGATCAACTGACCTGGCACAATAGCCTGGTCGCTTTCGCCAGCCGATTTCGGACAGTCTCGGTCGATCTTCCGGGCCATGGCCGCTCGACTCTGGATGTCGGCACCGGGAGTCTCGCCGAGATGACGGACTGGCTGATCGAGTTTCTGGCCGTCGCCGGCATTGGCCCAACCCGGATCGTCGGCCATTCTATGGGCTGCAAGATCTCGCTTAATCTGGCCCTCGTCCGGCCGGATCTTGTGGTCAGCCTGTCGCTGATTTCGCCGGCTGGGCTGGGCGGTTTCTTTGATCGGGATCTGCTCGACCGGTTTCTTGATGCTGATGATCCGGCAATTGCCGCCGGGATCGCGGCCCGGCTGATTGGGCCCAATGCGGTATCGCTGATCCCCAACCTTGCCCGCGCGATCCAAAGTGCCGCTTCCCGCCCTGGCCAGAAAGCCGCCTTATCCCGCCTGCTCGACCAGAACGGCGCGATCGGCTCGCCGCTTGCGGAAGCGAGCGTGCCCTGGTCGCGTATTGCCTGCCCGGTTCAGGTCATCTGGGGGGCGGCGGACACGGTTCTGCCGATGCCGGAGCCGTGGCGCCTGCCGCCGAAGGTACCGGTCGATGTGCTGCCGGGAGTCGGCCATCTGCCGCAGATCGAGGCGCCGCGCGAGGTTTCGGCCTTATTGAACAGGTTCCTCAGATGATCGACCTCGTTTCCGAAGAATTATCCCGCATCATCGCGGAAAAGGGCGAAACCTGCCCGAAGCTTGATCGCGACACGGTGCTGCTGAGCGAGGGCGGGCCGATCGACAGCCTCGATCTCGCCGTTCTCGTGGTGGCGCTTGAGGAACGCACCGGCCGCCAGCCCTTCCGGTCCGGCTTCAGGCTGTTTCGGACGTTGGGCGAGCTGGCCGATCTCTTCGCCGAAGAGCCGAGCTAGCGCGTTATGACATTCGACCTGGTCAGAGCGAATCCCTTTCCCTCCCCCTTGTGGGGAGGGTGGCGCGCAGCGACGGGTGGGGGAATGTCGCCGCTAGGGTTGAGGCGCCGGAATGAACCTGCACGAGCGGCAGCTGCGGCTCCACCCCACCCGTCGCTGGCGCGCCACCCTCCCCATCAAGGGGAGGGAAAGAGGATGTTCTCGCACTTTATCCTCTTACCGCTCTAACAGCCTATGCCCGCCGCATCCTGGCTTCACCCGTCTTTCCGGCTGCATCTTGGCGATGACACGCTGGATACTGCCGGGTTGCTGGTGGAGGCTGCCACCCTGGCTGATGCCTTGCCGTGCGACAGCCGGGTCGGGCTCGTCGTCGGTGATGTGCGCGGTCTCTTGCGGGCGCTGCTGGCCTGTGAGAAGCGTCGGAGCGATCTTTTCCTCATTCGCGATGAAACGGCGGACCCCGTTGCCGTCTACGGCCTGGGCAGCCGGATCGTGGGCGATAGCGTCGAAACCCTGCCGGGTCCCACGATGCCGGGTACGGGTCTGGTCTGGCTCCAGACCTCAGGCTCGACCGGCACGCCGAAATGGGTGCCGCATCGCCTGGATGCGCTTACCGGCCTGATCGCGCCGGGTGAGGGTCAGGCACGGTGGGCGCTGACCTATCATCCGGCGAGCTTTGCCGGTCTCCAGGTGATCCTCTCGGCGGCGCTCGGTGGCCATGTTCTGGTGGCCGCCGCCGGAGTGCCCAGCATTCTTGATCTGGCCGCGCTTGCGATCCGGCATCAGATCACCCATCTCAGCGCGACGCCGACCTTCTGGCGGTCCTTTCTGATCGCTCTGCCGGTTGACGCGGCCCTGCCGCTCAAGACGGCAACGCTCGGCGGCGAGATTGCCGATCAAGCCCTGCTCGATGCGCTCCAGCAACGGTTTCCCGGTGCCCGCTGCCGCCATATCTATGCGACCACGGAGGCTGGGGCGGTCTTCTCGGTCGGTGATGGCAAGGCCGGATTTCCGGCGGCGTGGCTCGCGAGCGGGATCGGCGATGTGCGGCTGGCGATCACCGACGCCGGCACCCTGGCGGTCGCGAGTCCGCGCACCAGCGTCAGTATCGGCGATGGGTTTCTGGATACCGGCGATTGCGTCGTCACGGCGGGCGATCGGATCCTGTTCCGCGGCCGGAGCGATACGATGGTGAATATCGGCGGCGTGAAGGTGTGGGCCGAAGAGGTCGAAGCCCATCTCCTAGCGCTGCCGTTCGTTCGGGATGCTCTGGTCTCAGCCCGGCCGAATCCCGTGACAGGTCATATTCTGACCGCCGAGATCGTGCTGGTTGACGGCTCAGACCGCACGGCGGAAATCAAGGCGCACCTCCAATCTTTACCGCGCGCCATGCGGCCCGCCGCGATCCGCCTGTGCGCAACGCTGCCGCTCGGCCCGACCGGCAAGAAATTGCGGAACCAAAGATGAGCCTCCTGGAACCCCGTCTTGCCATCGTCAGCGGTGCCAGCCGGGGCCTTGGGCTGGCCCTCATCCAGGACTTGCTGGAAGCTGGGTATCATGTCGCGGCCTGCAGCAAGGCCGGGAGCGCGGAATTGACCGCGCTTAGCGCAGGGGCGTTCGGGGCGCGGCTGCATTGGCAGGCGGTCGATATTGGCGATCCCGCGCAAATCGACGGCTTCGTCGATGGCGCCAGGATTGTGTTCGGTGCAGTGCCACTTTGGGCGGTGATCAATAACGCAGCCATGGTCGTCGATGGCGTGCTGCCGACGCTGCCGGTGGTGGATATCGAACGAATCCTTCAGGTCAATTTGACTGGCGCTATCTGCCTCGCGCGCGCTGGCTTGCGCTTGATGCTCCGCCGGCGTGGTGCCGGGCGGATCGTCAATATCAGTTCGATCACCGGCCAGCGCGGCTATACCGGGCTCTCCGCCTATGCGGCATCGAAGGCAGGGCTTGACGGCTTCACCCGCGCGCTCGCCCGCGAGGTCGGAAGGCGTGGCATTACCGTCAACAGCGTGGCGCCGGGCTATATGCGCACCGCGCTGTCCCATGGCCTTGATGACCGGCAGCTAGAGCAAATCACGCGGCGCACGCCGCTCAATCGGCTCTGCGAGATCGAGGATGTGGTGCCGGTTGTCCGCTTTCTGTTATCGGACGATGCGCGCTTTATCACCGGCCAGACTCTCGTGGTCGATGGCGGCTTGACCAGCTAGAGGACCGGACGGGGAGATCAGCATGTCAGGTTTCAGCCTTCCCGCTCCGACGCTCGCCGGGCTCGTCTGTGCGCTGCCGGCCACCAGCCAGGCGAATGCCGATCTCGGTGAGCGGTTCGGTGCCGAGACCATGCGGAAGATTATCGCCAGCACCGGCATTACCGAGCGTCCGGTGGCGACCGGCCAGACGGTCAGCGATCTCGCCACAGCAGCAGCCAATTCATTGCTCGACGGGCTTGGCTGGGAGCGGAACTCTATCGATCTTTTGATCGTCGTGACGCAGACGCCGGACCGGCCCTTGCCGGCGACGGCCTGCATCCTTCAGCAACGCCTGAATCTCGCGATGAGCACCGCCGCCTTTGATCTGGGGCTCGGTTGCTCCGGTTTCGTCTATGGGCTTTCGGTGGTGGCGTCGATGCTGGCCTGTGGCGCTGCAAAGCGGGCGCTGCTGGTCGCGGGCGATATCAGTTCGCTGATGATCGGCAGCGATGACCGCGCTTTATTGCCGCTGTTCGGCGATGCGGTGGCGGTTGCGGCGCTGGAGCGCGGGGCTGAGACTGGCAATTCGATCAGTTTCGATCTCGGCACGGACGGGGCGGGGGCGCCCTATCTGATCAGCGCCACGGGCGGCACGGTGGCACCCGGCGCACCCCGGCTCTTCATGGATGGGCCGCAGGTCATGGCCTTTGCGCTGAAACAGGTCGAGCCTTCGATCCGCCGCGTGCTCGCATTGGGCGGCCACAAGATTGCGGAGGCGGATCATGTCGTGCTGCATCAGGCCAATGCCATGATGCTGCAGCGCCTGGGTGATAAGATCGGCGCGACACCGGAGCAACTGGTTCTGGCGCTGAGCCGCTATGGCAATACCAGCTCCGCGTCGATCCCACTGGCGCTCGCCGAATGCCTGTCGGGGGGCACGGCGGACCGGGTGCGCCTGCTGCTCAGCGGCTTCGGCGTCGGATGGTCCTGGGCCAGCGCGTGGTGGGACACGCCGCGGCCCGGGGTGTGCGGGATTTTGCGCTGTGAGCTTTAAAGCCCGACAAGTGCCGCCAGATCATCCAGCGTGCGGGCGGCATGCAGTTTCTCGCCATCAATGATGATGTCGAAGGTCTGATCGACCATGCTGACAAAGGTGATCACCGCGAGACTGTCCCAATTGCCGATTTCGGTCAGGACATCGCTGCCCTTCAGGGGCTCCGCCGGGATCTCCAGAACCTCCGCGACCAGGGCGAAAAACGCTTTCTTATCCATTCGCTGTACTCCGCTCACATTCTGTTCCCTATATCGGTTGTAGGGTAACACATTATCGTCAATGAATATCGGACAGGGAACGCCAGCCGCACGATGCGAAATTCACTTCTGACCTATCGGCCGATAGTCACCGATGATGCGGCGATGCTGCTCGACTGGCGCACCGATCCGGTGATTGCCCGGCAGATGCTGACTGAGGTGACGTATGATATCGAGTTGCAGCGCGGCTGGATCCAGCGCTCGAATGCCCGGAGCGATTTCACTCACCGGATCATGGAGGTCGCCGGCAAGCCGGTCGGTTATTGCTCGATTACCGTGACGGATCCTGTCGCCGGTATCGGCACGGTCGGCGTCTATGTCGGTGATCAGAGCGCGCCGAAAGGCGTAACCGCGTTCAATTTCATTCACATCCTGAACCATGCCTTTTTAACTTTAGGCCTGCATAAGATCGTCAACCAGATCGTTGCCAGCAATGACCGGGTCATTCCGGCCCAGAAATTCAATGGCTATCGGCTGGTCGGAATCCTGCGCGAGCATGTTATTCGACAGGGTAAACGATGGGATTTGCTGGTGTTCGAACAGTTAGCGCGGGACTGGCATGAATTTCGGCGGAAATTCCAGGATTGGCGCGACCTCGACCACCGCGAATGGCCGCCCGAGGCTTAAACCCGCCTGCGCCAATCGCCGAGCACGCTATCCAGCGTCTGGTTCCAGGGTATGATGGGTGACCAGCCCAGAATGTCCCGCGCTTTCGTTGCGTCGCCGACGACGCGTTCCACATCGGTCGGGCGCAATCTTGTGGTTTCAACCTCGATCGTGGGACGAGACGTCGTTCGGTCCAGCAACGCCTCCAATATGTCGCCTATGCGGCGCGGCACACCGGAGGCAATATTGAACGCAGCGCCGGTCGTGTCGGGACATTGCAGCGCGGCGACATAGGCGCGACAAACGTCTTCGACGTCGAGAAAATCGCGCCAGCGGTCAAGCGCGCCGACGCGGAGGATTGGCGGCCGCTGTCCGGCCTCGATCTCGGCAATTTGTCGGGCGAAGGCCGACACGACGAAGCTGTCGAGCTGCCCCGCGCCGGTATGGTTGAACGCACGCAAGCGGATCGCGTCGAGGCCGCGCAAGCCCATCTCACCGATCGCCAAATCGATGGCCGCCTTAGACGCGGCATAGGGGTTGGCGGGAAGCATCGGGGCGAGTTCGGTCAAGGGCTGGGGTTCCCGAAAACTCAGCCCATAGATTTCGGCAGAAGACGCCAGGACGAAACGGCATTTCGGCGCATGGCGCAGCACGGCTTCGGCCACGGAAACCGTGCCGAGGAGATTGACGCGCCAATTCTCCTCAGGATTTTGGAAGGATTCCGCGACGGATGCCTTGGCGGCAAGATGCACCAGCGCGTCGGGGGCTGTTGCTGAAAGCAACTCCCCGATATTGCTGAGATCAACCAAATCCAACGAGACCGTTTGATCGACGAGGCGCAGCATCGGCGCCGATTGATCCTGCGCGCGGGTCGCCGCGATCAAGATCGCAGCTGGAAATGCCGCCCGCAGCGCTGCCAGCAAATGTCCGCCTACAAAGCCGCCTGCACCCGTTACAATAATACGGTATGGCGCGGCTTGATCGTCTAAGACCATGATTACTTGATCAGCTTTCGTTGGCGTACCAAATCCGCTTCGACCATTTCACAAATCATGTCTTCCAGGCTGGTCTCGGCTTTCCACCCCAGCACCGCCTGCGCCTTCGAGGGGTCACCGAGCAGGACATCGACTTCGGCCGGGCGCATGAAGGCTTGATCGACCTCGACATAATCTTCATAGGCGAGACCGACATGGCTAAAGGCAATGCGGCACATGTCACGGACTGTGGTGGTTCGGCCGGTCGCAATGACGAAATCATCGGGTTTCTCTTGCTGAAGCATGAGATGCATCGCTTTGACATAGTCGCGCGCATGGCCCCAATCGCGCTTCGCATCAAGATTGCCCATCAGTAACTTCGACTGAGTGCCCAGTTTAATTTTGGCGACGGCATCCGTTACTTTGCGCGTGACAAATTCGACACCACGCAGCGGGCTCTCATGATTGAACAAGATGCCGGAGGTCGCATGCAGACCAAAGCTTTCGCGATAATTCACAGTCATCCAGTGACCGTAGAGTTTCGCGACGGCATAGGGCGATCTTGGATAAAACGGCGTGGTCTCGCTCTGGACCGGCTGTTGAATGAGGCCATACATTTCTGACGAACTGGCTTGATAAAACCGTGCCTCCGGCGCTTCGAGCCGCGCCGCTTCCAGCATCAGACCGACACCCAGAGCGGTCACCTGACCGGTGAGGATCGGTTGATGCCACGAGGTTTTGACAAAGCTTTGCGCGGCGAGATTATAAATCTCATCCGGTTTGATCTCACGCACGATGCGTAACATGGATGACAGATCAAGCAGATCGCCATCCATCATACGGACCTGACCGGCGATCCCGAGGAAGCGTAACCGACCATCTAATACTTCAGCCGACGCGGACCGGCGCAGCAGCCCATATACTTCATATCCCTTTTCCAACAACAACTTGGACAGATAAGCGCCATCTTGTCCGGTGATGCCCGTTATAAAAGCCTTTTTCATGGTCTGTCTCTACCTAATAGTCTGCGTCAGAAACCCAAGTTCATTCTTCATCCACTTCGCCTCTGTCGGCGCCAAACCGATCAGCGGTCACGGACATCTCCGTCATCTTGTCTCAGACGCCTGACGATCCGCGCGGGCATAGATATTCGGGACGGGGCCGTGCCGTTGCCGAACACGCCGAAGGACAAGTAAATATCCTGCGCACGCGGTACCGGCGAAGCGGGTAATACAATCGAGCTCAGACAGAATCGTCTGAGCGCGTGAAGATGCTCGTTAAATATAAAGATCTAGAGCAATTCGCGTGAACCCTTGTGAACGCAAATTGCCCTAGAGCGTCCAGGTGGTGCTGTTTACCTTCTACAATCACCAATATGTAACGGCATCGCCCAACAGTTCTACGGCAATATGATTATATAGCCTTTGCCGCTAAATACACTTGGTGTGCAGCTTCATCCATCTCTTCCTCAAAATCTATAAGTAGCGCGAATTCCCTCCCCTGCTTTGCTATTTCGCCGGCACTAGATTCATTTGACAGACACCAATCTATCTTTTCTTCCAAGTCACTTAAATCCTCGCACACCGGCACGAAATGAACCCAAGGTAAGAGTTTTGCCGTGATCCATTGCCGCCAGGGACTCTGCACCTTTAAGAGACACACCCCGAGCCTCAACCGCGCGAGCAAGTTCCATGCACTCGCATTACCATCTATATCAATAATATATTTATAACCAACCATTTCCCGGAACGGAATGTATTCCCTGAAAATATCTTCCGATACCAATCTTTGATGGATCTCTTCATGGATCTCGGGGGTCTTTGTTTGAACCAGATTGGTGATACCCGCACTGATCTTTGGGCCTAGACGCTTGGCCATCGTACACAAGCGATACCTCGGAAGATCTGATAGCGTGTCCATTGTAATGTTGAGAAGCCCCGTGCTTGCACCTCGCCATAGGACTATCGAAGATCGATTTTCCCACTTTAGAAAATCGGCACCATTTTGGGGGAATACGTCATAATATCCACGCGCCTTAAAATAATACAAGTCTGGGACCAATCTTACTTCGCTCCAGCCCTCTTTGCGCTGCCAGCTAGCGCTAGGAAATTTAACAGCATGATCTGCACATTGGAAACATATGCAGACATCTTTAATTTTATACTCACTTTTGCTATCTACATTATCAAATATGGGAATCGCCCTACGATATAGATAGTCCAGATATCCAATCGTATTGAAGACGCGTTTCGTCACAACGTCGTTTGATACCGGAAACATGTAAGTAGGTGCAATTCGTTTTTCCGCATATGAAATCACATTGATGCTGCTTGATTTATCTATTTTGTCTTTATTACTCCACAATTGGTCATGATCGACGAAGCAATAGTGTGTTTGAGAAAGATCCCAAATTTTTAATATTTCCTTTTCGTCAATATTTTCTGAAATGAGAGCGCGGCGATCTTTCTCATGATTTAGGACATCATAGTACGCCCGCATGTGCTCAAGTTTCGGGGATGAATTACCTATACCACCAGCGAAGTGCACCAGACCTTTATTCATGGGTGTATGCGTATGCGGGAGGTGATTCATATACAAATGATACATTTTTTCGATACCTTGAGTCGTACCGAATTTCGCCTTAAATAAAATATAATTGAATATCCATTGGTCACAACTTTTTCCAGGTCCCTTTTCGTATCTTAAGTGCATGTAAACTGTCTCTATAATCATCTTAAAAAAAGTAACTTGGTCAGCTATTCGTCGAAAAATAAATACGCCAGCAGAAATTCCATGTGAATATTGGGATAAATCCACACCATCATCCGCTAACAGATTCTGCCCATACCAATTTCCTGGGTCTGACATTGGTGAGTCATGCACAACATGAATTTTCTCACTTAATAAAAAGTCTGGGAGGGCATCCCAAATGGGACGGTCACAAATCACATCTGCATCGATATATAGAACCGGCTGATATTGCGTAAAAAAATCTATTTCTATTACTTTATACTTGTTAAGCATAACGTCAACCGTCGCATAAGATGCTATATAATGAAATCGTATACGATCCAGGATTGCCGGAGAAAATATATGTCTAAGATTGTCCGCCGTCCTGTCGGAAATCAATACGATCTCGCCTCTCCAATTACCAAACGCCAAAAGAGAATTAACAGCCAGTGCGGCTAATTCAAAAATATCGTCTGGTCCATAAGCCAACAAATACACAAGAGGTTTGAATAAAATTAATCGTTCTACTTTAATATGCTCTACAAGTAATAAAAAGTCGTATTGGAGCTGGTCGGTGGGATGGTACGGACGCAATACCTCCACCAAATTCATGATTGGGGTCGTTACATTTTCGAATCGGACTTTGTGCCATTCAACAAAATGAAAATCATCAGGCGCAAGCACTTTATTCGAATACACAAGAAACCAATTATTTCGGAAAAAAAACTCTAGCCGTTCCATATCCTTAACGGAGATTACACAAAACGATTCCCAGCTAAAGACGTCATACCGTCCACATGTAACTCGTCCATCCAATTCAGCACAAAGATACCGTCCGTTGACGATAAATCCAAAGCGGTTCGATCCCAATGATATTTCTGTTAACTTAGTTGGGGTCATTCCCCTAGAAAAACCACAACCCTCATTATTGAAGTCAGACAAAAAATTATATTGTTCTCCATCATAATAAACAAGATAACAATTTCCGTCTTGCCGCGTTACAAATATATTGGCCTTACAATATCCAATCCGACCGTGAATAAGTGCACGCTTTACATCGTCAAAATATATAATAGAGCCGTGAGTCGTCAGCAAAACAGCTGCATCTTTCAGTTTATCTATGGGATTGCTTATAGAAGACCATAACATTACTTAAATACTCCCTATTCCCGTAAATATCTTAATCGAAAGTAAAATCGTTGGTCGTTATCTTTTCCATAAAGTCGATGCGCGCCGCCAAGTCATCGGCCGCGCAGACCATAAAACCCCGAACACCCACACCGGCCACGCGATGGTCCTTGCCATCGGTGAACTCCGCGAAGTTGACGTAACTGTCGGATGAGACGTTCACCTCGAACAGGATACCTTTTCTGGATCGCGGCAATGCCGCCATATCGTCAGCGGTGACGCGCAGCACCAACCAAATATCCTGGTCGGCATCGGCCTTAGCTTTTTTCATCGGCCCGCCTTCGATTCGGACAGAGATTGTCGCCGGCGTCCGCTGCACCCCACGAACCCCGATAAAAACGATCGCCGATTTATCCGCAGCAAGCGGCGCCACGAAGGCGAGGCGCGCGCCTTTTGACTTCGTCCAGCAGCCCCACGGCTCCGGCCACCACCAATTATCGCCCTGGCGAAACATTTCGCCACCGACCATACCGGGCCAGATCTGGATCGAGCCATTTTCGACGAGGCCGTAATATCGGCCCGGCGTCACGGGGAACGGCCAGACGCCCCGGTTCGCAAACGCCGCTTCCGGCGGATCGCCGATCGCGTGGTCGGTCACCGCCCAGTTCGTGATCAGATCGACGATATTGTCGGCGATGCCGGCCCATGGGCGGGGCCGGAAACGCTCGACGATCACCCGTTCGCGTTCGCGCCGATAGTCCTCATCGAAGATCATCCGTTCGAGGGCATTGATCAGGGCATTTTCTGAGCCAAGCTCAAAATATTCACCAAACTCGCCGCCGGCCTCCGGCAAACTCGACGAATTTGCCAGGACGGGCACCTTTCCGAAACAGAGCGACTCGGTAACCGGCAGTCCCCACCCCTCGTAACAGCTGGGATAGAGTGTGAAAAGACAGTTCTTGTAGAGATGCTCCAGGTCAGGATCCGAGATTCTGGACAGCAGGACAATTTGTTCCTGGAGCAGCTTGCTCGCACTCAGCTTACTGTAGATCGCGTCGTTGAGCCAGCCGCGGTTGCCGACGCAGACCAGCTTGGGAACACGGCGAGCACCATATTTTTTGATCAGCGCCAGAAAGGCCGAAAAGGCAAGCAGATGATTCTTACGCGACTCGATGGTTGATACGAACAGAACATACGCGCCGGCCCTGAGATCGTTAGCCTGCAGTATCCCGGAGTCTGACTCATCGCCCCCAAATTGCGCATTGGAGGCGCGGTAGTCCGCGTCTAGCGTTACGACAACCGGATCATTAATTACCTGGTCGAGCACACCTGCGACGTAGCGGACGTCCTTCAGGGTCGAATGTGAGTTGACGATGATATGATCGGCATGCTGGAACACGCCTAGGGCCCAGGTAATAAAGTCGCGTGTCAGATTTTCGACGCAATGCTCCGGGGTCATAATCGGAATACAATCATGGACATAGGGTATGTAGCGGATTCCGTAGCGTGCCTTTGCCGCCCGCACGTTCAGGAAGTAATTCTGTAGCCACCACGACGTTCCAAGATTGATAAGATAAGCCCCCTTGGAAAAAATCAGGCGCCTCGACCGCTCAACCGTGCTCTCCAGCTCCTGAAGGATCGCAAGCCACTCGGGCGCCAAAAGATTACCATCGACCAGCGCCAATTTACAAAGATTGATAAAAAAGAGCTGCGGAATTTCGATCCATGAATCAACGGCCTGACTATATGACCCAATCTTAAAGGCGATGTCTTTCTTGTCAGCTAATATGACGTTCGTGATAACCTCAATCTGCACACGCTGAATACCAGTTGGCAAGCGCGCATGCCGAAAATACTGAATAAGGTCGCTGACATCGAAAACAATATTAACCTTAAAGGTAGAGGATAGTGCTTGCTGCGAATTTTGATCGTTAGCACTCAATCCAGCAAATGCCGTGGCACGTGATTGGGGTACTGCTTTCGCAATCGACCGGCTTTCCATGAACTTAATTGTGAAATCCATAGGCGACTGCCCCAGCGTCGAAAACCAATATTCGCCTTCTTTAACAATATCTATGGAAATGATATATTCATTCCCTATGGTAATCACGGATCGCGGTATCCGTACCGAGGCGACTGACCATTTTCCCGCTGCGACCGGACTGGTACCGACGACCATTCGATCTTCGAAAATTTGCTCTAACCCCAACGGAGACATAACCCGTATGCCGATGTTGAACGCACCGTTTACGCCCGGTTGGAACAAAATCGGCTCGGTATGGAAGTGTCTAAACTGTACATATATGGTCGCCGCGTCGAGCCCCATTGATGGGGAATCGCCCTCACCAAGGGTCGCTTCAAACCGGAACGTGAGCGGCGAATCATCGACCGCGGGAAAAGGTTGCTCCGCGGTTTGTGCCACCGATTCCAAAATGGCGACCTCTGAACCCTTTGCTTTCTGAATGGCCTTACCTCTGGATCCCTTAACAATGTCGACCATCAAACAGAGATCTCCGCCAAAGGCTGTTGGTTGAACGAGGCACCAGTAGCAGTGACCAAGGCGCTTGAGACACGCACAACCAACCTCAAAATTTGCGACGTGGATTTATCGAATATCTGAGTTAAATCCTGCGGTAAAGCAGTTTTTCATCGTCGAAAAACACGCTTAAGTAATAATGCTCCTGATTATGAACCAGACCCGCAGGCGCACTGTTAATAGTCACACTGGCATGTTCAGGAAAAATCCGACCAGTTAACGCCAACAGACCTAGAACCTGCAATGCTGTCCGAAGCATCGACCGGCCGTCTGGTTCACTGGTTTTTTGCGGAGGCTGCCGTGCCTCATAGTCTTCAATACCTGATTCCGGCATCAAAAATTGCGGAAATTTTTTCGGTCAGAAAAGTAGGCGACCAGAAGCTGCCGCCATGGGTTGGCGAAGTACAGGCTAAGCTGCGCAGCTACGCATTATCAGCCGGCCATCAGAGGGCGGCGGGGCCGGTTTCCGCGCCAGAGTCCGATGAAGATGAGGCCATTGCCGATCTCATCCCCCTTGAGAAGGTGCTGACTGCTGGGGAGACGATCGATTTTGGTATTGATGGCAATAGTGAAGATTACTGCGTGAACGGGACTTGGTACCCGGTTGAATCGCATTATCGATGGGGCCAGTCACCCTCGGCACTTTTGCTGATCCGTCCTATCGCGCCCAAACACACTCGGCTGATGTTGATTGTTAATTTGCTGCCCGCGCGGGATCTGCTTGCTGCCCATGAACATTATTTGACCGTTTCGGTTAACAACAAAGTCTTGATTCAGGATCGATGGGATATATTGAGCGCAGATAAAATAATCCTGGATATCGGCGATGCGCCGATACGGGGCACGATGGTGCCGGTTGCGTTCAATGTCACGCCGCCTTTGCTCCCGACGCAGCTTGGCATGGAAGATGGTCGCGCGCTCGGCATTTGCATTTCCACCATTCGACTGGTTGCGTGGTAACGCGGGTGACACGCATGGTCAGTTTTTCCGCCCGACAGCGCATTGTGATGGCGGTCTTCTTCTCCCCACCATGGGATGTATAAAATAAATGGATATACGATTGCTGAAGTTGCTTCGGGTTGCTGCGACGGCCCTGGAAGCTGAGCTCAAATCAGACAGAACAGCTCCTCGCGAAATTTTGCGTCGCAAAGTCATCCACGAACTGAAACATCTTGAGGGTAAAGTACCGGATGGCCTCTCGGATGCCTATATTGCTTTGGTGGATCAATATAATAAAAAGCTCAGACTTAAGCAGACGGCTGAGGATAGCAGCAGCCGGGCGGCCCCGCTGACCCAGGCATTGCATGACGCAACGCAAAACGAAATCGCCGCCTCCTTGATGATCGAGCGACAATTAATGAAGATGGTTGGGGCACTATAATGAGTATTGCGATCATCAAGCCTGATCATTTGGGCGATTTGGTCTTATCCATCCCGGCAATCCGCGCGATAGCGCAGCGCAGCCGGGATGCTGTTCTTTATGTCGGGCCATGGAACCGCACCTTGGCGGCGTATTTCTTTCCGGGTCTGCAAATTGAAACGATGGTTTTTTCACATCTCAGCAAAGCCGATGACGCGCGCGATGAGGTGCCGGATTTACGTGAGTTTGACTGTGCGGTGATCCTTCGCAACGATCATATTATTAACCAACAATGGGCCGATCTGCGGACACGGGATTATTTCGTGATTCCATCCCGCAACGATGTCCATCAAAGCGTGCTCGACTATGCAGCGGCCCGCTCGGTTATTGACGAGTATGATATGGATGCGCTCTATTATGGCGCGAACATGGCCAGCTTTGTCGACAAGTTGGAGCGCCCGGTTCAACATGTCGGCTTGTCCATTGGCTCAGGCTTCCACGCAAATCTGTGGCCGACGCAGCGTTGGATTGAATTAGGCCGGTTGTTCTTAAATGATGGTTTGGATGTTCGCATCATCACTGGCCCCAGAGAACGCGATCGAGCGCATTATGTGGCAGATCGCCTGGGGCTCTCGCGAACAAGCGATATCATTTCAGGATCGGGAGACTTCGCCGGATTCATGGAACAGGTTGCTGAAATGGACCTGGTTGTCGCGAGCGACGGTGGTGCTGCCCATCTCTGTTCGCTCGTCGCACCGATTATATCTGTGTTTGGTCCAAGCCCGTTCCGTCGCTATGCGCCGTTCGGCCGGACAAACCGCCTTATCACCCGCGGCCTTGCCTGCTCACCCTGCTGCCAATATGCAACAAATCTGCTGAACGGTTGCCTGACGATGGAGTGC
>Ga0116229_10009563_pt1 | contig 14768 bp, 14 predicted proteins | sample S1TSphgellanicum_3_FD_87313 | JGI IMG/M metagenome (GOLD analysis project Ga0116229, IMG submission 87313) | Host-associated microbial communities from peat moss isolated from Minnesota, USA - S1T2_Fc - Sphagnum magellanicum MG | ecosystem: Host-associated > Plants > Peat moss > Unclassified... | reverse complement strand
TCACCCTTGGTGTTGTAGTCCGGCGAATAAATGAATTGTTGCCAGACCGTACAACCGCTGTGTCCGGCGCAGGCTGAAGTCGTGCCCGTATAGTTCGTATTGATCTGCAGCGTGTATTCATTCGGCCCGAGGATGCCGCCGTCGCCAAACGCGGCCACACCGACGCTTTTCTCTGAAGTCACGTCCGATACTGTCGGGAACGTCCCGAGCGTCGAACTGATCAGTCCCGCGGCCTGCGCAACGTAGTCATTGCCGTTGCCGGTCACGTCCGCGCCGCCAAATGCGGGCTTGCTACGTACCGGATGGTAGAGTGGATGAGCGGTCTTGCAAGCGACCCTCACCCAGACGGTCTCCGGATAAGATGCGGTGAAGCAACCTGCTGCCGACTCTGGGTTGCGCGCCATGGTTGCGCGCCAATTTTCGTGAGCTGCCAGCTCCGGGTCGATGGTTTTACTTTCCGCGGCGACTGCGGCCTGAAGCCAGCATGCGCTGACCAGGCCAGCGGCTGCGATCCGTGCGACATGATGTACGCTCCAAAACTTCCTTTGCGTCATTAATATCCCCATTTTTGTTAGAACATATGGCGTTGGTGCGGTATCGAACACAGCCCAACGGCTGAATCCTTACACCTGCCGCGGGATCTCGCAAGCGCCTGTTCGTCAGCTGCGGCAGAGGTCGCACCGGGTCATCACCGGTTGAGTTCGGTGAGGAAGTGGTCGCCGTACTCCTCCAGCTTCTTCTGGCCAACGCCGTGTATCTCGAGCAACCGACCGCTGGTGCGCGGCTTTAGCACCGCCATTGCCTGCAGCGTTCGGTCGCTGAACACGACGTAGGCCGGCACTTTCCGCTCATCGGCAAGCCGTTTGCGAAGTGCGCGCAGGCGGTCGAACAACTCGGCATGCGGCGCCGCCTCGGTGTCGCTCGACGCCGGTTCCTTGCGCCCCGCGGCAAGGCTCTCGGCGGATCGCGCGGCGCGCCCAAACTCGTTCGCAGTCGCGTCCCTTGCAAGCCTGCGTGCCTCGCCCACGAGATCCCGCTGCGTACAATTGCCGCATGACTCCCGGCAGACCGGCACATTCTCTGCGAAATGGTCTGCAAGCCGGCGCCAGAGGCAGTCGTCGGTGTCCGCCAGATCGAACATCCGGCGCACGGCGCGGCGCTGCTGATCCGAGATATCGGGGTCCGCGGCGTCGGCGTTCTCGATGAGCCGATCGAGCGAAATCACGTCCGCCCAGGAATAGAAAAGCACACAGTCAGCCGGCGCGCCGTCGCGTCCGGCACGGCCGATCTCCTGGTAATAGCCCTCGATCGAGCGGGGCATGTCGCGATGGAGCACATAGCGTACGTTCGATTTGTCGATTCCCATGCCGAAGGCGATGGTCGCGCACACCACGTCCAGGTCGTCGCGGCTGAAGGCGTCCTGCACGGCCGCGCGATCTTGGGGCGAGAGTCCGCCGTGATAGGCTGCGGCGCGCACACGCCGTTCCCGGAGAAACTCCGCCGTGGTTTCAGCGGCCTTGCGCGAGAGACAGTACACGATGCCGGACTCGCCGCGCCGCGCGCGCACGAGCCGCAAAATCATGTCGCGGACACCGGTTCCAGAGCCTTTCTTGACCGCGTGCAGGCGTAGATTGGGACGATAGAAAGAGCCTCGCACCTGCAGCGGGTCGCGCAGGGCCAATTGCTCGGCGATGTCGTGCTTGACGCGGGGCGTTGCGGTCGCGGTCAGGGCGAGCACCGGGATGTTCGCAAAGCGCCTCTTGAGGCCCGCGAGATTACGATAGGCCGGGCGAAAGTCGTGCCCCCACTCGCTGATGCAATGCGCCTCGTCGACCGCGATCATCTTCAAGTCGAGCGAACCCAGGAGATGCCCGACGGAGGCATCGAGGCCTTCGGGCGCGGCATAGAGCAGCTCGATCTCGCCGGCCTTGAGCCGCGCGGTGCGCCGCGAGCGCTCGGCGGCATCGAGGGACGAGTTCAGGAAGGTCGCTCGAATACCGAGTTCGCCCATGGCATCGACCTGATCCTTCATCAGGGAGATCAGGGGCGAGACGACCAAGGTTACGCCGCCTTTGAGTCTGGCCGGAATCTGATAGGTCACGGATTTGCCGGCGCCCGTGGGCATCACGGCGAGACAGTCGCGGCCGGCCATCATGGCCTCGATGATCTCGAGCTGTCCCGGGCGAAACGACGGATACCCGAAGACCTCTTTCAGTACTGCGAGTGCCTGGCCGCCTGAATCCGTAATGCGCGACTCGCGTGCGCGGGTCGAGGCCGAGCGCAGCAGCGCCAAGGTTTCGGGCGTGAACAACAGCGGCGCCTCGCGATAACGCTGCCGCAGCCGGTTGAGAGTCGATTCGATCGCGGTCGTGGGCGCCTCGGCGAGTTCGCGCGCTTCGGCGAGCACCTCTTCCGCGGTGTTGAGTTCGGCATGCATCAGAGACGGCATGCTGCCAGAAGCGGGCGTGCATCCGCCAGGTTATTTTCTGCTGCGATCAGCTCGATTGTCGGTCCTATGGCGCAAATCCCCGCGAGGCAATTTGATTGTGCACCTCGACGGCCATGAGACCGAGGAAAACAGCCAATCCCAAATACTCGGCGATATACCGCGACTTCAGCGCCGTATTCATCGCTTGCCCCGCCGGTGCGGGAACCCTTCCGCGCAACGCTGCCCATGCGTTGGGTATTGCAAGCAGCGCAAGAATGAACAACAGCGGATTTGGTTTCCAGACGCACAGCGCGATGAGCATGGGTACGCCGATGAGCCAAATCTTCGATGAGACCACCGCGACGATGTGACCACCATCGAGCGGGACCACCGGAATGAGATTGAACAAATTCAAGATGAAACCGGAATACGCCAGGGCGAGCAGCCAGCCGTTTTGGTATTGGACCGCGGCGAGGTATACGAGAAAAGCGGCTGTAGTGCCGAGCAGCGGTCCTGCCATTCCGACGAACGCCTGGGTTTCGGGGTCCAGATTCTGATTCTTGAGAGAGATCCAGGCTCCGACGAAAGGAATAAAGGTCGGCAAACTCACCATGAGTCCGCGCTGTTTGGCGGCAATGTAATGCCCCATCTCGTGACACAGCAAGAGCAATACAAACCCGACCGCGAACTTCCAGCCATGCAGCTGAGCGTAAATCGCGATCGACAAAATCATCGACCCGCCCGAGAACAGCAACTTGCCTAGTTTGCCCGCGAGCAACAAAGCCAATAGCGCCTTCACGACTCGAGTCCAAGCGCGGAGAGGCCTGCGCGATAGGCAATCGTGATCTCCTGGGACTTCTTCGTGGCAAGATCCTTGAGTTCCTGACCCAGGTGGTCGACCTTGTCCGGATGATACTGGGAGATCAGGGAATGATAGGCGCTCCGGATCTCCTGCTCCGTCGCTGTCGGCGACACTTGGAGCACCTCGTGCCACTGCGCGGCACGCGGCTGAGGTGCTGAAGCTTGATTCACGCCACTCCCGCCGGGACGCGTCGACGAACGAAAAAACAGTCTGCCGACCACCCAGTAGCCGGCGAATAGCCCAAACACAATGACAGCGGCTTCCGTGATGCTCATCGATGATCCGGATAGGCGCACAGCCAGGTTTTATGGGCTGCCAGCGCCAGATATTCCGCGGTTCCCGGATCGGCTGATTGCAGCGCGAGGTTCACGCGCGACAGGCACTCCGTGCGCATTTTCGTCCATTGTTCCGGATTCAGCAGGCGCTCCGACGCAATCGGCAAGGGCTCGGTGACTCTTACCGCCAGCGTAATTCGACGCAGCATATTCACCGCAAACGGTGGGCAGGCGATGCATTCGAACGCGAAACCCCAAAACCGATTGCCAACGAGCGCCAGTGACTTTCTCTGGCCGTACAGCCGATAGAGCGCCAACAACACGGAACCATACAGCAGGACGCAGGCGGCTCCGACCGCATAAGCCCCGAGCGCGCTGAACAGGCCCAGAGGCAAGATCGCGAACAGAGCGATGCCGGAAATCACGACGAAGGGGGCGATCTGCTGCAGTCGCTCGGCGAAAAGGGGCCACTGCGCATCCGCGTGCAGGCCGTGCTCGTTGCGAAAGTTCCAGCTCAGGCGGAAACACGGCATGTGGGGCGTGAACGGATTGAGAACACACAGTGTCCGCCGCGCGAGCGAAAATCCCATCCACCCCCAGGATGAAGACCAGCGCTGCGCACTCGTGCGTGTCAGGACCGCCTCGTTGCCGTACAAGAGCACGCTCGAATCATATAAATAGAGAAGTACGGCGAGGCCGTACAACTCCACTTCGTAAGGCAATGGGTTCACGCGGTCGTGCGCTTGAATCGCTTCCTGAGTGCCGCGATAACGGCGGCGAAGCCGGCCAGAATGAACTTCCAGCCCGCCACAATTGCGCTGAGCGCCACTTTCCAGAACCCCGTCTTGACCGCAATCGCGGCGGCGCCGCCGGTGACCAAGGCCGCCAAACCGTACTTGGCGATTTTGTCGCCCGGTTTGTATTCCGCGTAACGCTGCCCCGGCAAGTAGTCAAAAGTCGACATCACGGACTTTGCCTCGGAGATCGACGCCGATAGCGATGCCGGGTTGGCAATCAGGACCACCGACATGACGCCGGCCCGACCGAGAATTCGCGTATTGAAGTTGACGATGTCCGTGCCGGACTTCAGGTCCCTGCCGGCGACCGCCCACTCGAGATGGTTCGTCTGCGCGTCGTAATGAGGTTCGGTTTGCCATCCGGTCACCATCATCTCGTCCCAGCCACGCTCGCGACGCTCCTTATTGGCCTCCTCCGTGCCCTTCTTGATGCTGTCCAGCAGAGTGTCCGCATTGATCTTCTCGTCGTCTTTGACATAGCCGTCGTTACGAAAGTCGAAGAACGCCTCCCAACGAAAGTCCTCAGGTGCCAGGAAATATTGAGTAGTGCCACCGACATTGTGGGTGATGGTTTGAAACTTTGCCGTATCGGCCGGATTCAAGAACATATATCCGGCCGGTATATCGAGGCCGGAATTATCGAACAGTTGTACGTGCTGTGGACCATGAATCCAGTTGAGTGCCTGAAGCTGCCGCCTCATCGCCTGTTCGGGTGATTCCTGTGCTGCAGGCGCTTGGTCACCCGCAGCCGCCCAGGTGTTTGCCGTGACGAGGGCGCATCCGATCAAGATCGCGGTGGCGGCTAGTTTCATAGTTTAGCTCCTTGCCTATGAGCGAAATGTTGCTGATTGAATCACGTCGCGATCTCGGCTTGCACCTGCCGCCGAAACTCGAGCGGATCAGAAATCAGGCGAAACGCCTCGCGCGTGCCGCCCGTCCCGGACACCGTGATCGTGCCGTAACCAAGAATTCGACCCGTCAAGGTCTGGTCGACGCCGATCCCCTCGACCTTTTGCAGCAGCAGCTCGAGTGAGTGCCGCCGGATCAATCCGACTTTGACTAGCACACGTTTGTTCGTCACCGCAAATTCCGAACTCAGCGAATCGATCCACGGCGGTATGAACAAAAGGAGGCCGATACCGCCGAGCACCGCGCTGACAATCCAGTTCGCACCCACGAAGGGCAGCACGACCGCAATCAGGAACACGGTCACAGGCAGCGCAAAAATGATCCAATGCAGCTTTGCGCGGTAGGTGATTTGCTCGTTGGGCAGGAGATTCTTCTCGACGTAGCTCATGTGTTCTAACGCGCCTCGTGCACGCGCAGCCGCTCGAGATAACGATCACGCAACTCGGTCTGCCGTGAATGCATTGGTATGGGGTGGCCCGCGATCCAGACCTGGTCTGCCAAGCTTGACAGCTCGAGGGGGTCCGCGCCGCTCCAGAGCACGAGATCGGCGACTTGGCCGACAGCGATGCGACCGCGCGTCGCGCCGATGCCGACAATGTCGGCGGCGTTCGCCGTGATCGCGGCCAAGGCGGCATCGGCGGGCAGGCCATGGGCGACGGCATTGCCGGCGAGCTGGCGAATCAGGCGTGCGTTGCCGCTTTCCAAGCCGGAGAACGCAATACGCACGCCGGCCTTTTGCAGGCGCGCGGCATTCTCGAGCGTCGCGCCGAGGTGATCGAAGTCACGCGGCAGATCCGCGAGTGGATCGACAATCACCGGCACATCGGCCTGTGCGAGTTGCTGGGCGACGACCCAGGCCTCGCCACCCCCGTAAATGATCGGCTTCATGCCGTTGCGGCGAGCGAATGCAATGACGGCGAGGATGTCGGCAGCCCGATCGACCGCGAACACCACGCGGCCGCCTGCGAGGTAGTGCGCCAACGCCTCTCGACCTGCGGCATGCAGCAGAGAGTCCGGCCCAACAGGGCCCTTCGCACGCGCTTCGCGAATAGCCTGTTCGAGAAGCAGATACTCGGCCGCGCGTGTTCCGCCCGAGTGTTTGGCGCCGTCGCTGCCCATCTGCACGAACAAGAGGTGACTGCCCGGCAGCACGGCGTCGTAACGCCCATCGAGTGTCACGGCCGCACCCTGGCCCGACATGATGCTGTCGTCGCTGCTCGGGCCGAGCACGGTCCAGGTGACGCCTTCGATGCGTGTGACCGGAACGAGGCTCGAGCGCGGGTTGAAGGCCGCAGCCACATCCAGTTCGGGGTGCCATTGCTGTTCCCAAGCCGGTGACTTGAGGTTCAGCGTCGAATCGATGGTCGAGGGCTCTTCGGAAACCTCGTCGAGGCCAACATCGGTGAACCCGCCGTACAGACCCGGCGTCAGCGGTCGGCCCTTGGCCTCGACGACCGTGGCGTTCGGCGGCACGGCCAGGCCGCGACCGATCGCCGCAACCACGCCATCGCGTACCAAGACGTCGGTATCCACGAGGGTGCCTCGCGAAGTCACGGTGTGGACCGTGGCGTCACGGATCAAGAGTTCAGCGGCGCGGGCCGCCTGTGCGCCGCCAATCAGCATGGCGCCGGCCAGCAAGATCGCAGCGGCGGTCGCTCGGGTCAGCTTGCAGTCCCTCATGGCGATCCCTCCACGCCCGGCTGCCCCAGGAGAAAATCAGAACGCGGTTTGACGCTCGGGTGTTCGCGATCGAAGCGCAGTACGCCGTCGATGTATACCTGCTGCGCGAGCGCGTAAACGCTGAACGGATTGCGATTCCACACCACGACATCGGCGCCTTTTCCCGCGGCGAGCGTGCCGATGCGATCTTCCAATCCCAAGGCACGCGCCGGATTGGCGGTCAGCCAGCGAATCGCGCGTTCCGGCGGCACGTGCAGGCCGACGCGGTCGCCATGGGCCATGGCCTTCGCCGCCTCTTGATTGAGGCGTTGAATACCGTTTTCGGAATCCGAGTGCACGATCGCGCAGCTTTGCTCGGGATAATCGACCATCGGCAGATTTTCCTGAATACCGTCGTAGGCTTCCATTTTGAAGCCCCACCAGTCAGCCCACATCGCCGCGCAGACGCCGCGCTGGGCAAGTCGGTCGGCGATCTTGTACGCCTCCACGGCATGGTGGAACGCGGCAATCTTAAAGCCGAACTCATCGGCAATGTCCAGCATCGTCGCCATCTCGTCGGAGCGGTAGCAATGCACGTGCACACGAATGTGTCCGTTCAAAACCTCGGCGAGGGTCTCGAGCTTCAGATCGCGCTTGGGTGGTGAAGGCGGCGTCGGCGGCTTGTCAGTGCCCGCGGGGTTCGCTTTTTTCTTTTCGTACTCTGCGAGATCGCGACGATAACCGTCCCATTGCCGCTGATAGTCCTGGGCATCGGCAAACGCCTGGCGATAGCCTGCCACGTTGCCCATGCGCGTCGAGGGGGCCTGGCCCTTCTCACCGTAGACACGCTTGGGATTCTCGCCACAGGCCATTTTCAGGCCATACGCCGCGCCCGGAAACTTCATGGCTTGGTAGGTCGTGGCCTGCACGTTCTTCACGATGGCCGATCGGCCGCCGATCAGATTCGCCGAGCCCGGCAGGATCTGCAAGGTCGTGACGCCGCCCTCGAGCGCGGTCTGAAAACCCGGATCCTGCGGCCAGATCGAATGCTCGGCCCAGACGTTTGCCGTGACCGGGTTGGTCGCCTCATTTCCGTCGTCAAGTCCCTGTACACCGGGGCTTGCATAGACGCCAAGATGTGAATGAATGTCGATGATTCCCGGCGTGACCCAGCGGTCATGCCCGTTCACGATGGTGGCGCCCGCGGGGGCACTGAGTCCGTGGCCCACGCCGACGATCTTGCCGTTCGCGATCAAGACGTCGGCGTCATCGAGACGCTCGCCCGTACCCGTAAGCACGGTCGCACCTTGAATCAATACGGGTGCCGCGGCCGGTATCTCGTAGGTCGAGGGAAACGGCTCCGCAGCCTCGCTGACGGAGGCCGAGAGGCCGAGCGTTACCAGCAAAGCGGCACCGCTTGCCGACGCGAGTCGCGACAGGTTCAACATCGTGGTTCTCCATCCCTTTCGGCCTTCACTATACTGTGAGTCGGCCCGGCTTCGGGTAATAAATTGGGAGTGAGCAGCCTATGCGCGAGCGCGGATTTTTCTGTCGGTTGTGGCCCGTGCTCACTCTGATACCCGTGCTCGCGCATGGCGCAGGCCGCACGGATTTCTCGATGGCCCAAGTCCTGCATTACCCGTACGCGCTTGGCTTGGTGGCCGCCGAACATGCGGATGTGATCGCCTGGGTCCGCAAGCTCGACGGCGTGCGCAACGTGTGGATCGCGCGCGGCCCCGATTTTTTGCCGCAGCAAGTGACTCGTTACAGCGAAGACGACGGTCAAGAAATCACGCAGCTGACGTTCTCGCCGGACGGCTCCCGGCTGGTCTATGTGCTGGGCGGTGATCATGATGCAAACTGGCCCGCCGAGGGCAACCTTGCGCCGGATCCGGCCTCTTCGCCGGAGCAGCCGAGCGTCGCGATTTGGACCGTACCGCTCACGGGCGGTACGCCCACCAAGATCGATGTCGGCGACGCGCCGTCGATCTCGGCGCGCGGCCAGTTGGCCTACATCAAAGACGGTCAGGTCTGGACTGCCTCGTTCGATGGAACCGCGCCAAAACATTTGTTCTTCGATCGCGGCAAGCCGAGCGACTTGCGCTGGTCGCCCGATGGGAGCCGGCTCGCTTTCGTTTCCGACCGCGGTGACCACGCCTTCATCGGTGTCTACAAGTCGCCTGAGGCGCCGATCCTCTATCTCGCGCCGTCCACGGGCGCGGACATCTCGCCGCGCTGGTCGCCAGACGGCAGGCGCATCGCCTTCGTGCGTCTGCGCGGCGACGGCGGCCCACCGCAACCAATTTTGACGCAGACGCCGAATCCCTGGTCGCTCTGGGTGGCCTCGGCCGACGATGGTGCCGGCAAGGCGGTTTGGCGCAGCCCGGACACGCTGTCCGGCTCTTTTCCAGATGTCCTCGGCGGCGCGAATTTGTACTGGGCGGCCGGCGATCGATTGTTGTTTCTCGCCTATTTGGATGACTGGCCGCATTTGTATTCCGTACCTGCGCAAGGTGGAACGCCGACCTTGCTGACGCCCGGTGCGTTCATGGTCGAAAACGTCAGCTTGAGCCGGGACGGGCGCTTCGCGATTTACTCGGCGAACACGGGAACGACTGCCGGAGATGGCGATCGCCGCCATGTGTTCCGCACGCCCGTCGACCGCGCGGCGTCGGTCGCACTGAGCGTCGGTGAGTCTCTTGAATGGCTGCCCGTCGATGCCGGCGCCGATCGAATCGCGTTCATTACCGCGGGCACGCAGCAGCCGCCGTCGGTCGGGACCGTCCGCAGCGACGGCACGCATCGCGTCGGCTTGGCGGCAGGTTCGCTGCCTGCCGACTTTCCGGTCGGGCAATTGCTTGCGCCGAAGCCGGTCACGTTCGTCGCGGCCGATGGCGTGGTCGTGCATGGCCAATTGTTCGAGGCGGCCGCACCCGCAGGCGCGGGCGCGCAAGCGTCCAAGCCCGCGGTGATTTTCGTGCACGGCGGGCCGCCGCGGCAGATGCTGCTCGGCTGGCATTATTGGGAGTACTACTCCAATGCGTATGCCGTGAACCAATATCTCGCGGCCCACGGCTTCGTCGTGCTCTCCGTGAATTACCGGCTCGGGATCGGCTATGGCCGCAAGTTCCAGCAGCCGGAACACGCCGGCTACGCGGGCGCGTCGGAATACCAAGACGTGCTCGCCGCCGCGCATTTCCTGCAAGCGCGGCCGGGCGTCGACGGCAAACGGATCGGCATCTGGGGCGGATCGTATGGCGGCTATCTCACGGCGCTCGCGCTCGCGCGCAATTCCGATGTATTCAAAGCAGGCGTCGACCTGCATGGTGTCCATGATTGGTCGCAACTGATCGATGAGATCGCGGGCAAGCCCGCGACGCGCTATGAGCAAGGCGATCGTCAGAAGGCGATCGAGACCGCCTGGACCTCATCGCCCGACGCGGCCATCGATTCTTGGCGGTCACCTGTGCTGTTGATCCAGGGCGACGATGATCGCAACGTCCGTTTTGGGCAGACGATCGATCTCGCACGCCGGCTCGACGCCACGCATCAACCCTACGAGGAACTCGTGATTCCCAACGAAATTCACGGCTTCCTGCGTCAGGCGACCTGGCTGCGAGTCGACGCGGCGACCGCGAGCTTCCTGGCCCGAAGCCTTGGTGTTGCAACGCCCTGACAAGGCGCGCGCGCTGCGTGCGTAACTCTGCCCCTGCGAGCTACGCAGTCGAGTCGGCTTTAGCAGCTCGTGACCTGGCCGGCGACGAGCCGCGTGACCGCGCCGGTTTCGGTGCGCAGATAGAGCCAGTTGGTTCGATCGAAACCATCCGGGTCACATTTACCGGGCACCTTGCCTTCGAACCCATAGGCTTGCCAGGCACCGCGATGCAGCGACGGGGACCCAAGATGTTCTGTGACACTGCGCGCCGAACTGCCAAGCCATAAGCTGCTGCCGATCAAATGGGGGCTTGGCTGGCCCGGCAGCAGCGGGCAATCGCCCGTGCCATCCGGGCCCGGAAGACTCTGTGCGCTGATCCCCGTGACCAGGTGTTCGGTTCCCCCCATCTCACCGCTCGACGTCACCCACAATCGCTCGCGACCTTCGCGTGTGGCGATGTCGTAACAAAGCCAGTAGATGCTGTCGCCGGCCTCGCCCTGATGCGCGATCGTGCCCACCCGGAGTTTGCCGGCGACCTCGGTCAAGCTGGTCTTCTCGAACCGCACGTCGATCGCCGCCACGGTGATGCCGGTTGCGGGGCTCTCCTTGAGCGTGCCGGGCGGCGAATCGGTAAACGGCACTTCCGGCGGCGGCGTCGCCGCGAGCGCGCTCGCGGCAAGGCTTAAGCCTAAACAGAGCGGTAGGGAGTACGAAGCTGGCCGCAGCATGGGAAATTCCTTGATTTCATGGTTGGTCGCGAGTCTTTTGGGACGCCTTGCACTGGCAAGACCCTGCACCCAGAATAGCACCATGAAAAACTGGGATCAGGCGTTGCGGGCGCTGTCATGAGTTCTTCACCGTTCGTCCGCAGTCTGACTCGCAAGAGCCAGCGGGCCATTCGCAGCGCACGCTTGGGTCTAAAAGACGGGGATGGGGATGGCGCCGTCAACCGCGCCTACTATGCGATGTTTCATATCGCGCGGGCGGCCTTGCTGAGCGCGGGTGTTCCCGAGGAACGGCTGCCCGCCGAGCATAAAGAGGTGATTGCGGCATTCCGGCAATACGCGGTTCAGACCGGGCAAATCGATCGGGAACTTGCCGGGGCTTTGAGCCGCACGCAGAGCCTGCGCTTGCAGGCCGACTATGCGGACGGCATCGTGGACGTCAAGGCCGCCACCGACGCCGTGCAGCGCGCGGAGACGTTTATCCGCACGATCGAACGCATGTTTGCGCTGAACTCCTCTGCCAAGTCGGCGGATACTGATTCCTAAATGCCGACTGGCGGACCCGCGGCGTTCTTGCGGCGCTTGTTCGCTGCCGCCATTGCCGCGGCGCAGCCGGCGCATTGTCTGCCCGCCCATCTGCCGCCGGCACCGCGCGGCCGTCTGGTCGTGGTCGGGGCCGGGAAGGCGGCGGCGGCCATGGCGCGTGCGGTCGAGGACCATTGGGCCGGCCCGCTGTCCGGAACGGTCGTCACTCGCTATGGCTATGAGGTTCCCTGCGAGCGGATCGAGGTGCTCACCGCTGCGCATCCCGTACCCGATAGTGCGGGTTTGGCCGCATCCGCCCACTTACTCGAGCTGGTCCGCGATCTGCACGCCGACGATCTCGTGCTGTGTTTGCTATCCGGCGGCGCCTCCGCGCTGCTGCCGCTGCCGCTGCCGGGTCTGACACTCGCCGACGAGCAAGCACTGAGTCGCGCACTGCTGAGCTCGGGGGCCACCATAGGCGAGATGAATTGCGTTCGTCGGCATCTGTCGCTGATCAAGGGCGGCAGACTCGCGGCGGCCTGCCACCCGGCGCGCGTGCTCTCCTTGCTGATCTCCGATGTGCCCGGCGATCGCCCCGTCGATATCGGTTCCGGGCCCACGGTCGCCGATCCGTCCACTTGCAGGGATGCGCTCGCGATCCTGCGCCGGCACGCGTTCGATATACCCCCGGTCGTCCGAGATATTCTAGAGAGCGGCCGCGGCGAGTCGATCAAGCCGGGGGATCCGCGGCTCTTTGGCGCCGAGGCGCGATTGATCGCGACCCCGCAGATGGCTTTGGAGGCCGCCGCCGAGGTGGCGCGAGCCGAGGGGATCACACCGTATATTCTCGGCGACGCGATCGAGGGTGAAGCGCGCGATGTGGGCAAGGTGATGGCAGGCATCGCCGTTCAGGTTGCCGCGCGCAATCAGCCCGTGAGTTCGCCCTGCGTACTGCTCTCGGGCGGGGAGACGACCGTGAATGTTCGGGGTGCGGGCCGCGGCGGTCGCAACGTCGAATTTCTGTTGGGGCTCGCGCTGGCGCTCGACGGTCACGCGCGTATTCATGCAATCGCCGGTGACACGGACGGCGTCGACGGGCAGGAGGAAATCGCCGGCGCGACCTTGGCGCCGGATTCTCTGGCACGCGCGCGGGCGCTCGGCCTCTCGCCGCTCGCGGCGCTCGATGCCAACGATGCGCACAGTTTGTTCGAAGCGCTCGGCGATTCGGTGGTGACGGGACCTACCATGACGAACGTCAACGATTTTCGCGCGATCCTGGTCGAGCGTGCCTGATCAACGCCTGAGGCAGCGATGGAAGCGCTCATCGACGCGGTTCGCATACCAGGCGGTCGTCAGCTTGTGCGTGATTTTCGGCCCGTGCAGTTCGATCTGCGGCAGCGCGGCTCGCGGTAGCGGCCGACCGTTCGCTTGATCGGCCAGCGCGAATACGCGCCGGTAGAGGCTGGTCTGTTCGAACTCCGGCGTCCGGGCTTTTTCCAACGCGTCATGAATATCGTCGGACGCGATGTGCAGGCGCGCGGCGATTGCGCGCGCGGCGAGTTCCGTGCTGCCGATGTTCGCGGAGTCGTCCTCATGCGGCAGCAGCGCTCCGTCGGCTGCCAGGGGCCGGCCGGAAAGCCGGCTCACGGCAGTCTGGAACGCGGCGTTGCGGCTCGCGTATTGACCCGCATTGAAATCCGCAAAGCGGTATAGGTAACGATCGTAGGGTGCGGCATAGTCGAGCAGATGCGCGATGCCGAAGTAAATCCCGCCGCGCCTTGTGAACACCTCGTCGGCCACGCTCAGTTTGATTGGGTAGGGGTAGGGTTTGAGTTTCGCATAGCGTTCGGCGAACACGACGTTGACTTGCATGGGCCCGCGGGTGCGAATCGGATTGCGGTCGGCAAACAGCGTGCGCCCGAGCGGCACGGCGGCAATGAAATCCTCATAGATATCGCTCAATTCGCGTTCCGTGCGCGCGTGGTCGATCCGCTGCGCGTAGCTCTGCCCGTTCACCGATTTGAGCTGCAAGACCCCGTGCACGACGGAGTGGGGAATATGTGCGCGCTCGGATCGGGAGTCGATCTCTTGCCAGGCGATGGCGCCCAATCTGGGCACGACCGGATCGACTTGAAAACTCGACTCCTGCTCGATCACGGCAACGGTTGCGCAGACGTGTTCCTTCGTGGGCTCGATACCGACGGCCGTAAAGCCGGCGTACAGGTCGCCGGCCCAGCCGGATCGGTCCGCGAGCGAGGCGGGCAGTGCATGGTCGATGACCGCACGCGGCGATAGGACCGCCATCGGGGCCTCGGCGCCCGGGTGCTCGGCGGCACCCGCGCCTTGACCCCGGTCCGTCGTGCAGGCCGCCAAGCACGTCGCCGCCAACACGCAAATGAGTACGCCCCGTCCGGCCCGAGAGGCGTTATGCTGAGACATGGGTGGACGTTATTACGATGACTGGGTGGTCGGCGACAAGATCGAGCACGAGCTGCGCCGCACGGTGACGGAAACCGATAATTTGTTGGTCACGACCCTGACCCACAACACCCAGCCGCTGCATCTCGACGCCGAGGCCGCGGCCGCCGGCGAGTTCGGGCGCATCCTCGTCAACGGCATATTCACTTTCGGACTCATGATCGGTGTGTCGGTATCCGACACCACGCTCGGCGTACTGATTGCGAATCTGGGTTACGACAAAGTACTCATGCCCAAGCCCGTGTTCATCGGCGATACCTTGCGCGCCGAGACGACGGTCGCCGAGCTGCGTGACAGCGCGTCGCGACCAAACGCGGGCATCGTGACCTTTTCGCATCGCCTGTTGAATCAGCGCGACGAGGTCGTGTGCACGTGTTTGCGCACGGCCCTGATTCAGAAACGCCCAGGGTGATGGGGCGACCGTGACTGTCCGCGCGTCGCTCAGTGCGTGCGCT
>Ga0116229_10009562_pt1 | contig 14768 bp, 9 predicted proteins | sample S1TSphgellanicum_3_FD_87313 | JGI IMG/M metagenome (GOLD analysis project Ga0116229, IMG submission 87313) | Host-associated microbial communities from peat moss isolated from Minnesota, USA - S1T2_Fc - Sphagnum magellanicum MG | ecosystem: Host-associated > Plants > Peat moss > Unclassified... | reverse complement strand
CAAGCGGCTAACGCCTTGAGTATATAATGCGAAAAGAGAAGAAAAAAAAAAAATAAGAAAAGAGGGGGGGTGGGGGGGGGGGGGGGGGGGGGGGGGGGTTTTTGAATGGAATGAAATGAAATGTTCACCTAGAAGTTCATGTAGAGTTCTATTATGGTCCCACACCACATGACATTGAACACCAAATTCCTATCCTTGCAAATTGCCAAAAGGGGGGGAAGGGAATGATTGAACACACATAGGTGAGTTGTTAATGGTAGTCCTCCAACATCACACACAAGTAACTGAAAAATAAGTAAGCAAGGGGTTTGTGAGCAAAATGTTCACTTAAAGGTGGTGTTGAACATTAACTTCATTTCTCACCTTTGTAAATAGGCATTAATCTTGCTTCTCACCTTTGCAAATAAGCGCCAAGCTCCTAGCTCTAGTTTTGTAAACAAAAAAACATAGGGGGAACATTAATACATGACATGCAAGCACACAAAACTCAATGATGGCTACTTGAAAAAAGAAGAAGATAGGGGGTGGGGGGTGTGTGTGTGTGTGTGTGTGTGAACAGGTCACTCATTTAAAGATGGTGTAAGGTTGACCTTGTGGTGGTGTTCTTTTCGTTGCAACTGATGAACTTGGACTTATTCACGCCTATAAACAAAATAAAATAGGGAGGGAACAAACGAAACATGGATAAGGAAGATATGGGGTGTTTGGTGTAAGGGGGTTCAATGTTTGGTGATGGATGAATTAAAACAAAATAGGATTTTGAATGTAAAATCTTTGTTCGTTGCATCTTTGCCTCTTGAACACCATGAAGTTTTGTAAGGCTTTAGTTGGCACACCCATTAGGTTTTAAACCATTCAAAACAAATTTAAAATGAGGAAGATACGAGGTTAGAACTAGAAAAAGGTCAAACCATCACTCATCTTTTTCTTGTGTTTTCTATGTTGCTCCTTTACTTCTACATTGAAAGAAAATTTGTGGTCCTTTAGTTTGTGTGTCTAATGACACAAAAATTGCTCAATTTGGTTACATAATGAGGAGAATATTGAAAAATGTTGAGTGATAAGTATGTGTTGTTTGATGGGAAATTTTACCCTACTCTTGATGTTTAGCTTTTTATAAAACTTACAATCCCATAGAAGATTTGCATAGAAGACCATTGTGAATTTGCTAACATACATTTTTAGAAAGGATATAAAGCATTCAAAGCTTGGGGAGTGCATTATCTTAGAATCTTCCAAATTACAAATTCCAAATGTAGTGCTTAGATGGTATTTTGCATCAAAGGTTGGAAATTGATTTTATAGATTATCAACCAAGTTCATTTCATTCATCTCAACTTCTTTCTATTTTCATGGCATATTGACAAGTCTTGACATAACACATGCCCAAGCCATGCCAATATAAAGAAAAGGAAGTTGCAATGGTGCACAAGAAAACCCATTAGATTTCACATTGGTAAATCATATATCTCATCACATTATTACATTATAAAACATCACAACTATGGATTTTCCATAGTTGACATTAATTGACATATGTCCTTCAACAATTGACAAATCTTTTATAAATCATTCATAAACTAAGGTCATTGGATTTGTAAGGATTGTGATTACCAAAGAACTTCATAATGCTTATAGATGTCATTACCTTCTTCTTCTTACATATCCATTAACTTGCAATTTCATTTAAGTTTTGTTTTTTTTGTTTTTTGTCTTTATTTTAAGCATTTGAATAAAAGAATCAAAACCATGTTCATTAACACAATTTTTCATGTTTTTGAAAGATTTCATTGTGGTTTTCCTATTGGATGTTTGATTTCCAAGTGGCACATGATACACTTGATGGTTGTCATTGGATTGTTTAACAAAAGGAAGATCCATGCATGTGCAATCTTGTTCTAAAAATGCCATAATCTTTGGTTCTTTTGGAACCCAAATATTAATGTTCATCCAAATTGGTTCATGCTTCACAATATGATCTTCATTCATTGTTTATGTGATTTGAAGCTTGTCCATTCATATTTACATCCTCGATTATACTAAATTTCGTGTGACATCTCACTAGAACTAAATAGGTATCAAGTTTTGAACATACCAAATGGTATTAGTGGTATTGAATTTTCTTAAAACTTTCATACTAACCTTGTATTTGTATTGGATTTGTTTTAAATATTGATACCAACTTGGTCAAAATATTAAAATTAAAGCCTAATTTTTGGTTAATATGAGATACGTATATACATAATATAAATATTCATATAAACTTACTAAAAGGGTGGTTTTATTTTATGTTTTTACTTCGTAGATATTGGTACAAGGTTAAAGGTGTATGCACTCTAAAGTGGTTCATTTTCGGCAAATGTTCCATTCCTTAAAAGTCCATATGGTAGAGTTAAAATGGTAGTCTATTTTGATATCATTAATTTAATGGGGACATGGTTGTTAATGAACTAAAAAGTTCATATGAAAAATAACCATTCTAAACAAAATTTTAATGTACATATTAAAAAAAAAAAAGTTGAAATCCATCCAAAAATTATTATGATATGGACTTATGAAAATATGGCTCATTTTAGGCCATACAAAAGTCCATAACTTTTTTTGGTTAAATTGTTTCTAACAATTATTTTGCACATATGTTCTTTTTGTTTTAAAATATTACATATTAAGTCCCTATAATATATCCCAAATAAAATTCATACACAAAAATGTATGTATATATATGCATAAACAATAAATTGGTCCATATTTTTCAACTTCAAAAGCCCATTATTATATATTTGGTGTATATATGTTGCAATTTTTTTTATAGATGTCTTTTTTTTCAAGTTGAAAATCTAAATCAAACCACAAATTTGAAAATTTATTGTTTTTATGCCATGTGAATGGCATGTAAGTACACACCACTCTATAAAAAACTGGATTGTGATGCAAAAAGTGAGCCAACCTGCTTTGCAACTACCAAGACATTGTTTCATGTCATACTAATCTTATTGTTTCATGGATACAAGTACCAATCTATATATCAACATTCCAATTTCATACCTACCCAACATTGATTGTAACTTCAAACTTTCCCCCACCCCATTTTTCAAATTGAAAATGGTGAACCCTTTCACACATTTATTTTGGAAGTTCACCACATCTCAATCGAACTTAGGCTTAAATTCATCAATCCATGCATATCACTACAATAAGAATCATGGCAAGGAGAACACCACAACAATGATACTAACCACTAAACTAATGAGATTACAACACAAAATCTCATCTTGACCAAAAGCACAATTTTCACAACTTGCAACGTAAAATGAAAGCAACAACTTTAAAACTCTACATGAGGAAAAAGGAAAGTTGAAGGTGAATGGAGAAACATGATATGAGTTTCTAATTATAAATAATGTAAGCATCTAGGTTGAAAATGAGGAAGGGGTGATGGCCACCAAAATAGCGAGTGAGAGGACAAAGGTTACTATAGCTTGTTGATTGCAACAACCTATCTATGTAGATTCAAACCATGAAAGAGAGGAAGACCACTCAACACATATAGTATGGAGATTCGTCTTTAAATCTTAATACCAAGTTGGTCTAGGCTCGATTGCATCCTCTAAACCCTAGTGCTATGTGATCCTAATATGGAGCTAGTATTTTTGCCCTGCGAGTAGGATGGCTTGGTTGTCTATTCTACGGTTGATACCCAAGGTTTATGTCAAGCTCAAGGCATACCACACCAAAACTAGAAAGAATTCTACCTAATGTCCAATTATTTTGAATTTCCTAAGGTCTATGGAGGGCAACTAGAATCTAATGAAACTTTTTAAAACATCATTTCATACAACTTGACGTCGACTGAAGTTACTAACGGTTAAAATTAAAAACATGTAAAAAAACTTTGGTAAATACCTAATCGAATTTGTTACAAATGACCGCATCACGAAAGTGAAACACAAATACACAAAAGAAAAAAGACAACTCTTATGAAGCTTATGAGCTTGAATATGTTTACCGTCCAGAAAACAAAGTTTTAGAAACCCAATTTGAGTCTTGGAATAAAAAAATTAAAAAAACAAAAAAAATGTTCCTTTGGGAACAGAAAACAAAATTTTTAATAATTAGATTTGAGTCTGGAAAAAAAGAAAGAAAAAAAGAAAACAATTCATTGGGTTTCAGGAAAAAAAAAAACTTTTGAAAAACTGATTTGAAATTTCAGAAAACAAAACTTTTTGAAATTTGAATTGAGTCTGAGAAAAAAACATCAACCCCTTGGCGTTGAGGAAACAAAACTTTGCAAACTGATTTTAGGAACTTAAGCGCGAAGGAATTTAAGTTAGAAGAGTTTAATAATTTCAAGTAAAATTTTTAAAAATTAAAGGGGTAGGGTTTTTTTTTTGGGGAGGGGGGGCGGGTTGCAAATGAGGAGGAATTATTTATATTAAAAAAAAATTCAAGCAGCAGCAGCTAATGATTCAGCAAAGACTTGTTTGTTGGCGGTTTTGTAAGTGTACCATTTGGCGACGACAATGAAGAGCACGAGGTTGGCAGCGCTCATGGCCGCAAGAAGCCAGTAGAATCTATCAATACGGCAACGGTTGATGTTGTCAACGATCCAACCGTGATGGCCGTTGCGACTGCTTGCGCTCACAACTGCGCGTACTAGTGCGGTGGTGAGGAATTGAGCAACGCCCGTGTTGGTTTCGAACAGAGCGGTGCCCAAGCTCTGCATGTCGTCAGGAGCTTGGTCGTAGAAAAACTCCAACTGACCGATGTAAGCGAAAACCTGAGGCAGTGTTTTTTTTTAATATATATATAAATTTTATAAGGAAATTTTGTTTGTAACCAAAAGTGGCAATCACCTATGGGCAAGTTGGAACATGTATAGAAAAAGTGGCGATCCATCCCTAAGAAGATTTAGCCAATTCTGGCTATAACCTAGAAAATAAAATACAAATATTTTAATCGTCCTTTTATATTTTTGGCTACATAATGAAAACCAAGTATATGAAATTGTGCGCATTTTTATTTATTTATTTATTATTTATAAACTGGTGAAATTTCGCCATTTTTCGACAAAGAAATTGCTAATTATTTTATTAAAAAAATTCGCCCAAATTTTGGATATCAAAAAAATATGATTTTTAAAATGAAAATTTTCTCACTTTTGGCGACAGAAAATTTCCCCAATTTAAATCACTTCTTTTTCGAATTTCGCTTTTTGGCGAAATTTTGAGAAAGAAAGAAAGGAGGAGAAAAAAAGGAAAACAACAACAGCACTGACCTGAGCCAGACCCAGAAGGCTGTACTGCGGAGCTAGCCAGAAGACGGTTATGGGCACCGTGACTCCAGGGAGATCTTGTAAGCCGTTGTCGTCAACTGCCTTGAGTCGCTTAGTCTCCACCAGGGCGGCAGCGACCATGACGAAGATGGAGAGGAATAGTCCCACACCCATTCTTTGTAGCATTGTGAACCCGCGTTCGTTGCCCGTGAAGCCACGAACCAAGGGAACCAAACATTTGTCATACAACGGAATGGCTGCTAGTACTGTAAAGGTGCCGAAAAGCTCTAGTGACGCAGGCGGGATTTTGAAGTGCGGACCCATGGACAAGTCCATGCTGATCCCTTGCCGGAGAAAGAGCGTACTTAGTTGAGCAACCACGATGAGGAACATTAGAGTAGCGAACCACACGGGCAGTACACGCACCAGGAGCTTGACTTCCTCCACTTGGGTCATGCTGCAAAGGCGCCATGGATTTACACTAGTTGTTTCGATCACAGGCTGCCGAGAGAAATCCGCAACTGCAGCTTCTGGGTCTGCATGATTTTCAGGCAGCTGCTTCTTATCATCATCATCTACTTTCGCTGCAACTTCTGACGTTGATTGTGTGGGAGTAGCTGCTTTATCGAGGAACCTATAACACATCATTTAAAATCGTTACATGCATGAACTCCATGAGTCAGAGCAGCATCCGGAACGTAGGGCATCTTTCCATTAGGCTGTTGTGTTCACAGCAGCATTCCATTAAGTTTTTTCAACTAGTTGTGCTCACAGTCATCTCACAACTCTCCCTATCAAGCATTGACCAATTGTGGGAGCTATGAGACGTATGAGTCATACTGTGACTCACCATGCAGTGACATCTGTCCCTTTTTTTCATGAGAGCATGTGTTCTCAGAGGTCCTAACATGTGAGTAATTACTTATTTTCAACGCACTTGCAGCTCTCCAATGGAAAGCTACTGACCCTCCAGCAAGAAACAAGGCACTCTGTCAATGGCTGCTGTGATGTGTAACCGTGGGATCACAGCAGACAGCTAATGGAAAGAGACCCTTACTAGCCGTTGTGATTGGAACAATAATATAGAGAATGTGGAAGTTTTGATAAATAAACAATGGAAGAAACAGCAGCTTAGCTTACCGAAGAGTATTGGTGTGGGCAAGGTTCCGTTTCCCCTTCTCATAAACCTCGTAAAGCTGCTCACTTGCGCCACCAGACGGTACAACGACATTGTAGTTGCGGACAGCAGCAACGAGGACTTGCGCCACTTGTGTGAGGGGGCTGCCAGAAGCGCGCTTGTGGCGGTAACGAGGAGTGCCAGAGAAAAAGATGAGAATCGCGATTCCAAACCCGACGGTCGGAATCCCATACCCCCACCCAAACCCGACGTGATCCTCGACGTAGACTAGCATGGTGAGGGAGACTAAGCCACCGCCAGCGATGGAAAGCCACCAGTAGTTGAAGAAAGAGCGTTTCATGGGTCTCTCATCGTCATCATCCTCGTTGAACTGATCCCCTCCTAATGCTGAAAGACACGGTTTCATTCCTCCAACTCCCACAGCAATCACATACAGAGCAAAGTAAAAGATGCTGACTTGGGTTGTTGATGCCAATTCACAATTCACCAGTGTTGGGCATGGAGGAGGTCTCAATGAATGTAGAGTCACGGATAATGTCAGCAGCAGCAGCCCCTGCAGGCAGACAGGAGAAGGAAGGAAGGAAGGAAGGAAGGCAGGAACCAACCCCACCCATCAAGAAAAGCAATTCCATTCTAAAATCTTCAACAGTGCAAAATCATTTTCTATCAAACACCATAGCCACTAGTGTGGCCTGTGTGCCTTTGGCCCAACTGTGAACAGGATCTTGATGATAGAGTTCAATTGTGGATTCAAGAAATTTTCTAACATTTGAAAATTAAATTAGTTTTCAGTGACAAAAACTACTAGAGAATTCAATATCTCTCCCCCTCACCTTAGGTCTGAAAATTACAGATTTACCTCCAACAAAATCTCACTCATCAACAACAATGACGGCTTTCCAACAATATCAAGAGTGTGCCCAAATTTCCCCATACTATTTAGTTTTGATTTTGTTGAAGTTTTTTTGACAAAATTTGTTCAATATTCAATAACTCTTGCAACATAAATCTAAACACCACTGAACCATCTCCATGCACCCCTACTCAATAAGGGCTTTTCACCCATAACAAGAATGCAGCAAGAAGTACTGTGGTTTGGGAGATCTCAATATAACAAAACAAACTACCTTCCTTCATAGATAGATTCTTTACAAGAGATCTCAACATAATCTAGAATACAGTCCAATATGACTGATGTTTGGCACTTGTTTGCCAAATAAAATAAAATAAAATAAAATGAAGTTTGGCAGTTTCAAATTTAATTTTCCAGAAGTTCAACAGTTGAGGAATAAGTATGCAAAATAAATCTTGTGTTGTGCATTTGTGATAGTAACCGAATGGTTTTCAATTTTGAACAATTTCAATAATTCTCTTTTTTCAGCTAGACCTTTTGCAAATTATTTTGTGCCAAACATCAGTAATAGGTACAGAATACTGTGGGGAAGGATATTCATGAACTTTTCTTTGTACATAAAAAATGGGTTTTATTGGCTCACTCACCATAAGATAAATCACAGCAGATACTGTTATAGTCCAATAGCGACCCCAGTAAGCATCTGCCAGGAATCCTCCAAGCAAAGGCAGAATCCAAGCAGTACCTGACCAGTTATACACAATGGAGATGGATTCTCCAGTACCCTGGTGGAGTACAGTCACCAAATAGGTCACAAGATTCAAAGCAATGCCATAGTATGCAGTTCTTTCCAACAGCTCAGTAGCTGCAACAACAGCAACAACAGTAGAAGAAGTCTCAGCATTTTCAGCAGAAGATATATAAGTACTTCTTCTGAAGAATTGTCTTCTTTCCCACTTCATCAATCTGACCAGCTTCCTGTACATGCAGTGTGGGGGAATGAACTGACCAATTGTCATCATAAGCAAACTTTTTAGAACATGAGGATTTTCTGGGGTTCTCAGGAGTTACCCACCCATTAGGACATAAGCTGCTTTCCAACGTCCTGAAGTGGCCTTGTTAGATGGTTGACCATGAATGTCCAGGGATCCATCTCCCACCAGCTGCTGCTGAGCATGAGGAAGTGTCTGGGAGTGAAGAGCAGATAAGTGGCCATTGCTCCTCTTGCCAGCAACTGTCTGTAAGCTTCCCAACTGCTCCACATTGACAAACAACAAAAAAAAAATCTTTCAGCAATTGGGTACCAACTCTCTCTCTCTCACACAATCTTTTCTACTCTCACAATCTCTCTCTCTCTCTCTCTCTCTCTCTCTCAATCTTCTTTCACAAACAAAAAGTTGTGTGAAAATCAGCCCATCAAAGACAAAGCAAGAAACAAGGCCTCATGAAAACAAATGCACTCTGGAGTCTCATCACCACCAAATCTGTGGCTTGTCACAATTGGAAACCTGAAAGCTACCAGCAAGTTATCAATTGTACATTATATTCTTGAAGTAAAAACTGTGCTGTATGGCCATGGTGATGAGGAACTTAAAGAAAATCAGAATCTGAACATTGCAAAAATTCTTTTGCAATTCAAGCAAAGAACAATTGAAGGTTGAGTGCCCCTGTGAATCTTTCATCATTCAACTACTCTCTCTCTCTCTCTTCTCAATGTTCTTTCACAAACAAAAGTAGTGTGAAAATATTCAGCCCGTAGATGAAGACAAAGCAAGAAACAAGATGAGATCATTCATGAAAACAAATGCACTCTGACCTCTACCCACTAAAACTTTCTGTGGCTAAATGTCACAATTGGAAACCTGAAAGCCATCAGTGCAAGTCATCAATTGTAATTCTACACTTGAAGTTTCTTTTTTTTTTAAAAGCATGCAGCTGCCATGGTGAAGATGGAAATAAGAAAAAGATCAGAATTCTGTTGCAATTCAAGCAAATAACCAATTGGGTGCCTGAAAAAATCATGGCAACTTCATCTAAAATTTGGGAGGGAGCAAGCAAGCAAGCTGGCAAGCTAGCCAGCCAGCCAGCCAGCCACAAAAGCTGGTCATCATACTCACCATGGTACAAGCTCACTGAAGAAAAAGAGGTCAATGAGATGTTCCTGCTAGCTAGTAGTACACCTGGGTATTCTTTCTTTGTACTAGAAAACAGAGATATTTTTTGTGTCTGTATGAAACCACCACTCTCCTCTCTCTGGCTCTCTGGCTCTCTTGTCTCTCTCCCAAGGACTGAGCTCACTACAAGACGTTTGTTCAGCGTGCAAAAGGCAACTCATGATGGTCCTATATAAGAGAATTCAGCTGCGTAGGGGGAAATATTCTTATGTGTAGGGGAGGTGGTGGGGGGGGAGAAAGGTCCCACACCCTTAGGGCCTTTTTAAGGTCCCACACCCTTAGGGCCTTTTAAGGTCCCACATTTGCAAAAAGTCCACACAAGTGGGACCTTATCCAAATGTATTGCCTTGTTTGAAGCCAAATTTTAAGGCTGCCTGATTCCGCAAGCATGCCTTTACCCCCTGTGTAAACACTAGGGGAGGTGGGGTTTGAGGGGGTTCTGGATTATTTACTGTCTTAACACAGCAAATCCTAATGCACTGCCATACCCTTTAAGGATTTGCACTGTAAGATAGTAAAAAGGCACACCGTTAGTTAGTTAGTTAGTTAGTTAGTTGGTTAGTTAGTTGGTATAGTGTTGTGTGGTTCTTTGATTTTCAAAGAACCGCTGGTTCTTGGTATTTCAAAAGATCATAATCAAATTAAGAACCACTCATCCTGGGTACTTCAAAAAAAAAAAAGTCAGAATCAAAGAACCGGCTGGTTCTGGGTATGTTAAAAGAACCTCGGTTAAGGGTCAAAAATTGTTTCTGTGGTGTTTTAGAATCTCTGGTCAAGGGTATCAACTGGTTCTTTGCTGTTGAGAACCATCAGCCAAGGGTATATACCCTACTCTTACCCATTTATTCCAGAGTATTTTTTATGAGTTTCCTCTTGTAGCATCATTGGGGACTATCCCCAATTCTGTAGCCTTAATTGGCAACAGCTGTCCAAACTGTAGATTTTATTTTTGCCAGACATTCTTCTATACCTATTTGTGGCGATTCTTTTCAAATTTCTTTCCACCAAATGGTGAATTACTCTTGTAAAAGGGTATTTGTAATTTTTAGAAGTAACAATTGTTTTATTTTTAATTTATTTATTTTTAAAAAATTTGTTCGGATGTTGCTAGACTGGTGATCATAAACTACAAGATCTAGCTAGATTTGGCAGCAGTGCAGGTTTGCTAGTAGAACATTTAGAAATCCTTCTGTTTTGTGATTACTTGATCGAGCCTATGGTAGAAAGAAATATGGCCAAGAAAAAAATTAATTTTGAAATCTGAAAATTTTTGGCCTTTAAAAATAAAATCCTCTGTACATGTTGCTGGGGTTTTTTTTTTTTAATCTCTTGCAAAATGAAAAAAATTTACTAAAAAAGAACCGCTGAGAAACAACCAATTTTTTTTTTGGTGTGCAATGGGGCGGGTTAACTTTGTATCATGGTAAAGAGTTTGAATGGTACTAGTTCACCTAAAACCATCTTATAAATATAACCAAATTTGGAAACATATTAAAGTTATCCGTGAAGTCAGGCGATTAGGGGGTGAGAACCGCCAGTTTCGGCATAATAGATAGGGCTTCAAATGCGTAACTGCGAATGAAATTTTATAATACGAATTTACTGGGACCCAAACTGAGTTTCATAACCCTTTTTTCTGAGCGCCTCCGTTGCTGCTACATATATTCTCACTGCTCCTACCTGTACAACTACTCTAGTTACACCTCGAACAAATCATACTGAGATTTGATAAAATTTGATTACTTTCAGGATATCACTGAAAGAGGGGGTAGGGGGGTGAAAGAAAGGGTGACTTTATGAATAACTTTATTAGATACAAAAGTAAAAAAGAAATATAATCTTTCTATATTCTTGGCTATCTATTTGAACTTATCATAAAAATCTGGTGGTTTGGATTTTTTCCCTTCGAAATCTGGCAAATTTGGGGTTTTTTCTTTTGCATGAAAAATCCTTTGTATAGGTTGAAACCATATTTTTCAGGTCAAAATTTGGCGAAATTTTGCCAGTAAAAGAATCATTGCTTCTAGGACAGACACCCCCCCCTTTTTTGGGCAAGCACTAAACAGGTGCAATGAATTAAATGTGACTTCAAGTCCAAATTGATACGTGAGAACACTTAGAAGTTTATATAAGGTGGCCTCTTCTTTTCTCTTCAAATTTCTGGAATGCACCTGATTTACAATGATTTCTCTGGACAATTTATGAAATTAGTTTTCAGTGAAGGACATGTGACTAGGCCTGACTTGTATAGGACTAATCCTCTAGATATAGAGATCACCTTTGAATCTTGATTTTCCTTGTTCATTTTCTCAATTCTCATCTTCCCAGGAATACCCAATTTGTGTAAAAAGCTATTGGAAAGTTCAACAATGAAATGATATGGAGTTAATTGGTAAAGTTGGACAGAAGATGTTTTATATATATATATATATATATATATATTTTTATTTTTATTTTTTTAATTTTTTTACAATATTATTTAGTATTTATCTACTTTCATACACTATTCAATATTCCCAGATTCAACTTTCCTAGGTTCATCTATCATCCCACTCCCTTGTTGAAATTCCTTCAGTTCATCCATTGCCTAATGGCCAACTTCCCAAGGAAGTTCACCAGACCATAATCCAACATTTCACAGGGGAGGTAACAAGTTGGCATATGACTTTATTGCAGCGACCCAAACCCCCCTGAAAGTTTTTGTATTTGTCAAGTTTTTTTTTTTAATTACTTGTAAATTTTTTTAAAAAAAAAATTGACTTTGATTTCATTTATTTATCAATTGTTTTGTTTTGTATACTTCTTTTTGTACATATTAATTGATGTTTGATTTTTTAATGTGTAGGATTTACATCTATTTACATTGATTTTGCATATTTTACACTTGATTTCCATTGCATATTACTTTATTACATTGTGATGAAGAGAGAAAGGAAAAAATGACTGATTTTTTAAAATTTTATAAATGTTAGCATGATTTCACCTTTTAAGGTTTGTCATGCATTACTATGTCAACAGCTATATATAACTATCGATATCCATAAACACAAATCAAATAACAACAAATTTATACATGGCGCATCACATCAAGTCACCACCCTATTTGGGGTTGAAATCTTCATAAACTAGATAATATTGATAATCTATTATGAAAAATCCTTTTTGAAAGTCCACCAAAAATGAACACCTTAGTTCTAAGGCAGTAGGACCAGTAGGTTAGGTATAAATGGGAACCCCATCGTTAGTCACCTAGTTGAAGTCCCTTGGATTATTTAGCCAAATGTGAATCACAATGAAGGACAAATTGAAAAGATTCCCTTAAACATGATTATAAAAAAACGTCCTTAAATTTGTCAAATGCATTAAAAGCACAACCAAGTTTATGCTAATACTCCACCCCTTAGTGGCATAAGACATCCCATATGCCAACCTTTAGAACATTGATTGCATATCAACGTCATACTTGCTATGTTAGTAGATTGTTCGCACAACATGCAACACCAAAGACAAATCAATTTGGCCATCAATGTGTGGGAAATGGCATGGTTCACATTTACACACATTATCTTTCCATAAGACCATCCCACCTTTCCAATCTTAACACCCTCCAAGGCAAAACCATTTGTAGCCTCAAAATGATTCAATTTGTAACCACATCCAATGTAGTAGGTGTACATAATATCCCGATTCAAACCTATGAACAAAAAGTTGATGAACACCCCCACAAAAACAGTGGTGAATTGAAGTGTATTTCAATGCCACATGATGACCAAATTTTCTATAACCATTGGCATCATTCACTTGAACAAAGACATTATTCATTGCTCACATGTTCAAAATCATACATTCATATCATCCAAGTTGATTACTACCATCGATTTCAATGGATTGAGGTTGAAGCTTGGTATCATAGTCAAATAATAGGAAACATGGTGAAAATGACACAAGAAAACATGTTAACTAAACCTATAACACACAACTAACCATGGTAATTACAAATTCCAATATCTCATATGGCCCTTCTAAAGCCCATACCTACACAATTTTCATTTCACTCTTTATAAAATTTGTTCAACTTTAATCTTTCTTTCACTTTATGGTCTCATGAAGTTGTAGGATGATCAACCAATGTTTTTTCACACAACTCTTCAAATTACCCATAGAGTTCCATACCTAGGTTGGTGAACACCTTAGTTGGAATCTTTTGTTGAAATATGCATATGTAGCTAAATTTCATTGCTTTTATCTTATAATGATCCACCAATTTTAGCAATTTAAAAAAATGTTCAATCATAGTCAACATGTAAACATGATGAAACAACCGAAACAAGAATGAAAAATTCCCCTTCATATGTGAATTATACTTTGCTTGTGTTTTGTTATGAGATCAATTAAAATACACCACCACAAATTCAATTTGTGTAAATAACCTTAAGGTACTCAAATCAATACATAATTAAAAAGATTGTCCTCAAATGGATTGTCGGAGAATGGGAGTTAAAGCGAATGTGGCTTTCAACTTTTGAAAAGCTTAGTCATGTGCTTTAGGTCCTAGATATATTTTTGGTTAAATCTTCATCAATTGGTTTAAAGGTTTGGCAATATTATTGAATCCTTTGACAAATGCTTTGGGCACCTCCCTATATACATATAAAAGAAAAATCCACATTTGAAATTTTAAATAAATAAAAAATCCCAAATCTAATGACCACTTGTCCCATCTATGAAAAAACCTTAAATAATAGTTGAATGAGAGAAAAAAAAATGGTTATATGTTGATAGGCTTTTTTCAAAGGCTAGTCTCCAATGGACATAAATGAAGAAAATCTACTTTGGTATGTTAATGTTTGGCCATTTTTTGAATTTGTACTAAATTTCAAATTAATTAACTAAATTCATGGTTCATTATCTAAGTTAACAAATATATATATCTCATATTAACCTTAAGCCTTATTTATACAAAATCCAAATTATATTTGTCTCTTATGCATAAGTTTTACACATGCAAAACAGATAGGAAATGGGCATAGGTTATAAAATTGCCCTTCACATATAAGGTAAACATTTCTTTAAGGTATATCAATTCAAATGTTGGTTTATATGATACATCATATATATTTGGTGCGTATATATGGATTAAAAAGTTTCTTCCACAAGATTTGTTTAAACCAATGTTGGGTAGGTGCCCAATTTGAAGGGTTAAAATCTAGGTTTCAATTTCAATTAATAAACATTGAATTGGAACTAGGTTCAATATTTGGAACCAAGTTTGGAATTGGAATCAAGATTTTGTTCTTTTAAAAACCAAATCAGATTCATAATTGCTTTAAT